>LDZU01007007.1_pt1 | contig 10171 bp, 11 predicted proteins | sample 615531 | NCBI WGS metagenome assembly LDZU01 (sample SAMN03408293, study PRJNA278302) | terrestrial metagenome | isolation source: oil reservoir sample SB2 | place: USA: Alaska, North Slope, Schrader Bluff formation | collected 2011-09 | reverse complement strand
TATCTTTTTGATCTAGGTCAGTTGCCCATCATGGAAGTTTCTATAGCTAAATGTTTTAATGCGGACGAAGGCTTAAAGCTTTATACTGACGCTATTCAATTAATGGGCGGGGATGGGGTTACCAAGTTTTATCCGGTGGAATCCTTTTTAAGGGACGGTAAAATAGTCCAGCTTGCTCCCTCCACCAGCGACATTATGCGGTTAATTTTACCCAGGTTTGGAGCCAGAGTTTTTACTTCCGAACTAAGACCTCCCCGCCGGCAAATGCATAAAGAATTAAATGTTCCCGTTACGGTGGGTTACTACGGAAAAAAACCTTCCGCTTTATCAAGTCAGGAAGTTTCTAAGACGGAATTAATTAATTTGCTGGCGGAAAATTATAAAGTAAATCCCGGCCTTTACATGCACCGGGAAGATATTAAAGAGGAACTGAGTATAGAAGACAACAAATTAAATGAGTTGCTGAAAAGCTTAGAAAATGAGAGGTTGGTTAAGCTTTTCCGCCGCGGTAAAGAGAATATTGTTTTAGCCCGGGCTACCTTGGAGGGCTTGCGGGCAGCCAAACCTCTTGAAGAGTATAAATGGTTTCCGGCCTGGGTTGACCAGAAGGATATTTTTTAGCTATTTTAAATACAGTAGGGGCGTTATATTTAACGCCCCTACTGTTTGTTAGTTGAAAAATAGCATACTTGTTATAAATCTTTCTAAAGCTAAATTATATAAGCATAAAAGATGGTGCCGGAGACCGGACTTGAACCGGTACGGTGATCACTCACCGCGGGATTTTAAGTCCCGTGCGTCTGCCAATTCCGCCACTCCGGCAACAAGGCTCATCACTACAAATTTACCATAACAATTATGATTTTGTCAACCGGCTTTGCTAGATACCCTAGAATATTTTACAGTAATTAGTAATCACCGTATTTATTTTTCAGTTTATGTTTCTACACCTGAATTACTTCTTTAACTTCGGGAACCGATTGTTTGATTGTGCGTTCAATTCCTTGCTTTAACGTAAATGTGGACATGGGGCAGCATCCGCAAGCTCCTGTAAGCCGCACTTTTACCACGCCATCATCCGTAACATCTACCAACTCCACATTCCCGCCGTCTCTTTCTAAGGCGGGTCTTATTTTGTCCAAAATATCTTCCACTTTTGTGCGCATTCTTCCTCAAAACTCCTTTCTTTTTTTCTTTCTTCTGTTTATTTGCTGGTCTTGATTATCCCTAAAAACATTTCAGCTATACTACAAGCTATCCTTATAATATCCAAAAGCAGTTATATTAGCAAGAAGAATTTAAAACCTATTTTTGTATAAAGTCTTATAGTCCTTAATGAAAGTATTTCTTTCAGGCTTTACTCCTGCCTCAGAGCCTCAATTGGGTTCATTTTAGCCGCTCTACCGGCCGGGTACAGGCCGAAGAAAATACCGATAGCGACAGAAAAGGCAAAGGCAATAAGCACAGTGCCAAAGGAAATTAAAGGCGGCCATTTAGCCAGCCGGGCAACCAGCATTGAGCCCCCGGCCCCGATGACAACTCCTAAAAGGCCCCCGGCCAAGCACAAAACTACCGCTTCAATTAAAAACTGCTTTAAGACGTCTTTTCTTCTGGCTCCCAGGGCCAGGCGAATACCGATTTCCCGCGTTCTTTCCGTAACCGAGACCAGCATAATGTTCATTACCCCAATCCCGCCTACCAGCAAGGAAATACCGGCTACCGCCCCAATAATCAGGGTAATTATGCCGGTTATTTTACCGGCAATTTTCATTTGCTCTTCCAAACTGATGGCCTTATAGCGGTCTTTAGCGTTATGGCGGCGTTCTAAAACTTTTACCGCTTTGGCCATGGCGGCGCTAATTTTTTCCTGGTTAGCTGCCATACCTTCCAATTGTTGAATTAACCTTTGGCCTGATATGTCCTGGGCAAAGTTCAAAGGGACATAAATTCTTTTGCTGGTCTGAATTCCTAGAAAGCCGCTTTCTTCTTTGGTTAAACCGATCACCTGGGCCGGGCGGTTATTGATCGTGACCCTTTTGCCCACGGGGTCAAGACGGCCAAAGATTTCCCCGGCCAGGGCCTGGTCCAGCACAGCTACCGCTCTGGTTGTTCCTGTCCCTTGACTGAGAAAACGGCCCCTGACTACTTTAACGTTGGCAACTTGAGCATAATCCGCCTCCGTGCCAATTACCTGGGCCGGTTTTTTATCTTTTGGCCCCCGCGCTACGGCCGGAATATAATAGGTTGGGGCCAGGTAAGTTATTTCCGGCACTAATTCTTTTATTACGGCTATATCTTGAAAGGTAAAGTCATGTTTTCCCAGTGGTTCACCTTCCTGCCAGTTTACGTAAATGGCAAAAATATTAGTCCCTATTTTCTGCAGTTCGGCCATTAACACGGCCTGTCCTCCCTGTCCCACGGCTACCACGGTAATTACGGCGGCAATACCAATCACAACGCCTAGAATAGTCAGGGAAGAGCGCATTTTATTTACCCACAGACTTTCCAGGGCAAGGCGTAAACCCTCGATTAGGCTCACTGGTTATTCACCTCTGGCGGAACGGACGTGATTTCTTCCTTAATCAGTTGGCCATCGCGAAAAAACAAAATGCGTCTGGCGTAAGCGGCTATTTCCTGCTCGTGGGTAACCAGCACAATAGTGGTTCCCTGCCGGTGCAGTTTCTTAAAAATGGTCATGACTTCCGTGCTGGCGTGAGAATCCAGGTTTCCGGTTGGTTCGTCGGCTAAAATTACGGCAGGTTGGTTGACCAGGGCCCTGGCGATAGCCACCCGCTGTCTTTCTCCCCCGGAAATTTCCGGCGGGCGATGACCGGCCCATTCCAAAAGGCCTACCTGGTTTAGGACTTCCTGAGCCCGCTGCCGGCGCTCTTTGGCCGGCGCTCCGGCGTAAATCATGGGCAACTCTACGTTCCGCAGGATATTTAAACGGGGTAAAAGATTAAAGGTTTGGAAAACAAAACCTATTTTCTGGTTGCGGACGCGGGCCAGTTCATCTTCGTTTAAGAGACTGACTTCACTATTCTCCAAGAAATAGCTTCCTGAAGTAGGGCGGTCAAGACAACCAAGAACATTTAAAAAAGTGGATTTACCGGAACCCGAAGGCCCCATAACGGCTACAAACTCTCCTTTTTCAATGGCCACGGATACTTCCTTTAAGGCCGGAAAAGAAATTTTTCCGCTCTGGTAAACTTTGGTTAACTGCTTGACGGTTATCATTTTTCCTTTTCTTTTTCCTTTACGGTTTGTCCCGGCCGCAAGTTTTTAGGGGGGTTGATGATTACTTTTTCACCTTTTTTAACCCCTTGCCTAACCTGCAGATAAAGTTCGTTGCCTGGATCCGTTTTGACCAGGGTGTACCTGGCCCGGCCATCCTTAACCATAAAGACGGCCTGTTTTTTGTCTTTTTCTATCACGGCTTCGTAAGGGACCACCACGGCTTTTTTGATTTCTTTGGTCGTAATGGTTAAGTCAACCGTATAACCAGGACGCAAGCCTTCCGTTGAGCCTAAGGGATTTATTTTTACGGCCACGGCCGGATTCGGGCTGTCTTGTTTGGCCTCATCCAGCGTAGATTTAGCGGCCGTGGGCGCTACCCGGCTAATCACCCCCCGGTATTCTTTTTGGGGCCGGGCGGGGCAGGAAAACCTTACCTTTTGGCCCGGGGCTAAAAGGCCGCTGTCGCTTTCGGCTATATCAGCGTTTAACTCCAACTGTTCAGGGTTGCCGATAACAAAAAGAAGGGCGCCAGGTGAAACATAGCTCCCCTTCTGACCGTTGCAAATTAGCACCGTTCCCCTTTGGTCGGCCCTTAAAACAGTTTTTTCCATCTGCTGACGGATGTTTTTTACCTCCACCCGGGCTTGCTCCATCCTTGCCCGGGCGGTTTCTACCTCTTCTTTGGAAGGGCCGTTAACCAAAAGGTCATAACCGGCCTTAGCCGCCTGGTAATTTGCCTCCCGTTTTTTTGCCTCCCTTTCGGCCTCTTCCAGTTCTATTCTTGTAGCCGCTTCCTGTTCAAATAACTGACGGGTACGTTCCAGTTTCTTTTGGGCTTCCTTTAATTCCAGTTCGGCTTGGGTTAAAACAGCCTTTTCCCGCGCAATTTCTTCTGAACGCGGGCCGCTTTGCAGTTTGGCCAGCTCTATTTCCTGGATATTTAAACCGGCCAGAGCCTCTTCCAGGCGGTTTTCAAGGGAAGTTTGCTCTAGGCGGGCAAGAACCTGGCCTGCCTCTACTAAATCTCCTGTTTTTACCGTAAATTCGGTTAGCAAGCCACTGCTCTCGGCGTAAATTTCCTGTTTACCTAAAGCCTCCACCCGGCCGGTGGCAAATACAGTGGACACCAGGTCTTTTTCTTCCACGCGGGCGGTCTGGACCAAAACAGGTGCTTCTTTAGCCTGCCTGGAGAGGTTAAAGTAAACCGTAGCCCCGATAACTAAAATAAGACCAATAATTAACAACACTTTTCCCGGGAAAAAACGTCTTTTTACCACTGGCTGGTTATTTATAGCCGGGCTTAAAATCGACTTAAAAACCTCCTAATCCTTTAGCGCCAAAGGGGCTGGCTATTATAACCGCCCCGTAAATTACCCAAAGAATAAAGATAAAGGCCGCTGTTTTGCTAAAGCTTGTTTTTAAAGCCACTGCTCCACCCAGGGCAAGCAAGGCGAGAGACCATAGGCCAAAAGGGTCAACGAGGAATAATACCTTATAAGCTAGACTGCCGCTTTCGGCCGGTAAAAACATGGCTAAACTGGTAGTGACATTTTTTAAGTCTTCGGCCGGGCGCAGGGCAATTAAGACGCCCTGGATTACGCTGGCAATGGTGGTGGGGACGTAAGCAAATACACTTACCGCGTAAAGAGATTTAAAAGACGTTCTTTTGCTCGTTAAGTAGCCAAACAAAAGAAGTAAAACTGCGGTAAGCAGCCAGAATAAAAGGGGTCCGATAACCCCGCCTAAAACAGCCGTAACCGAGGTCACCGTCCCGACTATTCCTTTAAAGGCTGCGGCCTCCGGCGGCATTGGCCCGGCTTTTTCCATCATTAAAGCCGTAAAGGCTTTTAGCTTGGGTAAACAAAGCAAGGCGACCAGCAAATTTACCGCGCACAACACGATGGCGCCGCCAATAAAATTAGGACGTTCGGCAATGTCCAAAAAAACAGGGCGAGGGTTAACTATTACGCCGGTTAGTCTTTGCCAGAGGCTAAAGTTTTTTATCCCGGCCTCAGGCTCAGGGATATTATTAACCATTTTATACCACCGCCTTTAAAAAATAAAAAATAATGATTCTTAGTTTAATATTATTCTTCCTTTACTTCCTAATTTCCTGCAAAAAATTGCATTTTCTAAAAATTATAGGGTACATTTCTTTATTTCTAGCAACCCAGGTTCCTCCGGGCACAGTTCAGTAAAAACAGCCGTATACACTCCTTTCCTGCTAATTAATTCGGCATGCGTTCCTTGTTCGGCAACCACGCCATTATTTAACACGATTATGTGCTCGGCTATCTTAACGGTGGACGGCCGGTGGGCAATCACAATAACGGTGGAAGTTTTCTTAAGTTCCATGACCGCTTGGTATATGGCGCTCTCTGTTTCCGGGTCAAGGAAGGAAGTAGACTCATCCAGAACAACTATTCTGGGGTTGGCTAAAAACAACCTGGCAAGGGCAATGCGCTGGGCTTCACCGCTAGATAGCTGGAACCCTCCTTCCCCGATCCAGGTATGGAATCCTTCAGGTAGCTGGATGATGAATTCATAAGCTCCAGCCTTATTGGCGGCAGAGAAAACTTGCTCTTCACTACAGGAACTCACCCCATAGCAGATGTTATCCCAGATACTACCGCTAAAAAGGAACTCTCCCTGAATAACATACCTAATGCTGCTTAGCAAGGATTCTATCGTAACCTGCCTTACGTCCACATTATCAATCAAAATCTTTCCCTCCCAGGGATCATAAAGCCTTACCATTAACCGCGCTAGCGTGCTTTTGCCAACCCCACTTCTTCCGACCACGGCGGTAATTTTTCGCGGCTCAAAGGCAACATTTAATCCTTTCAAAACTGGCTCTTCCGGCTTATACCCAAACCAGACGTTCTCAAAAATTACTTTGCCTTCCTTCACGAGTAGCCTGATAGCTTCCGGGGGTTCGTATACCGCCGGCACCACTCGATAATACTCCCAAAAACGGTATAGGCTAGCCCGGACATCCTGAAAAGAAAGAACGGTACCAACAACAGAAGCTATCCGGGGATATAGCATCCCTGCAATGAGCAAAAACGCCATAAGCGTTCCTAAAGTGATTTGCCCTGCTAGTACCAACCGCCCTCCGTACCATAAAATGCCGAAAGACCAGATGTTATTAACCAGCACCACGGATAACTCCGAAAACTTGCCAAGCATAAAAGTTTTGACGTTTATACCTACCAGTTCTTCCAGACCTGACTTAAAGCTGTATGCCTCCTTTGTCTGGGCATTTAACGTCTTGGTAAGCTGAATATTCCTAAATCTCTCGACCACGAAACCGGACAAAAACTGGGCTTTGCCTTTCTGAAGCAGGGCGTATTTTAACAACGGCTTCTGAAACCCAATAACCACAAGCACCTGCAAGCATAACACGGCGAAGACGAAAAGCGCCATTGGCAAGTTCCAGCCGACCATTATAGAGGAAATGATCACGATAAAAAGCAAATCAATAGGTAGTCCAATGAGTAACCGGTTAAAGAAACTTTGAATGGTCTCCGTATCCCCAAAGATACGATAATTCAGCTCCCCGCTGCGCTGCATAGACAGGAAATCCACAGGTGCTTTTAGTAGTCGCCCGAATAGGTCGTGCCGCATTGTCAACTTGGTTCGCTCAAAAGTGTTAACTAGCACGTAGTCCGAAATAATTCCTGTAAAGAACAGAATGATGAGGATAACCCCGCAGATGATTAAAAGTGGTAAAAGTAAATCCCCTCGATTGGCATGAAAAATAATATCGATCAGGAACTTGGTTAAGTAAGGGGTAGCAAGGCTAGTAAGCGAAAAAATGATACTGGTAAATAGACCTAGAAAAATGGCTCCCTTCTTACCCTTCAGGTAGCTTTTCGCCAATTTCCACAAAGCTATTAGATCTTTCCACATGAGATTAAACCTTTCTTAAGTATAGTTAGTGAAAATAAATTACAATTTTGCAGGGTGCGCCCCCCGGGCCACAAGCTCTTGATAAAGTTTCTCCGCCCCAGGATAGGCTATTACGTAGTAATTGTTGTCAAATTTCAGCACCACCTTATGAGACGAATTGAGGTGCCGGAAATACAGGGCCTTTTTACCATTTTCAAATTTGAACCAGCCGGCAGAAAAACCAGGAAGGCCAATCCCGCCTGCGCGCAAAGTGGCCTGCCAAGGTCCTGTGCTTTCTACCAGGGCAATACGGGTTTTATCCAACTCTACGATTACCGGAGCTCCGGGATTACCTTTTATTTGCAATTTTCCATCTTCCAGTCGCCAGCCCGAACCGGTGTAAAGCAAGCTAAAGAACAGGAATGACGCCAGCATAATGATTAAAATTAAAACCACTCCAATCAACGTAGGACGAAGAATGGATGAGACTTCTTTTTTTTGCAATTTTCGCCACAATATAATAAACAATGGAGAACTGAGAACCACAAGATAAATAATGTAATCAACAGAATCCACCGGTACGAAGTAGGCCTTAAGTACTTCCCCAAAACTAAGCTGGTAAGCCAATTTTTTTTGTCTCCCACCGCGCAAAGATTTCCTCTTTTTTTGCTGCTAAAACAAGCAGCTTCTCCCGGCAGGCCGTACCCAGGTAAAAGCAAGCTTCACACTTTCGGTAAAACTTCTTTTCCACCCCCATTTTGCTCAGTACCGCTTCCGGCCCTTCGAGATGCAGCCACCAGTAAAAGACATTCCGCTGCATCCGCCTGACAATTTCGGGCAGGGAGACCCCGGAAGCCAAACTATCTAAGGTCAAAATGGTCTGCGCCTTGCTGTTTATGATATGCCCGCAGCAGAACAATATTTTTCCATCCGGCAAAATGGTTAAGGTATGCCCGGCCTCCTGGCACCCACCTTGCTCTCTTTTTTCAAGATCGGGAGGGAAAAATTGTAACGGCAGTTTTCGCCGGGCCCGGCCTAAAGGAAACGCGAAATCTTCCAGAAACTTAATTTCTTGTTGTATGCCGGCTTCTTTAAATATCTCGCGTAAATAACCGGACCTTATCCTGGCACCATGATACAAAACTGAGCCTACCAGAGTGGTCATACCTAATTCCGTTCCTATCCGGATGGCATTGACGATATTCCGCTCACCGCCGAATGATTCAAGGTACTTTGCGTGAAAGTCGTCGTAGCTGATGTTAAGCTCGTCAAGACCCGCCGTCCGAAAATCCCGCAAAAAACGATGGGCTTTTTCCGGAGTTTGGGCCCACCAGGCGTTAGTTACCAGCCGGGTGACAAAACCTTTCTCATGCGCTAGTTTAATCCCCTCTTTTAGGATTTCCGGGTAAAGCGTCGGTTCGCCACCGGTAAAAACAATCACCCGGATAGACGGCAGGACGTAAGCCTGCTCTATGAATCGCTGCATAACACCTGCTGCCAGTACCTCCCGCCGCTCTGGCCCAGCATCAACGGAGCAATGATCACAGGAAAAGTTGCACTTGTACGTGGTAATAAAAGTCAAAACCTGCGGAATCATATTTTTTCTCCTCCTTAATGATTTTGGTTTAAATACCGCTTTACCGCTTCGACAAATTTCTCCCGCTCGGCGGGGGAAAGGTAGTATATTCTACCATTGGTGGTTTGAATATGTACCAATTGCTTAAGATTGGTAGCGTAAACTTTTGCCTTATCGCCATCCCCGGTGCGGAATATACCGTACCAGCTAAAAAAACCTCCAACACCTATTTCTCTAAACAGCTGAACATTTTCTACTATACTAATATCATATATGGAACTATAAGATATAGATATACCTCCGGCCAATCTCTTAATTAATAAATGATGAATATCAACCAGAAAACCCCTGGGGGAAAATAAATATATTAGAAATATAGCAGAAAAAAGCAAACCACTTGTAAAATATCCTTGAACACCCTCTAGAAACCAGTCTTTTATATATAGGTACGTTTCTTTAGGGAGTATCCAAATAAAAATGTTATTTAGAGGAGGAGAGGCAAAAAGAAATAAAAGCATTGGTATCAAACAAATAATGGTCCCAAACATCACACCCCTATCCCAAGGGGCCATTTTAAAGAATTCACCACGAGTAATGTTTAAATAACCTCCTTTCAAAATTTAAAACAATTGATTAGTTAGGAGGGATAACCCTCCTAACTAAATCAAGATAGGAAACGGAAACTACTTGTTAACATACTTATACGTACTAATACCTAAAGCTGTCCAATACGCAATTGTAGCGTAAACTTGATTGGCAACTAGCGCATATGCATAAACAGCAACAGGAACAACTACAAGCGGAACATATACTGCTGTGGGTCCTACCTCACCGTTCTTTGAATTACCAGCCATCACACCTACAGCATCAACCGGGCGGTCAAGTTCAAATTCCCTCACTGTATCCACCTCCTCCCCTTTTTAATTTAGAAGAAGGTGACCTCCATTGAAAATCACTCTCCCTTGGTGTATAATGATAGCCGAAGGTAGGGTGGATTTTCCTCCTGTCGAACCGTTTAAGGGTGGGTTGACCGGGGTGGAGACCACCTTACTTTCATTTATTTTTACTATCCTTTTTCATTAGAAGGTGGTCGTATTTATTGCCTGCTCTATTAAATCCACGAACCGGGCCAATAAGCGCATTTCCTTCTTGGCAGCCATTTCTTTTACTTCCCTCAGCACGACGCTATCCTCGCCGTTCACCTCCAAAACTAAGAACTCTCTCTCGTCCGAGTAAGCAAGCACCTCTTGTCTTTCACCAGTTCTGCCTATGTAAACGAAAGGCTCGAAAACCTGAGCGGAAAGATTACGGTAAGTGTACAACGTATTTTCTATCTTCTTTTGGGATGCTGAATTTTCAATATCAGTATAAGGTGGCTAACTTTGTCAAGACATTTTTTCGCCTTTATATAAGGTGAATTTTTTCCCTCCAATCTAATTGTTTTAATCTCATAATATCCTATTAATA
>LDZU01006462.1_pt1 | contig 10174 bp, 11 predicted proteins | sample 615531 | NCBI WGS metagenome assembly LDZU01 (sample SAMN03408293, study PRJNA278302) | terrestrial metagenome | isolation source: oil reservoir sample SB2 | place: USA: Alaska, North Slope, Schrader Bluff formation | collected 2011-09 | reverse complement strand
TGGACTCTGTCATGGATTTATCCTTGGTTTCCACCTTGGATTCAGCTTTGGTTTCCACTTTGGACTCAGCTTCGGGTTCAATATTGGATCCAGCCTCGGGTTCAGCCTTGGATTTTGCTTCTGCTTCTGCCTTGGCTTCCGTTTTTGCTTTTGCCTCTGCTTTGGCTTCCGTTTTGGCTACCTCTTTCTTGAAAGCCTCTACTTTCTGGTTGTCCAGCTTCTCTTTCAAGGCTGCCAGCTCTTCGATGTCACCAAGTGTGGTCTTCTCCACGGCAGGCATGGCTGCGACCGTTTCGTTACCACCCTCTTTTCTGCCGCCGCGCTTGCCTCTTCTGCGGGAGTCATCACCCGAGAGATCTTCGTGGATACGGCTATGTGATACGATGATGCGCTTGGCATCTTTGTTGAATTCAATCACCTTGAACTGCAGCTTTTCATCTACCTGTGCCTGTGAGTTATCTTCTTTTACCAGGTGCTTGGGAGTGGCGAATCCCTCCACGCCGTAGGGCAGTGAGATCACGGCACCCTTGTCCAGCAGTTCCACGATGGTCCCCTCATGGATCGAACCCACGGTGAAGATGGTTTCAAACACATCCCAGGGATTCTCTTCCAGTTGCTTGTGGCCCAGGCTCAGACGACGGTTCTCCTTGTCGATATCGAGTACCTGAACCTCTATGGATGCACCGATCTCGGTCACCTCGCTCGGGTGCTTGATCTTCTTGGTCCATGAGAGGTCGGAGATATGGATCAATCCTTCTACGCCCTCTTCGATCTCCACGAATGCGCCGAAGTTGGTGAAGTTGCGAACGGTAGCAGTGTGTGTGCTGCCCACAGGGTACTTCACTTCGATGTCTTCCCATGGATCGGGCTTGAGTTGTTTTATGCCAAGCGACATCTTGCGGTCTTCGCGGTCGAGGGTAAGGATCACTGCTTCTACCTCTTCGCCCACGGTCATGAAATCCTGTGCGCTGTGGAGATGTTGTGTCCAGCTCATTTCAGAAACGTGGATCAATCCTTCCACACCCGGTGCAATCTCAACGAATGCTCCATAGTCGGCGATGACCACCACTTTACCTTTGACGATGTCACCCACTTTCAGGTTTTCACTCAAGGCATCCCATGGGTGTGGGGTGAGCTGTTTGAGGCCAAGGGCTATACGTTTCTTCTCGTTGTCGAAGTCGAGGATCACCACGTTGATCTTGTCGTCCAGCTTCACCACCTCTTCGGGATGCTGGATGCGTCCCCAGGAGAGGTCGGTGATGTGCACCAGACCGTCTACACCGCCCAGATCGACAAATACACCGTAGGAGGTGATGTTCTTGACCACCCCTTCGAGTACCTGTCCCTTTTCCAGCTTGGAGATGATCTCTTTCTTCTGTTGTTCCAGTTCTTCTTCAATGAGGGCTTTGTGTGAAACAACCACGTTCTTGTATTCAGGGTTGATCTTCACCACCTTGAATTCCATTGTCTTGTCAACAAACATATCATAGTCGCGAATCGGCTTCACGTCGATCTGCGATCCCGGAAGGAATGCTTCGATCCCGAATACATCCACAATCATACCTCCCTTGGTGCGGCATTTGATATATCCCTTGATGACTTCGTTGTTTTCGAGCGCGGCATTCACACGATCCCAGGAACGGGATGCCCGTGCTTTCTTATGTGAGAGGATCAGCTGTCCTTTTTTATCTTCCTGGCTTTCGATGTAAACTTCTACTTCGTCACCGACTTTCAGGTCTGGGTTGTAACGGAATTCGTTCATCGATACCACACCCTCGGATTTGTACCCGATGTTTACAACCACTTCGCGTTTGTTCATGGAGGTTACAGTACCGGTTACCACCTCTTTGTCGCTGATCTTGCTCAGCGTGTTGTCGTAACTTTCGATAAGTTTTTCCCTGCTCTCTTTGCTGTAGGCATCACCCTCAGCATAGGAAGCCCAGTCGAAATCTTCAATGGGCGCCACATTTTTTAGGTTTTCAGTCATTTGTTGTGTAATAAAAAATAATTAAATAAGTGAGACATTATGTTGTTGTACATTGCTCTCCTACCGTTTGAAATTGCTACGGCATAAACCCCTGAGGAGTCATTCTGTAGCTGGTTTCATGAAACGGGGAAAAAGCGGTGCAAAGATAGCCGGTTTTTTCTTAAAAACCAACTCTTTGCACCGTTAATTTTTTGCAGTAAGACAAGGCAGAAGTGCTTTTCTCCGGCTGTTCACAGGAGCAGTCCCTGCGCTACTTCCCTGCGCTTGTCGCTGCCGGCGATCTGTTCTACCAGTGTCAGCGCGAAGTCGAATGCCAGCCCGGGACCCTTGCCGGTGGTGATGTGGTGGTCGGTTGTCACCTTTTCACCCGTGACTTTTGCGCCAGCGAGCTTTCCCTCAAACCCGGGGTAACAGGTGGCACGCTTCTCCCGCAGCAGTCCAAGTTCGCCCAGCACCATGGGGGCAGCGCAGATGGCGGCGATCGGTTCTCCCCGCTTGTCAAATTGGGTGATCAGCTTTTTCAGCCCTTCATGCTCGTTGAGGTGCTGTGCCCCCGGCATACCGCCCGGCAGTACCAGGTAGCCCACCTGCGAGAAATCGGTTTCATTGAACAGGCTGTCGGTGATGACCGGGATGCTGTGTGCACCGGCTACCTCTTTTTTTCCTGTGACCGAGACGGTGGTCACCGGGATTTGCGCTCTTCTCAGGATATCAACCGTGGCGAGCGCTTCTATCTCCTCAAATCCGTCTGCCAGAAAGAGTGCAACTTTTTTCATAACGCAATTATTTTTATTTCAGTTTAAACCGATAAGTGATGGTTCCCTTCTGATTGTTCATCGAGGTGATGGCATTGAACTTGGTGCTGCGTGCCGCCCTGAGCGCTTCGTTCAGCAGGGTGGCATTGGGTGTGTTGGTGCCCTTGCCTATTTCAGCACGAATCACGTTGCCGGAAGGATCCACGGTGATATCGACCACGACCGTACCCTCGTCGTTCACGGTATAACGCGGCTGTACCAGTCCCCCGCTGCCCAGCGAGCGACCACCCAGGTCATAGGAACCGATGCCGCCGATACCGGTGGGTGATCCCTGGGTGGTATTACCGCTGGTGACACCCTGCGTGCCGCTCCCCTCGGTATTGCCGCGACTCTCTGCGCTCTCGCCGAAGAGTCCCGACAACTGTTGGTTGATCTCCCGCCTGCGGGCCTCCTCCTCGCGGCGACGTCGTTCCGCTTCTTCACGTGTACGCTGCTCTGCGACCAGGCGTGCCTGCCGCTCTGCCTCCTCGCGTTGTGCCTCGATGTCGATGGTGGGCTCGCTGGTCTGGGTGATCAGCTGCTCCACGGGGGTGGTTACCGGCGGTTCAGGCTGTTGCGCCGGCAGGGGTGTCGGCTCGCTCATGGGCGGTTCGGCTACCCCATAGGCTTCCTCAGCGCTGCCGAACATCACCGGTATCCCTTCCATTTCATCAGGTGGAGCGGTTAGGGTGAAGTAGGAGAACAACAGGATCAGCAGGAGCAATACGGTAAAGATGATTGTTCCTGCAATGCCTCCTATTTTCTCTCTGGTGATCTCCATAGGTCCTCTCTGCGCTGTGGTTGAAACGATTCAGTAATTCAGTATCTTACCCTCAGTTGGGTCTCGTCATCAGTACCAATTTGAACCGGTTCTTGTTGGCGATGTCAAGGATGCGGACAATCTCCTTGTAGGGGACGCTCTCATCGGCGTAGAGCGCCACGTAGATATCCGGTTCGGCACTGTATACCGACTGCAGGAAAGGGGTAATTGCTTCAAACGGCACCTGCCGTTCCCGTTCGTTGGCATTGGCCACGTAGTAGTTTAGATCCTTGTCGATGATCACACGGGTGATCGGCTTGACCTGAGCCTGTTGCTGCGAACGGGGCAGCAGTACCTGTATGGCGTTGGGCACCACGATGGTCGAGGTGATCATGAAGAAAATCAGCAGCAGGAAGATCACATCGGTCATCGATGCCATGTTGAAATTCGATTCTATGTTAAACCGCTGTTTTAGTGACATATCTGTTTGATTCGGTGATGCGTGCTGTCGTCCAACAACCGGTCAACCCACCCATTGAATTATGGCGCCGGTTCGTTGAGGATATCCATGAACTCCATGATCCGCATCTCCAGCCTGTTGACAATCCCTTTGATCCGCGTGGAGAGATAGTTATAAGCGAAGAGGGCGATGATGCCCACGATCAGACCACCCACGGTGGTGACCAGTGCCTCGTAGATACCGGTGGAGAGGATGTTTACATCCACATTGGCACCGGCACCTGCCATGCTCATGAAAGCTTTCACCATGCCGGTCACCGTTCCGAGAAAACCCACCATGGGAGCACCTGAAGCAGAGGTGGCCAGTACGGGAATTCCTTTCTCCAGCTTGGAGATCTCGATGTTGCCCTGGTTCTCGATGGCCGACATCACATCACTCGTGGGACGTCCCAGTCGCGATATCCCTTTCTCCACCATTCTGGCGGAAGGTGTGACGGTATGGCGGCACAGGTTGAGGGCTGCATCGATCTTGCCGTCATGGATGTAATCCTTGATCTTGTTCATAAAAGAGTCATCCTCTTTCCCTGCTTTGTTGATTACCAGGGTCCGTTCTATCAGAACATAGATGGTCATCAGCAAGAGCACCAGCAGGACAATCATGATCCACCCGCCTTTCAGTGCCAGGTCGAAAGCATTCATCTTTACTGCGATCTCTTCCGTGGCAGCTGCCTGCTGCATGGTGTTGTAGATTGCCTGCGCGGTATCTCCCGGTGAGGGTATTTGCAAGAGGTTCATATCGAAATGATTCTGTTATGTTTCCTGTTTGTCGATTGATAAAGATAGCGGTTTTGAATGGTCAACCCATATCTGCCGCCTCTTTTAAACAATTTTTATAGGCTTTTATTGTTTCTTTGAGCCCCATATAGAGCGCATCACTGATCAGTGAATGACCGATGGAGACCTCTTTCAACCAGGGGATCTGTTGCCAGAGATAATGCAGGTTGTCGAGGTTCAGGTCGTGGCCGGCATTGACACCCAGTCCCAGGCTCTTCGCCAGGGTTGCCGCCTCCACGAATGGAGCGACCGCTTTCTCCCTGTCAACAGGATACTGCATGGCGTAGGGACCGGTATAAAGTTCGATGCGGTCGGTGCCGATCTGCGAGGCCACCCGGATCATCTCCGGATCGGGATCCACGAAGATGGAGGTGCGAACCCCCATGGATTGAAACTCGCTGATGATGTCACTCAGAAACTCCTTATGTTTCAGGGTATCCCATCCGGCATTGGAGGTGATGGCATCGTGGGCATCGGGTACCAGGGTCACCTGTGCCGGTCTGATCTTACCGATCAGGTTGATGAACTCCGGTGTGGGGTTACCCTCGATATTGAACTCGGTGTAGACTTTCGCCTGCAGGTCGAACACATCGCTGTAACGGATGTGCCGCTGGTCGGGACGGGGATGCACTGTGATGCCTTCGGCACCGAAAAGCTGGTAGTCAATTACCACTTTCACCAGATCTGGGATGTTGCCACCGCGTGCATTCCGCAGCGTGGCTACCTTGTTTACATTAACGCTTAACTTCGTCATATTGTTGTATCACACACTCTCTCCTGCAAAATGGCCTGAGCTTCCCGAATTTTTGGTAAAGAAAAAATAAAAAAACTGCATGGGTGCTCAAATGAGCAAAAAATTGCCATCTTTGTAGAAGTGATACAAAAGTAATACGAAATTACCGTTTTTTCGCCATGTCGGACAAAGAAATTATCAAAAACCGGGTGGAATGGTTCACTTCTCCTGTGAGCCCTGAACAGTTCGCGGAACTCTCGGAATCAGAAAATTCACTGATTATCCTGGAGGTTGCGCTGCGGGACTACACCCTCACCGAGATCGCACGGATCGTGGAGAGCAACAATGCGCATGTGACCGCTCTCTCGGTGTTGTCACTCTCGGGAGGATCTGCACTGATGGTTTCTTTGAAGCTGGATGTGGATGATCCCACCGCCATCTTGCGGAGCTTTGAGCGGTTCAATTACAATGTGGTCTATTATCACATGCGGGAAGGAGAGGTCACCGACAAGCAAAGGGAACGGCTTGACGAACTGATGTATTACCTGGAGATGTAATTGAAAAAAATAAGAAGAGGATGAGGTTTGCCCTATTTGGCAGTATGTTTCCCGACAGGAGCGCCAGAGCTGAGGAACAGATTGGAGATGTTTGTCTCTCCATTATTCGGTGCGGGGGGGAGCTGTTTCTGCTGGAGCCTTTTTTTCACACCCTGCCGGGACATCTCCAATACCGTATCGGACCCTTTTGTGAACTGGTGGAGACACTGCCACCGGTTGACATGGTGGTGAGCGTTGGTGGTGATGGCACTTTTCTGCGGACTGCAGCAACGGTAGGCGACACCGGAATTCCTGTGCTGGGTATCAACACCGGAAGGCTCGGGTTTCTGGCGGCCATCAATTATACCGATGTGGATGAGACCTTACAGGAGGTGATGCGGAATGAGTATAAGGTAGAGGAACGATCACTGCTGAAGCTGACTACCGATGAGACCTTTCCTCCTGAAGATTTCAATGGTTACGCCCTCAACGAGGTCGCCATCCTGAAACAGGATACGGCCTCTATGCTCTCCATTCATGCCTACATCAACAACGATTATCTCACTTCCTATCAGGCCGACGGACTGGTAGTCGCTACGCCCTCCGGATCCACCGCTTACTCATTGAGCATCGGTGGTTCCATCCTGTCACCCACCACACCCAGCATCATCCTCTCGGCCATTGCACCACATAACCTGACTTCGCGCTCACTGGTAGTCGAAGACAGCAGCATCATTTCATTGAAAGTGGAGAGTCGCAACCACATGTTCCTTGTGTCGGTCGACGGTCAGTCGCGTGTGCTCGATGAAACGGTGAGCATACAGGTGCGCAAGGCTGATTACACCCTGCGGGTAGTAAAGCGTTTCGGACATACCTTCTATGAGACACTGCGCGACAAGCTGATGTGGGGGGCGGATGTAAGAAAACAGCACTACTGACCTTTTTCAGTTGTCCTCATCTTCCGTGTCGCTCTCCTCAAAAAAATCCTCTGCCGGCTTCTCTTCCCGGAAAGGCATCAGCTTGTCGAGTGCCAGTATCAGGAGGTAGAAAATAGCCATGAAGAGAAAGATTCCCGCCATCCCGATGGCTGCGATCAGCAATGCTTTTTCAAATATAGGTGTCATCATCTGTTCATTTAAGCGAAAAAGGGAACCAGCGTCAGAATGATGCCACCTGCCACTACCGAGCCAATCTGTCCGCCCACGTTGGCGCTGATGGCCGGCATCAGCAGGTAGTTGAAGGGATCCTCCTTTTGTCCCATCTGGTGGATCACCCGGGCCGACATCGGAAATGCGGAGATGCCGCAGGCTCCGATCATCGGGTTGAACTTGTTTCCCTCTTTGCGGAAGAGGTTGAGGACTTTGGCAAAGATCACACCGCCAAAAGTGTCAAAGACGAATGCAAATAGCCCAAGGGCGATAATGATCAATGTATCCACCCTGATGAACCGTTCAGCTGTCATGGTGCTGGCAATGGTGATGCCCAGCAGCAGCGTCACCAGGCTCGCCAACTCGTTCTGCGCTGAGAGGGAGAGCTTATTGAGCACGCCACATTCGCGCACCAGGTTGCCGAACATCAGGAAGCCGATCAGTGAGAGGGAGGAGGGTGCAATGATGCCCGCCACGATGGTGACCACGATCGGGAATGCGATCAGCGCCTTTTTGGAGATCTGCTTGTTGTTGTTCCCTGTCATGCGGATCAGTCTCTCCTTGCGGGATGTCAGTAACCGGATCACCGGTGGCTGGATGATCGGCACCAGTGCCATATAAGAGTAGGCCGCTACCGAGATCGGGCCCAAAAGGTTGGGCGCAAAGCGGGAGGCCACTACGATGGAGGTGGGGCCGTCTGCAGCACCGATGATGCCGATGGAGGCAGCTTCACGCAGGTCATAGCCTAGCAGGGAGGCCAGCAGCATGGTGAGGAAGATGCCGAATTGAGCGGCAGCGCCGAACAGCAGCAGGGATGGATTGCGAAAGAGAGGCGAGAAGTCGATCATCGCCCCAATGGCGATAAAGATCAGCAGCGGAAAGATCTCGGTGGCGATACCAGCCTGAAAGAAGATGTTGAGTATTCCCTCCACCGCTTCACCCGTAGCCGGGTCGATCTGTGTGAGTGCCGACGAAAGGGGGATGTTCACCAGAATCGCACCGAACCCTATCGGCAAGAGCAGTGTTGGCTCATAGTTCCTGGCGATGGCCAGATAGATGAGGATCAATCCCACCCCTATCATGATCAAGTTTTGCCAGGTCATCCCTGCTATGGCAGGCAGCAACTGTTCTATACCCATGGTAAGAGTCTGTTAAACCCGTTCAACTAATACAGGAAACCGAGCAGAATACCGGCAGCTACCGCTGAACCGATGACACCGGCCACGTTGGGACCCATGGCATGCATCAGCAGGTAGTTGCCAGGATCATATTCCAGTCCGAGGGACTGTGATATGCGGGCAGCATCGGGAACGGCAGAAACGCCAGCGTTACCGATCAGCGGGTTGAGCTTCTTCTCCCTGGAGAGGAAGAGATTCAGGAACTTCACAAAAAGCAATCCTGTACAGGTGGCAATCACAAAGGAGAGCGCGCCGATGGCGAACACTTTCAAAGACTCCACTCGCAAGAAAGTGGTGGCCTGCGTGGAGGCCCCCACGGTGAAGCCCAGCAGGATGGTGACGGTGTCGATCAGCGGGCCGCGGGCGGTCTCTGCCAGTCGGCGGGTGACACCCGACTCTTTCAGCAGGTTGCCGAAGAAAAGCATTCCCAGCAGGGGCAGTCCCGATGGCACCAGAAATGCGGTCAGCAACAGACCCATGATCGGGAAAAGGATTTTCTCGGTCTGTGACACCACGCGGGGGTTTTTCATCCGGATCAACCGCTCTTTCCTGGTGGTGAACAGCCGCATGAATGGAGGTTGGATCACGGGTACCAGTGCCATGTAGGAGTAGGCTGAGATCGCCACTGCACCCAGCAGGTGGGGTGCTAACTTGGAGGAGGTAAAGATGGCTGTAGGTCCGTCTGCACCACCAATGATGCCGATGGCTCCCGCTTCATTGGGTGCAAATCCCATTTGCAGGGCGATGATATAAGCACCGAAGATGCCAAACTGTGCCGCTGCGCCGATCAGGATCAGCTTGGGGTTGGCAATCAGCGCCGAAAAATCGGTCATGGCACCAATACCCAGAAAGATCAGCGGTGGGTACCATCCCTGCACCACGCCCTGGTAGAGGATGTTGAGCACCGATCCCTCCTCGTAGATACCTATCTTCAGGTTGGCCGCCTCATTGAACGGTATGTTCCCGACCAGGATGCCGAAACCGATGGGAATCAACAACAGCGGTTCATACTCCTTGGTGATGGCAAGGTAAATAAATACCAGCCCGATCAGGATCATGATGAGATGCTCCGGTTCTGCATTGTAGAAACCGGTGTAGCTCCAGAAAGTGCGCAGGTTGTCTGATAAGGATAATAATGTATTCATCGTTTGCATCAGGTTTTATTCGATTACTACCAGATCTGCGCCTTCAAGCACTGAATCACCTTTTTGCACAAGAATTTCGGTAATCTTCCCATTTTTGTTGGCCAGGATGTTGTTCTCCATCTTCATCGCCTCCAGAATCATCAGGGTCTGTCCTTTCTTCACTGAATCACCCACCTTGCAGCGGATATCCAGGATCACACCCGGTAAGGGTGATTGTATGGAGCTCTTCCCTTCGGCTCCACTCGGCCGGGTGACCAGTGGAGTAGAGGAACTTTGTGGTGTGGGGGTGTTGACAACACTTGGGCGTTGCACTCCTGTCAGCGTTTTTTTCTTTTTCTGTGCCAGCTCAACGGTGTAGGGGGTGCCATTCACCTCCAGTTCTACGATCTCACCGTCCGATTTATTGACCACCACTCTATAGGGGGTACCGTTGATTTTATAGTTGAATTCTTTCATAGGAATGATCTGTTTTCTTTTTGTTACTGATTATCTGGGTAATTCCCGCAACGATTGCCGCTTGGTGTTCCAGGGAGAGAAGTTGCGTTTCACCTGGTGAATGGTGAGGATGGTCGACTCAATGTCGTGCTGATCCTCTTTCAG
>LDZU01009390.1_pt1 | contig 10181 bp, 11 predicted proteins | sample 615531 | NCBI WGS metagenome assembly LDZU01 (sample SAMN03408293, study PRJNA278302) | terrestrial metagenome | isolation source: oil reservoir sample SB2 | place: USA: Alaska, North Slope, Schrader Bluff formation | collected 2011-09 | reverse complement strand
AGACATAGTTAAGCTGGATTATAACAATTTACCCCTTGCATTGCAGTGCCACATTTTGGACAAGCAATTTGCGAACATGGCGTACCGCGACGATGTGATTCTTGATGTTGACACTTTGGACAAGTGCAAACATTTGAACCTAAGGGTCGATTTAAACCACGACGACCAGTTTGAGGGCCTCTTCCAAGAGGTCCAGTTCCATCGAGATTTGGCATATATTTTTCCTTCCTTTCATTAATAATTTAATGAATATATATTCATAATAACACTATTGTTTTTCTTTGTCAATAATAATGATAAAATTTTGATATATGCAAGGAAATGAATTGATTCTCACTATTGTAGTAATAGCTTTAGTCACGGTTTTTTTTAGTTATCTGGCTTACCGGCAAAAAAAGTCTAGTTGGCAGGCATTATTAATAAAAAAGCGTCGCAATGAAGATGAAGAAAGTGGTCAAACAAGCTATACTTTAATTTTTAAAAGCGATAGTGGCAAGAAACATCGGGTAAAATTACAATCAAAAGCTGAGTTTGACAAATGGCAAGAGGGAGATCGAGCAGTTAAAGAGAGTGGTCAATATTTTCCCAACAAACTTTAAAGTTACTAAGCTAGAGATTCAATTATTTTATTTAAACTAGTTTTTTGATCTTGATAAAAACTTTTTTTATCAATTTTGACAATGTTTTTAATTTCTCGAGTACGGTATTTTTTTTCTAGATTACTTAAATCATCATCGCTGATGACTAAATAGGCTAATTGATTATTGTAAATGGTCACAAAAACTAAATCTCCTAAAGCAATTTGCTCATTTTTAACAAATAAAGTTTGCCAGCGACCAGTAGGGAAAGCAGTAAAACCATAGCGAGCTTTAAATTCAAATAGTCCAGCCGTATTAAATAAACCCGCAGGATTACTAGCTCTGCCGTGACTGATACTTTTAAGTTTTTTTTCTAAGGCAAATTTAATTAATTGATATTCTAAAATTGCCCCAACACCACCACGAATTTTATGAAATCTTTCTTTGGCACCGAAAGAAACCACAGCACTTGCTTCATTAATGGAAAAAACCAATCCAGAACGTAAAACATCTTCTTTATAAAGTCCGGCTATATAGCATTTTTTACCAACTTTAATTCTTCCTAAAATTGAAGTTTCTAAATCATAAATAATGGCGCGTTCCTTACGCATGGTGGTTTTTTGATAAAGCTTTTTGAATGCTTCAAATAAGCTCTCATCCATTTCTCGGACATCCAGTTTAAAACCAGCGTCTTGAAAAAATTCCTGGGTTTTCTTTAAAGACTTTCTACCTCTTTTGGAAAGAATGTAATCTTCAGCTTTTTCAATTCCGGTTAAATCGCCAAACCAGGCAACCTTTTCCGGAATATAAACCCCATTTTCTAGTTGATAATTAAAAGAGACAATATCTGCTTCTTTTATTTCAGCTAAATCTGGTTTTTCCTGATAAAAGTAATTAGCTATTTTGAGTTTGGCTTTTTTAGTTAACATTAAGCTTATTATACTTTAGAGAAAGTTTTTGCAGTAGCAAGTTAATGGTCAAAAAATAAATTAATTATTTTGACAATTTTTATTTAAATGGGATTTTTGAAAGTTTAGAATTACAATAAAGATCATGAAGAAATTAAATATTGCTATTTTATGCGGTGGTAAATCAGCTGAACACGAAGTGTCACTGCAATCAGCACTAAATATTTATAAGGCAATTGATAAAAATAAATTTAATCCAATACTAATTGGTATTAGCAAGTCAGGAAAATGGCTTTTAGGGGACGATAAAAATTTTATACTCAATCCAAGCAGTTCAAGAAATATTGCTCTTAGTGAAAATGGAGATGAAGTGGTGTTGATTCCTGCTAGTCAAGGCAAATTTTATAATATTATTCACCCAGAGAAGTCATTTAAAATTGATGTTATTTTTCCAATGTTACATGGTCCTTTTGGCGAAGATGGTACTGTTCAAGGATTATTAAAATTAGCTCAAGTGCCCTTTGTTGGTGCTGGTGTACTTGGTTCTGCTGTAGGCATGGATAAAGTTGCCATGAAACGTTTGTTAACTGAAGCACAAATCAAGATTGCCAAATATTTAGTTGTGCATTTTCTAGATGAAAAACCCAGTTTTGAGGACGTGGTGGAAAGAATGGGTTCTCCATTTTTTGTCAAGCCAGCTAATATGGGTTCTTCAGTTGGAATTAGCAAAGTCAAGAACGCAAAACAATATTCTGAAAGTCTTGATAAAGCATTTCAATATGATTTAAAAGTTTTAATCGAAGAATACGTTAAAGGACGTGAAATAGAATGCTCGGTCTTGGGTTTTGAATCAGTGGCAGCTTCTTTGCCAGGAGAAATAAAGCCACAACATGACTTCTATTCCTATGAGGCAAAATATATTGATGAAGACGGAGCTATTTTAGAAATACCAGCTCAAATTTCAAAAGAAAAAACTTTAGAAGTGCAAGTCTTAGCGATTAAGGTTTTTGAAGTCCTGTTTTGTGAAGGTCTTGGCAGAGTTGATTTTTTTCTAAAAAGTAATGGAGATTTATTAGTTAATGAAATAAATACTATGCCTGGATTTTCAAAAATTAGTATGTATCCTAAATTGTGGGAGGCTAGTGGATTAAGCTATGCTGAATTGATCGATCGATTGATTGAATTGGCAATAGCCAGATTTAATAAAGAGAAAAAGATAAAAACCAGCTATTAGTTCAACAATTAATTAAATTTTTACTTAAATTTATCTGCCAGCTTGAGCTAGACCATTTTCCATAAACAATAATCTTAGTTCTCCAAGCCAGGCATTACCAAAACTATTTAAATACATCAACATCCACACTAAAACCAAAAGTATAAAAATGATGATTAAAGTTTTAGCATTTGAGTGCTTTTTATAAAATTCGGCTTGTTGTTCTAAAAAAATTTGTCTTTTTAAAAGTGAATCCAGTTTTTGAGTAGATTTGTTTTTTTTAGTAGTTTTTTTATTTTTGGTTTTTGGCATAATTAAGCCAGATTTTTTATAATGAATTAATACCTAGATTTATTGTATCCCAAAAAAATGATGTTAAGCAAGTGATACTTGTAGAAAGTTACTATGCAAAATAAAGGTCAATCACTCCCCACAGATCAAAAACAAAAAAAGAAGATTTCACGCAATGTTTGGGCGGTGGGTATAACGAGCTTTTTAATGGATATTTCCAGTGAAATGGTTATCAATATTTTGCTAATAGTTGGGGAATAGTGGCTGGGATTCGTTGGGTTGATTGAGTGGGTAAAGGTATCCGTACCGCTCCTAGAGATGCTTTAGTAGCTGATTCTACAGCCAAAGAAGATCGGGGCTTAGCTTTTGGCCTTCACAAGGCAATGGATAGTGCTGGTGCCATGTTGGGTTTGTTGACCTTTCCCGCGTCACTGATTGCCGGAATGCTATGAGAAGGGGTTGGTTTGTGGTCTGGGTTTGGTCCATCAGCTCCATTTGTATTTGGTGGAGTTTTAGCAACAATCTCAGTATTGCTAATGATTTTTATCATGCCAGAAACCAAAGAAAACCAAAGTGTTATTCAAACAGTTACTAGTAAAGTAGAGAATGGTCAAAATTTCTGATAGCTAATTGAGCAAATTATCTTGAATATTCAGAGTTTATAATTAAACGAAACCAACAGCTATTGGCGATACTTACTTAACTAGTTGCTTTAATTTTTATATAACTTTAGAGTTTTTTAACGTAACTTAAAACATATTTCTCTAGAAATTGCTTGACTTGCATATTTTTAATGTTTTTAACTTTTCTGTTTAGTTCTTTGAAGTTAAGCACATTGACTAAGCTGACAATAATTTGTTTATCTTCAGGCAATAGGCTTTCTTGTCTACCTATCTCTTGAACAATTTCTACTGCTTCACCTAGAAGTTCTTTTAATCCAGTGATTGAATCATGTTTCTCATATTTATAAAGACCCCTTAATTGTTTTAAAGGTAATTTTTTTGTTTCTTCTTCAGTAAAAAGGTTGTTTAAAAAAATTTCAATTCCAAAGCGAGTTTTAGCCATTTTTTCAAGATGGGGAATTAAATCATTTTTGTAGTATACGCGTTCACCGGTTAGATTAGAAAAGGGGTCGGGCATCCATCCTTTTGATGGATATCCTAAAACAGCCTTAAATTTGCCTGCTAAAATTGGTTCAAAGAGAGCCTTAATGTGTTCATTAGAAAGATTGGTTAAATCAGCATCAATAAAGGCAACAATTTCATTTTTAGCACTTTTTATTCCTTTGACCAAGGCGTAACCCTTACCGTGATTTTTTTTAAAATTAATCAGTTTAATCTTATCTTTATATTTTTTTAAAATAGCTAGACTATTATCTGTTGAACCATCATTTACACAAATAACCTCGTTTATCAGATTATTTTTTAACAAAGTCTCGATAACCTGGGCAACAGTTTGTTCTTCGTTGAATATTGGAACAATAGTTGAAATTGCTGTTTGCATTTTTATTTTCTTATAATAACTCTCATTTTTTTCAAAAACCACTTCAAAGTCTTTTCCTATAAACTCACAATATACCTCATAAAAAAAATGAAAGATTGTTTAAATTAATAACAGCTCATAATATCTGTCACAACGTTATTGTAGTTCTATTCTCGGTGGCGGAGGTGACAGGATTCGAACCTGTGAAGCCGTAAGGCTCTGGTTTTCAAGACCAGTGCAATTGACCACTATGCGACACCTCCCAGTGTTAATTAAGCCGTTATTTTATTAAAATCTATTAAAAAACACCTGCGAACTCCCCAATTATAACAAGTTTTTGCTTAAAAAGCGTTAATTCTCCCCATTGTTAACAAAAAATGTTATACTTTTTACTGATGCCCGAACAAAGTAAAACTGCCTCGGCTATAAATCAGCCGGCTAAAACAAAAAAGGCGAGCACTACCAGTCAATCGGTTAATCTACCTAAATCTGCAGAACTCGAGAAATCCAGAGTAGCGCCTGGTTATTATCGACCAATTCCCGAGGAAACCTTGGTGACTTGGGAGGCTCCTGCTCGGCCATTTAAAAAAAGAAAAAAACAATTTTTTAGTACAGTGTTTATTATCGCCATCTTGGTAGCCCTGATTTTGTTTTTTGCTGGTCAAGTTTTACCTGTTGCTTTGGTAATTTCTGTGGTCTTTTTAGTCTATGTGATGGCTATGATTCCACCGCAGAACGTTTCGGTGAAATTAACTAATTATGGTTTTTATATCGACAAAGAAGCCTACGCTTGGTATGAGATGGGTCGCTTTTGGTTTGAAAAGAAACAAGGTTTTGATACTTTGCAAATTGAATTAGGACGTTTTCCCAATCGCTTAAGTTTAGTTTTAATTGCTGGAGTCACGCCTAGTAAAGAAAATTTAGAGTTAGTTTTATCCGAGGTCTTACTAAAAGAAAAACCCAAGCCCACTACTTTTGAGAAAGCTGCGACGTGGTTGAGTGAAAAAATTCCTTTAGAATAAGTTGATCAGTCAAGCCATACGTTTTTATTTTGTTTGATGGGGTTTGTGTTATAATTAAGCTAATTATGCAAGAAAATTCCCCTGAAACCATGCCCAAGACTGAGACTAAAAATAAGACATTTGTGGTGGTTAGTGCCATTTTATTATTGGCGATTGCGGTGATTATTGCTGTGTTTTTCAATAAAAATCAAGCAAATAAAGATGTAGACCTGCAAGCAGAACAAGCAGAGCAAATAGCAGAAATTCAAGAACAAGGAGAGATAGCCACGGAGACTCAGCAAAATGACGCTGAGGGCACTTTATTATTTAGTGACTTAATTGCTCAAAGAGAGGGTAGCTATCGTTGCCAGATCGAAAATGAAGATGGTTACTATATTTATTATTTTGATGACCAGCGCATGGCAGTTGAGGTAAAAATCCCCAATTCTTATACCAAAACTATAGTGGATGAAGACTTCACTTATACTTGGAATGTTGATGAAAAAGTCGGTACCAAAGTTGCTAATGAAGAAGATGTTTTGGAAGAAGATCTCAATCAAGAGGAGGAATTAGTTGACGAGGAAATGATGGAGGAAATCCCCGAAGAAGATCTATTGCCAGCTGAAGATGTTGGTCCTTTTGATCCAGCTAATTTTGTTTGTGAACCTTGGACAGTTGAAGAAACAGTTTTTACTCTTCCAACTGACGTAATGTTTCAAGATTTGAGTCAACTGTAAGAACAAATGATGGATTATGTTCAATAATTTATTTTAGTAAAATCTAATAATAGTTAATGGTTTTTGACTTTTTTGTTTGACTTTTTCTAAAATTGTTTAATGTAAGCTAGTACTTCTTCACTATGTTGTTTAGCCTTAACATTGGGCCAAACTTTTATGATTTTACCCTTTTCATCAATTAAAAAAGTACTGCGTTTGGTGCCAAAATAAGTTTTACCCATCATCTTTTTTTCACCCCATACCCCAAAGGCTTTCATTAATTTTTGTTCAGGATCAGACCACAAGGGAAAATTTAGTGAAAATTTACTTTTAAATTTTTCGTGGCTAGTTTGTGAGTCTTTACTGATGCCCACGATTTGAATGCCTTTGGCTGAAATTTCTTGATTAGCATCACGAAAATTACACGCCTCAATAGTGCAACCAGGAGTGTTATCTTTGGGATAAAAATACAGTAAAATTTTTTGGCCTAAAAACTCTTTCAGACTAGTTGCCCGACCATGTTCATTAATTACTTTAACATTTAAGGGAGCTTGATCTTTTTCTTTAAGCATAGTATTTGTATGTTATGATAAATAATCGTCGGAGAGACAGGACTCGAACCTGCGACCTTACGCACCCCATGCGTACGTTCTAGCCATCTGAACTACTCTCCGTTTCTCAATTTTGATTTTACTGCTTGTAAGCTTTTATGTAAACTTTGACTATTAATCTATTTCATGTAATATTCTTTTAACTTAGTGAAAAAAAGCGTAATTTGCACGAAACTATGGATAGTGTTATAAGTAAAAGCAATAATAAAAAAGGAGAAGCTAATATGGTCAAAAAGAGTAAAGATAAAGATATTTCAACAGTGGCCGAGGATAGTAAAAAAGCCAAATCACAGGCGGTAGCTATTGCGATGTCTCAAATCGAAAAAGAATTTGGTAAAGGCTCGATCATGAAATTGGGCGAATCTCTGAAAGATATGCCCAAAGTACCAGTAGTGTCTACCGGTTCTTTATCACTTAATATCGCTCTTGGTATTGGTGGCTATCCAAAAGGGCGGATTGTGGAAATTTATGGTCCAGAAGCTTCTGGTAAAACTACGCTCTGTTTGCATGCTATTGCTGAAGTACAAAAGCAAGGCGGTATAGCCGCTTTTATTGATGTTGAGCATGCGCTAGATCCGGTCCGTGCTGAAAAAATTGGCGTTAATCTGGAAGAAGTGTTAATTTCTCAACCAGATTATGGTGAACAAGCTTTGGAAATTGCTGAAACTTTAATTCGTTCTGGAGGTGTAGATATCATTGTTTTAGATTCGGTAGCTGCTTTAGTCCCCAAGTCAGAAATTGAGGGCGAGATGGGTGATCATCAAATGGGCACCCAAGCTCGGTTGATGTCTCAAGCAATGCGTAAATTAACTGCTACGCTCAATAAAACCAAAACCTTAATGATTTTTACTAACCAAATTCGCATGAAAATTGGGGTGATGTTTGGTAGTCCAGAAACTACCACCGGTGGCAATGCACTCAAGTTTTATGCTTCACAGCGGCTGGATATTAGAAAAATTGGTAATATTCAAGAAGGAGATGAAATAGTGGGTACTCGTCATCGAGTCAAAGTCAAGAAAAACAAAATTGCTCCTCCTTTTAAAGTTGCTGAATTTGATATGGATGAGGCTGGCATTTGTCGAGCTGGTGACGTTCTTGACTTAGCAGTTGATCGCGATATTGTTGAAAAAGCTGGTAGCTTTTATAAATATAATAACGAAGTACTCGCTCAAGGTCGAGAAGCGACCAAGGATAAATTAAAAAATAATCATAGTCTGCTTAAAGAAATTGAGAAAAAAATTTGGCAGTCTTTAGAGAAGAAAAAAGAATAAAGATTGATATATAAATCTTTTTATCATTTAATTTTTTAGCAAATAAATTGACTTTATGGTTTTATTAGCATATAATGTCCGTATTAGTCATTAATACAAACATTATTAAATAAACAAACTGATTAATAAAACTTTTGAATCAGGTATTATTAAAGAACTTCGGACATTGAAATTAATTTATCATTTATGCAAGAAGTAAGATACATAGCATTTTCATTTTTCTTACAATTTTTCGATAATAATACCCTGGGGTTCTAACCCTATCTCAAAAATTTTAGTTGGCAGGTTTGTTTATAAGCAAAGGATATTTATGTCATTTTTTAGTAATTTATCGACTCTGTTTGCGACGGAGCAAGAAAAAAATCAGTTTGATCAGGAAAGGGGTCAAGTAAAGGATCAAAAAAAAGATCAGAGTAAAGTTAAAACACAAGGTCAAGCTAGCAAGGCTAAAGATAACAAAAGCCAAAGTAAAGTTAAGCCAAAAGCAAACCAACAATCTAGTCAACGAATCGATCATGATGTTGAAAACATCATTCGTGATGCTCGTTCTAAGGCTAGAGAAATTATTATTGAGGCTAAAGACGAAGTCTTGGAAATGCGCTCAAAAGCGGAAAAAGAATCTCGTCGCATTGAGCATGATTTGGCTGAACAACAGCGAACTCTGCAGAATAAGTTGGACAAATTAGATTATCGTTTTGATCAAATCGAGCAGAAAGAAAAAAGAATTGATCAGCTCAAAGAAGATTTAGTTAAACAAAGTGAACAAATTGAAAAATCTAGAGCACAAGTACTTAAGAAATTAGAAGAATTATCAGGTTATTCCAAAGAGGAAGCCAAAGAATATTTGCTAGAGGGATTAAAGAAAAAATTAAGTCACGATTTAGCAAAATTAGTGGCTGAAAAAGAAGAGCAAGCTAAACTAGAAGCTGATGATAAAGCTCGGGAAGTTTTAATTGACGCCATGCGTCATGGGGCGACAGATTATGTTGCTGAATATACGGTTTCGGTAGTTAATATTCCTTCGGAAGATATCAAAGGTAAAATTATCGGTAAAAATGGACGTAATATTCATGCTTTTGAACGTAAGACCGGTGTGGACATTGACCTAGATACTTCAAACACTGAAATTAAATTATCTTCTTTTGATCCAATTCGCCGAGAAATAGCCCGAGTGGCAATGGAGCGATTAATCAAAGATGGTCGGATTCAGCCAACTAGAATTGAAGAAGTCGTAGATAAAGTAACTGAAGAAATTGATCGCATTACTTTTGATGCTGGTAAAAAACTTTGTCATGAAGTTGGTGTTTATAATATTCCTAATGGTTTAATTGCCATGTTGGGCAAGTTTAAGTATCGTTTCTCTTATGGTCAGAATTTGATTAAACACACCATAGAAGAAACCAAAATTGGTAGTAAAATTGCTCAAGAATTAGGTTTGGATGTTAATACAGTTAAATTAGGCTGTTTATTGCATGATATCGGCAAAGTTTCAGAAGATCCTGATGAAAATCACGTTCAAGCCGGTATTAGAATTGCCAAGAAATACAACATTTCTCCAGCAGCTATTGCCTGTATTGCTGAACATCACGAGGATCAACCCTTTTCTAGTCCAGAGTCGGTGGCTGTTTATATTGCTGACGCTATTTCTGGTGCTCGACCAGGAGCTCGTTACGAAAATCATGAAGAATATATGAAGCGCATGGAAGCCTTGGAAACAATTGCTACTTCTTACGACGAAGTCAAACGTGCTTATGCAGTGCAAGCGGGCAGAGAATTAAGGGTAATTTTAATTCCTGAAAAAAGCAAAGATGATGATGTTACCCTGTTGGCTAGTAGTATTCGTGATCGGGTAGCTAAAGAGGTAATTGTGCCAGGAACCGTGACAGTGACGGTGATTCGTGAATTACGTGGACAAGCACAAACCAAATAAAGTAAAATGAGAAATTAAAGTAGAACGAAAAATTATGAATAACTTTTTTTTGATTACTCAAGCAGCTATTTCTTTAGTGTTGATAATTTTGGTTTTGCTACAAAGCAATGCTAGTAGTTCGAGCAATTTGTTTGGTGGAAGTGGAGGAGAGACTTATCACACTCGCAAAGGGATTGAAAA
>LDZU01000190.1_pt1 | contig 10190 bp, 12 predicted proteins | sample 615531 | NCBI WGS metagenome assembly LDZU01 (sample SAMN03408293, study PRJNA278302) | terrestrial metagenome | isolation source: oil reservoir sample SB2 | place: USA: Alaska, North Slope, Schrader Bluff formation | collected 2011-09 | reverse complement strand
GCGCCTAGCCAACGTAGAACTAGCTGATTTAGAGCCTGGAACTGTTCGGAAATTAACTGAAGAAGAAATTCGAGGATTAAAAGGCAGTGTCAAGTTAAAATGACTAACCACTTTAAGTATCTAATTTTTGATTTTGATGGCACTCTGGCTGACACGGCCGATGCTCATGTGCAGGCTTTTAATCGAATCCATGCTCAATTTGATTTACCTAAGATTGGTAAAAGAGAACTAGTTAAATTTCACTCAACCAGTATGAAGGAGATTTGTGAAGAATATAATATTGGTCCAGTCAAACTATTAAAAATTGCTCGGACACTAAATCAAGAAATAAGCGCTCTAATTTCTCAGGCAAATTTTTATCCAGGAATCAAAAAAACTTTACTCAATTTAAAGAAAAATTTTACTTTGGGTATTTTAAGTTCAAATGAGTTGAGTAATATTGAAAATTTTTTTATTAATCAGGATTTACCTTTGTCTAGTATCTTTTCTTTTTGGCGATGTGAGAAAAACTTATTTGGTAAAGACAAAGCCCTCAAATCTCTAATGCAAGAGTACAAGATCGATCCAGCACAAGTTTTGTATTTTGGTGACCAAGTGAGAGATGTAGAGGCTTGTCAAAAAGCTGGTGTTCAAGTCGCGGCGGTGACTTGGGGTTTTGCTAGTGAAGAATTACTAACTAGCGCTAAACCCGATTTTTTAATTAATCAGCCTAGTGAAATAATCGATTTATTAGCTATCTAGCTATCAATTCCTTAGTGAAAAGAGTATAATCACATTTTTGATTTTAAGAAAATTATGCAAATTCGTAATGTCGCGATTATCGCCCATGTTGATCATGGCAAAACCACTCTAATTGATGGGATGCTCAAGCAGACCCATACTTTTCGTGAGAATCAAGCTGAAATGTCTCAAGAGACTATTCTTGATAGTAATGATCTTGAGCGAGAAAAAGGCATTACTATTTTAGCTAAAAACACTTCGATTAATTACCACAGTTTAGCTGGTGAAAAAATTAAAATTAATATCATTGATACCCCGGGTCATGCTGATTTTGCAGGCGAAGTTGAGCGAGTCATTAGTATGGCTGATGGAGCGATTCTATTGGTTGATGCGGCTGAAGGTCCTTTACCTCAAACAAAATTTGTTTTACAGCAAGCCATTAAATGTAAGTTGCCGATGATTGTGCTTATTAACAAAATTGATCGCCAAGACAGTGAACCAGAAAGAGTGTTGAATCAAGTTGAAGAATTATTCCTCAGTTTAGCTGATGATAGTGCCCAATTAGATTTTCCCGTATTGTACTCAGTTGGTCGCATGGGTAAAATCTGGTCCAAGCTTCCAGAAAAAACCCAAGCAGAGTCTTTAGCAAAAGAGGCAGGCAATTTGCAAATATTGTTTGAAGAAATTGTTAAAAGTATTCCCGCTCCTCAAACTGATCCTGCCAAGCCTTTTAAAATGCAAGTTTCAACACTAGATTTTGATTCATATAAAGGAATTTATGCCATTGGCAAAGTTACTCAGGGATTAGTCAAAGCCGGTCAGCGTTTAGTGATTTTACAAGAAGATGAAAAAGTTGGCGAGATGACTGTTGCCCATCTTATGGAAAGCAATGGTTTAGACAGAGCAGAAATTAAACAGTCTCGACCTGGAGATATTGTTGCCATAACTGGTTTGGATAAAATAGCTATTGGTCAGACCTTGGCAGCTTTAGGTGAAACCGAGGGTTTCCCGATGATCAAAATTACAGAGCCAACCCTGAAAATTCAAATTGCGGCCAACAGTTCGCCATTTGTCGGGAAAGAGAGTGATTTTTGTACCGTTCGTCAATTAGCCGATCGTCTCAAGCGTGAACAGAAAACCAACCTTGGTTTGCGCATTGAGCAAAAGGAAGGGGGAGTGTTTATTGTGGCAGGTCGAGGTGAGTTACATTTATCGATTTTAATTGAAACCATGCGTCGCGAAGGTTACGAAATGGAAGTTGGTCGTCCTCAAGTAATTTTTAAAGAGGTTGACGGTGTTAAACAAGAACCAGTTGAGGAATTAATTATTGAAATTGAGCAAGATTACTTAGGAGTTATCACTGAAGAATTGGGCAAGCGTCATGCTCAATTGCAAAGTAGTTTTACCAATAGCAAGGGTATTTGTCGGATGGTTTACCAAATTAGTAGTCGCAATCTTCTTGGTTTTCGCAGTGAAATTTTGACTAAAACCAAAGGTAATGGTCTATTTACCAGTTCCTTTTTACATTATGCTCCACTGCAAGAGGGTAGATTAAAATTGCGCAATGGCGCCTTGATTGCAACTGAAGCTGGTACGGTAACTGCCTACGCTTTGGAGAGTGTTCAGCAACGTGGCAAAACTTTTGTGATCCCCGGAGAAGAGGTTTATGAAGGACAGATTGTTGGTTTGTGTAAGCAAAAGGGAGATTTGGAAGTCAACGTTTGCAAAAATAAAAAACTAACTAATTTTCGCTCTAACGCCGAAGTAATGACGGTGCTCAATAGTCGAGTAGAACTCAGTTTAGAACAATGTTTGGACTTTATTGAAAATGATGAGCTATTAGAAGTTACTCCGCAAAATTTACGCTTGCGCAAACGTTATTTAAGCAAATTAGAACGCAATAAAAAAACACAATCGCTAAAAAACAGCAAAAAATGAGTGTTAAAATAGGCTTGTGTCAGATTTTAGAGAACCATTAGCCTCAATTTTGCGCCCCAAGAATTTAGATGAATTTATCGGTCAAGATCATTTAGTTGGTGAAGGTAAGCCCTTAAGTGCGATGATTGCCCTTGGTGCTCCCTTTTCTTTAATTTTTTGGGGACCTCCTGGAGTGGGCAAAACCACTTTAGCGAAAATTATTGCTCGAGAAACTGGTCGTTCATTTATTGAACTATCTGCTGTCTCAGCCAGCAAAGCTGACATCAAAAAAGTTCTTGACCGGACCCAAGAACAAAAAACTTTAATGGAATCTTATCAGGCCCCCGTACTTTTTTTGGATGAGATTCATCGCTTCAACAAAGCCCAACAAGATTTTTTATTACCTAGTGTGGAAAGTGGTCAGATTGTCTTGATTGGAGCTACTACCGAAAATCCCTCTTTTGAGGTAATCCCACCTCTCTTGTCCAGAATGCGGGTTTTTGTCCTAAATCCACTCAAAGATGAAGAGCTGTCGTTGATTATCAAAAAAGCCTTAAAACTTTTAAAAATTAAAAAAATTGCCAAGGCTAGTGAAGAATTTCTACTCAACTATGCTGATGGTGACGCTCGTAAATTGTTAACCATTATTGATAACGCTTATGCGCTCTATGGCAATTTAAAATTAAGTTCATTAAAAAACGCTTTGCAATCCAAACAAATTCTCTATGATAAAAAAGGGGAAGAACATTACAACATCATTAGTGCTTTTATTAAGAGTTTGCGAGCCAGCGATGTCGATGCGGCTTTGTACTATTTAGCCAGAATGGTTAAAGCTGGCGAGGATCCCAAGTTTATTGCCAGAAGAATGGTTATTTTTGCTAGTGAAGATGTAGGTATGGCGCAGCCTACCGCTCTTGTTGTGGCTAATGAAGTTTTTGAAGCAGTAATGAAAATTGGTTATCCAGAGGCACAAATTAGTTTGGCGCATGGGGTTACTTATTTAGCTTTGGCCAAAAAAGATCGCAGTGCCCATGATGCCTATTTCAGCGCCTTGGCTGATGTAGAAAAATTTGGCAACTTAGCTATTCCGCTTAAACTGCGTAATGCCCCAACCCAGTTAATGAAAAACTTAAAATATGGTGAGGGCTATAGCAAATATAAACCTGGAAAAAACGAGAAAGAAGAGAGTTATTTACCGGAAAAAATTAAGGGTAAAAAATATTATCGTGGGAAAATTTCGAAGCTGAAAGCGAAAAATAAAAAATAAGCAAGTGCTGGTAGATAAAAAGCACAATTTTTACTCTTAAAATGATTTAATATCTGAGAAATCAATCCTTTTCATTAATTGTTTTTCCACATTTTCAATGTTATACTTTTTTACAGCTTTACTAAATTAATGAAAGGTTTTTATGTCGGAAGATAACAATAACAACTCTTTTCCCTTAATTGGCGATAAATTTCCAGATTTAGAGGTACATAGTACACACGGACGCCTATCTTTCCCTAAAATTTTATTAGGCAAGTGGACAGTCTTGTTTAGTCATCCTGGCGATTTCACTCCAGTATGTACTAGCGAATTTGTTTCCTTTGCCAAATTCGCTCCAGAGTTTAAAAAAATTAATGCCCAATTAATTGGTTTATCCATTGATCAAGTTTTTTCTCATATTAAATGGGTGGAATGGATTAAGGAAAATTTAGATGTTGAAATCCCTTTTCCCATCATCTCAGACAATACCGGTCGAGTGGGCAAGTTACTTGGCATGATTCATGATAAAAAGGGGACGGACACTGTACGAGCGGTTTTTATTATTGATGATCGAGCCGTGATTCGTTTAATTCTCTACTATCCACAAGAGGTGGGACGTAATATGTCAGAAATTTTACGAGCGGTAAAAGCCCTGCAATATTCAACAGCAAACAAAGTTGCCATGCCAGCCAACTGGCCAGAGAATGAATTGCTTGGTGATCATGTGATTGTTCCACCCGCCAAGACTGAGGCGGAGGCCAAAGCTAGAGCTGGCAAAAAAGATTGTTATGATTGGTGGTTTTGTCACAAAAAAATGACGACTAAGAAAAAGAAAAAAGTTTAGAAAATGCCAAACGATTAGTCAAGTTACTGAAAACTTGTCGGTTGAACAATAATTTTCATTTGTTCTAAGAGTTGAACTGGCTTATAATATCAACTTGAGCGCGCCCATAGCTCAGCTGGATAGAGCGTTTGTTTGCGGAACAAAAGGCCAGAGGTTCGAATCCTCTTGGGCGCACCATTGAACAAAATTATCCTCAAGATTTTCCACATTTGTTAAGTTTCCACATTTGTTAAGTTTTGGTTGGTTTTTTTAGCTTATTAGTTTAAAATAGCAATATTATGAGAAGTAATAATTCAGAAAGAGAAAAATCTTTAGATCAGGTCCAACCATTGCTCAATGAACAAGCTAGAGTAATGAAAGCACAGCAAGAAACTGGCAAAAATTTTTCTGCTGTTATTGCAGACCTAGAAAAAAGAATCAAAAATTCTCTCAAAGGTAAAAGTCAAGAAAACAAATAAGTTTTGTTTACAAAACTTCAGGCTCACTATAAAAATGGGAAGGGTCGCATAGTGGCTATTGCATCAGCCTCGAAAACTGACGCCCTTTTGGGCATCGCGGGTTCGAGTCCCGCCCCTTCCGCCGAGAGTGAAAGACAGTTCGATACCCGCTGATTCACCAAGTCACCATAATCAACATTTTTTGTCATCGTGTATAATAATTACAGATGTCAAAAAGAACTGAAAAGGAAATCTCCTATCAAGAATTTTTATCTAACTTAAACCTTTTAGTAGGTCTTCCATTATGCCATGTAGATCCTTACTATCAAAAAGTAGACTTTCATTTTGGATCATTTGTTTCTAATGGAGAAGAAAATTCTGGAGACTATGTTTTATATATAAGTGGCTTTTGGGAAATTTTGGATTCTGGAAAAGAAGTAATTATAGAATCTGATTCTGAAGAAAAGAAAAAAAACTTTTTTGATAAAAAATTATTAAATTCAAAAATACAATCAATTAATGTTTTTAAGAAACCAAAAGAAATTTTTATTGAATTTGAAAATAAAAAAACTATTCATTGTATTGAAGAAGAAAGTCGTTGGATTGAGATCCTAAATAGAAATGGAGATTTGTTAAAGTCTGAAAAAGATAAATTTTATATTAGTAAAATAATTAATTAAAGTTTGTTAGCGCCACCCATAATGATGGCGCTAACAATAAAACTACAAACTAACTTTTATCGCTTCTTCTAAATCCACCTCCATTGTTATTTTTCCACTCTTCTGCTAATTTTACAATTTCTTCAAACTTCATTTTTTGACGATCGGGAATACCATGAAAGAAATTTGAAAATCTGCTTTTTTCTTGTAGACTTAATTTTGCTCCCCTTTCACCGCATGCTGCATGAAATCTCGGATTCTCTGATTGGTTGGGTTCGTGACCACGTTTCAGCCGTCTTTCTTTACAAGTTTTGCAAAAATTAGGCGGGTGATCCCAATCGGTATTGTATTTGATTGTATTTCCACAACCACCAGCACAGGGTTTTTCTTTCCATTTTGCAGCATCAGCTTTTTTCTTCTTTTCATTACATTCAAAACAAAATGAAAAGCTTTTACCTGGTGGAGACCAAACTAAATTGTTGCAAAAAGCTCCTTGACAAATTGAGGCCTTGAAACCTTTATCTCTTTTATTGCGACATGCTCCACAATAATCAGAAACATTGTTCCATCCTATTTTATAAAGAATGGTTTTGTTACAACCCATTTGCGCACAAGTCTTACTTAGTTCGATATTTCTGCACTCTTTACAATAACGCGGTCGATCGGTATTTGCTTTATATACAATCTCCTTTCTACATCTTTCACAATTAGTTGACCAAAGATTGCGATTGATGCCCGAACCTCCACAGGCACGACAGTCAAAAGTCTTCCCAGACTTTCGGTCATAAAAACGACCCGATCCGTTACAATTCCTACAAGATACAGTACCCATTACAACCTCCATGAAAAAGATATATTTTGTGACGATCATTAAATCCAATTTTTTTAGATTTAAAAAACGTCACAAAATAAAAAGTTGTTTGTTTTTTTAAAGAACTATCCAATCAAGATAATTCTTTGAGCGTTTCAAAGATTATCTTGATTTAGAACAGCGCATTATAACAAAAATAAAAAAAATTAAAAAAGATTTTGAAAGTTGATTGTCTAATATAAAATTATAGTTCCAATTTCATCCCACGCTCCCCGCATCCTAGGATTCAAACTATAACGACGTAGAGTTCTAGACCCACATGCAAAGTTTCATTGTGAAGATAGTCGTCGGCAAATGATGGGCTTTGATATGGGTAAACAGGCTAGTTATCTACTGGTTGATGACGAAGACATTAGTTTAGAAAAAACTAGATTTTAACTAATATAGTGCTTTAGTTTATTCTTGATTTTTCCGTTATAATTCTCTCATGATAAAAAAGCAAAAAAAGCTTGGTTTAGCCCTGGGAGCTGGTGGTTGGCGAGGTCTAGCGCATGTGGGAGCCATCAAAGAATTACTCAAGCATGATATTGAAATCAGTTATATTGCTGGTAGTAGTGCTGGGGCATTGGTAGGTGGCATGTATGCTGCCTTTCAAGATATTGATAAAGTAGAAACTATATTTCGTGAAAATATGAATTATCGTCGTCTGCTTTATGCTTTCTCTGATCCAAAACCAAAGTGGGGTGTTTTTGCTGGCGACAAGATGGAAGAGCTTTTCAAAAAATATTTAGGCAATCGTCGTATTGAAAATCTAAAAATTCCCTTTTGTGCACTAGCTAGTGATTTGTTGACTGGTAAAGCTGTTGAATTAAAAAAGGGGAGCTTGAGTAAAGCTATTCATGCTAGCTCAGCGGTACCATTTTTTTTGCAACCAGTACGATGGGGCAAGATGCGTCTTATTGATGGGGCTACAGCTGTGCCTATACCAGTTAAAACGGTTAAGCAGATGGGCGCCGAAGTAGTGATTGCTATTAACTTACAAAAGAACCATTTTCCTATGAATGATCACAAAATTTCTGCTTTCAAAACTGCCCTAAAAACGTCTCAAGTGATGCTTTATAATTTGGCACAATATACTCAGCAGCCAGCTGATTTAGTGCTTTATCCAGATATTGATGAAAAAGGTGATTACAAAAATCCTTTTGTGGGATTTGTGAATCGAGGGGATGTTTTTGACGATGGAGAAAAAGTAGTTAGAGACAATATTCAAAAAATCAAAGAATTATTGGTTTAAATTTAATGAAAAATTAAATTAAGTAATGACTAATGAATTAGAATGAGCCAAATTGCCCAAAAAATTATTGAAGACATAAAAAAACAAGCTAATCCGAAAAAAGCTCAACAGTTGCAGCATTTTTTTAAAACTGGTCCAGGCGAATATGCTGAGGGAGATTTGTTTTTAGGCTTAACGGTTTCTCAGCAAAGAGTGATAGTGAGAAAATATCAAGAGCAGATTGCTTTAAATGATTTGTTTGGTTTAATTAAAAATTCCCATCACGAAGTTCGCTTAGTTTGTTTATTGTTGTTGGTCGAGCTTTACCAAAAATCCCAAAGTCAAAAAGAAAAAAAAGAATTAGTTGATTTTTATCTGCAAAATACCTCTCACATTAATAACTGGGACTTAGTTGATTTATCAGCTGATAAAATTTTAGGACAATATTTGTATGAAAAACATCTCAAACAAAACGAAGCAACGGTGCAAGAAGTACCAAAATTGTTGATCAAATTAGCCAAATCAAATATTTTGTGGGAGAGACGGATTGCAGTGTTGTCTACTTTTCCTTTTATTAGAGCTGGACAGTTTTTACCTACTCTCGAATTAGCAAAAAAATTGATGGAAGATAAAGAAGACTTAATTCACAAAGCTGTTGGTTGGTTACTAAGAGAAGTGGGCAAGAGAGATGAAACAGTTTTGACAAATTTTCTTGATCAGCATATCCTGAAAATGCCTCGTACCATGTTGCGCTACAGTATTGAAAAATTTTCGGAAAAGAAAAGACAGAATTATTTAAAGAAAAGTTAATCAGGCTGGTGAATATAAAAAACTTGATGCTGTTTTGGTAAATTTTCTGCTATAAATTTGTTAGTCAATTCTGCGGTTAGTTGCGGAATTATCACTTTAACCGCTCCAGGTAGACGTTCAATTACTTCTGCAAGCAAATCTTTTTGGGCAAGCAAGTAATCATCATCCTCATGAGGCCCACGATTAATCATGCTACCAGCAGGAATAAGCATTGTTTCTTGATTTTTTCCCATATTTTATTATATCAATTAATATCAAAAATGGCAAATCTTGACTTAAGGATGTCAGCTGGAAAAAAAAACGTTATAATAATGCGACTTTTTACTTGGAGGTGTCGCATAGTGGTCAATTGCACACGCTTGGAAAGCGTGAGCCTTACGGCTCCAAGGGTTCGAATCCCTTCACCTCCGCAACAGTCGAAAAGTTCTGGTAGACCCGTCCTTTTAGCTTAAACGGATTGGGCTTGCCAAATTTCCTTGATTTGAACATTTTTGAATTTAACAGCCGTGAAGCAATACACATAAGTACTTATTAAATCAAGTATAATGTTTGTAATGAATAGAACTATTGCAGTTAAAGAAGCTCAGAAAATTCTTAATTCTCTTGTTAATCAAGATATATTCTTATCTTGTGGCTATGGTGGGGTGATGTTTGTCGAAATTGGTAATATCACCAATCATCCTTTTGAGTATCAGGAGGGTAAGTCAATTACCCGCAAGTATGGAGAATGTCGATTATTTTGTGACGAAACTTGGAGTTTCTCAAATGGCAGTAATGTTAGCATTGATCGTTGGACGAGTTCTAGTTTTGAGACTGATGAACTATTTAAATCTCTTGGAGTACAAAAGCTAGAAAAAATTGAAATTGTTAATGACTTTGAGGAAACGAGATTTCATATTTCTGGTGGCTATACACTTACTATCATCAAAGATGACTCAAAGGATTCTGGTGATCAAAGCACATTTATCGACAATATAGAATTTTTAGAGCCAACAGAATTAGTAAATTAAATGTTAGACTCATCAACTTAAAAAAATCTGTCTAATTATAAATAATCGATTTAAACAAATTGTTGCTGTTCACTTATTATTTATCAAGCACTTGTAGTCAAAAACCCCCTTTTTGCTTAGAAGAATTAATAATTAAGGGACGTTTTAAGAGTAGTGTTGAGGATGACGAACATATTTACCTTTTAGGTCAAAAATATTATGAGCGGTTTGCGCTGAGCAATCCAAATTTAGCGAAAAAAATTACCGCTTTTCTAAAATTAAGATTTCCCTATTGCCTTAGCTACAAATAATCTTTACAATGGCCAATAGTGTTCAGCGCTCGCGTCAATAAAAATCGAGTTGAAAAAAATAAAAGACGCCTACATAGGCGTTTTTCTATGGTCATTTTTTTGACCAGGAAACAATAAAAAGTAAACAAGCTTCGGCTTGTTTTTTTTTAACAAAATTAAAAAAGAAAGAACAT
>LDZU01010579.1_pt1 | contig 10214 bp, 8 predicted proteins | sample 615531 | NCBI WGS metagenome assembly LDZU01 (sample SAMN03408293, study PRJNA278302) | terrestrial metagenome | isolation source: oil reservoir sample SB2 | place: USA: Alaska, North Slope, Schrader Bluff formation | collected 2011-09 | reverse complement strand
TCAGCGTCGACAAACTGATAGAACTCTACGACTCGCATGGACTCAACCCAGAGATTGTAGCGGAATTCGCTGATGTGCCTGTGGAGATACCAGATGATTTCTATATCCAAGTGGCCAAACGACATGAAACATCAAAGATAGTTCAGATAGAAGAGACGGAACTCCCCCGTGACCTTCCTGAGACGCACCCTATATACTACGATGATGCCGAAAAGGATGAGTTTGACGCCACGGTACTAGCCGTGGTTGGGGACGAAGTCGTTCTGAACCGCACCGCCTTCTACCCCGAAGGAGGCGGGCAAGAGTGGGACCTTGGTACTATAGAAGGAAGAAAAGTCCACCGTGTGGTTAAATCTGGTCGCACGATATTCCATAAAGTACCCGGACACAGATTCAAAGAGGGAGACATTGTCAAAGGAAAGGTTGACCTAAATCGGCGGCGGCAGCTGATGAGCCATCACACTGCCGCTCATGTGATTAACGGCGTCTGCCATAAGATGTTTGGAAACCATATTTGGCAGGCAGGAGCTAATAAAGGTGTCAATAGCGCCAGACTTGATATCACCCATTATGAGAACTTCAGCGACGAACATATACGCTCCATAGAGAGAGAAGCCAACCGTGTGGTGATGAGCGATATCCCCACAGTTATCGAAACGCTACCTCGAGATAAAGCAGAGGCTAAGTACGGTTTCAGGCTTTATCAAGGGGGTGTAGTCCCGGGGAAGATGATTCGTGTCGTCAGTATACCCGGTCTAGATGCCGAAGCCTGCGGCGGTCTGCATGTAGACCGCACAGGAAAGATTGGTCCCATCCAGATCATACGCTCTAAGAGAATACAGGACGGAGTGGTTCGCATTGAATATGTGGCCGGTATGGCGGCAGTGAAAGCTATGCAGGAAGATCGCGACATCATTGCGTCACTGAGCGAGGAGCTTAACGTTCCTCATAATGATCTAGTGGAAGCAGTAAAACGAGTGAAGGAAGAGCTGCGGCAGACGCAGAAGGCTTTAGATGCTCTGCGAAAGGACATGAGTGAGAACACAATCGATAACATTCTGTCGCAGGCAGTGGTTGTGAACGGCGTCAAGGTGCTTCGTTACGTGGCCAAAAAGGGAGAGGATACTGACCGTATCTCAAAGGTTCTGTCCGAGTCTCCGGACGTCCTGGCCGTTGTGGTATCGACAGAGCCCCGGCTTCGTGTACTCGTTTCTCGCGGCAAGAATGTTACTGTGGACTGCCGCAAGGTCCTAAAAGAGATCATGACCATCATTGGTGGAAAAGGTGGCGGTAAGCCCGATTTCGCACAGGGCGGAGGCGGATCTCTTGATAATTTACACTCAGCACTTGGAGAAATCCCACGGATAATAAAGGAGATTTGTTAATGGAACTGTGTAATAAATGGTTTCACCGAATCTTTCAGATTTCATCATAGATTTTGATGTTCAGAAATGTTATTAAAAAAAGGTAAGTGGTTTTATGTTTTGTTGAGGGTCAGGCATACTCCTCCATATAGCTGGCATGCGTCAATGGCACCCACGCTGTTGTGATGAAATCAATATCACCTTGTGAGAGACCCTGGTACATCACGCCTGCCTGGGACATCTGAAGAGTCACATTATAACCAACGTACTCCTCAAGGATGTACTCAATCATATGACTAGACGCCTGAGCGCAGGCCCAATCAACAAGGCCCACGGTAAGCTGGCCACGGCCTTCCTCATATTCAACATCGCCAACCCATTCATCTATGAGGTCGGAGTTGTTTGCGGCCCACCACTCTTGAGCCCTTGTGGCACTTTCGTTCTGCTGAATAGCATTTAATAGATCACTGAAGTCCTCAAGTGTGTAGGTATAATTGGCTAACACGGCAGCAGCCGCCGGCTCATCCTCAGAGAATCCTGGTCTGGACCAGCTCTCAATTGACTCCGCTTCACCGAAAACCTTGTCGGGATCGTTGAGATATTTCAGTTCATAAGCACCGAAGGCCCAATGGGGGTCCCACAGAGTTACAACAATATCTTCCTCTGCGTCTATAGCTTGACGTAAGCTGGTCATCATAGTAGCATCACTGCTCTTTGTTAGCTCGTAACCGTCAAGCCCGTAGTGAGGCATAACATCGTTTTCAGTAATCCGCATAATGCCTGCGCCAGCATCTATGCCTATTATCTTACCTTTAAAGAGACTTTCGTTACCATTTAGGTCTGAGATGTCCTCTATACCATCTTCATATGTATATGCAGGTACAACCAGACCTAATTTGGCCCCATCCTGAAGCACAGTCCCAACGTATTCAATTGGTTCTGCCTCGCTGTAGTCAGCAAAGAAGTAAGCACCTACTCCGAGGAGCAGTACTGCTACTACTACGACCACTGCGATCAAAGTTTTTTGTCCGTTGTTCATTCTTCTTTCCTCCTATACTGAACATCATATGCTCAGTTCAAGATTTGAACGACTGCGTCAGTCTGTCCAAAATCATGGCGATTATCACCACCGCCAAACCGGCCTCGAAGCCTTTGGCTACATCCACCGTGCTTAAAGCGGTCACTATGTCCGAGCCAAGACCTCCGGCACCGATCATGGCGGCAATAACCACCATTGAGAGTGATAACATGATGCACTGATTTACACCAGCCATTATTGACGGCATGGCGATGGGCAGTTGCACCTTGGTCAATTTCTGCCAGCCACTGGATCCAAAAGAGTCGGCCACTTCATTCATCTCCTTTGGCACCTGTCTTATTCCCAAATTTGTCAATCTTACAGCTGGAGGCATAGCAAATATGATGGTGGCTACAATACCTGGTGCCAGCCCTAAGCCGAAGAATATAACTGCCGGGATAAGGTAGACAAAAGCCGGCATCGTTTGCATAAAGTCCATAAGGGCCTTTATGATTGGATTAGCGGTCTCACTATAAGCCGCCCAGATACCTAACGGATTCCAATAGCTACTGCTATAACGGTCGAGACCAAGACCATATCAAGAGTGATCATAGCGCTTTGCCAGTAACCCATCCATTGTATGAAATAAAATCCAATCACAACAAGTATCGGCAGTATCAAGCGCTTAGTTATTAATATAGAGATGATGAATACCAGCAGCAAGAACCACGCAGGGTCTATCCCTAAAAGGAAATCACCTATAGAGTCTGCTCCCCAGCCAAGAAATTCCCTTATAGCATCAAGCAACCAACCGAAATATATCTCAATCCAGTCAATGGCCTGTTCTGCCAGGATTCCCACCTCAGAGGCCATTCACATCACTCCCCATGTCTATGGCTTTGGCCGCTGCAGAGGGACTTACGACCCCAAGTAAGACCTTATTATCGTCTACCACAGGTATTGGATAGTTAGTGGTCACCATTGTCTGAATCACTTGGCTCATCGGGGTGTCCACACCGACGGTTGGTATTTCTGTGTTGATTATACTCTGAAGAGGTTTCTCAGTTTTCACAGCCCTAACTGCGTCATCTGCCTCCACCATCCCCATCAATCTGCGTTGTCTATCCACAACAAATATAGAAGTCATATCCGCCTCTTCCATAACTCTAAGGGCTGTTCTTGGCCCTTGTGTGATATGAATGACTTCACGAGGTCGTCTCATAAAGATTCCCGCGGTGAGTATCTTTGTTCTATCTACATCTTCCACGAAACGTGAGACGTACTCATCTGCAGGACTTTGCAATATCTCCTCTGCAGTACCTATCTGTATAATCTTTCCATCTTTCATCAATGCGATACGATCACCTAGTTTAAGTGCCTCATCTAAGTCATGGCTCACGAAAACTATGGTTTTACTCAACGCGTTTTGGATCTTCAAGAGCTCGTCCTGCATATCTTTACGTATAAGAGGATCCAGGGCGCTGAATGCCTCATCCATTAACAAGATGTCGGGGTCAGTTGCAAGAGCTCTTGCCAACCCTACTCTTTGTTTCATCCCCCCGCTTAAATTATCAGGCATCATATCTTCATAACCAGAAAGGCCTACAATCTGGATTGCTTCTTTGGCACGCTGTAAACGCTCTTTTTCGGGGACGCCCTGGATCTCCAGACCATACGCCACATTGCTCTTGACATCACGATGGGGTAGCAAACCAAATTCCTGAAATACCATAGAAAATTTCTTTCTCCTTACAGTCCGAAGCTCATCTGGATCCAGATTGAGGATGTCAAGGCCTTCAATTAAGATCTCGCCGGATGTCGGTTCTATCAGCCTGTTCAAGCAACGCTCAAGTGTTGATTTTCCAGATCCTGACAGTCCCATCAGTACAAAAATCTCCCCTTCCTTAACGTCAAAGGAGACGTCATAGACGCCGACTGTGTTTCCTGCAGTCTTGAGAATCTCGTCCTTCGCCATCCCTTTCTCTAAAAGAGGGAGGGCTTTCTCAGGGGATTTCCCAAAGATCTTCGATAGGTGTCTGACACGAATTATGATTCTATTACCTTCGTCATCTACAGGACACTCCACACCTGAGATTATTTCTTCGAGCGAGGCGCCTCTGGAAATACTTTGATTTATTTTTTCTATGCCCTGTTTTATTGGTCTCTTGATAAAACTCGTTACAGGATTTAATGTTGAGTTCAACGCTTTATTGACCGCTTTATCTATCGTTTCTATAGATCTTTTGATAACCCCAGAATGAATTGAAATCACCTCAATGGTATGGTTTATACAGATTTCGGACCATCTTAATACATTTATCTCAAAATGCGTCTATTTTGTGATACATATGATTCCCATGAGATCATTACATAAATAAATTGTTGAAAAATCTTATATTTTAGACAATTTACCTATGAAAAAGACAGAACCGGCCATATTTACTAGATCATTTTGATGTTATTCCCATCTTAATCAATTAATGATATACTAATTACAGACGTTAAACTTGAAATTTAGACTTTTGTAAAGCTGCAAAACTTATTTATGAGTGTGAAAAGGTGCGCCCATGTCTAGGCGTCATAGAATACTATCTATTACACACTTTTACGAAACCGCCCTATTAAGAGGGGGAAAATTTTTAGAAATCCTTATATATAGATTCTAGGTATGGGAAACGACCTGAACTCAATTCAGGATTAACTGGAGGATAGCAATGTCCAAACAGAACGAGCCCATGGAAGACGAGAATTTCAATTTCATCGTCCGCATCGCCAACACCGATATCGACGGCACCAAGAATACGGTTGTCGGCATTCAATCGATTAAGGGAGTTGGCAAGAGGGTGGCCCAGATCATTGTGAAAAGGGCCGAAATAGACCCATCACTCAGGATAGGGGAGGTTCCGGAGGAAAAAATCCAGGAACTGGAGGAGCTGCTCCTCAACTATGCTGAGTTGGTCCCCTCTTGGGCCATCAACCGCCAGATGGATTATGTAACAGGTGCTGACATGCACCTCATAGGTAGCGAACTGGAGATGGCCGGTCAGGACGATTTGAATCGCATGAAAATGATAAGAAGCTATCGTGGCATCAGACACGAGACCGGACATAAAGTACGTGGCCAGAGAACGCGCTCTAATGGCAGAAGAGGTCTTACTTTAGGTGTCAGCAAGAGAAGAGGGTGAAATGAATGGGAGATCCTAAATTTCCACGCCGCTCTTATGACGCCCCCTCACATCCTTGGCAGGGTGAGAGGATCAAGGCCGAGCATGAACTGGTCCGTAATTATGGACTTAAGAACAAGAAAGAGTTCTGGAAAGCTCAGACAATCCTTAGGAACCTAAGAGGTCAATCTAGGGATTTACAGGCAAGACTACGCACAGGCGAACGCCAGGCTGAGATTGAGACAGAAAAGATTCTTAAGAAGTGCGCCCGCATGGGTCTTTTACCTATGGAGGGTTCTACACTCGACGATGTACTGGCCCTGAACGAAGAGAAGATTCTGAACCGCCGCCTGCAAACAATGGTTGTCACAAAGGGACTGGCCACCACATACAAACAGGCCCGACAGATGATCGTTCACGGACACATATATCTTAATGAAAGAAGAGTGACCATTCCAGGGTACATAGTGAAGAGGAACGAAGAATCGAGTATTAGATATGACCCTTCTTCACCCTTCAATGACGAGATGCATCCTATGCGCAATCAAAAAAACAAGGCCACCTCTACAGCAAATGTCAACCCTGTGAAGAAAAAACCAGATATCGATGAGGACATCGATAAGGAATTTGAAGATGTCCCTGAGACGGAGGAGTGAGTATGCCGAATGATTCCAAATGGGGCATAGCCAATATCTATGCAAGTTATAACAACATACTGATAACCCTAACTGATATCACCGGCGCTGAGACGATTACTAAAGCCACTGGTGGAATGGTTGTAAAACAGGCTAAAGATGAGTCTTCACCCTATGCTGCCCAAAAGGCAGCAGAGCGTGTTGCTGATATAGCCAAAGAGAAGGGCATCGTCGGGATACATGTAAAAGTACGTGCTCCGGGAGGTAACAAATCAACCTCCCCAGGCCCTGGTGCACAGGCTGCCATTCGTGCTCTAGCGCGAGCAGGGATGAGAATTGGCAGAATAGAAGATGTCACCCCAATACCCCACGACGGTACGAAGAAGAAAGGCGGACGCAGGGGACGCAGAGTCTAGAGGAGACCAACATGCAAATCGAGATCATCGAGATGGAAGAAACCCGTTGTAAGTTTCTCCTTAAGGACGCGTCGCCGGCAGATGCCAACGCTTTGCGCCGGACACTGATATCTGACATCCCTAAAATGGCCATAGATCATGTGGAGTTCCATTTAGGCCCCATAATGGATAATGAAAAAGAGTATGAGAGTGTTACTCCCCTCTTCGATGAGCAGGTTGCACACAGACTTGGCCTGGTGCCGATACCTACTGACCTAGAGCTGATGAACTTCAGGGAAGAGTGTGTATGCGGAGGGGAGGGCTGTCCCAACTGTATTGTCATGTATTCCCTAAACAAAATAGGCCCATGCACGGTCTATTCTGGTGATCTAATACCGCTCGGCAATGATTCATTCCGGATAAGGGACACCCTCATTCCAATAGTGGATCTTAATGAGGGACAGGCGGTCCTCATCTACGCCACTGCGGAGATGGGCACTGCCAAAAGGCATGTAAAATGGCAAGTCACAAATGGTGTGGGTTATAATTACCTCCCGACCGTGGAGATCGATTACGATCTCTGCGATTATGGTATGACCTGTGTCAAGTCCTGTCCGCGTAAGGTCTTTGACATCGTAGATGGCAAACCGATAGTGGCTAGGATACTAGACTGCAGCATTTGCAAAACCTGCGCTGAGGATTGCGACCAAAATGCCATAACTGTGACCGCAGACCCCCATAACCTCCTCTTCTCTTTTGAGACCGATGGATCGCTTTCAGCCGCTACCACACTGAAAACCGCACTGGAGATTCTAGAGGAAAAATTCAAGAAGTTCGAAGAGATGGTTAGCTCACTCGAAAACTAACAAACACCTTTCCTGTTTCTTATCACATGAAGTCAGTAAGCTTGCACTTACGCACTTTGTCGTTGTTGAAGAGCGAAGACATACTCATCTCCAAGATCTCAATACGTTGCCTGGTGTATTCTGACAGCCCATAGCGCTCCCCCATTTCCTTAGAGATATCCAAATACTTTTTGACACTGGCTTCATGGACAGTCAGAGTGAGGTTGTTCCCACAACGACATTTACCTATTAGCGGTATGCGGCGGTAACTCTCTCCACATTTCGTACACCTTAACTTCTGCGCCGAAAAGGACCTAAGATTCCCTGCCATATCTGGAAGAAAATGCTTATCTATTACCCTGGTCACGACATCCTTCTCATCCACGGCACGGATCTTCTTTCCCAGCTCCAACTGCGCATACATTTTGTCCATCATTGTCTCCAAAGTTGTGTACATTGAACGGTGGGGCCCTTCAGATATATCAACAGTGTCATGAGTGAAACCTATGCCCTCGAACTGAAGATTGCTCCCGATGCGCGATCCCACCAGATCCATCAGGTTCTCGACCTCCCGGGGATGTTTATACTCCTGAGAAGCATGATAAAACTCCAGAGGGTATGAGCGCCTGCAGTCAAGATTGTGTGCCTCCTTATCCACCTCATTGGGGTCAAGACGCGTTGTGAGAACCAGAGGTGCATCCATAAGACCACCGCGACGGTCAGGCATAAACATACGTGAAAAGTTTATCAATCCGTCAAGCAGAAGGATTATGCTATCTTCGTCACCGTCACAGTTACGACGCTTGGCCGCATGGAAGAACGGATGAGCATAGCTACCACTGGCGGCAGTAAAACCTATAATACGACACAACACACCACCGGATGTGTGGGGCGCTAAACCTATTGCCAGATGTCCAATCAACTCCTCCCTATCACTTACGTTATAAAATGCTTCAAGGCCATAGAATCTCGTTAAGAGTTCGTCTATGAATGTGGCTACCCGGACCATATAATCTCCACAACTGACGGAAGGAATAATGTCCTGGATCTTTAGCTCGCATAACTGTCTGTCATTCACCAAAGGGTTTCCATCCATATCTCGCTCATATCCCAACTCCCTTGCCCGCTCCGCGCTAAGTCCTATCTCTCTGGGACGAAAATGGGTCAGAGGAAGATCAGTCATATCAAAACGTATGGTACCGTCCTTAAACACAAAGACATCATTCCTTGCCCGAAGGATACCTTTTTCCAGAGGCTCCGGGACCTTCTCTTTTGATGTGAGCCCCTGAACGCATTTAACGTCTGTGGAGTTATTCTTAAGACCTAGTACCGAGAGTGCCCGGAGATAATCGTCTTCCAGGAACACCTTTGTTTTTGGTTTGCGATCAAATGCCTGTCGATCTCCTACAACGGCAGTCCTGGAGCCACATTCTGGACATGTTATCAGATAGGTGGACTTCTTACAGTTTCCACAGCGCCTTATTCCGAGCTCAACATTTATATGATCTTTTGCTGAGGATTCCTTCATGCGGGAAATAGCTGCACTCATCAGACGCTGTGAACCTCCTTCCATACCAATCGGAAAAAGGGTGTGCACAGGAGGGTTCATCTTTCTCTCTTTAGCCTTCTCCGGACGGGCCATACGCGCCCCAATGCGAGTGACGGCACGTGGCATGATCTTGACGCCCATAGCGGTTGAGACCGCTTCCAGAACGTCTTCACCATCTAGTTCTATCCTCTCTTCTATTTTCCCATTTGCAACATGAAGACCTAGACCTTGGATGAGGGGAGAGACAAAACGCTCTATGACCAAACGCCCGTCACGAAACTTATGTAAGACACCAAGCGTTTCTAGCGTATTCTTTACAGCATTGGGATTCTCCACCAATAATATCTCACCTTCAAAGCTTGCATTTAAAAGAAGGTGTTTTCTAAGGTCTTTCAGTTCATCTATACTCATATCGGACCAAAACAGATTATGGTCTGGATGCAGCGGGACGCCTGTCTCAACACTCACCCTAAACGCGGTATTGAAGTCGGGATGCTCCCAATCGTCAGGAAGGAAACCCACAGCATTGATAAGCTCCTCACGGTGCCACTCCAGGCAATATCCTGCCGGGACCAATGGGTGATTGTTCTCAGAGAACTCCCCAAACGGTATAAGAATTTCTCCTATGTCTACAAGCTCCTTAATCTTGTCACGTACGCCCTGGACCTCTTCCACGGTGTTGCACTGTACCAGATCCCCATTCTCCAACAAAAGGATTGGGCCCTCAATGCTGTCACATGGTGTTACGGCTCCAGCCTTTCCTGGCCTCTCTATTTTCAACTGTGTTCCTATGGCAGGAAATTCATCCAATGCATACATCGATGCTGGGTTTAAAGCAATGGCCGCAATGCCACATGTCCTTCCCCTGCCATAACGCAAACGAAAACCGCCAGGCCTTGAAGGATGACAGAAAATAGGCCTTCCTGCGACGATGTCTTTGAGATATTTATCTCCGGGCATGATCTTTTGGTTCATATCCTCCGTTCCAGAGTCTTCAGGGGTCAGCAACTTTTCTATGAACTCCCATCCTTCAATTCCTAGGCTCCTTACATGCTTCTGTATCTTAGCGGCCTTCTGTGTAAGACCCTCGGCAATCACAAGACACGCTCCTCCGCGAACACGATTGGTCTCGACACGCGGCAGGTCACGGTAACCCGAAATCTCCACATCCTCCGTACCCTCACCATCGATGCAGACTGGACAATTCCCTACTATAAGCTCAATTTCCTCAGCAGTGGGTGTGT
>LDZU01010477.1_pt1 | contig 10218 bp, 14 predicted proteins | sample 615531 | NCBI WGS metagenome assembly LDZU01 (sample SAMN03408293, study PRJNA278302) | terrestrial metagenome | isolation source: oil reservoir sample SB2 | place: USA: Alaska, North Slope, Schrader Bluff formation | collected 2011-09 | reverse complement strand
AAGTAGCTAAACTATGGAAACTATCAAAGTAACTTTTCTATATGAGTCATCGTTACCACCAAAGTAACTTTTTCTAATGAGGCATTACGGGAGGCATTACAGGATTGTTAGGCATTACGGGATACACCGGACAGGTGTTTAACTATTATATTCGAATCCTCTTTGTAATGCGATGATGTTTGCGGCAACCAGTTCTCCTTTTTTACCGCCCAGACTCTTTTTCAGTGCATTTTCCATTTCCGCCTGGCCAAAAAAGTTTGACTTTTTAATGAGAGCACCCAGCAGTACGATATTCGTCAGCCGTTTATCACCGATCGTCTCGGCAATCTCAGTTGCCGGGAGACAGACAGCATGAATATCTTTGCGTTTGACTTCACGATTTGTCATGGATGTATTTACAATCATGTAACCATCCGTTCTGACCATATCCTCATACTTATCGAACGAGGGTTGATTCATGACAATGACGCTCTTGGGATAAAGAACCTGGGGGGATCCGATTTCCTCATCCGAGAAAATCACTGTGCAGTTCGCAGTCCCGCCGCGCATTTCCGGTCCATAAGAAGGGAACCAGGTCACTTCCATGCCAAGTTCAAGGGCGGCATGCGCAAGCACTTTCCCCGTAAAAAGGACTCCCTGTCCACCAAATCCGGCAATTAATGTTTCATTTTGCATATTTGTTCTCCTATTAGAATTTCAAGTCCTTCAATGCGGGGTGAACTTTGTATTCTCCCAAAGGATAATAAGGGAGCATATTTTCTTCCAGCCAGCGGGTGGCTTCGATGGGACTGAGATGCCAGTTGGTGGGACATGTGGAAAGCAGTTCCACCATCGAGAAGCCCAATCCACGCACCTGCGTTTCGAACGCGGTGCGGATGGCTTTTTTCGCTAAGCGGATGTTCTTGGGATCATGCAGGCTGCGGCGGGCAATATAACCGGCACCATCCAGAGTTGCGAGCATTTCGCTGGCACGGATTGGATAACCGGCCTGTTCAACATCGCGCCCCTTGGGAGAAGAAGTGGTCTTTTGGCCTGGCAGCGTGGTGGGAGCCATTTGACCGCCGGTCATGCCATAGTTGGCGTTATTGATGAAGATCACGGTAATATTCTCTCCACGGGCGGCTGCATGCGTGATCTCACCCGTTCCGATGGAGATCATATCGCCATCTCCCTGGTAGGTTAGAACAACCTTATCCGGATGAACGCGCTTGACGCCGGTTGCCATGGCGGGAGCTCTTCCATGCGGTGATTGGACAAAATCAAAATCAAAATAGTTGTAAGCGAAAACTGAGCATCCAACGGATGCTACCCCAATGCAGTTTTCGCGCAGGTTCATTTCATCGATCACTTCTGCCACCAGCCGGTGTGCCACGCCGTGGGTGCAGCCGGGGCAGTAATGCGTATTTTTATCGATCAGAGACTCGGGATGCTGGTAAATGACCTGCATATCTTCAAAATTTGTGGTCGTCATATTGCTATTCCTCTTTCAAAATTGTTTCTAATTTTGCAAGCCAGCGATCGCGGGGATGTCCTTCGGTTTTCCAGCCTTCGGAATGCAGAAGCCTGATCTCGCGCAGGATCTCATCCGGGAAGGGCATGACGCCGCCCATGCGGCCGTAGAATTCTACCGGGATGCGCCCTTGTGATGCCAGCAAGACATCATCCAGCATCATCCCTGAATTCATCTCAACCACAAAAAAGCCAGCCAATTTATTGGTATATTCCAGGATCTTCTGCTTGGGGAATGGGCTCAAGCTGATCGGTCTGAACAGACCAACCGGGATACCCTCCGCGCGGGCTGCCCGTACTGCTGAAAGGGCTACGCGCCCGGCAGACCCGAATCCAACCACGGCGAATTTGGCGTCATCCATGAAGTATTCTTTATAACGAATTTCGTCCTTCTCGATCTGCTGCCAGGTTTTCATGAGGCGTAGGTTGGTTACTTCTTCTTCCTTTGGATCCAGATAGATGGATGTGAGAACATTGCGTTCTCTCTTCCCCTGGGTGGAAGAAGCCGACCAAGCCGGCCATGTTTTCCTCACTTCTTTCATGGGGGGGAGTTTTGCCGGTTCCATCATCTGACCGATGCTGCCATCCACCATCACAATCCCGATGGTGCGGTATTTATCGGCTATATCAAACATCTCATAGACGATATCAATGCTTTCCTGAATGCTGGCAGGTGCAAAGACAATGGGATGGTAATCACCATGTCCACCACCATGCACGATCTGGTTGTAATCTCCCTGAGCCGGGGCAATGTTGCCCAGCCCGGGACCTCCACGCATCACATCCACCAAGACCATTGGGACTTCTGTACCGGCGATATATGAAAGACCTTCCATCATCAATGAAGTGCCGGGGCTGGAGGTGGTGGTCATGGTACGGGCTCCGGCGCAGGCTGCACCGTAAACCATATTGATAGCGCCCAGTTCGCTTTCAGCCTGTAAGAAAGCACGTCCCAGTTCAGGCAGCCGCCAGGATAAATACTCCAGCGCTTCTGTCTGTGGGGTGATGGGGTATCCAAAATATGCCTGTAATCCTGCCCGTACGGCAGCTTCGGCAATCGCTTCATTTCCCTTCCAGAGTTCTCTTGTCATGCGATCCTCCTATGCGTTGCTTTCTTTTTCAGCGCGTTTTTCACGATAAACCGTGATGGCGGCTTCAGGGCAGACCACTGCACAGGTTCCACACCCGGTGCATCCTTCTTTATACAGTGCAGCGGGGTGGAATCCGCGCGGAGTGATGTGATCCTTATCAAGCGCGATCACCTGCACAGGGCAGTTTGCAATACAAAGCTCGCAAGCTTTGCAGAGATTTTCATCAACTACAATCGTTCCGGACAGAGGCATTTGATTTCTCCTTGCTTAAAAAGAGTATTTCAATAAAAAAGGGTCAATACCAGATGGTATTGTATTATACAGGATTGTTGTGGTGCTAGTGATACCCTTCCCACGGGCTGTTAACAAAATACCCTTTGAAGCTCTCAGGATTCAAGCCATTCAACGATCAAACTCTCACCCTGCCCGACACCCACACAGAGGGTAGCAAGCCCATAGAATGGGCTCTGTTGACCAGGCGCGCGCCTGTGCATCTCATGCAACAGCGTGGTCAGTATACGCGCGCCGGAGCAGCCCAGAGGGTGCCCCAGAGCGATCGCACCACCGTTGATATTGGTGATATCCGGGGAAAGTGCTAATTCCTGCATGACTGCCAGTGCTTGAGCAGCAAAAGCCTCGTTCAATTCAATCAAGCCAATATCCTGCATATGAAGACCGGCGCGCTGCAGCGCTTTCTGTGTGGCAGGAACAGGACCAATGCCCATCAGGCGCGGGTCGACACCCGCAGTGGCGCTGGCAACCACGCGCGCCATGGGTTGCATGCCGAGTTCACGCGCTTTTGCTTCGCTCACCATCAGCAGCGCGGCTGCCCCATCGTTCAATCCGGAAGAATTACCGGCTGTAACCGTTCCCCCATCTTTGAAAGAGGGCTTCAAGCGCGCCAGCGCTTCTAGGCTGGTATTGCGCCGCGGCCGCTCATCGGTACTGATAACGATCGGATCCCCCTTGCGCTGCGGAATGGTCACCGGTGTGATCTCTTCGGCGAATGTACCGTTATCTATGGCAGCAATGGCACGCTGGTGGCTCTGCAGGGCAAAGGCATCCTGGGCTGCGCGGTTGATCTGGTATTTCTCGGCCAGATTCTCGGCGGTTTCTCCCAGATTAATGGTGTAGCCTTTTTCCACGAACTGCGGGTGCGGGTAGCGCCAACCGAGGGTGGTATCCCACAGGGTGGCATGCCCGAAGGGATAGGCGTGCTCCGCTTTAGGCAGGGAATAGGGCGCGCGCGACATGCTTTCCACGCCACCCGCGATGATAACATCACCTTCCCCGCATTGGATGGCGCGCGCGGCCATGCTGATGGCCGTCAGCCCGGAGGCGCACAGACGGTTGAAGGTGACCCCCGCAGTTTCAAAGGGCAGCCCCGCCAGCAGAGCAGCCATGCGGGCGATATCGCGGTTATCCTCCCCGGCTTGGTTGGCGCAGCCCAGATACACTTCTTCCACCAGGGCAGGTTCTATTTGTGTGCGTTCCAAAAGCGCGCGGATGGTGTAGGCAGCCAGATCATCCGGGCGGATGCCCGCCAATGCCCCGCCCAGGTTGCCGATGGGGGTGCGGATGGAATCGATAATGACAGCAGGTTGATTCATGGAATTATCCTCATGGTTGATATTCCTTTATTGTATAAAGAGAGAAGCATTCGGCGCAAGGGGTTTTGTCATACGAATGATTAATAATATCCACAAAATAATGCGGAGGTAAAGATCAGTCCTTGTATGCTGTGATGACCAGCGCCGGACTGCTGGACGGTTCAAAAGGATGCTGCTCGAAATCTCCATAGACTCCGGTTATTGTCAGCCCGCTTTTTGTAATCTCATCAGGAAATGCATCAGCATAACGCGGGTAGAGGGGATCAACCCAGGCTTGCAGGGTCTGCCCATCCTTTTGAATTTCCGTCTTGAATAACACCGCTGATCCTGGGAGTGGCTCATACGAACGGTGGAAGCTTCTGCCATCCGCCAGATATTGGATGGGGAATTCCATGGAACCGTTTATTCTATATTTATCCCAGTTGACGAACTGGATGATGAAGAAGCTGTCAGGATTCAGCAGGTTGAACACATCCTTCAGGAATTCTGGCGTAGATTCGTGCGGCAGGTAAGATAGGCTGTTGCCGATGCAGTAAATGCAGTCAAACCGCTCTCTTAATGTATTCATTTCTGTAAAGGAAAGATGATAAAAGCTGCCCTGATGGTGCTGCTTTGCCCAGTGGATCATCTCAGTGCTGCTGTCGATGCCGGTGGCTTGATGCCCCTGCCGTGAGAATTCATTCACATAATCGCCGGGCCCGCAGCCCAGGTCCAGGATCTTTGAGGGAGTTTTCTTAATATAGGCAGGGATGAACTGTAAAAAGAACTGGTTGAGGGGAAAGATGTGTTGGTAAAAGCTGGTGATATCGTCATACATGATTAATAATCATACCAATACATTTCTGTATTGGATATTGTAAATTCATGGGCTGTTATTAAAATGGGGTTAACAAAATCAATATGGGGTGTAGCTTCATATAATGACTGATTCTTCAATCCATAGTTAAGCCATTGTCTGTCCGTTTTCATAATGTCGAGAATGATTTTTATAAGTTCGTTTACTGGATATGAAAAACAGATTTCATGGGTATTCGGCTCAAACCCAACGAAAGTGAGGGTATAAAAATGAATGATTTTGTAATATATTTTCTCATTGGCATTTCTTTTATTACAATATTTTCTCTTTTAATTATGTTTTTTGTGTTTAAATCCCGATTCGATAGAATTGAACAAAAGTCAAATCAGGATATTGTTGATGCCTTATCGAGAAGAATGCAAGAAATTGATGATAGCAGCCGCAAATCCTTCGAAAGGCTATCTGGGTCCTTGGGCGAATTATCCAAAGCAACCGAGCAGATGCTTGAGGTGGGGAAGACGATTAATAGTCTGGAGGATTTGTTGAAACCTCCAAAATTACGTGGAGGAATGGGTGAAACATTACTTGAAGAACTACTGGCTCAAATCCTTCCTGCAGAATTTTATCGTTTTCAGTATAGTTTCAGGTCGGGGGAGACCGTTGATGCCATTGTTAATCTTGGTGAGGGAATTGTACCCGTAGATGCCAAATTTCCACTCGAAAGTTTTAGAAGGCTTATTTCTATCGAAGATGAAAAACAACAAAAATCAGAAAGAAAAGTATTTATCAGGCAAATAAAAGCTCATGTCGATATGATTGCAATGAAGTACATCTTACCCGATGAAGGGACCTACGATTTCGCATTAATGTACATCCCTGCAGAAAATGTATATTATGAAGCTATCATCAAAAATGAGGAAGGCGAAGGGCTTTTCCCATATGCTATGCAAAAAAGAGTAATACCGGTGAGCCCAAATTCATTCTATGCATACCTGCAAGTGATTGTCAGAGGATTAAGGGGATTGAAGATAGAGGAAAAAGCAAAAGAAATAATGGTGCAGTTATCAAGACTGCATGGCGATGAAGAGCGGTTTAGGAAAGAGTTTGAAACTCTAGGTTCGCATATCACGAATGCCAGAAATAAATATGATGATGCTTTTAGAAGATTGAATTCTTTTGAAGATAAATTGATCGAAATTGGCAACATTCATGAAGAACCAAAGTTACCTAATGAATAGAGAACATATGCGATACTGAGATTATATTTTGTAACATGGAAGTAATGTTTTAATTAAAAAAGGAATAAGCACTACTTATTCCTTTTTTTGTCAGTAAGAATTTGTCGTTTAGGCTAATTCGACAACCGCGCCGGCTGCTTCCAATTTGGATTTCGCATCGGCTGCGGCTTCTTTGCCAACCTGCTCCAATACTTTGGAACCGGCGGTTTCGGCCAGGGCTTTGGCTTCGACCAGACCGAGATTGGTGATCTGGCGAATGGCTTTGATGACTTCGATCTTCTTGGGGCCGGCATCTTTGATGATGACGGTGAATTCCGTCTTTTCTTCGGCGGCTTCGGCGGGTGCGCCACCATTACCGGCAGCGGCTGCAATAGCAACCGGAGCGGCGGCGGAAACGCCCCATTCCTCTTCCAGGGTCTTGACTAATTCTGCTGCTTCAAGAACGGTTAATTTACCGAGTTCTTCTGCAAGTTTCTTGATATCTGCCATTTGTAATACTCCTTAAATCCTTTTAATTCGTTATTTTTATTGTTCCGTTAGGCTGCCGGAGCAGCTTGTTTTTCTGAATATGCTTTAAGCACTGCGGCCAATCCACGCGCTGGTTCTGAAATGGTGCGCACCAATTTGGTGGCGGGTGTGTTGATTAGTGCCAGCAGTTGAGCGCGTACCTGATCGCGGGAAGGTAGTTCAGCGAGCATGACGACCTGTTTTGCATCGATCGGTTCTTTATCCAGATAGCCGCCTTTCAATGCGAAGAAACTCTCATCTTTGACGGTTTTATTGAGGACCTTTGCCAGACCGGGCACATCTTCAAATGCGAATCCGACGATCGACGATTCGCTGAAAAGACCTGAATCCGCGTAACCGGCATTCTTGAGGGCGATTCTCATCAAAGTATTTTTCACGACGTGAACTTCACCGCCAATTTCGCGAGCAGCAGCACGCACAGTATCAATGTTCGCCATGTTCATTTTCGAATAGCTCAACACAAATAATGCCCGGCTATCTTTCAACCAGCTTTCATATTGCTCTATCAGCGCTTGTTTCTTTTCCTTTGTAAAAGCCAATGAAATTACCTCCTTTCAAAAAAATAATCTCTGCCGATGTTGCTCAGGCAGAGATTATCTCTGTACGTAAAAAGATGCTCTTTTCACTTCACCTGAGCAGGATATTAAGCCATTTCTGGCACCGGCTGTCTTTGGTGATAGAAATCTATCAAGGCAAGATTATATCATTCTTCCGCTTCCATGGAAAGTGCGCGGTTGATATCCACTTTTACACCAGGCCCCATGGTTGAGGTGACGGTGATCTTGCGAATGAAGATACCTTTTGCGGCTGCCGGTTTGGCTTTCTTGAGCGCACTCATCAGAGCAGAAAAATTTTCCGTCAACTTCTCTGCCTCAAATGCTACTTTCCCGATGGGTACATGGATATTGGCAGTTTTATCAAGGCGGAATTCCACACGCCCTGCTTTGGCTTCTTGAATAGCCTGGGGTAAATCTTCGCCTTTGACAACCGTGCCGGCTTTTGGATTAGGCATTAAACCACGTGGACCGAGCACACGGCCGAGTTTACCAGCCATGCCCATGGTTTCAGGTGTGGCGATTGCTACATCAAAATCGGTGAACCCGCCCTGAATTTTCTTGATCCATTCATCGTCATCTGCTACCACATCAGCGCCTGCCTCTCTTGCTTTATTGGCTGCTTCACCCTGCGCGAATACCAGCACGCGCACAGTCTTTCCCAGACCATTGGGCAGCACTACCGTGCTGCGGATCTGCTGGTCGGCCTGGCGGGGATCAAGTGTTGTGCGTAAATGAACCTCTACTGTTGCATTGAATTTAGCATAAGCGGTTTCTTTGACCAACCGCAGTGCTTCTTCCGGGCTGTAGGCGGTATTTTGCTCTACTTTTGCCTTTGCTTCTAGATATTTTTTTCCGTGTTTTGCCATTATTGCTCCTTCGTGGTGTTGTCGGGTAAGCTTCCTTACCCTCCCACAAACTGATTAATCTTTGATCGTGATTCCCATATTGCGAGCAGTGCCTTCAATCTGGCGCATCGCGTTTTCAATATCATTGGCGTTCATGTCTTTCATTTTGATCTCAGCGATTTCACGAATTTTTTCGCGAGAGATTGTAGCGATCTTATTGCGATTGGGCATGTCAGAACCTTTTTCAACGCCAGCTGCTTTCTTGATCAGTTCAGCGGTCGGTGGTGATTTTAGAATGAAGGTGAAAGACCCATCTGTGAAAACAGTGATCTCGGCGGGGATGATCTCACCGATCTTGTTTTGAGTTCTGGCATTGTATTCTTTACAGAACTGCATGATGTTGATGCCATGACCAGCCAGGGCTGGACCAATGGGGGGTGCCGGATTTGCTTTTCCGGCTATTACATTTAGTTTTACGATTGCTTTTACTTTCTTAGCCACAGCTTTTCTCCTTAAGTGGTTTTAGCGGGTGAATTTGGGTCACCCTCCCACAACAACCTCCGTGAAGGAGGAAGTCTACGCTTTTTCTACCTGCAGAAAATCCAATTCCACAGGTGTTTCTCGACCGAAGAAGTTTACCATTACTACGACTTTTGCGCGATCCACATCAATTTCAGAAACATGCCCCTGAAAGTCGTTGAAAGGGCCATCAATGATACGCACCCGCTCCCCTTCACGGAAGGTGAATTTAACATGGGGCGCTTCCGCTTCCATGCGTTTGAGGATATGCTGCACTTCTTCAGGGCGCAGCGGGGTAGGATCGTTTCCCATGCCAACAAAGCCGGTCACGCCGGGAGTGTTGCGCACGACGAACCATGTTTCTTCAGTCAAGACCATATTGACAAGTACATAACCGGGGAAAACATGCCGTTCAATAGAGCGACGTTTTCCTTCGCGGACCTCGATCTCTTCCTGGGTGGGAATGACCACATCAAAAATCCTGTCTCTCATTCCCATTGTTTCAATGCGCTGTTCGAGGTTATAGCGTACTTTCTTCTCGTAACCAGAATAACAATGGATGACGTACCAGGCACGACCATCATCATGTTCCTGGGTATCCATCTTCTCTTTAAAACTGGGTGATGCTTCGGTATCTTCTGAAGAAGAGGCTTCAAGATAATCCACATTTTCATCTTCAGATGCAGCGGATTGCTCCGAAAAGGAAGCATCTTTTTCCGAAACGGGTTGTTCGGATTCGGTATTCTCTTGTTCGTTGAACTCTTCTTCGTTCGCCATTACTTACCTCTCTTTAACCGATCGCCGGTAATTCTTTCTTGAATTAGGAAAGGATCCAGGCTATTAGTCGCGTAAAAACGGAATCTAATATGGCAAGCAGTGATCCAACCAGTACCATGACCAGCAAAACGACCTTCGTTGTTTGCCAGGCTTCTTTGCGTGTTGGCCAGGTGACTTTGTGTAATTCACCAGTTGTTTCGCGCCACCAGCGTGCGATACCATTTTCTTTTTTCGTTTTTGTTTTTTCAATTTTGCTAGACATGTAGCAACTCCTTCTTTATGTCTAAAACGACGCCTGGAGTTTTGGCGTCGCTTTTTTATAAGGCAGGCCAGGCAGGAATCGAACCCACAACCTCCTGTTTTGGAGACAGGCGCTCTGCCTAATTGAGCTACTGGCCTGTAAAAAGTGCGGGTGCGATAGATTATCGCATCGCACCCGCATTGTAAACTGCGTTTTTACTTCGTTTCACGGTGCATTGTATGTTTTTTGCAGCGTTTACAATACTTTTCTAGCTCCATGCGACCTGGATCGTTTCGCCGGTTCTTTTCGGTTGTATAGTTTCTTTCTTTACATTCCGTGCATTCCAGAGTGATTACTGGACGGACATCTTTCTTTTTAGCCATTCTATATTATCCCAGAATAATCTGGTTTACTCCAAAATTTCAGTGATGACGCCAGCGCCGACGGTAAGACCGCCTTCGCGGATAGCGAAGTTGGAACCCTGTTCAAGAGCAACGGGGATGATCA
>LDZU01007006.1_pt1 | contig 10223 bp, 11 predicted proteins | sample 615531 | NCBI WGS metagenome assembly LDZU01 (sample SAMN03408293, study PRJNA278302) | terrestrial metagenome | isolation source: oil reservoir sample SB2 | place: USA: Alaska, North Slope, Schrader Bluff formation | collected 2011-09 | reverse complement strand
AAACCGTTTTCCGGTCCAAACTTACGTCTTAGAAGAGGACCCGGTACTTATCCGGGAAGCAATTAAAAAGGAAATTAACCGCGGGGGACAGGTATTTTTTGTACATAACCGGATTATGGAGCTGGATAATATTGCCCGGTGGCTTGGCGCCCTCGTTCCTGAGGGTCGTCTGGCTATAGCCCACGGGCAGTTAAAAGAAGAAGAATTAGAACAGGCAATGTTGGATTTCTTAGCCGGGAAATACGATATTTTGCTTTGTACCACAATTATTGAAAATGGGCTGGATATGCCGAACGTTAACACTTTAATCGTTAGAGATGCGGATTGTTTGGGATTAGCCCAGCTTTATCAACTGCGGGGCCGGGTGGGACGTTCTAACCGCTTGGCTTACGCCTATTTTACTTTTCGGAAGAATCAGGTAATAAGTGAGGCCGCCGAAAAAAGACTGGCGGCAATTCAGGAATTTACGGCTTTTGGCTCAGGATATAAAATTGCTTTACGGGACTTAGAAATACGTGGAGCCGGTAATTTGTTAGGACCAGAACAGCATGGACATATCATGGCGGTGGGTTTCGATCTATACTGTCAGCTTTTAGAGGAGGCTGTACGGGAAGCCAGAGGTGAAGCCGGGCTACCAAAGATAGATACAGTTATAGACCTTCCTATCGAAGCCCACCTTCCCGAAAGCTTTATTCCTGAAGCCAGCCAAAAAATAAGCTTCTATCAACGGCTAGCATTTGCCGATAATGAAAAAGAGGTTCAAAATTTAGCCGAAGAGGTGGAAGAGCGTTTTGGTGCTTTACCTTTGGTAGTAAAAAATTTATTTTTAGTAGCCAGGTTAAGGATATTAGCCGGTGGTTTAGGAATAAAAACAATCACCTATCAAGTTGGTTATTATCGCTTGCAATTTTGCCGTCAACATTTTTTAAGGGGCGAAGTATTGGTGGCCCTAAGCCGCGATTACCAAAACCAGCTTAGATTTAATAACCTTAACGAAGAGTTTGAAATGCGTCTTAAAACTAAAAAACCATCAGACAGTCCGGATAATTCTTTAAATGAATTAAAAGACTTTCTTTATCGTTTAAATTATTGGGACCAAAAATTGAGGACTTAAAAATTTAAAAAGTAAAAAATATTCTAATAATCAAAAATAATAATATTGCAGGATAATCTTACCTGGTGTAGAATTTAAGAAAATAAAGTCAGTTAAAATCTTTGGAAAAAAATGAATAAGTCTCTTGATTACGTTATATACTATCTATAAAGTAGCTTCACGAAGATTTTAATTAAAAGGAGGGAGGTTTGGTTAATGAAGGCTACCGGAATTGTTCGCCGCATTGATGACTTAGGTAGAGTAGTGATCCCCAAAGAAATAAGAAGAACACTTAGAATTAGAGAAGGTGACCCTCTGGAAATCTTCGTCGATAGAGAAGGTGAAGTGATTCTTAAAAAGTATTCGCCCATTGGCGAATTAGGGGATTTTGCCAAGGAATACGCTGATTCTTTAAACGAGGCGCTCGGACACATAGTTTGTATTGCTGACCGGGATAATATTATTGCGGTGGCTGGGGCGCCAAAAAAAGAGTACTTAAACAAATCTATTGGTACCGCGGTGGAAAAGGCAATAGAGGAACGCCGGACCGTGCTAATTAATGATCCCGGAAAAGACCCGTTTTGTAAAGAATGCTCTTTAGTTTCCGATGATGAATGCAAGTACGCGGCGGAAGTTATTGCCCCTATTATCGCCGGAGGGGACCCTATTGGGGCTGTTGTCTTGTTTTCTAAAGAGCCGGGCGTTAAAATGGGAGAATTAGAACTTAAGCTGGCCGAAACAGCAGCAGGATTTTTGGCCAAGCAAATGGAACAGTAAGAGGTGGCTTTAAAAGCCACCTCTTTTGAAAAAAATGAGGTTAAATTTATGGCCGCTCAGATTACGGTGCTGGGGCTGGGTCCTGGTCATATAGCGCATCTTTCTCTGGCTGGATGGGAAGTGCTTAAAAAAAGACCGTATCTGTTTATGCGCACAAAACATCATCCTCTGGTCGAGTGGCTAAAAAAGCAGGGTATTACCGGAATAACCTTTGACGATTATTATGAAACAAGTCAAAGTTTTGAGGAAGTTTACGAACGTATAGCCCAAAGGATTTTAACCGAGGCCGAAAAGAAACCTTTAGTTTACGCTGTCCCAGGACATCCTTTGGTAGCCGAAAAAAGTGTTACCTTAATTTTGCATGAGGCTAAAGCAAGGGGCATCAAGACAGAAGTTATATCGGCCATGAGTTTTTTAGATGTATGCTGTGCTACTTTACAGGTAGATCCGGCGGAAGGATTACGGGTAGTAGATGGATTGTCTATACAAGACCAAATCATTGATCCCTCGGTAGGGAATATTATCATGCAGGTTTATAATCAGTTGATTGCTTCCGAGGTTAAATTGACTTTACTAGAGTATTATCCCCCGGATTATCCGGTGAAAATATTGCAGTCAATTGGTTTGCCGGAGCAAGAAAGAATAGAGGAATACCCTCTTTATTCTTTGGACAGGCTTACCTGGTTTGACCATTTAACCAGTTTATTTTTATCTCCTTATCCCAAAGGGAAAAGAGAAGGTTGTTTTCCGCTGGACCCTTTGGTAAATATAATAAAGACTTTAAGGGGGGAAAGGGGTTGTCCTTGGGATAAAGAACAGACCCAGTATAGTTTAATCAGGTATCTTTTGGAGGAGACTTACGAAGTAATAGAGGCTATCCTTGAATTTGACCCGCCTAAAATAAGCGAAGAATTAGGAGATTTGTTATTGCAAATAGTTTTTCAGGCTCAAATTGCGGAGGAGAAACACGACTTTGGAATTGGAGATGTTATAGCGGGAATTACTCGTAAGATAATCCAAAGGCACCCGCATGTATTTGGTCCGGAAAAAGAAGAGATAAAAGATAGCGCGGGCGTTAGTAAGTTATGGGAAAAAATAAAAGCCCAAGAAAAAGGAAGGGATAAGACAAAAAGTACCGCTAAACATCTGCCGGCTTTATTGCGTGCCCGTTACATTCAAGAAAAAGCAGCCAAAAATGGCTTTGATTGGCCTGATTATCACGGGGCTTTGGCTAAGGTAAATGAAGAGCTAAATGAGGTTAAACAGGCTATTGCCGCCGGGGAAAAAGCTAAGATAATAGAAGAATTGGGAGACCTTTTATTTGCCGTGGTTAATACCGCCCGGCTTTTAGACGTGGAAGCGGAGGTGGCGCTTACCGGAACAATTAATAAATTTAATAAAAGACTTTATTATATAGAAAAACAAGCCCGGCAGGCAGGAAAGGAATTAACCGGCTATTCGTTGGCAGAATTGGATGACTGGTGGGAAGAAGCAAAAAAAGCAGAAGTTAATGGAAAAGAGCTAACGTAAGAATAAAAAAGAAAAATTTTCTTTTTAAGCAGGAAAATTATGATTTTTAACGAATATACCAAAAATAAATAATGTTTAAAGGAGGATAAACTCGCATGAATAAAACGGAACTTGTCGCTAAAGTAGCTGAAAAGTCTAATTTAACCAAAAAGGATGCCGAAAAGGCAATTTCAGCTGTGTTAAATAGCATTGAAGAGGCCTTGGGCAGAGGTGACAAAATACAATTAGTCGGTTTTGGCACCTTTGAAATTAGAGAGAGGGCAGCGCGTAAAGGGCGCAACCCGCAAACCGGGGAGGAGATAAATATTTCTGCTACCCGGATACCAGTGTTTAAAGCGGGTAAAATGCTTCGCGATGCGGTAATATCTTCATAGGAAAAGAAGTGATGGGCTTTACGTTTAGATAAGTTTTTGAAGGTTTCCCGGATTATTAAAAGGCGGGGTGTAGCCAAAGCCGTATGTCAACAAGGACAGGTATGGGTTAACGGGCAGCGGGCCAAGGCAGGAACAGCGGTCAAGGCTGGTGATATTATAGAATTTAATTATGGTTACCGGCAGCTAAAAGTAAAGGTTTGTTTTGTTCAAGAAAACGTGCCTGCCAAGCAGGCAACAGAAATGTACCAGTTGCTCAAAGACTAGCTTTTTGTTTTAAACAAATAAATTTAGGCCTAAATGAGTAATAGTCAATAATTAATGGTTGTTTAAAATTAAGGACTTTAGGGTATTTACCAGGCGACCTGACTATTAACTTGTAGGGCCTTTTTATTTTCTTGTATAAATTTTGTTTTTTTGGGTAAAAAATAAAATTAATGTAGGGGCGTTTAATTTAACGCCCCTACATTAATTAAAATAAGCGAGGAGGTTATTTTTACGATAACCTATTTAACCGGTAAACAAGTGGGGATAGCAAGGATAATAGTTATGCTTTTCTTGTGCTTGCAGATAATCGGGTGCCTCCGTCCGGCAGAACGTAAAATTAGACCGGATGTACCGCGTCGGGAGCCCATCATTAGTCTATATATAAATGAAAGTGGAGAAAAAAGGAAACTTAAAATGGAAGAATACATTGCCGGGGTAGTGGCCGCGGAAATGGATCCTGCCTGGCCGGTTAATGCTTTGGCGGCGCAAGCTATTTTAGCCCGTACTTTCACCCTGGAAAATATTAAAGCGGAGCGAGTTCGAAAACTGCATGGCACAGATGCCTCCACCAGTACCGAAGAATTTCAAGCTTATAATGCGGCCCGAATTAATAAGAATGTCCGTGAAGCGGTAAAAAGGACGCGTGGCGAGGTGGTAACCTACCAAGGGGATTGTATTAAGGCCTGGTTTTGCGCCTGTAATGGCGGAGTAACAGCTTCGGCGGCAGAGGGACTGAGTTATACCAAAACCCCTACGCCTTACGCAAAGGCCGGTATAAAAGATGATTGCTTGAAAATTACGCCTTCGGTCTATCGGACCTGGGAAACTAAAATTCCGTTAGAAAGAGTGCGGGCTGCGGTGGTTAAAGTTACCGGTAAAGCACCAGGGGAAATAACTTCGGCTCAAATTATTGAGCGCGGTCCTTCTGGCCGGGCAACCAAAATTAAGCTTGGCGGGGCAGTGGTGGGAGCTCCTGCCTTAAGGTTGAATTTAGGCAGTGAATGGGTTCGCTCTACTTTTTTAACGGCCATAACCATACAGGATGGCAACTTAATCTTGAAGGGGAAAGGTTTTGGACACGGGGTAGGAATGTGTCAGTGGGGAGCAAGGCAGCTTGCTCAGGAAGGAAAGTCACCCGAAGAAATAATTCGTTTTTATTTTAAAGGGGTGGAGCTAAAAAAATATTGGCCGTAAAAATTATATAAAGTGGTTATCCAGTTAGCCGTATAGTGGTAAATCTAAAAAAGCACCGAATAATTTAGTTAGTAGAAACATAAAAATTAAAATGCAGGCATAATTTTTTCGTTCCGGGGACAATACTTTATGGAAGACAATAAAAATAAACTTATTCTTACCGATCGCAAATTTATTGTTTTAGAAGGCATTCTTTTAGTAGAAAGTTTTGACGAGCAAAAGATTGTCTTGGAAACAAATATGGGTTTGTTGGTTTTAAAAGGGGAAGGGCTTAATATTACGCATCTAGACTTAACCAACGGTATTTTAAATGCCGAAGGATTTTTTTCGGAAATGCAGTTTCAAAAAGATAAAGGGATGAAAAAAAGACAAAAACAACCTAAAGACATTATTAGTAGATTATTCAAATAACCTTAAACAAATAAATATCTAATAAAAAAAGGCATTTTTAAACACCTTTTATTTTAAAAATAAAGGGTTGGGTTTATGACCTTAGAAGAACAACTTAAGTTATTTTCCTTAGCTATTGCCTCAGGTTTTTTCCTAGTTTTTTGCTATAACGTTTATCAAGTTATCCGGAACATATTAAAGCTTAAAAAAACAGGGACTATAATTGGCGACCTATTGTTTTGGCTAATTTTAACCCCCCTGGTTTTTATTTTTTTATTTCCCGGAAATCAAGGTGAGATACGTTTTTTTATTTTTTTCGGGTTAGTTTTAGGAGCCCTGCTTTACCTTAAAATTTTTAGTCAATTAACTTATTCCTTCGTTTACCGTTTATATCTCGTAATTAGAAAGTTATTTAAAATAGTGATGAAAATTAGCCATTTGATCTGGACGGCGTTTATTTTCCCCTACCGGGTAATTTATTTTGTTTTATTTTTTCCAGGCCAATTTATCAGGCGCGGGTTTTATTTTATCATTAGATTTAAACGTAACCCTAAAGGTAGTTAAATTATTTCTGTTTTTAAAGCGGCAAAAACTGTTCTATAATTAATTTTAAGTTCATTTACCTTTGCGTTTATTTTTTTGGATATGATTTATTAATCCGCCGGCGCTAATAATTTCCTGCATAAATGGCGGTATTAGGGTTGTCTGATACTGCTCATTTTGCGTCAAGTTGGTAATTACTCCGGTCGCCATATTTATAACTATTTCGTCTCCGGTCCTAATTTTTTCAGTCGCCGGTGGAAATTCAAAAATAGGTAAACCAATGTTAAAAGCATTACGGTAGAAAATCCGGGCGAAAGAAGGGGCAATAATAGCGCTAACTCCGGCTGCCTTGAGGGCTAAAGGCGCGTGTTCCCTTGAGCTGCCGCAGCCAAAATTTTTCCCGGCTACAATAATATCTCCCGGTTGAATTTCTTGGGCAAACGCCGGGTTAATATCTTCCATACAGTGTTTGGCTAATTCCAGCGGATCAAAAACATTAAGGTAACGGGCGGGAATAATAAGGTCTGTATCAATATTATCCCCGAACTTCCATACTCTACCGTGCAGTTCCACCTAACTCACCTCCCAGGGAGCCGCAATCCGGCCCAGGATAGCTGAGGCAGCAGCGATGGCCGGGTTAGCCAGATAAACTTCGCTTTCCGGGTGGCCCATCCGGCCTATAAAGTTACGGTTTGTAGTAGCTATAGCCCGTTCTCCTTTGGCCAGAATACCCATATGACCACCCAGACAAGGGCCGCAGGTGGGGGTACTGATTACGGCCTCTGCCGCCAGAAAAACCTCAATTAACCCCTCTTTGAGGGCCTGCCGGTAAATTTCCTGGGTGCCCGGGATGATAATAAGCCGGACGTAAGGGTGAACCTTTTGGTTACGCAAAACATTTGCCGCCAGGCGCAAGTCTTCCAGACGGCCGTTGGTGCAAGAGCCAATTATGACCTGGTCAATGAGTACGTTTCCTACGGCACTAATAGGGCGGGTATTTTCAGGAGAATGGGGAAAAGCCACTTGGGGCTCTAATGGCGTAACGTCAAAATCAAAAGTAGCCGCGTATTTAGCCCCCGGGTCACTTTGGTAAATATGATAAGGTTTTTTTATTCTATCTTTAACGTAAGCCAGGGCTATTTCGTCCGGAGCAATAATTCCGTTTTTGGCCCCGGCTTCTATGGCCATATTACACATGGTAAAACGGTCAGCCATGGGGAGCTGTTGGATAACCGGTCCGGTAAACTCCATGGCCGCATACAATGCTCCGTCTACCCCTATTTTCCCAATGGTAAAAAGAATCAAGTCCTTGCCTCCTACCCAGGGAGACAGTTGACCTGTGTAAATAAACTTAAGGGAAGAGGGTACTTTTAACCAGATTTCACCTGAGGCCATGGCGGCAGCCAAATCCGTACTGCCTACCCCGGTGGAGAAAGCGCCTAACGCTCCATAGGTGCAGGTATGTGAATCAGCCCCAATAATTAAATTTCCCGGGCCAACTAAACCTTGTTCGGGCAGCAGGCAATGCTCTATACCCATGCGTCCTACTTCAAAGTAATTAGTAATTTGGTATTTTTGAGCAAATTTTTTGAGAATTAAGGCTTGTTCGGCTGACTTAATATCCTTGTTTGGCGTGAAATGATCCGGTACTAATACCACCTTTTCCCGGTCAAAAACTTGGGTGAAGCTAAGTTTTTTAAATTCTTGAATGGCCACGGGGGCGGTTATATCATTTCCCAGGACTAAGTCCACTTTTACGTTGATTATTTCTCCCGGGGTAACTTTTTTTTGGTCAGTATGGGCGGCTAGAATTTTTTCAGTGATAGTCAAGGGCATTTTTCACCTCAATTAAAATAAAATCATGAAGAATAAAACTTTTTCATATGATTATATCATTTAGATTTAACTTAAAATAGTTTTTACATGAGAAATTTTTTGTAAATTTAAGTTAATTAAAATTAACTATTATGTTTTTTAAAAAATTAGCAGGAATTTTTTAAAAAACATAGAAACTAAGTAGTTATAACGTATTAATATTGTCCACATACTGTGGATAAATTAGTGGATAACCGCCTACAGGAGAAAAAATGAAGGTAGAAATACGGGGTGCGGAAAGATTAAGCTTTCGGGAACGCCAGGTTGTTGTGCTCAAAGAAAAGGGTTATACCAACGAACAAATTGCCAGCCGCTTAAAAATAAGTGCCAGTACCGTAGCTACTTTATACAGCCGGGCCCGGCATAAAGAATATGAAGTGGTAATTGTTTTTTCCGGGGAACATTTAGGCTTGTTTAGTTTAGATGATGAGGAAGCAAAAGAAGGTAAGGAGGAAGATTCGAGGTGATTTCTCCAGGGTATAGGCCAAAAAGTGGATACATCCGTCAAAAAGAGATAGCAGAGCCAGATAGATACCGTTTGCGTCTTAGCAAAGGTAGGCTTCCCACTATACTACTTTTAATTATACTCCTTTACTTCATTTTTTCTTTTGGTCTGCAATTTAACCAGTTACGGGTGATGCAAAAAGAACTTTATGGAATGAGGGTACAAGTAGAAACTTTACAAAAAAAGAATGCTGAGCTTAAAGACCAACTAAAATTAATCAGGACTGACGCTTATATTGAACAGATAGCCAGGGAAAAATTAGGATTGGTTAGGTCCGGGGAGGTGCGGGTAATTCAAGCAAAAACAGAATAAAAAAATACACAGAATAAAAAAACTAGCTTGACATTTTCATGTTTTTTTACGTACAATATTTGTAATTGTATTACCTGAGGGAGGAAGACCCTTTTAGTTATGCCAATTGAATTAGGAAGTATTTTAGTTGGTTTTGTCACCGGAATTACGAATTTTGGGGCTTTTATTCAACTGCCCGGGGGTGAGACTGGCTTAGTTCATATTTCAGAAGTAGCCGACGGTTATGTAAAAGATATTGGTGATTATTTAAAGCTAAATGAGCAGGTTACCGTAAAAGTAATATCAGTAGATCCAAAGGGTAAAATCGGTTTGTCCATTAAACAGACAAAGGCAGGAAAAGATAAATCTTACCAGACGAAAAAAGGCCACCTATCTTTTGAAGATAAGTTGGCCATTTTTTTGAAAGAAAGCGAAGAAAGGCAAGAGGTATTGCGTCGTAGCGCTGAAGCAAAAAGAGGTGGCCGCAGCACAAAAAACAGTTACCGTTATAGCCAAGTTTAAGTTTTTATCAAAAAAGTAAAGCGTTCCATCAAGGAACGTTTTTTTAGTTTCGGGCTTTTTAAATATAAGCAAGAGGGGGAACGTCCTCGATGTTCGATGTTCGATGTTCGAGATATTTTTAGCATAAGCAAGAGGGGGTCCCTTGATGACCCGAATAGCCGTAATAGATTTGGGGACAAATTCAATCCGTCTTTTAGTGGTAGAGGCGGGCAAAAATGGACAAGTGAAAGCGTTAGAGAAAAAGCAGGCCATTACCAGGCTGGGAGAAGGGATGGCGGGTGGTTATTTACGTCCTGAGGCGATTGACCGGACAATAAACGCGGCTAAGAGTTATTTAAATATTAGCCGGTTATGGCAAGCTGAAAAAATTATTCCGGTAGCGACCAGTGCCGTTAGGGACGCGGTTAACCAGGCACATTTTTTAGCTTTAATGAGAAAAGAGACCGGCCTGAAAGTACGCGTACTTTCAGGCCGGGAGGAAGCGCTTTATAGTTATTCAGGTGTTTCAGCCGGCCTGCCGTTGTCCGGTGTTGCTCCGGTGGTAGTAGATATAGGGGGAGGAAGCACCGAATTTAGCTGGAAGGTAAAGGAAGTAATTTTCTCCGCTAGTGTGCAGGCAGGGGCGGTTAGAATGACGGAAAATCCTTCCAGTGACGAAGAAATTAAGGACATACTTACGCCCGCCCTAAAAGAGGTTCGCCGAGCTTCACCCCAAATATTGGTCGGGGTAGGGGGTACGGTGACTGCCTTAGCGGCCATGGCCCAAAAGTTAAAGGAGTATGATTCTAACAAAGTACACGGATACACCCTTTTATTAAAACAAGTGGAACAAATTTTGATTACTTTAAAAAACCTTAGTTTTGAG
>LDZU01003649.1_pt1 | contig 10228 bp, 12 predicted proteins | sample 615531 | NCBI WGS metagenome assembly LDZU01 (sample SAMN03408293, study PRJNA278302) | terrestrial metagenome | isolation source: oil reservoir sample SB2 | place: USA: Alaska, North Slope, Schrader Bluff formation | collected 2011-09 | reverse complement strand
GATCCAGATCCAGGATTCGTCTATTACAAAGGAGAACTTGGCGTAGATGTCGTCGACGTTCGGGGAGTCGAGGGCGTTGATCAGCGCACCTGCCGCGTCGGCAGCCCCCAGGTTGCCAAGAACCACCGAACATATGCCGTTACCTGAGATTGTAAGCGGATCCGGGTTTGAAACCCAGACATCGAAGCCATTACACCCCGGGTTCTGAACGATCACGTAATACCGGCCTTCCGTGAGATCACTGGTGTCAGCGCCTGCAAGAACGTACTCGAAGGTGCCGTCGCTCTCCACCGTCGCGGCTCCAGAATGGTAACAGTCCGGGCCAAGGATCCAGACCTGGACGGCGCACCCGGTAGCCCACGGCAAGGATCATGTCGAGGTTATAGAAGTCCACCAGACGTTCGACCCGACGCTCTCCCTCCCGTTGAACTATCCGGAATTTCCGGATAGTTGCCTGGGGGTGGAGTTCGCCTTCTTCGTAAACGTTCTTGATATGCCCATTGACTGTCTTGACAGACATCTGATACAACTCCGCGATCAGCCGTTGTGTCAGCCAGACCGTCCCGTCGAACAGGCGGACCTGCACACGGGTCTCACCCCCTTCAGTCTGGTAAAGGAGGAACTCAGACGCCCCCTCGAGCGGCACCGGCGTCTCCTCGCTCATGCCGACCCCTCCAGGCACGTTCTGTGCCGGGTTCCACGCCTCATTTCTTATGCTCCTTTTTGCATAGCAGAACAGATCACCGTAATGATACGCGCCGGATAGTAAGAGCAGAGTATACCAGCCCACCATGAGTCAAGCCGGATGCTCTTGTGCATCCTTGACACCATCTCTATCGCCCCTGCCATAAAGGAGATTTGGCCGCATCCCGTTATCAAGATACAGCACACGGGGCGAAAGTGAATAACTTCCCACCACAATGTCCTGCAACACCCCCAGACATTGTCCATGCTGTCCCGAAAGGCTCATTCCCGGCTCCACCGGAGACCCCCACCGTCGTCCTTGCCCTCTCACTCTCGCCCGGGAAGATCTCTCCAGGCCGGCGGCCAGGGCAACCTATATCCCGCGCCCCGCACTCTCCCGGAGCATGCCCGCCGGTGCACCGCAGTGGAGGAGGAGCCTTCCCGCCGACCTCGTCGCCGGGGCGACGACCGCCCTCGTCGGCATCCCGCAGGTGATGGGGTTCGCCCTCGTCGCGGGGATCAACCCCGTCTACGGCCTCTACACCGCCACGTTCTCGACGGCGATCGCGGCATTCCTCACCGGCTCCTCCTACCTCAAGGTGATCCTCTCAAACGTCCTCGCGGTCTCGATCTACTCGGTCCTCGCCCCGGTCCCCGAGGCCGACGTCCCGGCCACCCTCTTTGTGCTGACGCTCCTCGTCGGACTCTTCCAGCTCGGCTTCGGGCTCGTCCGGGCAGGCAGCCTGACCCGGTTCATTTCGAACGCCGTCCTCACCGGGTTCGTCATCGGGGCGGCGCTCCTCATCATCCTCGGGCAGCTCGGGAACCTCACCGGCTATGAACCCCAAAGACACGCAGTCCAGGCCCTCGTCGTGCTCGACCTCATCGGCCACGCGGGCGAGATCCAGCCGCAGGCGCTCGCGGTCGGCCTCCTCACCATCGCCCTCGTACTCGTCTTCCGGCGGGTGCCGCGCCTCAATTTCGTCGCCCTCCTCCTCCCGATCATCATAGCGACCCTCCTCGCCCGGGCCGCATTCCCGGATGTCGCGCTCGTCGGCGATATCAGCACCATCCCCGCCGGCCTCCCGATACCCGCCATCCCCAACCTCGCCCTCGCGCCGGGGCTCCTCGTCCCGGCGCTCGCCCTCGCCATCATCGGGCTGGTCATGGCCGTCGGGGTCACGGAGACGACCCCCGAGCGCGACGGCACCATCGCCGACGTGAACCGCGATTTCTCCGGGCAGGGGATCACGAACATCCTCGCGAGCTTCCTCCAGTGTGCACCGGCGGCCGGGTCGCTCTCGGCGACGGCGCTCAACGTCAGCGCGGGGGCAGAGACCAGGGCAGCGAACCTCATCTCGGGCGCCCTCGTCGGGGTGATCATCGTCCTCGCGGGACCGCTCGCGGAGCTGATCCCGCTCCCGGCCCTCGCCGGCCTCCTGATCCTCATCGGGATCGAACTCATGTACCAGCCCCGGGAGATAGTCTGCATCTGCAAATACTCCCGCTCCGGGCGCTGGGCGATGGTCGCCACCTTCATCTCCACCCAGGTCCTGCCGCTCCAGTACAGCATCTACATCGGTGTCTTCCTCTCGCTCGCCATCTACCTGGTCACCTCCACCCGGGAGGCAACCGTGGTCCGCCTCGTCCCGGCAGGAGGGGGGCGGCCGCAGCCATCGGCCGCGAAAACATATTCCTCGCGACGCCGGTCATCGGGGAGTCGCTCATGGAGGCGATCCGGGCAGCGGAGGCACTCGTCCGGGAGAAACCCTAGAGCCCCACCCAGAAAACTCTTTTCCCTTCGGAGCCCCATACCGTCTCTATAAGTATGACCGCCGAAAGCCTCTCCCCCCCTGCCCGGATCGCAATCGTCGGCGCGGCGGTCGTCATCGTCCTCGCGGGTATCCAGGTGGCCACCCCGATCCTCGGCCCGTTCCTCGTCGCTGTCTTCTTCGCCATGATCACCGCGCCCATCATGACGTGGCTGACCCGCCGGGGGATGCCTCCGGTCCTTGCTGCCGGAACCGTGGTCGTGGGGCTCATCGGTGTCCTTTCCGGGGTGATCGCCTTTCTCGGTGTGGCCTTCACCGGGTTCATCCGCTCCCTGCCGCAGTATCAGGCGAGCCTCGAGGCACAGGCTGCCGTCCTCGCCGATTACGGCATCGACCCCGGCAGTTTCACCGTATGGGACTACATCGACCAGGGGTTCGTGATCCAGCAGGTAGCCGGGCTCGCCCGGCAGATCGGGAACATCGCCGTTGACGCCTTCATCGTCTTCGTCGGGATCGGGTTCCTCCTTCTCGAGGCGCCCCGGCTCGCGGCAGCCCTCGCCCGGCGCCTGGGCCCACAGAGCTCCCCCTACCGGCACTTCTCGCAGTCGAGCCAGCTCCTCATCGATTACGTGGTGGTCAGGACAAAGGTGAACCTGATCACCGGCGTCGGGACCGGGCTCTTCCTCACCCTCCTCGGGGTCGACTTTGCGGTGCTCTGGGGGTTCATTGCCTTCGTCCTGAGTTACGTCCCCTACATCGGCCTCGTTGTAGCCGCCATACCGCCCACCCTCCTCGCTCTCATCGAGTTCGGGCCGGCGGGGGCCGTGGCCGTCGTCGCCGCCGTCGCCCTCATCGACGCCGCCGCCGAGAACCTCGTCCTCCCCCGGATGGCCGGGCGGGAACTCAACCTCTCGCCGTTCGTCGTTCTCTTCTCCGTCATCTTCTGGGGGTTCGTCCTCGGGGCGATCGGGGTCTTCCTCGCCATACCGCTGACGATCGCAGTGAAGCTCCTCCTCGAGAGCTGGGAAGAGACCCGGTGGATGGGGGAGTTGCTGGGCAACGGGGGGCGGCGGGAGTAAGGTCCAGGCCGACCGCAGGAGATATATATCCTCAATTATATTTTTGGCTGCATCTCAATTGCAGTGGAGGATCTATGAGTGATCTGATTGCCATCGCGTACGATGGCGAGGATACCGCGTTCCGGGTCAGGGACAGGCTCGTTCAGCTGACAAAGGAGCATGTCATCGAACTGGAGGACCTGGTGGTCGCCGTCCATCACCATGACGGGAAGACCGAGATCAAGCAGGCCGCGAACCTGGCCGGCATGGGGGCACTCTCCGGCGCTTTCTGGGGGCTCCTGATCGGCCTGATCTTCTTCGCACCGATCTTCGGGCTCGCCATCGGGGCGATCGCCGGAGCAGTCAGCGGGCGGTTCGCTGACTACGGCATCGACGACAAATTCATCAAAGAAGTCGCGGAGAGTGTCGGGCCGGGCAACTCCGCGGTCTTCCTGCTCGTCAAGAAGATTACGCCGGACAAGGTGGTCGACGCCATCAGGGAGTACGGGGGCCGTGTCGTCCGGACGTCGCTCTCGGATGCGGAGGAGACGAACCTCCGCGACGCCTTCGGCGCCGGGACGGCGGCAAAGGCGGAGGTCCCGCCACCCGGTGCGTAAGCGGCCGGGTGGAGACGGTGGCACCGCGGAGACCTGCATGCACCGGGCCAGGTATGAGGGAAGTCGGGGTCACCCGCACGGGGCGGGACGAGGCGGTAGAGATCGCGTTCCGGTTCAAAGCGACGGAGCAGCTCCTTGACCCGGACGACCGGTCTCCTCTCCCCGCGCAGGAACTCACTGAGTTCGCCGAGGAATTTATCGCCGGTCGCCTCGAGGGCTACAACATCAAACGGATCGCCGGCATCACTGTCGGTCTCCCGCGGGATTCGCTCTCACCGGAGGAGGCAGCGCTCCTCCCGGAGACGATCCGGCGGCACTTCTCGTTCCGATTACGCGACCTCGACGACGACATGCGGGTCTCCCGCCGGGAAGGGAGAATCAGTGTTCTTCTCGCCGGTATCAACGCGGCGATCGCAATCGTTTTCGTCGCGTTCTTCTCCGGATCCCTCGATAGTCTCATCATCTTCCTGCTCGGGGGGTTGATCACGATCCTGAACTGGGTGACGGTCTGGCACACCTATGAGTACTTCGTCTACGACTACCGGAGCGAGATGCGAAAACACCGGATTTACCGGAAGCTCGCGGGCATCGATATCCGGGTAGAGGCATGGTGACGCAGGAGAGCCGGCCCAGGGACGGCACAAGATGTTTACGAAACGCCGCCGATAGTACCTCATGCAGAGACCTGCCGGGCTCTACCTCGCCTACCTCTTCCAGTTCCTCATCGCTGCAAACGTCCTCCTCGCGCTCTCGCTCGGCGAATACTCGCAGGTCTTCGGCGGCGTCATCGCGCTCGGCCTGACCCTGGTTCCCGCCGTCGTCACCCGCCGGTGGAGCATCACGCTCCCCTGGGGGGTCAACCTCCTCGTCGCCCTCTCGCTCTACCTCCACATCGCAGGCGAGATCTGGGGGTTCTACGTGATCTACTACCCCTACTACGACAAGGTCGCCCACCTCATCTCCGGGGTAACCGTCTCGGTGCTCGCCTTCGTCATCGTCCTGTTGCTCGACCGGTTCAGCAGGCTGAACCTCTCCCGGTGGATGATCGTCGGGTTCGTCATCATCGCCGCGATGGCGATGGAAGGGTTCTGGGAGATCTACGAGTGGTTGTTCGACACCTTCCTCGGGACAAACCTCCAGTACGGTCTCGACGATACTATGCTCGATATGATCTCCGTCCTCATCGGCTCGATCGGCGTCGCATTCGCCGGGAACCGTTACCTCTCGCGGTCCTCAAAGGAGGAGATTGCCGGAAGGATGGTAGTCCCCGAAGGGTCGGGAGCTCCCGGAGAGTCGGTTGACCACGAAGAGCCCCGGGCCGGGTGACGGCCGGAACCTTTTTCTGATTCGCCCCGGAGAGGGGGCGCCATGCTTGAGCAGATGGAGACGGGTGCAGAGAATGTCGTCGGGTTCCGGTTCAACGGCGAGATGACTGCCGGGGACTACAACGGGGCGCTGATTCCGGCACTTGAGGGAGCAAGAAAGAACCATCCGGTCCTCAGGATACTCTTTCAGATCGTGAATTTCCACGGCTGGAAGACGCACGGGCACTGGGAGACCCTCAAGGACTGGCCGGGTATGGAGAGGGTCGACCGGATCGCGATCGTCGGCGGGGAGAAGTGGGAGGAGTGGATGAACCACCTGCCGGGGCTCTTTGTCGGCTTTGTCGGGGTCGATGTGCGGTACTTCACCGAAGGCCACCTGGACGGCGCCCTCGACTGGCTGCGGGAGCCGATAGCCTCCGAAGGGACTGTCGTTGAGGTGCAATAGCCCCGCCGTGGTGCGAGAGACCGCCTCCCGGGAGGGCAGGCAACCCTTTTTTACCCCGGGCAGCCTACCGGTGATCAGACGAATACGAATCTCATGCGCTATTATAAAGATATCATATTCGAAAAGCCCCTGCCCGAGGAGATCCGGCGTCTTGGGCTGCTCCCGGCGGACCTCCATTTCCACACCCGGCACTCCGACTCGGCCACACGGGTACGGGATGCGTTGAAACTCGCGGCCCGCCGGAGAGTCGGGCTTGCGATCACCGACCACAACCAGGTCGGCGGCGTTGCCGATGCAGAGCGGCAGAAGATCCACGTCCCCCTCATCCCCGGGATCGAGGTCAGCGCCAACGACGGCCCGCATATCCTCCTCTACTTCTACTCGGCCTCCGACCTTCTGGACTTCTACCGGCGTCACGTCGAGAAGAACCGGAGGGGCGGCCCGTTCACCGCGATACGCCTGGACACCCCCGACATTCTCGACCGCCGGGAGGATTACTCCTGCATCGCCGTCGAGGCGCACCCCTGCGGCTACGCCTTCTTAAACCGGGGGGTCCAGCGGTGCATCGCCGGCGCGTGCACCGGCGAAGAGGTCTTCTCCCGCCTCGACGCTCTCGAGGTGATCTGCGGCGGGATGGCCCGGTCCCATAACCTGAAGGCGGCCGGGCTCGCCGTCGCCCACGGCCTCGGGCGGACCGGCGGGACCGACGGCCACCTCCTCCACGAACTCGGCGGGGTCGTCACCTGCGCCGAGGCCGATACCGTCGAGGAACTCCTCGACGCCATCCGGGCGAGGAAGACCGTCATCATCGGTCGTGAGCGGCCGCTCGTCGAGAAGGCGGTGATGGGAACCGCGGTCCTCCCGCACCACCTCCCCTACACCGTCCCTATCCTCCAGGCCCGCTGGGAACAGAGCCTCCCCTGGCTCAGGAGGTTCGTCCGGGCCCGGCTGAACGGGCCGGCCTCCCCTCGCCCGGAAGATGAGAAGAGCCGGGAGACCGGGCGGGGTGGCGCCCGGTAGAGACGGTGTGGTTCTCCTCGAAGATCTCCCGGAAGACCCCCGGCCCTCCCGCTCCTCGATGGCGAACATCCTCTGCCGGGCGTAGTTCTGCCCGAAGAGCAGGTAGAGCACAAACCCGACCGGTGGCAGGAAGAAGAGGACCGTCAGCCCCGCGGTGGACATCTCCGGCGAACCGCCGTATATTCACGCGGAGAAAGAGGCGCGGATGCTGGTGGCCCGCGGGTGAAGTGAAGAATATGATGCGGAGAGGATCCGCGGATAGTCCGGGCAGCCATAGCCTTTTCCCTTCAGAAGTAGATAGAGGGAGCCATGCTTGACCGGATGAAGGAAAGTTCAGGAAGTGTTCTCGGGTTCCGGTTTGATGGGAAGCTGAGTGAGAGCGATTACGCCACCATCCTGATCCCCGAGCTCGAGCGAGCGATGGAAGAGCACGAGAACGTCCGGATCCTCTTAAAGATCGAGAGCTTCCGGAGCTGGAGGCCGGGTGAGGGCTGGGACGCCTTCAAACAGTGGCCGGGTATGGAGAGGGTCGACCGGATCGCCGTCGTCGGCGGAGAGCGGTGGCGGGAATGGATGAACCACCTGCCCGGGCTCTTTGTCGGCTTTGTCGGGGTCGACGTGCGATACTTCCCGGAGAACCGCCTCCGGGACGCCTGGGGCTGGCTCCGGGAGGGGCTTCTAGTCCCACCGCAACCGGCATGAAACGCCTATATATCCCGGACGCCAATCCTCGGGTATGCATTGTCCGGTCTGCGGGCACGACTGCGTCACGGACGCCCGTGCACTCCTCACGGAACTCCCCGGGCGTTTCGCCCCGTGTCCCGACTGTATGGGGCTCGTCTATGACAAGCAGAGCCCACCGCCCGATATCGATACCGTGGAGCCCTGCCCTTCCTGCGGGAAGCGGTTCATCGACGAAGTCTTTGCCCGGATCTACCGGGTGATGGTCGCTGAAGGAGACCTTGCCGGGACCGAACCCCTCGCGGCCGTCGGGACGCCGCTCGTTCACCCCGGGTCTGCGATGCACAGAGCCCCCTACCTCCCGCCGGGATCACTCGTCCTCCTCTCCCGCTCGGTCGGAGAGCGGGCCGCTGCCCGCCTGGTCGCCGAGGTCCCGGAGGTCCGTGGCGTCGTCCGGACGGGTGCCGCGACGCCGGGGATCAAAGATACCGATGCGGCACCGCAGGTATACACCCTCCTCGCCGGCTGCGACGTCCGGGCCGACATTTTTCACACCCGCGCGGGACCCATCGTCGTTTACAAGCAGCAATCGGCCCTGCATATCGAGTTTCCCCGGGACCGCGATCCAAAGATCCTCGCTCTCGAGCGGGAGATCGGGCGGCATCGGCCCCGGACCTTCGTTGACGCCTGCTCCGGCGCCGGCACCCTCGGCCTTGCCGCCATCCGGGCGGGCGTCCCGCACGTGATTGCGAACGACGCCTGGTATGCGGCGGCATACTGGACCGCATACAACCTCCAGGTGAACCGGGAGTTCCTCGGGGGGCCTGGCGTGCCCGGGTGGGCGGAGCTATTTTTATCCCATAGACCCCAGTATATATGGGGACTAGCCTGGGTGGCTCGGCGTCACCTGTTACCCGAAACCGCCGTTAGCGGGGGGCGAAGTCTGAGGAAGGCCACAGCGGCCTGCAGGATCCACTGCGTCCCGACGGAGAAGCCTCGTCCCATGAGGTCGGCGGAGAGGTATCAAAGCCCCGGAGGGGGTGGCGACCTTTTGCCGCGGGTACCGGTTCAGGCCCGGAAGGGAGCAGACTTACCGTGAACGTTCGGCGCCCATGGGGTTGCGGGGTGGAGGAGGGATGCAGTGGTGAATGCCTGTGCGCACGGTCGACCGAGGACGTGTCCCCAACGGCGATCTCCATGGCAAAAGTAACGATTCTTGGGGCTACAGGGAACGTCGGCATATTTGCGGCCCACACCATATCCGAGATCCCGTACGTCAGCGACATGCTGCTCGTCGGGAGACCCGGGCGTGAAAATTTTCTCGCGGGCTGCTGCCGTGACCTTTCCGATTCATTTGCTGCCCGAGGTACCGACATCCGGCTCTCGTACAGCACCGATCTCGCAGATACAAAAGACTCGGATATTATCATCTGTACAGCGGGAGTGCCCCGTCAGCCCGGCCAGGACAGAAACGACCTCGCCTTCGAGAACGCGAAACTCGTCGCCGCGACCGCCGAGACGATCGGCCGGTCTTCGCATGCGCTTGAAGTCCCTGATTGCACGATACTTCCGTGTCCACGTCAGTGAGGTGCATACCCGTATCATCGGCGAGCACGGCGACAGCATGGTCCCGCTCTGGTCGGCGACAACGATCGGCGGCATCCGGATCAACAACCTGCCCACCTTCTCGGGACTGCCCGCGCAGGAGATGATCGACACCGTCAGGACGAGCGGCGAGGCGATCATCAGGGATAAGGGCGCTACCGTCTACGGGCCCGGAGAAGCGATTGCAACCCTTGTGAAGACGATCCTCGGGAACGAGAACCGCATCCTCACCGTCTCAAGCTACATCAAAAGCGAGATCCATGGGATCGGCGACGTCTGCATCGGCGTGCCCGCCCGCATCAACCGTGACGGGGTCTTCCCGGTTCCGCTCAACCTCGAAGAGGACGAAGTCGCCGGATTCCGCGAGTCGGTCAAAAAGATACGCAGGATCACTGCTGAAGTGATGGAGCGGCTTGAAGAGGCTCGTTAGGGCAGAAAATGGGTATGGGAATCCACTTATACGAGAGTGGATTCGATGATCTCAGCGCTTCCGACGCCTTCAAGCTTCTGGAGCGCTGCTTCGATCTCATCGGGAGCCCCCGCTTTGTCGGGGACGACGATGGCGGCTTTCAGTGCCACGAGACCGAAGCCAATCGGCTCTTCTCTGATATCGTCGACCGGGACAGCCGCCTTGACGGCGGCTTTGAGTGCTTCACGGTCGACATCGGGGGATTCGGGCATTATCTTTACAATGATGGCTACGTTTCCCATCGGTTATGGCCCCCGGAACCCACACTTCGGACATGTATATGCTATGCTCTGCTCCCTGCACCGGTAGCACCTGTTGATCTCGTGCGCACACACGGGGCACGGGAACCAGGTGGAGCCTTCCTCGGCCAGCGTGGCGTTGCAGGAGGTACATCGATCTCTTGCTGTCATCGTTATTTCCTCGAATGTTAACCTATCATATCGTCTCTGCAGCAAGTGAACTACCCCGCCCTGAAGGGCGGGGCTTCCTGCTTCATGGACAACACTTGCACCACAGAGATGTGATGTAGAGGCATCGTCTCCACAGGCTCGA
>LDZU01000188.1_pt1 | contig 10231 bp, 10 predicted proteins | sample 615531 | NCBI WGS metagenome assembly LDZU01 (sample SAMN03408293, study PRJNA278302) | terrestrial metagenome | isolation source: oil reservoir sample SB2 | place: USA: Alaska, North Slope, Schrader Bluff formation | collected 2011-09 | reverse complement strand
GACTTCGATAATTAACTCCGCATGTTGCAGACGCTTTTTCAATTGCTCATTCTCTTGTCTCAACTTCTTGTTTTCTCGGGTTTGCGGATCTGCTTTGGGTCCACGCTTGGTTTTATGTAATCCATCCATACCGCCTTGGCTGTATTGTCGACGCCAAGTTGAGATATTGGATGCATAAATGCCTTCTCGTCGCAATAATGCCCCTTTCTCCCCTGGTTGTTCACAAGCATCATATTCCTGAAGCATCCTGAGCTTATATTCTGCCGTATATCTCCTTCGCTGAGGTTTGGATACCACTTCTGGGTCAGGTTGGTTTATGTTTTTTCCTTCTTGAGACATTATGTTTCTCCTTTGCCCTATACACTAAATTATTGGGGTCAGTTGTCTCATTATTATAGACACAGAGGGGAGGGAAACTTCGGAAATTTCCTTATCCCCCAAATGCTTGATTAACGATGGAAGCCTATTCTCGTAAAACTTAATCGTGGCAGGTGAAACCACGCCATCCATTGACAGATAAAAGATCTCAAGCGCCTCGGATAACCGCATTACTACATTCCCTTCGGTGAGTGAGAGCCTTGCTGTGGAATAAAAAAGCAGCAAGGCTTGGCCCAGCCGCTTTGCGGATGCGTACCCGTTCAAGACGCAGGGGTCCTCGAGTGTTCCCGCACTTGGGGACCCAAATATTCAATTGAAAATAGTATATCACAAATTATTGGAAAGGGAATAAAAATATTGAAAAACTCTAATGCAAATTTCAGATATCAAAAAATTAAAAAATCACTCATGCCATTTTGCAAAAAAGTTGAATGCGTGGGGGATTTGCGCCGGCATTGTCCGGAGGTGAAATCAATCGAAATATTGGCGATACCCAGAATTGAGGATGTAAATCCGCTGTTTGGCGGGGCTGTGGCTCCCTACTCGCTGGTGGAGGATTGGGTGGTGGGCTGCGGGCTGGATATGGTGATCAATACACCTGAGTATAAGCAGTTCGTTTTGGAAGGCATGAATGTCGAACTTTATCTAACGAATGCGTATCGGTGGGGGCTGCAAATGGCATTGAGAACAGGCTGTGAGGCTTTTTCCGAATGGCTAATGACAAATCAAGCGAAAGGAGGTGCATTACCGGATGATATGCGGATCATGGACGGCTGGCTGTATGCCGGCGATAAGAAGTTGATCACAATGACAGAGCAAAACTTCTTCACATGCATTGAAACAGAATGGATAAGACCATCACAACGAAGCGCTCGAAGAGTGCTTCCAAAAGGAAATTGGAGAAAATGAGCGATGTTCAACCTGGCAACAATACGAGCATTAAAGGGTGCACCACTGAGCATACTAGTCGCCATGCTGATCGCGAGACAACCTGTTGGCGAAGACTGGCTTATAACGATCACCGGTTACAGTCAAAACACGGTAAGAAGTGGATGTAAATTTTTAACAGAAATACAAATGATCCAGAGAAATGGACGGTATCACGGCTATGTTCTGACAAACGGGGCTAAACAACTTACCTTAGAACAACGCGAAGAGGGCAAGCTTAAGGAATTGGGGGAAGGTCAAAATTTGACGCTCCCAGAGTCTACTACTACTATTACTTTAAATAAGAAAGAAGATAATGATAGTGAGGAAAAAGCAGCAGAAGAAGAGGCACGAGCGTCAAAAAATGACTCTCGATTGGTGCTGCTTTATAGTGCGGGGATCATGGAACCTATGGCGTCGAGATTATTGGAGAAATCCTGGGTCACCAGGGAATATCTTGAAGCACATATTGATAAGGCGAACAAAGAGAGGACACCGGTTGCGCTGTTAATCCACCGGATCAGGTCGCATGATCCGATACCGAAGGTGCGTAATGATCAGGATCCGGACAGTTACCGGAGATCCTGGCTGGGCGAAGAGTGAATTTTTACCCCTCCGGTTGTTGGCCAGTATTCAACCTGGCTGATAAATGCCGGAGGGGTTTTTACACGATCAAAGGGCAGCAAGAGATCAGCAGAGCCAGTGAAACTGGCGAACTGCCCGACGGGTGGGAAATAGGGCTTGAGGGGCATTCCGTAAGTGTCATAGAAAATATTATTTTCATTCAAAAACACCGTAGGTGTTTTGGGGTCAGGCTGTTCGTAAAATTCAAGCTGCAGGAGGTGGTTTACCCTGGCCAATATGAGCCGGTTGTTTTGAGTGCCCAGGTGCATGAGTGCCTGAGCTTCGCGAAGGCACGAATAACCGTTAGCACGATAAGGGGAGGTCAGGACACCGGAGGTGAGAGAATCAATTTTTGAAAAAAATTGATTTCCTGCAGTGGCTATAGCTTGAAGTTGTGAGCCAGTATCGGTTAAACAAACAGCCCTGAAAATAAGATCAGGTCCATATCCAGGCATTGTAACATTGTAAATATTTCGCCAGATTGACCCGTTATAAAATTGGCCGACACCGTTTTTATAAGATAAATTTTCATCGGTGCGAATTGAATAAAAGTGGGATGCATCGGGGGTACCAGCATCAACCCCGATCATGTAGCTTGTATTTTTGGTGAGGGTATAGGGGGTGGGAAAAGTGAATTTAATCCAGGCAAAATCTTCTGTAATAGTTTTCCATGAAACAGCATCGGAGCTGCTCAGGACTGTGCCTGTTGACGAGCGCAAGCGAGCAGTAATATTTCTAAGGGGGGATCCGATTTTCCTTATCTGGAAGTAAGCATATTTTAAGGCACCATCTTCTGAGGCTTTAAAAAGCTGGGAGGGATATAGATGCGTAGCATCGAAATTAAAGTCCATAGCCCCGGGACCCGGGCCATAATTGGCATAAAAGTTTGTGAAGTTTTCGTAGTATTTCCAGTCTAAAGTTTCAAACCAACCAGCGCATTTGATCACTGCGTGGGCATCCCCTTTTTTGAGGGCTTGAGAGAATTTCGTTTCTGGCCAGGCTGCTAAATTTAAAAAAGTATCTCGTAATTTGAGGGCGGTATCATCATCGATTTTGGAGCGGTGCAAAATGAGCTCTTTATATCCGAACTCATTTTCGGATGATAAATCATCTGCCCAATCTGTCTCAGATTGGTCGGCCAGGTGGTTATCTGGCGATAAAAAGCTGTACTGAACTTTGACCCGATTGAATAAATCATCCAGTGAAATTGAAAATTGAACGTCCCCTAAGTAGATAATTATCTCTTTGACAAAGCCCCACCAAACAGGCGTGGTATCTGACACGTACACGGTTACAGGGCAGCGGAGCAAGCGTAAGCTTGCGAAGAGACTATCACCAACAAGCTCAAAGTGAGCGCCCCGGGGACCACCAAAAGCGGACCATGAAAAATAAACGGAGTTTATTTTGAAGTTGTGAGTGATGGGTGTCGTAAAATCACGATCAGTGATTTTGATGGTGTAGGTCATAGCACTTTCAATCTTTCCCGATGGGAAATAATAAGATCAGCAGTGCGCAGCTTTTCGGCTGTGTTGTCCTGGTTGGCCATGATAAAAAATAAACGGGTGTTCATCCCTGGGCGAGCTAAAAGCGGACCACCTTGTTTGATGTGCGAGACCGTTTCGGAACCAGCTATTGAATACCTAACATTATGCAGATTTCGAAAACTATCATAAACAAAATGGTTACCGCTGCTCATGTTGAAAAAACCTTTGAAAAAGGCGCTGTAGTCGAGGGGAAATAGCTGCAGCTGATCAACGTCCAGTTGATAAGCAGCAGCGGAGGTTTTTGATGCGTACAGGACCAGATCTAAAGAGTGGGGATAAACTTCTCTCAAAACCTGGTTGGGTGGGATTGCGAGGGGTGGGAGGAAAATATAATCATAATTTGGATCACAATAAACACTCTCGCTGGCATAGATTGTGGAGCTGCCCCGCTGCAAGTGCAGCTTGAAATAAAGGTCGGTATGAGCGTGGGAATTGAAAAGATGCACGAAAGGGCGGTAATTATGATCAGCCAGCAGGCCCACTGTTGACAAGTCAAGCGAAACAGCGCCCAGGGCAGTCCAGGCAGCAGCAGACCAGGAAAATCGACGGTAGTAGTCATTGATGGCATTAACGTCGGCATATTGGGTGCCACCAGAAAAATCAGGTGCGTTGTGGAAAAAAATATCTTCGCCGTCGTAGGTGGGGTGGTGATATGACCCGATAAAAATATCTTTGAGCTGATCGGTAGCAAAGGTGTTTTCTAAATCAACCCGAAGGGTTGATGGCATGGGGGAAGTGAGATCAGCGGGCTTGATCAGCACGCTGCTGCCATGGGCGCTAACATAATCGGTGCAGTTGAAAATTTCAATTCCGGTGGTGACGTTGGTGCCATTCCTCCCCGTCAAGGGGAGGGCTGCAAGATCAGAATAAAAAGCGTTTGACCTGATGTAGTGAATGATCAGGATTATGGAGCCTTTATAGTGGGTTTGGTAGGCTGCCTGATTTGTGGTGATGTAAGGCTGCTGGAATTCAGCGTAATAATACGGACCACCATCCACCAGCTGAAACCGAAGGTACTGAGGTTTAGCATAGAGACCCTGGGCGTTGAGATTGGAGCGGAGCGCAATGTTTTCGATAGCTGCGACAGCAGCGGAGATTTGAGCGGGGGTGCCTTTAAGAAATATCTCGATTTTATCCGTGACCTGATCGGCGTTGGACTGTTCAAAAAAGCAAACAGCGTTTTTATAGGGTGCAGCGACTGAGAGCCCATCGATGATCGTCCAGGCGCTTTCTTCGCCCAGGGCAATTTGAATCATGAAAAATCGCTCCCTTCATCCCAATCCCATGGGGAATATGGATGGTCAACAGAAGTTTGGAGTTCAGTGAGGCGGGCTTGCTCTGCTGCTTTGGCCGCGTCCTCACGGGCGTTTTTATCGGCAATGATCTCTTTCTGGTTTGCATGTTTAGCCGCTATAACGGCGAGCTCGTGGGTTTGCTGATCATCTTGCATGGCGAGATCATGGGTATGGTCATCAGACGATATGGGAACGCCCAACTCCAGTGACGTAAGGAGGGATAGGAAATCATTCATCCGCTGTTGAGCAAGGTCTGAGAACTCTTTGGGCAAGTTCTCATCGGGTGAGGGTTCCTCAAATAATCCGACGGCACGGAAAGTGAGGGCGTAGGCGACCCCACCCTCAATGATCGCCTGCTCATCCGTGGATGTGACAGTCGTGGATGCGGCACCGTCCAAACCGGAGATTGTAAGCGCTTCAGCGCGAACACGACTGAGGGCACGAAGGGCTGATCTGACTGCTTCTTCGAGGGTTGTTTCAGAAAATATCAGGTTAGAGATATCCTGCAAGTGAATTTCGATCGACGTTTTTGCGGTTGCTAAAGTAAGGGGCAAGATGTCACCTCACGAGGAAATTGTAAAGGAAAGAGCTCACCTATTTTGACTCTGGTTTGGTTTTAGGTGGGCGTCCACGTTTTGAAGCGGGTTTGGATGCCGGCTTTGGTTCTGCTTTTGGCTGTGGCGATGGCGTGGGTTCGGGCTTGGGAGTAATACTATGCGAAGCCGTCTGCACCTGTTCGGCTGTGAATTTAAATTTTTGTCCTGTGGGTGCGATAACAGCGAGGGTGCCGTCGGGATAGGCTTTGAAGTCAAGTGGTTCGCCATTGACAAGGGCTGCGGCGATTTTTGAGATGTTTGGTTGGGAAGGCATGTTAATCCTTAGTTTGTGGTTGTAAATTGGTGCCCCCTCACCCCTGCCCTCTCCCCCGGTTTAATCCGGTGGAGAGGGTGTATTAGGGAAAGTAGGGCACACTTAGATCAAGAAATTTTTTTGAAGACCTGGGTGCGGCTCAGACCATCTTCGATGCCGGTGCCCATGATGTAGGCGACCAGAACATAGACGATGTTTGTAAGTTCCTCTTCAGCGAGTGGGAAGTCGGGTTTCCAGGCTTTGAGGATGATGAGGAGCAACCCGATCAGGGCAGCCCAAAATTTACGGGATGCTAAGAGTAGTTTTAGTTTTTCCATGATGTTTTCCTTTCGATTAGATGCGGAGCTGGTAGGAAACCTGGGCTCCAAATAGTGTGATTACTGCTGTGTTGGTGCCATTGATGGCGAAGCCAAATGAATAGATGGTGTCTTCAAGGAAGTAGGGCGGGTGGGTGAAGGTGAGAGACATCTTGTGGTCACCGATAACCCCTGCAGTGAAGGGGGATGAGTGGGCAGCGTCTGAGATGACATCCTCGTAAACCACAGCTGAAACGGGCGAACCGTTAGTATCGAGGGTGGTTTTAAAGCAAGCTGGTGCGAGCATGTCAACATCAGCGACAGCGATTTTGAACCAGAGATCCAAAGAGAAAATTTTGGCGCCCTGGGTTTTGATGGGTGAGGACATGAGGGAAACTGGTACGTAGACCTGGATATCAGCTGCTAGAGCTGCACGTTCTTGACAGAGAACGAAGTCTGAAATTTTTTCGGTCCAAGTGCCGGTGCCGACTTTGACAAAGTCGCTGGGGGGTATAAACTGCGAGAGCCGGGAGATATTGACGTAACCCATGGGGAGTCCTTTCAGGATTTTAGCTAGTAGCTGATAGCTCATAGCTGATAGTAAAAGAATTTTTCAATGCGGATTAAACCGATTCAGGTTAGAGAACATTAGACTTGTGAAGCGGTCTAAAGTCGTTGACCCAGACGGCGAGGAAGTGGCGAACTTTGAGGCGGTGTTCGTCGTTCATGAAAACGGCGGGTGAAAGTTCATCGCCTGCAACATAGATCTCGGGCATGATGCCAAAGCGTTCACCAACGTAGATTGCGGGTGCAATCACCGGATCGCAAACCGCTGCCCAATCTGTCGCGTCTGTCCATTCAGGGACAGTGACGGGAACAGCGGAACCCTTGAGGATGTTGTCATAGGTGTAGGTGGCTTCACGAACGTAGTCACCCTGCAACATCTGCCAGGCGGTGTATTGAAGCGCACGGGGAACGAGACAAAATTTGGGATTGACTGCCATCTTGGGACCGGTGCCGTAGAGACCTGCTGCGTTTTTGATCAGCATGGGCTGGTTGTAAACTCCCTGACAGGCGGCTTCCCAGGCGGTGATATCCAGCGCTGAGGTGAGGAGGTTGGCATGTCCGCCGGCTGTGGTCACGGCGTTTGCATTGAATAAGGCACCGGTGTCTGCCATGGTGGGACCAACGCCGGCATTGGCTGTGAAGATCGCAGCGACAAGGCTTGAGATCTTTCGCAATCCGGCGGAGCCGAGCTCACGGGCGTAGGCTTTGAGCTTGCGGGTTTCGTCACGGTCAATCAGTTCAAGGGTGAGAGGGATGTAGCCGCCGTATTTGGTGAAGCTGGCGGTTTCGGGGCTGTCGCCAATCAGGAGTTCGGTATATTCGGCACCCTCTGCCACGGCTGGTAAGTCACCAACGGTGCCAATCAGGGTACCGGTGATATCCTGGAGGCTGCTGAAGTGCTCGGTGACCGCGACATGATTCCACCAATCGTAACCGGCTCGTCCCAGGAGATCCCAGGTGTTGGTGACAATCTTGTTGAGGGCATTCTTGACCAGACCGGTGAAATCGGAAGTGGTTGCTAATTGAACACGGTCGGCATAATAGCCACCATGGAGTTCGTGATCACCTGTGAGCATGAGGTAGAGCTCACGAACACCGGACAAGCGTGGAACATCGAGATTCTTGAGTTTCTCATCACGGGGTGCCTCAAAGAGGTCATCCACAGCAGCCTGGAGTTTGTCCTGCTCATCAAACATGGCATTGATACGTCCTGGTCCGCGGACTTCCGCTGCTGCGGAAAGTTCAGAATACATTTTGCGGGAGTCTTCAATCGCGTCCTGCAATTCGTAGGGCTCGAAAACCCTGTCCTTGAATTGGGCACGGATGCGCTCCTGGATGGGCTTAGGAAGCTTGGAGGCGGATAAGCCGGATTCCAGCAGGTATCCGCACATCTGCACACGGGTTTGGTGGGCTTCTTGAAGGGCTTTGTCGAGCTTGTTTTGGCGTTCGTGCTCACCCAGAAGGTTGCGCATGGCTTCCTGGTCTTTGTGAAGCTTTTCGAGCAGGGGGTCAGCTTTTTGGGCTGGTTCGGGAGGCGGTTCTTTGGTTGGGGTGGTTGATACTTCCTGTACTGGTGTTTTATCTTCTGGCATTGGAATTACTCCTTGTGATTTTGACCCCCCTAGCCCCCCGCAGGCGGGGGGAACTTTAAGGGGTTGTGATTGTGACTCCCCTAGCCCCACGCAGGCGCTCAAAGAGTGCTTCGCAGGGGGAATTAATGGGGGTTGAAAATTATTTTGATTTAACGCTCGGAGGAATGCTCCCCCACGAGCTGGATCGTAGACGAGGTCAAGGGAAATGACTCGCAAGATTTCTTTGACTTTTCGGGCACTGGATTTGAATAGGATGTCGGCGGAGAAACCCACCTTTGGTGGGGTTTCTTCTTCAAGCACCTCATGTGCTAAGGTGGAAAGTAAGTCACCACCCGGACCGAAGGCTTTGAGGGTGGCTTTGATACCTTTGGACTGCTGATCCCATTGGGGATTGATGATTTGACCTGCAAGGTCACGGACGGAACGGGAGGTCCAGGCGTGGTCGATGAAACAGTGGACTCCGTCCCAGAGGTTTAGGGAATCTTGAAGGACTTCTTCGGTAAATTCCCAACCGTTACCTTCACCTGCGGTGATACAAAGGATTTCGAATGTGTTCTGATCTTTGACGCTTGCGATAGCGGAGAAACGTGCCTGATGTTCAGTCATAGTTGATCCTTAAGCTGAAAGTTGAAAGCTGAAAGCTTAAAGGGGGTAGTTCGTAGCTCATAGCTGATAGCTGATAGGGTTTGGCTTGTAGTTCGTAGCTTGTAGTTGGTACCCCCTCACCCCTACCCTCTCCCCCGAAAAAACCGGGGGAGAGGGAGAAAAAGGAGAATAAATCAGTTGAATCATGGTAAGACACTTTTCTTGGGGTTGCCGGTTTCGGTGTTGATGGGGTCTTTCGAGACCGGCTGGATGGGATTGGTGGCTTCACGGGTGTCGATGCCGGATCCAGCAGACAATATCTCGTCGATGTCCACCGGTTCGCCGGCAAAACGATAGACGGCGCGAAGGAGTTCACGATCGGAAATCAAACCCATGTCTTTCAGACGTTCGAGGGCATTGAGAATGTTTACGGATGCGATTGAATGTGCAACATTATCACGAGCGGAGATATCGGAGCCGGTGATTTTCAGTTCTGCGTCGGGGTCAACGGATTGATCAACAAGGGCACGGCGTGCGATCACCACTTTGAGAAAATCGGATATGAGCCACATAAAAAATCGCTGACGCTGTTCAAAACGCTTGAAGGTCGGACCACCTGCACTTTCCGCTGTGGCACGATTAGAACCCTCTGGTTCAGCGAGAAAGTGCATAGGTATACCAACGCCTGAGGCAATCAGTTTTTTGAGGGCTAAGCCGTCCTGCATGGCGTCAAGGGCTTCAAGCTTGGGTGAAATTACGGACCAGGTTTCCGATTCGTCACATACCAGGATCGATCCGGGGCTGGGCGGATTAGCGGCTAATTGAAGCTGGCGAGCTTTGCGAGCTTCTTCGCTAACAAAATTGCCGGAGACCACGTAGACAAAAGCATTCCTGAAACGATTCAGACGGACACGATCCTCAAGCCAGGCTGAGTAACGGCGAAGCCAGGTAAGCAAGGGGGAGAGATCGGACTCTCCCCACTGGGCGCCGGCAGGTCGGTTGATGGCGTAGTGAAGGACTACGGGTTGGAATGAGCCATTTTCGCTCTGGGTGTCGGTGAGCTCGTTGTAGGCAGGGTATGACATCGATTTAAGTTCATCATCGGCTTTGGTGATGAAGAGGGTCGGCTGTTCGATGTCGTTGTCGGAGTGGACAATCTGGTCAATATTTGTGGCGGGGATGGCTCGAATGAAGGACATACCGGAGGCGTCGGTGCTGATCAGGAGGAAGAGATTACCGGTGCGGGTAAGCTCGTCACAAAGCTCCACAACCCGGGAATCCATACGGTTGAGGCGATGGGTCCAAAAGCGGTCAATGAAAGTTTTGGTCTTTTCGTGTTTGCATTTGATGTCGAATCCCCCACCGATGGCATACTGGCTGGTGAGTTCGACAATGCGGCGTGCGAGGGGATTCTCGCGCCAGGCTTCGAGGCACTGCTCAAGGATGTCGGTGCGATCGTAGTCAAGGCGGTCACGCTCGGTTTCGTCGTAGCGGCGGGTGCCGACGAAGAAGGTGTTTTCGGTTTCTGCTATTGCGAGGGCTTCTCGGACAGT
>LDZU01010040.1_pt1 | contig 10232 bp, 5 predicted proteins | sample 615531 | NCBI WGS metagenome assembly LDZU01 (sample SAMN03408293, study PRJNA278302) | terrestrial metagenome | isolation source: oil reservoir sample SB2 | place: USA: Alaska, North Slope, Schrader Bluff formation | collected 2011-09 | reverse complement strand
TCCCGCCTGTTTACAGATTTAAAGGATGTTCTGCACACGTCACAACTTGAATCAACCCGGCAGATCAGTTCTTTTCAGGAACATCTTATTACTGTCCTTGGCAAAAACAGCAAACAGCTGACAGAGGAATTCGGCTTGTTTAAAGATAACCTGAATCAGATTTTAACCCGGAATTTTGAAAAACTGACGGAGACAACCGAAAATAAGCTGACCCAGATAGACCAAAAAGTGCTGGAAAATCTGAATGAGGGTTTTAAAAAGACCAACGAAACCTTTAACAATGTAATTGAACGACTGGCAAAAATCGATGAAGCTCAACGAAAAATCGACAGCCTTTCCACCAATGTCATTTCCCTTCAGGATATCCTCACAGATAAAAAAAGCCGGGGCATCTTCGGAGAGGTTCAGCTTCACCAGATTTTAAGTGCTGTTTTTGGGGCCCGGAACGAGCAGGTATATCGTCTGCAACATACCTTATCCAATGGGATGGTGGCAGATGCTGTTCTCTTTATTCCCGAGCCTACAGGGATGATTTGCATCGATTCCAAATTCCCCCTGGAAAATTTCAAACGCATGACGGACCAGTCTCTGGATGAATTGCAGCGTAAACGAAGTGCGGACCTGTTTAAAAAAGACATCCGGAAACACATCGATGATATTTCCTCAAAATATATCATTGCCGGTGAAACATCCTCACAGGCCATCATGTTTTTGCCTGCGGAAGCCATTTTTGCCGAACTCCATGCCTATCATTATGATCTGGTTGATTACTCCTGGAAACACAGAGTCAGTATGGTCTCTCCTTCTACTTTTTTGGCCCTTTTAAACACTACACAGACCATCCTCAATGATATGAAACGAAAGGAATATGCGGATATCATCCAGAAAGAGATCATGAAACTGGCCCAGGATTTTAAACGGTACCGCTTACGATGGGATAATCTGACAAAACATATCGACACCGTTCAAAAAGATGTAAAAGAGATACATACCTCCACAGAGAAAATTACAAAATCTTTTGACCGAATTTCCAATGTTGAGATTGAACCGGAAGATGAACCGGCGGGTCAACTTAAACCGGGAACAGATGATGTGTCTGAAAAAGACTGAATCCGGTGAAATCCATACACCTTCTTAAAAGTGGTTGTGAGTTCCGAAATAACGGTCTTCTGATCCGGCAGGGGGTTCCCTTGTTTTTCTATTTCCTTTTCCATGGATGTCACACCCCGGTTCTGAATACCGCAGGCAATAATTCCCCCGAAATAGGCGGGATCGGTTCGAAGGTTCAGGGCGAACCCGTGCATGGATACCCCGTCAATCACCCGTAGACCAATGGCACAGATTTTATTAAGACCAACCCACACACCGGGATATAAGGGATCCCGTTTTGCCGTCAGACCGAAACGGGCGAGAGTTATAATCACCACCTCTTCGATGGAATGGACAAAGCGACGGGTTGAAAAGCCTAAATTTTTGTAATGAAAAATGGGATACCCCACCAGTTGACCGGGTCCGTGATAGGTCACATCACCACCCCGGTCAATGTGATACACCGAAATCCCTTTTTCCCGGAGCATTTCCTCATCAAACAGGATATTGCTCCGGTCTCCATGACGGCCGATGGTATACACATGGGGATGTTCCAAAAGAATGAGAGTGTCACCGATTTTACCTTCACGGCGAAGGGCATGAATCTGTTTCTGTGCATCCCAGGCTTTCCCGTATTCTACGAGGCCCGGCGTCCAAAGGGTAAGCGTTTTCATATCAGATCAGAAAAGGAACCGTAATCCGGATCGTAAAGACGTTTGTACAGTCTCGGCAGGGACTGGTCTGTTTGTTCTGCCAGGTAATCACAGATGATCCGGGCGGATTGGATATAATCATTTTTGGGGATTTTACTTAACCGGTTTCGGACCACTTCGGGAAGGATACGGCGGTTTAGATGGAATGAATCGGGATTCCCCTGAAGAAAAGTAGAAAAAATCTGCTTCAGAATATACTGACCCTTAAATTCAATTTGCTCCAGCTGGGGTGATTTGAACATCAGATCCACGGCAACCTGTTTGTACACTTCAATTTCCCGGATAATTTCTTCGGGTATTTGGAGGATGTATTTATACCGGTTACTGATATCTTTCATGGGATGATCTGAAGAAGTCAGGGTCACATTTTCGATAAAGTCCCCCGTACGGGCAGCAATGTATTTTTCAAAGTGCACCTTGTATTCCAGAGGCTCCAACAGGCGCTGTATCACCTGCTCCTCTTCCTTCTGGATATGGTTATTTACAGCCCATTCATACACATTTTTCCAGGAAATAAAGCCTGCCTGATAACCATCCAGCAGATCATGAAGGGCATAGGCCACATCATCGGCCCAGTTCATAATACTGCATTCCAGGCTTCGTTCACGATACAAAGTTCCGTCCGGACTGAGGAATTCCACGTAAGGTTTCTGGTCATCGTAGAGAAATTTCCCCATTTGGTCACTTTCAGACCATAGAATCTTATATTTCATAATTCCGTCGATAAATGCCCGGGAGGGTTTCATCCCTTCATCCCCTTCGCCACTGTCATGAATTTTTTCCGTGACAATTTTTAATGTCTGGGCATTCCCCTCGAAACCGCCGGCATAACGCATCAGTTCATTCAAGGCCGCTTCACCGGCATGACCAAAGGGGGGATTTCCAATATCATGAGTCAGACAGATTCCCTCGATAAGGTCGGAATCAATAGCATTTTCCCTTAGGACATTCCGGTTAAGGACATTTGCTATGGAACGGCCGATTTGAGCCACTTCCAGACTGTGGGTCAGGCGGGTGCGGTAAAAATCGTAGGTTCCGCTTAAAAAAACCTGGGTTTTGCTCTGGAGTTTCCGGAAAGCCGGACTGTATAAAATCCGGTCACGGTCTACCTGAAACACAGACCGGTCATCTTTTTTGCCCCGGGGCTCAAGGGTTTCACGGTCAAAATCATTATAAAAACCGGATTGCATCACATCTGTCATATTCAGGTTTCCTGTTGATTGGGGTGAACCATCGTCCGGATAGAATGCCCCATTCTCAGGGTGTTGAAGGCTTCGTTAATCTGTGACAGGGGATAATGACCGGATACCATTTCCTGCCAACGGATCTTACGGTCTTTTAAAAGTTTAATCACATCGGGGATTTCCCGCATAGGAGCTCCCACTGAACCGATGAGGGACATCTCATCCATGATAATCCGTCCTGCCAGAAAGGGAATGGTGTTGTCTGAATAGCCGCTCAAAACCAGCCGCCCACCCTTATGCAGGACATTCATGGCCTGTACCATGGTTCTGGGGGTTCCGATGGTTTCAATCACCACATCGGCTTTGCCCCGAATCATATCGCATACACCTTCTTCACACACTTTACACTTGTTGGAATTCAACACGCCATCAGCGCCATAATCCCGGGCGATATTCAGTTTCCAGTCAAAAATATCCACCATGAATACCTGGGCCTGTTTCAGCTTTGCCATCTGAAGGAGGGACAGGCCAAAACCACCACATCCGAAGATAACCACCGTTTCTCCCTGCAGGATATTCACACGGTCATACACCAAATGAAGGGCACCGACAAAAACATTGCTGATAAGACTTCCCAATTCGAAGGGAAATTCATCGGGGAGGTGAATCAGTTGGTTCTGATCCACAGAGATGTATTCGGCATATCCGCCATCGATATGATTTCCCAGAATTTTCAAGTTTTCACACTGGGTTTCATTCCAGGATTTGCAGGCCAGACATTTGCCACAACTGATAGTCGCTGGGACAATCACGCGGTTACCCACGCCGAAACTGGTCACGTTTTTTCCCGTTTCCTCAACCACTCCGGCAATTTCATGCCCCAAAATCAGGGGCGGGGCCTTGGAAGTGGCCAAACCCCGGTCAATAAACTGCAAATCCGTATGACACACCGAACAGGTTTCAATACGGACGCGAACATCGGTGCTTTTGAGGGGTTTTAGGGGAATATCTTCTATGGCAAGGGGTTCATACGCATGATAAAAGACAGCTGCTTTCATGCAGGCTTTTGATTCTGTTTTTTTTTCTGTCATAATCTGAATGTATAATTTTTATTTGTCATAAGAGAAGAGTTTTTCTTAATCAGCTATGTCTGCGGAGATTCCATAGACTTTCCCGGTGAAAAATTCTAATTTCTATATCAAACCGGAGGAAACCATGCCACATAAAAAAATGATTCAAATCATGTTCTTGTCTATCCTGCTGGCTCTTCCCCTTATTTCGGTTCAGGGTGGAAAAATCCCGGAAAATACGGCGGTCATATCCACCTTTTCCCATGCCCGGATCGATTCCATGCTTCGGGAGAATGCTTCAGGCGATGCCACTATTACAGACCGAATTGCCTATTATTCCCGCCTTTTTCTGGGAATGCCCTACAGCTGGACCGCTACAGGAGATGGTGAATGGGCGTTGTTGGAGAATCAGCCCCTGTATAACCTGGATTCCACCAACTGCATGGTGTATTGTGAACATGTACTGGCATTATCCATCTCGGACAGCTGGGATAATTTTTTCAACAATCTTCAGCAAATCCGATATCAAAACGGTATTATGGGGATGCGGACACGAAATCATTACACCATGGCAGACTGGTTGCCGGAAAACCGCTGGCTTTTGAGCAACGTGAGCAAAAAGGTCGGAGGGCAATATACCCGGACCCTGACCCGGACCATTTCACACAAAGCGTTTTTCCGGGATAAGGGGATTCGAGACCTGCGCTATATCAAACCGGACAGGACCCTCCAGGTGGATTATATCCCCCTGAAGGATCTGGATGCAGTGGAGGACCGTTTTCAAAACGGGGATATCCTGGCCCTGCTGTTTGCCAATAAAGATGATATCTTTTCAGCACACATGCTGATCATGATAAAAAATGAGAGGGGAATGTTCATCCGGGAAGCCTCCAACAGCCGGTGGACCACCTTTGAAACCCCCTGGAAAATCTGGCTGAAAAAAACAGCCGGGAGTTCTCGCTATGCCGGGTTGGCAGTGATGCGGATTCATCCGGAGCTGAATACACCCGGCCGGATTATCCTACCCTGGGACATCCAATCCATGAAATAAAGAGAGGAGGATGCCGTGAAAGGACCCATCATTTTATTGATCTGTATGCTTTGTCTGGCAGGATGTGCATCTATCCGGTCGTCGGAGCCGTCCATTCCCGAATATGCACCTCATTTATACATCACCGGGACCGATACGTTGCCCTACCGCTTACTGGAACCGGTCAAACCCCGACGGGGTAAACTGTATCCTCTGGTCGTCTTTCTACATGGATCCGGAGAACGGGGGAATGACAACATCCGGCAGCTAACTCACGGAACCTACCTGTTCCAAAAATCAGAAAATTTCCGCAACTACCCTTGTTTTGTCCTGGCTCCCCAGTGCCCTGAAGGCAGTCGCTGGGTCGAAGCAGCCTGGGATTCTTCCGTCCACCACATGCCGGAAAATCCTTCAAAACCCCTGAAAATGGTTCACGATCTGATCGTAACACTGACGGAAAGCCTGCCTGTTGATCCGGGCCGGATATATGTAACCGGTTTGTCCATGGGGGGATTTGGCACCTGGGACATGCTGGCACGCTGGCCGGATTTGTTTGCAGCGGGAGTTCCCATTTGCGGCGGCGGAGATATATCCACAGCACCCCGGATCGCCCATATCCCGGTGTGGATTTTTCACAGTTCGGATGATGGGGTTGTCCCGGTGGATTTATCCCGCTCCATGGCCTTGGCTCTTGAAAAAGCCGGTGCCACATTCAGGTATACAGAATATAACGATGCGGGACATGGTTCCTGGAAACCGGCGTATGAAGAACCGGAGCTGATCCCCTGGCTGTTTTCACATAAAAAATCCCAAAGTAAATAAGGTTTACATACCAACATAGACCATCATCTGTAAAACAGGTGCCATAACCTGTAGTAAATCGCCATCAAACCCGTTGGAAACAAATCCGAAAATGGTTCAGTCCGGGACTTCCCCTTACCGGCACTTCAAAACGCCGTCCGGCAGGCACACCCCATTCAACAAAAGCGGCGACACCGGCAAAAAGTGAGGTGTCCTGTGCCGTACATGAAAAATTTTTTCACCCGCAAATACATATCCGGCAAATTCAGAAAACCATCTCCACGAAGATTTAAAATGGAAGGGATGTAAGAAATGCCTCCCTCAAAAACATTCCCCTCTTGGGCAGGCAGAAACCGGAAAAAAGATTAGGGCTTTGCTTAGGAATCGCAGGAAATCACAGGGTGTTTTCACGGATCATCCCAATCAGTTATTCATGGAAATATTAAATTTAGCGGGATAGATGGCCATATATCAATATAAATTGTTATGACCGCCCGCGATTTCCCTTGATTTTCAGGGGGTGTGAGCCTATATTGATAAGGTTGAATATATTTCGGTTAAACATCAATCTTCATTAAGCTATACCTGAGTGGAAGCCTATGAAACAAGTCCTGATGGTTCTTTTGCTAACACTTGCTCTTGCGAGTGGTGTTGTTGCTTCTCCGATATGGGAAATCCCCATCCATGGCAATTCGGTGGACAAATGGGAAATCATAGAAAGCCTGAGTGATGACCATTCACTTGTCACAGCTGTATTACTCTCACCGGCTTCCCGGTTCAGGGGAAAATCCACCCTGATCGTCTATCGTCTGGACGAGCAAACCGGGGTAACCGAAATCTGGCGTACGGCATATCCCGATAACCGGCAGGGAATGTTCAGTGATTTTGCCATAACCGATCTGAACGAAAATGGTCGTCCTGAAATATACCTTCTTCTGAATAATGATGTGGTTCCCCGTGGAATGGATGAGGCAGAGTGGCTACAGGTGTTTGAATGGACGGGGGATGCTTTTCCCAATACACCTACAAGTCGTGTATCCCTCAGGGTTGACCGGTTTACCCGGGCACAGCCGGAAAAAATCGTACCTGGTTATTATACCACAGCCGATCAGATCGAACTGGCCATTTTATTTCGTGGTTCTCTTCGTAAGATCTTTATTTTAAAAGGAAACAGGGGCATACAAAACGAGGATTGGTCCCTGGGTTCTGAAATCAGTTCTGGAGCTTTCCTGTCAGGGGCCGGGAAACTCAATTTTTCTGTGGTATATTGGGATAGAATTCCTCTGGCGGATATCATATTCACCATGCAAAATATCTCAGATAAGTCCTATGACTTCACCCTGGTAACCCTTCAGAATGGAAAAAGCATTGAAAAAGCGCGGTTAAGTACGGCAGGCAAAGCCTTTCCCGCCGAATCCGTCCGGTTTAAGACACTGAAACCCTATCCGGAAAGCCGTGAAGAGGTGTTACTCATCAATGAACAGAACCGGGGTGCCCTGATCAGAAACGATGTGGAAAAAGGGCTTGTCTTTTTACCTTTGGATATGAAGGGTCCCCTGACCCGGGTGGATACAGACGGCCGCTCCCTTTTTACCTTTTACCGCGATTCGGTCCATGTGTTTAAAAAGGACCGTGAAACAGGACAGTATACATTCCGAAGATCGCAGCATATCCCCTTTGAACCGACAGAGGGCTATGCCTATGCACATGCTCAGAACCGGATCTTTGCCGCCGGGACAGATGCAGGGAATCGTGTATTGACATTAAGCCCCCTGGGCTCCCCATCACCCGATGAAGAAATTTTTGTGGCGGCAGACAGGGATAACATGCTGGAAGAACTAAAATCCCTTTTGGATACAGGCAAAACCACAACACAGGATGTAGGCCTAAAGAAAACAGATTTGGGGGATTCCCTGGTTATCATTCCCCATGAAACACGGGATACAGATATCATGACCCGGGTCCGGAATCGTCGTATGGCTTTTGACGCTGTCCTGGAACCCGGAGAGATCTTTTCAAGAACCGTCGCATTAGATCAGCTGGATCCCGGCTCTTTGAATCTGGAATGGATTGCTCCGGAAGGGGCCGTATACAATCTCAGAACCGGCCTCATTACCTGGAAAATCATGCCGGAACAACTGGATTCCCATGCCATTTATCTGTCAATCAGTAATAAAAAAGACACCAGCCACACCATCTGGTCCGTCTATGTAAACGATCCGGTAAAAATCGTGAACAGGGAACGGCTTTTAACAACCCCGGTGAACAAAGCCTTTTCTTTCCAGGTGGAACTCCGTGACAATAATTCAAATCCCGAATTTCAATTTGAATTGGAAGGACTCAAAAACGGGTTCATCACGGAAAAGGGCACGGTACACTGGACTCCCGGGATGGATAACCTGGATGAAAACATTGCAACAGTCAGGGTGACAGATGGTTTTTCCATCGATTCAGCCCGTTTTATGATTTATGTCAATGATCCGGTGAAGATTGTCTCTTCTCCCACCTCTGTGGTTTTACCGGTTCAGAAACCCTGGGTTTACCCGGTAGCTGTTCAGGACCGGAATCATGCCAACCTGTACGAATTTACTTTTGAAAGACCTGTTTCCATAAAGCCGGAGCAAATTTTATCCAGGGAAGCACTTCCGGTGGCGCGTGAAGGAGAACCGGATCGTTATGTAAATGTCCGTCCGGTGATAGAAAACATCACTTACTATGGAAAAAACCTGCTGGTAACCCTGACGGGGAAGGAGGAAAAGGAAAAGATAACCTTGGGAGAAATTCTGGCAGGATGCCTGGAGTGTCCGGTACAAAATCTGCCCCGTTACACCGTGCGTCAGGTAAAAAGTGTCCGGTTTACCCTGGATGACAACGCTCCAAAGGGAATGGAAATATCCCCAGGGGGGCTTATTAAATGGGTGCCGGATATAAGCCAGCTGGACAGCCATCAGGTTGTTGTGACTGCCAGTGATGATTTGTCATCGGATGTGCAGCGTTTACAACTGTACGTCAACAGCCCGCCGAAGATTGTATCCGAGCCTGAGGATAAAATTCTCATGCCCGGAGATATATTTGGATACACATGCAGGGTGGAAGATAAAAATTCTGACGCCCGCATCCGCTTTTCCATCGGCAGGCAATCCCCCCCGGCACATGTGGACAGTCTGGGGCGTGTTGTGTGGAGTGTCGGTGAAGACGATTACGATTATCATCAATTGACAGTCATCGCCCATGACGGGTTCGCTGCCGATTCTATCCGGATGATGTTGTATGTGAATGACCCGGTCCGGATAATCCCACCTCAGTCACCTGTGGCGTTTACAGACAGCCTGTGGGTATATCCCCTGCAATACGAAGACAAGAATGCCACCCATTTGTATCGCATCCAGGTGGAACATGAAGATGAATTTTCCCAGATAGAACGTCAGATAAAAACCTTTCTGCGCAGGCAATCGGTGCCGGTGATGCTGGCGAGTCAGAAAGACACGGAAACGGTGGATGTCCGTCCGGCGGTCCGGCATCTGTACCATGCAGGACCTGATCTTTTTGTGGAAGTGAACCCAGAATATGCAGAAAAAATATCTCTGCGGGAAATTTTTGCAGGAATCCTGGGGAAACCGGTGGAATATCTGCCCCTTCACAAAATCTGGCGGGATAAAACGGTGGAATTTGTCCTGATTGAGGGACCGGAAGGGCTCAGTGTCAGTACCGGGGGAGAAATCCGGTGGACACCAAAATCCTTTCAGTTCGGAACATATCCCGTGACAGTCTGTGCAACCGATGCCATTGTTACGGATACCCTCACGTTTCAGGTCTACGTGAACAGTCCACCACATATCGTATCCGTCCCAGAAAACATTGTCCATCACGGGGATGTATGGCAGTATACCGTTGAAATTGAAGATTTGAACGCCGAACAGGAGATGGAACTCCGCCTGGTCTCCGCACCTAAAGGGGTAAAGCTATATCCTTCCACCAAAACCATAATGTGGTCACCGGATATCAGTCAGAAGGGATTCTGGCCTGTTGAGATCGAAGTCAGTGACGGATATCAGACAGACCGCCAGTCCTTTAAGGTGTTTGTCAACATTCCGCCAGAAATCACATCCAAACCTATCCTGGTGGCTCTGACAGGATATGATTATTCCTATCAGATCACAGCTGAGGATTTGAATGGTGACAAAGTCCGTTATAAAGCCGTCAAGATGCCCCGGTGGGCCGAATTGAACGAACAGACGGGGTTAATCACCTGGAAACCCCGGAACAGCGAGCGGGGTATGAATACATTCCGGATTGAATGTATCGATGCCCATCAAAAAGCGACTATCCATGAATTTGATGTACA
>LDZU01000187.1_pt1 | contig 10244 bp, 8 predicted proteins | sample 615531 | NCBI WGS metagenome assembly LDZU01 (sample SAMN03408293, study PRJNA278302) | terrestrial metagenome | isolation source: oil reservoir sample SB2 | place: USA: Alaska, North Slope, Schrader Bluff formation | collected 2011-09 | reverse complement strand
CGTGTTTTTAAGGAAGAAATGCTCCCGGCCTATAAGCCTTCCGGCCCGGACAAAAAATATGGTTACACAAGCCTGCTCTCCAACTGCCGCCAGGGCAAATATATCCTGGTCTTCGGGAGAGAAAGAGGCCACTTTTTGTTTTGTCATGACCCGTTGAATAGCCTGAAGCTTGTTGCGCAAAACCGCGGCTTTTTCAAATTCTAACTTGCCGGCCGCGGCCTCCATCTGTTTTTTTAAAGCTCGCCGCAAGTCTTCATGGCGGCCCTCCAAAAATAGGCATATTTCCTTAATTAACCCCTGGTAGTCTTCCCGGCTGATTTTGCCGCAACACGGGGCGGGGCAGCGCTTAATATGATAATTTAAGCAGGGACGGTTATTATTGTCTGACTTCTTTTTTACCGCGGTTAAAGAATTAATTTTCTTTTGACAGGTACGATAGGGGATTAAATGACGCAGCAAACTTAATGTTTCCCGAACCGCCTCCACCTGGGGGTAGGGACCAAAATAACGGGCGCCGTCGGCTGCCGGACGCCGGGTTATAAATACCCGCGGGAAATCTTCCGGCGTGGTTATTTTTAGGTAAGGATAGCTTTTATCGTCTTTAAGGTTAACGTTGTACCGCGGACGGTGTTTTTTAATCAGGTTACCTTCTAAAATTAAGGCTTCAATCTCATTATCGGTAACAATATATTCCAAGTCAGCTACCCGCTCTACGAGGTACTTGGCCTTAGATAAAGCCGGGTGGTTATCCTTTTGAAAGTATTGACGAACCCGTTTCTTTAAAGACACCGCCTTACCCACGTATATAATTTCTCCGGCCGCTTCACGAAAGATATACACGCCAGGCCTATCCGGTAAGAATTTTAGCTTTTCCGCCAGCGTCATTTTCCCACCACCTATTTAGAGGTTGGAGGTTAGAACTTTTTAGCTCATTCCACCTTCCAACTTCCAACTTCCAAATTCCTAGTTCCTATTTCCTATTTCCAACCTCCTACTTCCAGCTTCCAACTGGCCGTTCAATATCCGGTTCAAATACTGGCCGGTGTATGAGTTTGGTGATTTAATCACTTCTTCCGGGGATCCGGTCGCGATTACTTCGCCCCCGCGGTCTCCGCCCTCCGGCCCAAGGTCAATTATATAATCAGCTGTTTTTATTACGTCCAGGTTATGTTCAATAACGATCACCGTGTTCCCAAGTGATACCAGGTGATGAAGCACCTGAAGCAGCTGGTGCACATCCGCGGCGTGCAGGCCGGTAGTTGGTTCATCCAAAATATAAACTGTTTGACCGCCCGACTTGCGCGCCAGTTCTGTGGCTAACTTAACCCGCTGGGCTTCACCGCCTGAAAGTTCCGGGGCGGGTTGACCCAACCGGATGTAACCTAAGCCTACCTCGTGAATTGTCTTCAGGCGCCGGTATATCTTAGGAATGGGCTGAAAAAATTCCAGGGCCTGGTCTGCCGTCAAATCAAGCACCTCAGCAATATTTTTCCCTTTGTATTTTACCTCCAGCGTTTCCCGGTTATAGCGCCGCCCTTTACAAACTTCACAGGGCACGTAAACAGCCGGTAAAAAATGCATTTCAATCTTTATAATACCGTCTCCGTAACAAGCCTCGCAGCGTCCCCCTTTAACGTTAAAACTGAACCGCCCGGCTTTATAGCCCCGCAATCTGGCTTCGGGAAGTTGGGCAAATAATTCCCGAATATCGTCAAATACCCCGGTATAAGTACCCGGATTAGAACGCGGGGTACGCCCAATAGGAGACTGGTCAATGTTAATTACTTTCTCTATGTTTTCGGCGCCTTTAACTTCCTGGCAGGCTGAAAGTGGTTCATTGGAGTGGTGTAATTTAGAAACTAGACTTTTATATAAAACCTCATTTACCAGAGTGCTTTTGCCTGAACCAGAAACACCCGTAACGCAAATAAACACCCCTAAAGGAAAACCTACGTCAATATTCTTTAAATTATACGCGCGGGCCCCTTTTATGGTTAAAACCTTATTTTTGTCTGGTCTATGCCGGATAGCCGGCACCGGAATATATTTCTTTCCGCTTAAGTATTGGCCGGTAAGAGATACAGGAGTACTGACAATATCCTGCAGCGTCCCCTGGGCCACCACTTCGCCGCCGTTTGCCCCGGCCCCGGGACCAATGTCAACAATATAATCGGCCGTATGCATGGTTTCTTCATCGTGTTCCACCACAATCACCGTATTGCCAAGGTCCCGTAAGTGGCATAAGGTAGCCAGCAAACGCCGGTTATCACGAGGGTGCAAGCCAATACTGGGCTCATCAAGGATATAGAGCACCCCGGTTAAGCCGCTGCCAATTTGAGTGGCTAAACGAATCCGCTGGGCCTCGCCCCCGGCAAGCGTACCCGCTTTACGGCCGAGGGTAAGGTAATCTAGACCTACGTCAACTAAAAAATTCAAGCGGGCAATAATTTCTTTTAATATTTGGCGGGCAATTAAATGTTCCCGGGAGGTTAAGGTTAAGTTCTGAAAGAAATTTAACGCTTCGCCAATTGAAAAATGGGTTACTTCAACAATGGAAAGCTCTCCTATTTTTATAGCCAAGGCTTCCGGGCGCAAGCGCGCCCCCCGGCAGGCCGGACACACCCGTTCGTTCATGTACGGCCCGCCCCAGGCAAGGGGACGGTTCTCTTGCCTGCCTAGTTCTTTATCGTCAAGGAACGCAGGCAAGAGAACCGTCCCCTTAATCAACCCCAAACCCGTACAGGCAGGACAGGCCCCGAGGGGACTGTTAAAAGAAAACAGGCGCGGGGTAATTTCCGGAAGGCTAAAGCCGCATGTGCTGCAGGCAAAATTCTCGTTAAAAATAATTTCCTTTTTTTCATCCAGCACGGCCAAGGCGAGGCCGGCCGCATTTTTTAGGGCTGTCTCGAGTGAGTCGGCTAACCGCTGGGCTATCCCCGGCCGGATAATCAGCCGGTCTACTACAATTTCAACGGTATACCTTTTGTTTTTATCCAGTTTACCTACTTCATTAATTTCGTACATTTTTTTATTTATCCTTACCCTGGAAAAACCGTTCCGCCGGATTTCCTCCAATACTTTTTGCTGCTCTCCCTTTTTCTCCCTTACTACAGGGGCTAAAATTTGCAGGCGGGTATTCTCTGGAAGGACCAATAACTGGTCTAACATCTGCTCTACAGCTTGACGGGTAATAGGTTGGCTGCACCTGGGACAGTATGGTCTTCCCGCGCGGGCAAAAAGCAGCCGCAAATAATCGTAAATTTCCGTTACCGTGCCCACCGTGGAACGCGGGTTATGACCGGTTGTTTTCTGGTCAATAGAAATAGCCGGGGAAAGACCTTCGATACTGTCCACATCCGGTTTATCCATTTGACCCAAAAACTGCCGCGCGTAAACAGACAAAGATTCTACGTAACGGCGCTGCCCCTCGGCATAAATGGTATCAAAGGCAAGGGATGATTTACCGGAACCTGAAAGACCGGTTAAAGCCACTAATTTATTCCGGGGTATTTCAACCGTAATATTTTTTAAGTTGTGCACCCGGGCCCCTTTAATGATAATTTTATCCTGCACCTAAATAAACTCTCCCCAATACCGGCCTGATTACTTTTTAGCACTTTCCTTAGTTTCAATACTTTTTACTTCCCCGGGAATCTGCACCTCTACCGTCTTTCCTTCCTGGGTGGTGATGCGTAGGGTCGTTTTTGGCTTTAAGTCTCCTTCTCCTTTATCCGGTGAAGAACTTTTTTGCCCTTCACCTTCTTTAACCGGCCCTTTTTGATTCCCTTTTTCGCTTTCCTTAGCCTCTTTCTTTAGCTCCTTACCCCAGCGTTCCTCTAACAAATAAAGGTTTTCCCGGTTAATTAAGCGCACGGGGGTAATTTGAGCCGGGATATTATAGTTTCCGTTCACTACCTGAGTAGTGTACGGCCAGTAACCTGTTTTAGCCAGATTCAAGGCCGCGTCAAAAGCGCATTGTGCTACAAGTTCGGGCATTAAATCTACTTCCGCCTCGTGTTCCCCCTTAAATATGGTCTGGCTTGCTTTAAGACTTGCTCCTACCCCGGCCGTCAGCACCTGGCCGGCTAATCCTCTGGTTTTAAGACTCGCAACAGCGGCTTCGGTCAAGCGGCTGTCGGTAGCTATAATAACGTCAGTTTGATTTATTTTTGGTTCAAGCCTTGGCTGAATTTTTGGGCCGTCCTGATTTATGTCCGCGGCTGTAAATTCTTCTTCCGCCAACAACCGTACTTTAGAATTACCCCGCAGGTAAGTATATAAGGCGCCGGCTATTTCGGCCGCAGTTTTATCCTTAGCGGGGCCTTTTAAGATCAGCACGTTAAGAGGATGCCGGATTGACAACCGGTCTTGTGGCAAAGCCGTTAAAGCTTCGTCAACAAACCTCCCTAACAACTGCCCCACCCGGGCATGATCAAACGTAACGCAGGCATCTGCCGGAGCATCAACGGGCAGATTATTTATAACCACTAGCCTAATATTTTTTTGCTTTATTTTTTGAACCAAAGACGAACATTTTTCAGCCTCTACCGGCTGCCAGATTATTACCTTTACGCGCCGCTTTATTAATTCCGCAATCTGTTTTTCCTGCTGCTTAAAGTCATTTCGCGCGTCCAGCCAGATTATCTCTGCCTGTTCTTTATCCTTTCTTTTATCCAATACTTTTTTAATTACTTGATTTCCGTCCCCTCGCAGGTCGGCCAAACAAACGCCTATTTTAACGGCAGGGGACAACGGCTTTTGTTCCTCCTTATCCGAACAGCCAACTATAAGACAAAGAAACCCCAGCAGACCTGACAGGAATATTAATAATCTCCGGGTCAAAATATTCACCCCGCGTTTTCTTTTGTTTGCTGCTTATTATGTGAATTTTTCCGGGTAAATATAAAAAATCAATCGTAGGGTGAATGATGTCGCGGGTCAACCAACTCCCGGTATTTCTTTACCACCTGCTTAAAATCCGTCCAGGTATCTTTTTTTAAAGCCGGGTTACGAAGCAAGGCCGCCGGATGGTAGGTAGGCATTATAAAAATATTACTGCCCCCCCAGTTTTTTTCCACCCAAATTCCCCGGTCGCGCGTAATGCGCCCCTGCGGGGATATTAAAGTCTGGAGAGCAGTTGCCCCAAGCAAAATCATAATTCTCGGCTGAAGCAATCTTAACTGGGCCTCTAAAATAACCCGGCAGGCTTTTGTTTCGGCTTCGGTGGGAATACGGTTACCAGGGGGGCGGCACTTAACTACATTTAAAATATATACGTGTTGAAAACGGTCAAAGTTACAAGCCGCTAAAATCTTATCCAGCAATCGTCCCGCCCGGCCAACAAAAGGACGTCCCTGTACGTCTTCATCGGCGCCTGGTCCTTCACCGCACAATACCAACTTAGCCGCCGGATTACCTTCGCCAAAAACGACTCCCCGGCACCCTGACCGCAAACCGCAAAGGTTACAATTTTTTACTTTTTCCGCCAGCTTGGCTATACTGGTAATCTGGGCTAAATCCCACTCCGGTTCAGGTTTAAATAACGACGGCATTTTCTTTTCCTTGCTCTTAAAGTAAGTATTCAATCAAATACCCCCACCCTAACCCTCCCCCCTTGAGGGAGAGGGAAGGGTGGGGGTGGCCAGCCGTTAATCAGGCTTACTCTTTTTCCAAGATTATTTTATGTTCAACCAAGGCCAATTCCGCAATTTTAGCTTTAAGTATTTTTCGCCGGCCAAAAATATCCTCTAAAAGCAGCCCTTCTTCATGGGGTAAAACCCGGTCTACCTTTTCCAAAAATAATTCTTCCTGCCCATCCTCACGCAAATAAGCATTGGCTTCACACATTATTCTTCCCCCCCTGGTTGTACAAATTCGAGGTTCGAGGTTCGAGGTTCGATAAAAGTTCGAACCTACTTCGGCCCTTTGTTTAAATTATAATCTTAAACTAAAAAAACCGTCAAGATTAAGTTTCCTGGCCGTCAGAAAAGTTATAAACCTCTAAGAAACTCCGGACGGAGCATAGAAACATCCCCGTTGGCCAAAACACGGACCAATTCATTAATCATTTTTTTCTTGTCCTGGGGTAATCTCCCCCGGACAGATAAATAATTAGAAGCATGCATGGAGCTGAAAAAACAATTGGTGAAATGGGCATTTTCAACTAATATTTTTAGCTCTTCAAGAGATTCCAAGGGGGAAATAAGTTCAAATTCCCCTTTTTTAGCCTGCTCGTAAAGGGGGGTACCGGGCACTAAAGTCAGGGTCAGGGCTCCGGCGTAATCCGGGTCAATTTCACTTAAAATTTGGGCGGTGGCCAGGGCGTGTTTCCGGCTGTTTTTCACACTGCCAAGCCCTAAAATAACCGTAACCGAAAGGGTAATCCCGGCCTCCTTTACCTTTTTTCCGGCGGTAACCATTTCCTGGTAATTAACCCGTTTGCCAATATCCCGCAAGATTTCCTCACTGCCGCTTTCGACCCCCATATAAATTATCCCTAGTTTTCGTTCTTTTAAAATCTTCAGCTCCGCTACGCTTCGCCGTAAAACATCCTTGGGGGTAGCGTAAGTACCAATTCTTTCTAATTGAGGCAGCTTTTCATTTAAATATTCCAACACACCAACCAGCTTGGGAAATGGATAAACCAGAGCGTCGCCATCCTGAAGAAACAACCGGCGCTGGTCCCAACTTTGCGCAATGAGATACATGACCATGGGCATATGCGGTAGGACAAAACCTTGCTTTAAAAATAAAGCCAGGGCGTCAATTTCGGCTTTAACTTCCTCCGCTTCCCTTATACCCAGTCGGCACCCGTAATAATTGCAAAAAGTACAGGTATTATTAGAGCACCCGCTGGTCAGGGGAAGATAATAACTATGCCGCTCGCTGGGAGGGCGTATAATTTCAGGTCTTTCAAAATGCATTTTATTGCTACCTCCCGAAAATAATCGTCACACCAGATTCAAACTTATTATACCATTTATACCATTATTTTTTAAAAAATTGACCGGTAATTTCCAAACCTTCTTTTAGGCCATAACCAGGACTATAGCCAAAAGCCTGCGCTTTACTTATATCCGCCTGACTTTGCCGTGGGTCGGCCGGCCGGGGGGCGGTGTGCCGGAGGTGTATACCGCCGGTCTGATTGCCGGTAAGCTCAATTAAAATTTCCGCCAGTTTATTAACCGAAGTTGTTTTCCCGGTGCCAACGTTTACCGGACCGGTAATTTCACTGACGGCAGCTAAAACATTAGCCTGCACTACGTCCTTAACAAAAGTAAAGTCCCTCACCTGTTCCCCGTCACCGTAAATCTCGGGCGGCTCCTTGACCATAAGTTTTTTAATAAAGATAGGGATTACCGCGGCGTATTGAGAGTCCGGGTCCTGGCGCGGCCCGAAAACGTTAAAGTAGCGCAAGCAAACAGTAGGCAGGCCGTAAACTGCCGTGAAAACGCCGCAATACAGCTCGCCGGCCAGTTTAGTTACGGCGTAAGGCGATAATGGATTGAGGGGCAATTCTTCTTTTTGCGGAAGACTAGGGTTGCCCCCGTAAACAGAAGAAGAAGAGGCGTAAATAACCTTTTTCACCCGGTTATCACGCGCCGCCAGCAAAACATTTAAAGTTCCCTGGATATTTACCTCATCAGTGTTTAACGGGTCAGCTATGCTACGGGGCACTGAGGTTATGGCCGCCTGGTGAAAAACATAATCTACGCCTTTAAAAACCGCAGATAAAAGGGAAAGATCAGTAACGCTGCCCTGGAAAAAGCTAACCTGTTTATAGTTTAAAAACGGTTCAATATTCTCCAGCTTTCCGGAAAACAGGTTATCCAGAATAATTACTTCATTCGCCGGATAAAGTTCCTCCGCCAAATGGGACCCGATAAAACCGGCCCCACCAGTTATAACGATTTTTTGGTTATTCAAGGAGGCCATTTCTAATAGTCATTCCTTTCGCTACGCAAATGAACTTCTTTTTCGTCTTATCTTGATGTTGTCTAGTTTGTTTCGTTGCCCTTACCTTGCGCAGGCCTTCACGCATAGGCCGCATATTTGCTGGCCTATCCCTTTTTGCCGGCTAAACTCTTTGAGCTTTTGGTAACAGGCCAGGTAATCAAAAGCAGCCGCTTCTTCCTTGATTGCCCCGGCCGGGCAAGCAGCCACACAGCGCCGGCAAGTCCCGCAACCCATTTCTAAAGGGTGGCCAGGTTTTAAAGGAAAATTGGTCAGGATGCTGACTAAACGGACCTGGGCGCCCCGCTGGGACGTAACCAAAAGGTTATTTCTTCCCCGCCAGCCCAATCCGGCCTTTTGGGCTAATCGCCGGTGAGAAACATGGCCCCGCTGCCGTTCCCAATCAATTATCTGAGAAGCCGCTACAGGCAAGGCTAAGCATCCCGCCAGCTCAATTTTAGCCGCAATCATCAGGGCCACCCGGTCAAGAAGAAAATTCAACTGCCGGTAATGGTGAAAATAAAGGTGGTTAGGGCCTTCTTTTAAAGTCGCCAAAACCGTAGGCGAAACACGCGCGGCCATAACCACCGCCCAGGGTAATTCTGAGGTCAGGCTTTCCGGCAGCAGACAAAATTTTTTTCTTTCTTCTCCCACCTCAGCCGCCCCAAATAAATCTATTCCGTTTTCCCGGGCTATTTTCTGCAAAAGATTAAAGTTTACTTCTTCAGGGGGAAATTTATTATGGTTATTATTGTTGAAGGTATAATCATAGTTTATTACCATAATTTTATATTTAGGCTCTCTTTCTAAACAAACTGCCACCTATTACTAAAAACGCTAAGTAACGGCTACTGATAGCTGTATTACTATATTAAGATTAAGATTAAGATTAAGATTATGCTAAACGGTATGTTTTTAAGACCAGCCACACAAAACGGGGTAATACCAAAGCCCTGGGCCAGCGCTTTGGTTCTTGCAGCAGGCGCCCCAGCCATTCCAAGTGTATTTTTTGTACCCAGGAGGGCATTCTTTTTACCCGGCCGGCGATAACGTCAAAACTGCCCCCCACGCCAATACAGACCGGTACGTTTAAAGACTGGAGATGGCGGGCAATAAAAAATTCTTGCTTTGGCGCCCCGAGGGCAACAAAAAGAATATCTGGTCGGGCCTGACGAATTATAGTTACCACCTCTGATTCTTCCCTGGGCTTAAAGTAGCCGTGAAATGTACCGGCTACCTTAAGCTTAGGGTAATGCTTTTGTAATTGGGCGGCCGCATCAATGGCTATCCCAGGCAAAGCTCCCAGGAAGAAAAGGCGCCAGCCTTCGCCGGCCGCTCTTTGGGCTAAGCGCCACACTAAGTCAATTCCGGTAACCCTTGCCGGCAGAGGAGTGCCCGCCATTTTGGCGGCCCATAAAATTCCCACCCCGTCGGCCGTAACTAGATGGGCCCGGTTAATTATTTCTCTTAAAGCCAATTTTTGCTGGGCGTAAAAAAGCATTTCCGGATTTAAAGTAACCACCTGGCGGGGTTTTTGGGCCGCAATAAAACCGGCTATCTTTTCTAACGTCCCGGCCAGATCCAAATTCTCTACCTGAACCCCTAAGAGATTTATTTTCATGAGCTTAGGTTTAAATCCACCTTCATCCCGTCAGTAGCCGCAATAACTTCAATCTTATATTCAGCCGATAGTTTTTGAGCCAGTTCCCAGGGCCTGGCCTTGAGCATGGTCGTCCCAAAATGGGTCATAATAATTTTAGCCGGTTTTATTTCCGTCAATACATTTTTCACGTCTTCCAGGCTTAAGTGCATGGCGGAACTGTGCTCTATCGGCTGGTGAAAAACTACATTCATTATTAAAAGGTCAGAATTAGCGTAGCTGGTGCTTAACTCCGAAAAATATTTTGTATCCACCATAAAGGATACTTTCCGGCCGGGTAAATGAAAAATTATACCGTAAGTTTCAACCGGGTGCCGGTGTTTAATCGAAGTACTAAAACTTACTCCGTCACCTAAATGATAAGCGGTGTTTTCCTTTAAAACAATAATTTCGTCCAGGTAGGCTCGCAGGTAATTTAAAACTACCTGGTTATCACCGTTTAAAGCGTCCGCGGGGGCAAATAAGACCCCTCGTTTTTTAATGCCCCCGCTAGTCATGGCGTCAATTAAAATATTAATATCGTTGGAATGGTCAATATGAAGGTGAGAAAGAATAATAGCATCAACCTGGGTTACGTCAACCGGCGGTTTTGCTTTGGCGCACCTGACTATTGTTCCCGGGCCGGGATCTA
>LDZU01004247.1_pt1 | contig 10246 bp, 8 predicted proteins | sample 615531 | NCBI WGS metagenome assembly LDZU01 (sample SAMN03408293, study PRJNA278302) | terrestrial metagenome | isolation source: oil reservoir sample SB2 | place: USA: Alaska, North Slope, Schrader Bluff formation | collected 2011-09 | reverse complement strand
TGCCCCACGCCTATGTCCTCTCCTTTGACACTCCCGAATCGGCGTGGGCGGCATATGCGGAGTATGCCGATCCCGATCTGCCCCGGATCATGCTCTGCGATACCCTCTCCGATGAGAAGGCCGAGGCCCTTGCCGCCGCCCGGATCGGCTGCTCGGCGGTCCGGCTCGACACCCCCCGGTCACGCCGGGGCGATATCCGCTCCATCATCGGGGAGGTCCGGTGGGAGCTTGACACCCATGGATATAAGGATGTGAAGATCTTCCTATCAGGCGGCGTCACCGCAGCCGACGTCGCCGCCCTCCGCGATATCGTCGACTCCTTCGGGGTCGGCGGCGCCATCGCCAATGCGCCCGTCATCGATTTCTCGGCCGATATCGTCGAGAAGGACGGTACCCCAATCGCCAAACGCGGCCGCCGCAGCGGAAGAAAGCAGGTCTGGCGGCTCGACACCCGGGGCGATGCTCCCGGTGATGCCGGCCGCCGCGTCCTCCTGCACACTCAGACCCCACCCGCCGGGGCGGCCCCCCTGCTCGTGGAGCAGATCCGGGCCGGCCGCCCGGTTGCCGCCGTCAGCACAGAGGAATCCCGGCGGCGGGCGGCAGAGGAGATGCGGAGAATGGAGGAGTGCCGGGGGCACTAACAGGGGTACGAACAGAGGTAATGACAGGGGTACTAACCCGGGTTCGAACAGGGATACGTATAGAGGCAGTATCAGGGGCGCTCGCAGGGGCTCTTCCAGAGGCACGAAGAGAGGCATTACCGGAGACCCCGTGGTATCCAATAAACAATCTATTTATGCGACTCCTGCGAATAGTATAAGGTCAGTGGGCGTCATTGCCGCTGGATAATAATCATCTCAGGACGCAATCGTTGCTGGGCCGATAGATCAGGGGTAGATCGCTACCTTGGCATGGTAGAGGCCGCGGGTTCAATTCCCGCTCGGTCCATTTTGTTTTTGTGCTTTTTCGTATTATTGGTGGCTATTTTCAATAAATATCAAAAATTCTTCGGCAAATTCCACAGAATACGATGCTTCCTCCAATCCAGTCAGAGATCCTCCATATTGTATATTATGTCTTGAGAGCCTGAGTTTGTCGAATGTCTTCAGTAATGACAGCAACTCGGCGTTTGAGGAGAGAGCTTTCAATGCAGTTATCAGGCATGTATGGCTTCGTTCGACATATCCCATGGTGAAGAGTATCGATCTCGCACTATGGAATGCACTATTATATGCTGCAATCTCTGCCATCTCAAGCTCATCGATATCGAGATTCTTTTTCGCTGCATTCAGGAATCGCCTTGATGACTCGATGGATGTAATCACCCTGCCTTTCGCGGATTCATCTTTCCTGATCAGCCCTTTTGCAATACACTCCTCAAATTTCATAACTCTGCCCCAAAGAGAAGTATGTGGTTTTCAAGAACGCTTTGTACAAAGGGGTCGCCTTCTTTCTTCTTCCTTTCAAATCTATACCAGGGAATGACGGTGAGCTGTATTGGTCTTCCAATCTTCTTCTGAATAGCGAGGATCGTATCTTTATCGACATGGTCAGCTTCACCAATGACAAGGATATCCAGATCACTTGTATCATTGAAGGTGCCTGATGCAGCACTCCCGTACAGTGCAACCGACATTACATTGAGAGATCCCTCGTGACCTGATACTGCATAGGTGGATTCATCATTCTCTGATACATCATTTATTTCATTTCTTCCTGTGATCTCATCGGACATATCCTCGGTAAGTTCCCTTCTATCTCCGGCTATCTCCTCGATACCGTATTCATTCAGGAGAAGGAGTATGGCACACTTTTTCAACTCCTTGACAACTGGCTTTTCGTTCTTAAGGAGGATCTGGTGGGCGGTTCCGGTCTTCTCTATGGTGACAATCCCGGCCTCCTGGAATACATTGGCATATCGCAATACTGTTGATGGAGAGATGCCCAGCTCCCGGGCCAGCTCATTGATGTGGAACCTGGAATCAGGATTCATCAGGAGCCATTGGAGGATTTTGTTACCGGCAAAGGTATTGAACTCAGGTATCATTTGATATAGAGAATTATCGTTCTATGTATAAAATGGTTGTTCTATGGGTTGGATGGGGGTGGGTGGGGGTGATGGAGTTGTCTGTTTACAGAAAGAAAGGTATGTTGTCGGTGGGATTATTTGACAAATGCAAATTTTAGCTTAAAAATAAGGGGGATATTAATAATCCTCTATTTCATCACGCTCTATCCCAGCCTGTTTAAGGATCTCAAGGAGTGTTCCTGTAGGAAGATCCCGGCCATGCACCGGGACGATGGTTCGTCGCTTCGTCTCAGGATGAAAGAAGAGATGGTGGCTTCCTTTCACCCGGCTAAGTATGAATCCCTTCTTCTCCAGAATCCTGATGACTTTCTGGGGAGTGAGTGCCGGAAGTTTAGGCATGGGCTTCGATGGTGAGGGTGTATTCAAGAAGTTCTTCTTCAGTGGGAATATCCTCACCCTTCTCTTGAAGGTCTTCAATATACAACTCAATGGCCTCTCGTGCCATCGTTATTGCTTCCTCGATGGTTTCCCCGAAGGTGACGCAGCCGGGAAGCGTCGGCACGGTGACGGTATACCCGCCTTCCGGCTCTTTTCGGAGGTGGATACGATAATTCAGGCTTCTCATCATAATCTGCCCTTCTCGTGATAGTACATTACCTGATGATGTATAAAGTGTATCCGTTCCGGATACTACCCAATGTCAATGTCGGTCTGGAAATCCTAATTACACCGGATTAATTGTCCCCCCCCAATTCACTTTCACGACGCACGGTTCATCCATTATTACCTGGACTGCGTTCTTTATGGTATGAATTCAGAAAGCAGTTCGCAGATTGTCTCACGTAACTTCACCTTTTCCGAAAAAACGCTCTTTAAGGACGCCGATATCCTCGAGTGCGATCACATCCCCGACCAGGTGCTCTTCCGCGATGCCGAGCTCGAGGAGATGGCATTCCTGATCAGGCCCGGCCTCCGGGGCCAGCGGCCGGCGAACATCCTCTGCCGGGGGCTCCCCGCCACCGGGAAGACGACCTGCATCCACCATCTCTTTGCCGAACTCAGGGAGGTCTCACATACCCTGATCCCGGTGTACGTGAACTGCCAGCAGAACAGGTCAGCATTTGCAGTCTTCTCAATAATCTACCGGGAACTGGTCGGCCACGCCCCGCCCGGCTCCGGCATTCCGCTCAGGCGGCTGATGGATGCCGTCGCAAAGGCGCTTCAATCCAGGAGACAATCCGAGAGATCTGTTCTCCTGGTCTGCCTTGACGATATCCACCACCTGATCCATGAAGGAACCGATACCCAGATCCTCTCCTCACTTCTCAGGATCTACCTCGACTATCCCGGATGCCGGGCCTCGGTCATCCTGGTTGAGAGCGATCTCGCACTCGATATCTCCCGCAGGCTGGATCGATCCGTCTTCTCCAGCCTCTGCATGGAAGAGGTCTTCTTCGCCCCCTATTCAGCCGCCCAGATCCGGGGCATCCTGAGGGAGAGAGCACGGCAGGCGGTCTATCCGACGGTGATCTCACCTGAGATCCTCGACCTGATCACTGATATGACGGCATCAACAGTGACGGGCGATCTCCGGGTCGGCATCGATCTCCTGAAAAGCTCCATCCTCAGGGCAGAGCGAACCGGGCGGCCGGCCGTCACCGAAGAGGACGTTGCCGCCGCCTTTGGGGATGCCCGCACAACCCACCTCCGGGGCCTCGTCACGGTTCTCACGGAGAAGGAGCGGAGGCTCCTCTCGGTGATGATTGCCGGGATGGTGGAGGAGGGAGAAGAGGCTGGCAGGAAGGAGTATGGGGGGGATGGAGAGTATGGGGAGCCGGTGCCCCCGACCTCGGGAAGGCTCTACTCACGGCTCCTGGAGGTGCTGGCAGCCGAGCAGTCGGAAAAGCAAGAGCGAGCCATGAAGAAGCGAGTCATGGAGCAGGGAGCGATAGAGCAGCGATCCGGAGAACCGGTGGCATGTGCCGAGCCCGATCCGGGATACTCCACTGACAAAGGCCCGGACGGAAAGGATGGAAAGGATGGCCGGAGGCAGGATGAGCCCCAGCTCCCCGCACCCACCATCTCCTATACCTCCTTCTACGAGCAGCTCAGATCGCTTGCCACCTATGCCCTGATCCGGATCTCGGTCCGGCAGGCGAAAGGGAGGACGAGCGAGATCACCCTCCGGTACCCGGCAGCTGATGTGAAGAGGATCTGTGAGGGGAGGTGAGGGGTGGATAATATTTGTCTGAAGGAAAACAAATAGTTGGATTTCCAAACCTTCAACTCCCCCAATCACGATTCTTTTTCTTGTGCCTGGCCCGGAGGTATGACGAGGCTATCGAAGCTTTTGATAGGGCGCTTGCGATTGATCCTGATGATGAGGTGGTGCGCTATCACCGGAGTGCTGTTATTCAGAGGCAGGATTTACAAGAGATGGCGTTTCCGGTGGGGGATGATTGGTGGGGTTGTAGTTGTGGGATATGTAGGGTATATGGTGTGGAAGCGGCGTTGTAGATCGCCGTGAGGGTGTTTGAGAATGTTTGTAGGGGATAATCGACAGTAACAAGACAGCAATACAGAATATGACGAGTGAAAGGAAAAGAAAAACGGCAGATTGATCATTGTAAAAAGCAAAATTCGCTAAGTAGCAGGTTTTTTTATTTTCATAGTGTTACCGGTTCTCACTATAACCATCAATTCATTATTTTGTTCATCGACAGTTTTATCAGGAAAAAAGTAAAAATTCGTGCCCAGACTTTTGGGATTGTCATATGATAAACAGGAACTGACTTCACAATATTATGATATCACACACGAAAGTTCATAATAACTGCCATTCCATTCGACAAGCTTCTTATAATCACTTGAAAAAGGATCTTCTTGGCAATATTCTTCTTTAATTATTTTCTGTTCCTTACAGCTGACTCCCCGTGGATCTCGTATTAAAATCCTTGATAACGGTTTATCTCCGGTAATAATCTCCCTTAATACAGGATGTTTATTGAAATCTTCTTCTGAAAGATGAATTATTACATCTGTTCCAAAATCGATTTGATCTTTGTCAGTTATATCAGCATAAATAAAACAATTGGGCTGACTTAACAGGATAATAAGATATACTGCAAATATTATTATTAGAGCAATGAAGATTCCGATTATAATTTTTTTACCATTCGTGTTCATTACTTCTCCTTTAAGAAAAAATGGGATTGGTATAAAACTCTATGCATAACCCGCAGTAGTAGATTTTTGTATACGCAGAGCTCTCGCATTATCATGCGTCGAATCTCCATCATACTGTAGTGATGAATATTTCCACGTTGAAAAACTGCTTCCGAAATAACTACTCCACATAACGGTGTATTTTGGCACGACTACACTCTCCCACCATTGATAGGCCTGATTATATCCTCCGTTATCCTGGTGCCCTGCATTAAAATTATGGCCGATTTCATGAATTATGCACCATACTCTTGCATGATAAGAGCCATCATATAAGTCAATAGTATCAGCATCATCAACCATCTGAGACCATGCATATCTTCCGGGCTGGTAGGCAAGGCCCTGTTCTGGACCTTCTTTATCATTCCCGCCTAAATATATGGCAATATCTGCAGACTTGCTATTTAAATAAGATTCCGGGCAGATCTCACGTAGAAGGTTAAATGGATCAGTCGTCTTTCTGCCATCAGAGGAAAAAGTCGTTTTATTGGATGCGTCATAAGCTGCAACATTCAGAAAAACTTCTATGTCCGGTCTCTGGTACTGATATGCTGCCTGAGCCATATAGCCCTGTGCGGCAGACACCCAGTCTGATTCAAGAGCATAGAATTCATTGTCCGTTACAACGAGTACGTATACCGATTCCCAACTCTTGGTTGATTTTGTAACATCTTCTGAATTACTGGTGGTTTGTATGATAAAATCCGGGACTTTCTCTTCATATTTATCGATCATGGATATATCCACTTGTTCCATATCCTTTGAAGAATATATGATATGCAGAGGCATCCGCTCTGTCTTGAGTACATCATCGTACATGAGATGGTGCATCTCCTCGAACGGCGGCATAATGAACGATTCAGGGAACTGATGGACGGCTTCATGCCGGGATGGCGGCAGCATAAGGAAGGGCTGAAGGAGGTTCCATTGACAGAGGAATACTGGGAGGAATGATCCTGTCAATGGTGGAGAGTATTTCTATTATCTCCTGAAATTATCACGCTAATTTTTCTCAGGAAGATCTCAAACTCAGGGATTATCATCACCTGTGTGAAAGAGTTTTGAGTGATGTGAACGTAGTTGTCTTCCGAATGGCGTTCATGTCGCCTTCAATCTTTTCCACATCCCATTCCTTCTCCACTCCGCTCCTCACCGCCAACACCAACAACCTTTTCGTTATTTCCAGTCATGTTCTAATATGGCTCTCCCCTCTTCCCTCCCTCCGGGCATTTATGAGCAGCTCATCCATGAATATCTCTCATCCAAACTTAATCTCCTCGATAGAGAGAGGATTGACATCCAAACGGGAAAACTCGAAAAATATGATCCACAGGTGATCCTCTCCCGGTATCTTCATACATTAATCCTGAAGATGCTCCGGATCGCTGATGAGAAACATACATCTCTCGATAAACAAATTCTCATCTGTAACGATATCATCCAGCTTGTATCATCTCAGATGGATTTTGCACCTGCTGAACTCTGCAAAATAACGAGAGATGCAGAGCTCCTCCTTGCTATCAAAGAGAGGGAACAGACTGGTGTTCATTCTGAGGGGATCTCTCCCATTGGAGATCGGAGGGTTGATCGGCCACGAACATCGATTGCACAGACCAGTCTCTTTACCGGATCACCAAATGAACCGAGTCTGGCAAGTGAATTCAAACACGAGATCCAGTCCTCTGACAGGATTGATCTCCTCATCTCATTTATCAAATGGAGTGGAATTAGGCTTATCATCGATGATCTGAGAGGCTTTGTGAGCCGGGGGAATAAACTCAGGATTATAACAACCTCATATACTGGAGCAACTGATCTCAAAGCCATCGAAGAACTCACAAAACTCCCAAATACAGAGGTGAAGATCTCCTATGATACCGATCGGACACGTCTCCATGCGAAGACCTATTTATTCCACAGAAATACTGGCTTTTCAACTGCGTATATCGGATCTGCCAATATCTCAAACCCCGCGATGACGAGCGGCCTTGAATGGAATGTCAAAGTAACCGAGCAGGATTCATTGGATATCATACGAAAGATTGAGGCAACATTTGAATCGTATTGGGATAATCCGGAGTTTATCCTATATCGGCATGAAGATCAGGATCGATTGAGAAGGGCACTTTCAAAAGAGAGGCCAAAATATGATGAACTGGTTCCCGTCTTTGATATCCAGCCCTACTATTTTCAGAAGGAGATACTTGAGAAACTTCAGGCTGAACGACAAATCCATAACAATTACCGAAATCTGGTTGTTGCCGCAACCGGGACAGGGAAGACGGTTATTTCCGCATTTGATTACAAGAGCCAGATCGCCAGGGCACGGCAGTACCCACGCCTCCTCTTCGTTGCACACCGGGAAGAGATCCTCAAGCAGAGCCTGTCTGTTTTCCGGGGGATCTTACGTGATCCAAATTTTGGTGATCTTATGGTTGGAGGACATAAATCTTCACAGATTGATCACCTCTTCATCTCCATTCAGAGCCTGAATAGTGCCGATCTCCCTGCTCTTACTGCTCCTGATTACTATGATATGATCATCGTTGATGAATTCCACCATGCTGCTGCCCCTTCGTACCAGAGGCTCCTCACCTATTATATGCCACAGATCCTCCTTGGTCTGACTGCAACCCCCGAACGGATGGACGACCTTGATATTCTGGAGTACTTTGATGGGAAGGTCAGTGCAGAAATTCGGTTGCCAGAAGCGATTAACCGAAAACTCCTCGCCCCATTTCACTATTTCGGAGTGACAGATATCATTGATCTATCGGGGGTCTCGTGGAAACAGGGGAAGTACGATATAAGCGAATTATCAAAGCTCTTTATCGCATCCACCCAACGGAATCAGAGAGTAGATCAGATCATTCAGGCAATTGAGCAATATACCACAGATATTCATGATATCGTTGGCCTTGGGTTCTGTGTCACAATTGATCATGCGGAGTTCATGGCAGCATCATTTAATGAAGCCGGTATCGCTTCTGCCGCTCTCCATGCGAATAGCTCAAGAGAAGAGAGAGATACGGTCCAGAACCGCTTGAAATCAAGAGAAATCCACTTCATCTTCATTGTTGATTTGTACAATGAAGGTGTTGATATCCCAGAAGTCAATACTACTCTCTTCCTCCGGCCAACTGAGAGTCTCACCGTCTTCCTCCAGCAACTCGGCCGTGGTCTTCGTCTCCATGAAGGTAAGGAGTGCCTTACTGTCCTTGATTTTGTTGGAAGGCATAATACACGGTATCGATTTGGTGAGAAGCTTATGGCTCTCCTTGCACCTGGTGGGAAGAACCTCTATGACCAGATTAAAAGGAATGACTACATACTCCCGAAGGGATGCCATATCCATCTCGAAAAAGTAGCTCGGGAGAATATTTTAGAAAATATCAAGGCAAATATGACGAACAAACGGTATCTGATCAAACGAATAAAAGGGTTTGAGAGAGAAACTGGAAAACAACTTTCCTTTAAACACTTCCTTGATCATCATACATTGAAACCACTTGATGTCTATCTGATAGGGACATTTACTGACCTCGCTTCTGAGGCAGGTGTCTATCCAGAGAGATACTTAAGAGAGAAGCTCTTTTCAAAAAAATCTGCTCAACGCTTATCTTTTATTGACTCCCCCTTCGCAATCGCATGCATCCAGTCATTCCTGCATGATCCAAGAACGTTCTCCTCCCGATCACTTTCCCCACAGGAGGAGCAGATCATCACTCTCTTCTATTATTCTCTCTATGATGAAGCACTACATGAACAGGCTATGATAGGAGATGGTAGCCGGTTGGAACGTGCCTTTGCCGATATTCTTCAAAACAGTGAGATCAGGGATGAAGTAGATGATCTCTTAAGCTACAACTATGAACATATCGATTTCATCCCAAAACCACTCGATCTTGGGTATGAAACCCCGCTTGAACTTCATTGTACCTACACCCGCGATCAGATCTTTGCCGCTCTCGGCCATCATACTCTGACACAACGAGCGAGTGCTGGTATGCGTGAGGGTGTTGTTTATCTTGCCGATAAGAAGACGGATGTCTTCTTTATCACCCTGAATAAGACTGAGGAAGCCTACTCTCCTTCAACAATGTATGATGATTATGCAGTGACTGACACCCTCTTCCATTGGCAATCCCAGAGCACCACATCTCCATCATCGGGGACCGGCCGCCGTTATATTGAACATCAACGATTGGGAACAACAGTCCTCTTCTTTGTTCGGGAATACAAGAAGGTTGGCGGCATAACTCAGCCATATATCTTCCTTGGTCCGGGCCGCTACATCTCTCATGAGGGAAGTCGGCCCATGAGCATCATCTGGGAACTGGAATCACCAATGCCGCCAGCCCTCTTTGCAAAGGCGAACAAGGCAGTGGGGGGATGAATAACAATTCTTCTCAAAATAAAATGTCGACACAGGTCGTCACTTACCCTTCTTCTCCCTGTTTCAACAGAAGGGAACCAAACGAGGTACTCATTATATCTGGATTGATTAATCGTTTCAGGTAGGCCTCTGATAATTATGGACATGTTATGGACATGTTATGGACATGTTATGGACATGCCCATAACTATCGCGTTCTCTTTTTTGTGCGCACACATAAATCCGCACATATAATCTCTGTGATGGAAAAATCAAATGAATAAATGAGCGGGTAAAACACCTAAATATCCTCACGAATGCATAAATTTCATCATAGAATGTCGCTTGTATTCGCTCATCAAAAACTGATCCACTTTTAGCAAAAACGCTCATCATAAATTGATCCACCCTATCATCCCCTCTGTCCATTATTGGATCGGGAGGGGAAATGTAGGTGAAATCGATGAGCGATATACAGCGCATTGTAGAACTCTATAACCTCTATGGATCAAAGAGAAGAGTCGCCAAAGAACTTGGAATGTCCCGGAATACTGTGGCACGGTATCTCCAAAGGGTTCAGGATGTCAAGGATGGAGTTGAAGACGAAATACTTCCTA
>LDZU01011039.1_pt1 | contig 10258 bp, 13 predicted proteins | sample 615531 | NCBI WGS metagenome assembly LDZU01 (sample SAMN03408293, study PRJNA278302) | terrestrial metagenome | isolation source: oil reservoir sample SB2 | place: USA: Alaska, North Slope, Schrader Bluff formation | collected 2011-09 | reverse complement strand
TGACTCAGACAATTGAATTCATTATTCAGAACCTTAATTACTCCAGATGCACAACCTTCGTCAATTGGTAAACCCGACCTGGTTGGTACACCTGAAATGTGAAAGTCTTCATGGTAAACAAGGGTCCATTATGACACTGAACACAATCAGCACGACCAATAAATAATTTCAATCCGGACACCTCATCAGGAGTCATTTCGGATTTCATTGTTTGAGCATCATCATTGAGCAATGCTTCTACATACCGGTCAAAACGAGAAGGAGCAGGCATGATTAAGCGTTCGTAAGCAGCAATGGCTTTACCCATATTGACAAAAACCTGCGTTACCAGGTCGCGATCAGTGGCTGCCATCTCCTCCCAGGCTGCCATTGCAGTTGAATCATCAACAGGTCCCGCCATTGCTGGAAATCGTACAGGATCGGAGAAATCTGGTAGAGGTCCAAAAATTGCTTCGTATTCTTCTTTGTAATTATTGGCAATCAGATGAACATATTGCGTTCGAATACCACCGTGTTCTACAACACTTTCCAATGGAGCAAGCGCTTGTGCCCATTGACTATCCTTGCACCCATCCCAAAATTGCCAGGGCTGTAGGTTGTTCCAATGATTTTCATGGACTTGCGATCAGTAGCTTCCACCCCAATTGAAATAGGAACATAGAAAGCTCCAAAGATTTAGGAAGTTAGTAACAGGAACTTCGTTTAAATGAAATGAAACGATTTTCCTATTAAGATTTGAGAGTCTCATTTCAATAATTCGTCTTCTTGGTTTTCCGATGTCGGTGTAAACAAAGCCGGCTAGATCTTATTAAAACAGAAGGTCTATCAAATTAAATTGGAGTAAAAGGATGACGAAAAAAATATATCCATTTTCATACTGGCGTCCTTATTCCTTGGAATGTCAATCATCAATCAACCCGGAAATGTCATCACACAAAATAATAATTCAGGATCAAATATCCAAGTCAATACGCCAACTCCTGTTGGTCAATTGATATCCCAGCTATAAAGTTACAGTTATATTCACCCAGCATAAACCCGCTTATGAACATTACAGATGAATTCAACAGAACCTCAGGCTTCTTACCCGGAATTGGTATGGAGCGATTTCACCAGTTAAGCTTGTTATGTCAAATTTATTTCTTTTGATCTTTGATTGTTGCATCTGATTTAAGTAGTTCATCAAATAGAGATCTATAATGGATCATTGCTGTCCGCAATTCTTCAGTATCTGCAACTTTATCCACATTTTTTATAGTAATTGCACGAGCGGCACGGTAATTACTCACCAAATCAGGATATTTTACTGAGATATCAGCAGCACGCTGGTCAAAATCAGACACTGGATAGTTACGAAGTTGCATGACTTCCATAATCAAGTGATCAGCATCGATAATTGCCTGTCCGGGTTCATCGACAAATTTAGATTGAACAGCAGTCCAATCTCCCAGAAATCGTTCACGCTCCCCTTCAGAAAGTGGGCGAATATCTAAAGAATCAACATGCTTCTGTCGATTCTCCAGCTCATCTTGAGCTTTCTTGTCGTCACCTAAACTTCCAACTGTTTGATCGTACTCAGTCCCAAATTGATTTTGAAGTCGCTCCGTTCGATTACGACGAGAAAAAATCAAACCAAATATGATGCCAAAAATTATAAGCACCACTATGACGATGATAATAGTTGTAGTATCCATAACACATCTCCCATTATTCCTATACTTTTTTTCAGTAAAATACCAACCAATCCCTAAAGTAATAAATACACAGAGGGAATGACAGGGTATTTTCCTTTGATAATCAAAGAGTACCAAATTAAGTCTGGATTTATCCCTAAAAAAACCTAAATAATTCCTACTAATAATAAAAGGATATGACTAATGGAAAACTTTTATTAGATTATGGTCACAATATTATCCATTCTATAGATAGCGAAGAACATGGCTTGAACAGAATACCTTTTGGGACCACTAAAGTAGGTGTTTGCAGATTAAAAATGGACGGATTTTCATTCTTAAATGAGTACAGAATCAGAACTTGAATCGATTAAATTTTGAAGGTAGTTTGCGGATCTGAAGGAAAAAGATTATAGATATGATTGACAATAATTATTAAAATCCTAAGATAAAAATACTTACCGTACGGTCGGTAAGTAAAAAGTTGTTAAATTGGAGGAATGAGCATGGAATCTCGCAATAGAAATGTTGTCTTAGCGGTTCTATTTATTGGAGTTCTTATGGGTGCATTGGATATCGCGATTGTAGGACCCGCGCTTCCAGCCATCCGCTCTTATTTTAATGTTTCAGACCGGGCACTTTCCTGGATATTTAGCCTGTACGTTCTTTTTAACTTGATCGGAACACCTTTGATGGCTAAACTATCAGATCAATTTGGACGCCGTTCAATATACATCATTGATGTTTCGATTTTTGCGATTGGCTCTCTGGTTGTTGCTTTATCAACCAATTTCTCTCTAGTTTTAGTTGGAAGAGCGATACAAGGGTTCGGAGCTGGTGGTATATTCCCAGTGGCCAGCGCAGTTATTGGTGACACATTTCCCACTGAAAAGCGCGGTAGTGCTTTAGGATTGATTGGGGCAGTTTTTGGATTGGCATTCTTAATTGGTCCAATTCTGGGTGGAGTTATCCTTAGCTTTGCTTCCTGGAAATGGCTTTTCCTAATCAACATACCCATCGCGTTGCTGGTTATATTTCTCAGTATTCGAATCTTACCAACAACCCGTAATCAGACTTCCAAACGCTTTGATTGGCTTGGCATGATAATTATTGCAGTGATTCTCGCCAGTTTATCATTAGCAATCAATCAACTTGATATTCAAAACTTTTTTACCAGTCTACTATCTCTACAAGTGCTTCCTTTATTTTTAGTATTTATTGTCCTGCTACTTATATTACCTTCAATTGAAAAAAGAGCAGAAAACCCAATTATTCCACTTTCAATGTTTAACCGGTCACAACTCCGACTTAGTTATGTTCTTTCCGCTGGTGCAGGTTTTTCAGAAGCTGGAATGGTTTTTCTCCCATTGCTGGCAGTTGTTTCGTTATCCAAGTATGGCATCAGGCAAGAGAACGCATCCTGGATGTTAATGCCAGTGGTATTGGCTTTGGCAATTGGATCTCCTCTGGTTGGCCGCTTACTGGATCAATTAGGATCACGAATTGTCATCCTTGTTGGCACGATAACAACCACGATTGGTATGACATTACTGGGACTGTTTTCCTCCAACCTTATTTTATTTATTGTTTCTGGTGTTTTAATTGGTTTAGGTCTTTCAACCTTATTAGGGGCACCTTTGCGATATATTACATTAAATGAAGCTAAAGTTTCTGAAAGATCGGTGGCACAGGGAGTCATTTCCATATTTACCAGCTCAGGACAAATGCTGGGTGGAGCATTAATAGGAGCGATTGCTGCATCACGCACACAAACAATGGGTGCTGCGGCTGGATATAGCCTGGCTTTTCTGATAATGGGAATTATCTGCCTGATTCTTGTTGGTATCGCGTTTATGTTAAAAAACCGAGCCGCAGAACAAAGCCAGGTGCTAATAAATGAATCTCAACTTGAATAAATATCGCTTTGATTATTTTCAGGCGATTAGTAACCGAAAGGAATTTTAATGTCTGAACAAGCAAAATCGGAAACACGAAATCACATCCTTAATACAGCAGCCAGTTTATTTGTTGTTGAGGGTTATGAAGGAATCTCTATGCGAGAGATTGCAGCAGCATGTCAAATTTCGAAGGCGGGGTTATATTATCACTTTAAAGACAAAGAAGATCTTTTCCTGGCAGTACTTTATGATCACCTTTCGACCTTTGAGGTTTTGTTGACTGAGATCAAATCGAAATCTGAAAGCGCCAGAGATTCTTTATCAAAATTTATCCTTGCAGTCTTTACCCAGATACCAATCGATCATCGCTCAATATTCCGTTTAGCTCAACTGGATTTGGCAAGGGTAAACCAGACCTCTCGAGCAGCTTTTAACCAACGATACTACGAAAAATTCTTAACTCCTCTGTCTGAAATAATCGAAATGGGTATCGCATCAAATCAGATTAAGACTATAGATCCTCCGTTAGGGGTTTGGGCATTGTTGGGACTAATGTATCCGTTTTTCTCAACCAATTTTGACAATCAGCCTGAAGAGACAGAAAAAATTATTGAATTGATTGAAATCATTTTTTTTGATGGATTAGAAACCCATCCTGGATAATTTTCCTCAGTATTTTCAAGTCTAAATTTTATAAATTTTTTGGTTTTTGCTCATCAGAAAGCTTTTATCACAATTAAAAACGCTATTAATTAATTCTATGGATTGAAATTACATTAATAACCAGAATATTGAGTACACTTAAAACAACAGTATAATGATTTTTTAAATGCCATTTCAAAGCGGTGAAAAAAATCACTTTTTATTATCCATGGAGGATAACATGAGACTTAGCAGACCAAAGAATACTACCTGGTGGATCGCCGTCATCCTTGGCGCTCTGGGAATCGTTTCCCATTTTGTTGCCATCCCAGTCCTATCAGACTGGTCATTCTGGTTAGTTGTCGCAGGATTTGTCCTGTTGGTACTCGCAACTTATCTTAAGGACCTTTAGTTTTTTCTAAACCAAAGATCAAAGTGATCGAACACTAATAGCTTATCGCTTCTTGAGATATTCAGAGCTTTCGAGAAGAATATATTTTATTGATGATTTACAATAATTTAGTTTGATTCCAATCGAAACTAGATTTACATCGCCCTGACTTGAATTGATTATTCAGAGATGTATAATCAATTTAATATTTCTTTATCCAAAAAAATTTGGGAGGAATAATGAAATTCTTGCGAAGAATTCTAGGTATTTTTGTGATGATCGCAGGTGTAATTGGTTTAATTCTCAGTCTTGCAGGACTGATTGGAATTTGGGTTGCAAAACCTGTTTTGACCACCTCTATCAATTCCACTGTTGATACACTGATCGATAGTGTAGATACAAGTCAAAAGACTCTGGATATAACATACGATGCTCTAGATGCGACAGTGAACAGCGTGGATGCTCTTGCATCGATGTTGGATACAACTGTTTTAACTGTCAAAGATACACAACCAGCAATCGACAAAGTAAGCTTTATGATGGCTGAACAACTCCCAGAAACCATTGAAACAGCAACCGATTCGCTCGCTGCAGCAGAAAGCGCAGCTGCTTCACTGGAAAGTGCTATCAAATCTTTCGAAGTGTTACAGGCAATTTTAGGATCAACACCATTTCTGAGTGCTGTCATTCCACCAGCTGCGGAACCATATAATCCTGAAACCTCATTGGCGGATTCATTAAATAAACTTTCCGCTAGTATCGAAGATATGCCAGATACATTTATAAATATGTCGGAAGATCTGGATAAGGTAGATGAAAACCTCCTTCTGGTAACGGATAGCATGGGCTTGATGTCAGAAAATGTGACATTAATTTCAAAAAGTCTTTCTAAATATCAGACAATGATCAGCCAATCAAAATCATCAACCGATAGCTTGAGAAAGATGTTATCTACATTTAAGAATGGGATGGGAAATACAATTAACATTGCGTCAATTGTGTTGTTATTGTTTTTCTTGTGGTTGTTAGCAGCACAGGTAGTAATATTCAGCCAAGGATATGAACTTTATCATGGCACTGCCAGCGGGATGGCAGCAAGTCAACCAGAAGAAAAGGAAACTGAGGTGGAAACTCCTTCCCCAGAAAAAAACGATGGGGAAGCACCAGAAACTCACACCGATGAAACTGAGAATAAAGAATAAGAAGCTGGAGGAAATAATGAAATTCACATTGGATACAAAATTAGGTACTTTATTGGATCAACCACAGGCGAAAAATATCATTGAAAAACATATTCCTGATGTGGCAAACAATCCTATGATAGGCATGGTCAAAGATCTATCATTGAATACGATCCTCGCCACACCTCAGGCTGCCCAATTTGGCATTACAAAAGAAAAGGTCGAAGCAGTCCTGGAGGAAATAAATAAAAAAATAAATTAATCAATCCTATTGTAATATTCATCCCTCCTTATATAATCAAAAAACCCTGACCTAAGAGGAGAGCAATTATGAGTTTAAAATTCGATATGATCGGTATCTTTGTAGAAGATATTCACAAAATGGTAGATTTTTATACGAACACAATTGGCTTGGAAATCGATTGGGATGGTGAGGGTCCACATGCAGAATTCAAGCATGAAGGGATTCGTTTCTCCATGTTTTCTCGCAAAGAACTCCCCCAATTATTAGGTACTACCCCTGATTATCCTAAGAATCTAAATGGAACTTTTGAGTTGGCCATAAATGTTGGTGAGCCACCGAATGTAGATATTAAATTTAATGAAATTATTGCAAAAGGTGGAGCGGAGATCTATCCCCCAAGGAATGAGCCCTGGAACATGCGATCAGCCATGATTGCTGACCCGGAAGGGAATATTATCGAAATTGCATCCGATTTTTGGTCTTGATCAGGCTGAATAATTCCGATAAGTTAATAACAAAATATTTTTAGTAAAAGACTCAACAAACGGTAATCCTTTGGAATACCTTTCTATTCAATTCTCAATTTTGATAGATTGAGTGGGATTTTGCTTTCCTTTGATAAAGAATTATCGCTTTTCTAACATTGCCAACATATGGTCAACAACATTTGGGTCAAACTGTGTACCTTTACAGCGAATCAATTCGTTGATTGCCCTTTTCTCACTAACTGGAATGCGATAAATCCTGCGGGAAATCATCGTTGAGAATGCATCTGCCACCGAAATAATCCTGGCCCCAATTGGGATTTCGTCTCCATGTAATCCATCCGGGTAACCTTCCCCCGAGAAATGCTCATGATGGGAACGAACAAGTGGTTGAATTTCCTTCAAACTATGTACCGGTTCCATCAGTGTGGCACTGTACCCCGGGTGACGCCGTATAATTTCCCATTCATCGCTTGATAATGGTCCCGGTTTAATGAGTAATTCTCTCGGCACAACCGCTTTCCCAATGTCATGTAATTTTGCTGCTTTCTTGATACGTCTTACATCCTCCTTGTTCAATCCCATATGTTCAGCGATCTTTACAGCCCAAACGGATGTGTCACCACTATGTGTACTGGAATCGCAACGATCAATTGATTCAGCTAACATAAACAATGCTTTTTCATAATTTCTTTGAATGGCAGGTAAAATCGGGCAGAAATAAACTTTAACATTAGCAAGTTCTGTTGTGAATGGTGAACCGGTAATTTCATTTAGATTTTTTTGTCCCCCAATAGGAAAATTATGTTTATCAAGAACAAAAAGGCTGACGACGTTGTCCTGTGAGTCTTTTTCAATTGGAATCAAGATATTGTGAGATTGGAAAACCTTATCCCATACGTTTTGATTTTCTCTCTCAACTTCAATCATAGATTCAATGTTAGTTTTTTTAATATTCATAATTATTCTGGGGTTTGGAAGACCTATCTACAAAAAACTGGAGCAATTTCTTTTCTAGCAGGCAGGTTGATAAGTTTGATGATGTGATTAGCAAATTCTTCCAAAGATTTCACATTAATTTGTTTGAGACTATTGATAATTTCAAACGGAAAATTGAAATACTCACCGCAATAACCAGCCTCAATACAATCGATCGGATTTTCTAATAATCTTTCACGAAAATGTTTATTAATTACAGCAGCATGCATAAGGCGGCCAAATTCAGCTTTAATTTCATCATCATGTGCTCTTTTAACAGGTCGTGAATCGGTTGAAATTTCATTTACTTGAGATAGAGGTATCATTTTTTCTCCTTGTATTCGAACTAAGTGACCACAACAAAATAACAACACCTAAAGCTATCAATACATCCCCAATGCTAAAGGCAACTTTATAGGGTATCCATTGTGGAAGGGTGAAAATATCTGAAAGAAAAGCCAGATTTGTCTCTTCATAAGCCATTATTTGATCTTTGGTAACTCCGAGCCGCGTTCCAATTTCCCAAAACTCGATTGGTTGCGTAGGAACCATGCGTTTCAAGGTTTGTGGATGGATTGGCATCCAACCACCATTCAGAACAATAACCAAAAAATTACTGAGTAAACCCACACCCAAAGCCCAAAACCCAGGCTTGGTCAGATTCAATATTGTGAAAATGAGCAGCCCAGCCATGGAGATGATTTGTATCGTTGGTATTGTCCATTCAGGGACCCATTGCCCTATTGTTGGAATGTAAAATACAAAGACCTGCGGAACGACTGATAAAAAGACCAACCATTCCCATCGAAATGGCGGCAATATTAAAGTTCGATTGTTAAGCCTGGCACGGATTAATGTTGCCAACAGGCCTATTACGATAGCCAGTAATAATATCATTCAGTTTTGGTTGAATATATGGTAGATAAAATTATTAAAACGTTATTCTTCTGAATAACTGTAAAAATAGTTTAATTGCTTTCAAAAATATATCTTAACTATCCGGTATTTAAACCAGTTGCACCAGGAGCTCCAGCACCGAGGACAAAAAGAACTAATAATAACAAAAATAAAATCATTCGAATATCTACGGTTCTTAAGATAGTGGCAAATTTGGTTGAGATTTTTGATAACATGGTTTTTCTCCTAATATGAATTTTTTTTTATTGAAGACCTATTATTAGCTAATGCGGTCTCAAAACAGGCATTAAAAAGGTCTCAAATCCAAACTTATTTGATTAAAAGGGGATGTATTTAATCACTTTAAATCCGGAATGATGTAACCCTTCTTATAATGATTATAAGGAGCTCTTATATTTTTATAATTTGATTTTGAAGATGGTTTACTTATTGAGATTCTGAAACAATTCCAATGTTTTTGGCGAAGGGGTGGCATTGATTTCTCGCTCTAACACTTCAACACATCGTTGATATTGTTGTACCAGCCCTGCACGATTTCCCATCGCTGCATAAATCCTCATTGCCAATCGGTGTGCGTCTTCCAACAAATTATCCTCAGACAAAGCCCGCTGGCAATAATCCATCGCTAATTCAAAATTTGATTGGTTGAAGTATATCGTTGAAACCTGCAACAAAATATTGAGATAAATTTGTCGGAGATATTCTCTGGGGCTGATTGCCCAGGTTGAATCAATATCAGAAAGATAGTCTCCTCGATAGTACTTCAAGGCTTCACGGTAATGCGACAATTTACTTACCGGTTCTTTTACCTGGTTGGCAACCGCGTTCTCTTTCAAGAACAGTTCAACATCATACTCGTAATCAATTTTGTTGTTAAACCGATAGACATTCTGATCTAAAATTACACACGCTTTGCCTAATGCACGTCTAAGACGATAAATTGTGTTCTTAAACCTGAATTTCGACTCATCATAAGAGGCTTCTGGCCAGAAAATTAGGCTGATTTCTTCTTTGGTTAAACCTTCAGGATGTGCCAATAAAAGGAAGAACAATTCCTTTGCAGATTGTGTTTGCCAATTAGAATTTGGAATAACACGGTTCTGAATGGAAACTTCCATTCGTCCAAAGGATCGGATTATGATGGTTGGAGGAAAAAACTGAACGGATGTTGAAGTCTTTCTGATATCACGACGTAAGGAAGGTAGTTTCTGAATAAATTCATCAATAATTTCAATAAATTTTCCATATTCACTTTGAAGATAATTTGGTGAGTATGAAACTAAAATTCTTTTGAACCGAGAAGCAACAGCTATCAACGAAGAAGGAGGATATTCGCTTTGTAAACTCGAAAGTAAATGTAACAATTGCTCTATTACTTTTTCGTGTTGGCCTGTTTCAATAAATGCTAATAATAAATATAAATGTGCTTTTTCATATTGAATTTTATGTCCACCAGACTCAAAAAATTCACATACTCTTTCGAGTAATGCTATAACTTCTTCCGTACAACCGTCTTGTATTTTTAGACCTGAAAATTCTAAATCAATTAAGTTGCGCTCCATTTCAGATGTACCTGATTTTATAAACTCTCTTGCCAAATCTAAAATTTTAAAACCTTTTACTAATTCGCCTCGATATGCAGCTAAAGTTGCTCTTTGTACTTTAATGTAAACCTGAAGAAAAAGTTCCTCCGATCGGGCTGCTATTTCCTCCGCAGCCAAATAAGCTTGAGTTGCTTGTTCATCCTCATGTATTTCCGAAAAAACATCTCCAATACCAGTAAGAATATAAGCTTCCATTCGGGAATACCCACAAAAACGAGAATACTTTAATGCTTGATCAAGAGAG
>LDZU01008938.1_pt1 | contig 10259 bp, 9 predicted proteins | sample 615531 | NCBI WGS metagenome assembly LDZU01 (sample SAMN03408293, study PRJNA278302) | terrestrial metagenome | isolation source: oil reservoir sample SB2 | place: USA: Alaska, North Slope, Schrader Bluff formation | collected 2011-09 | reverse complement strand
CTCTTATAGAGTTTTAGTTTATGAATGGCTAAGGAATTTAAATTACATAGATCCTATTTGGAGACCATTATTGAGAAAGATTATTGAGCCTAAGGTGGATGACAAGCACCAATTTGTAGATAGGAGTTAGGAAAGTAGGGGAACAAGTTAAACATTTCTATATTTTATAAAACAGTAAATTAAATTTTTATGCAGAAGATATGATTCTTTCAGATAAGACAATAAAAGCTAAAAGAAAGAGTGGGGAGATTGTAATAGAGCCTTTTTCAGAAGAGTTTTTACAGCCTGCATCTTATGATTTGCATCTAGATAAATTCTTTCTTACTTTTAATAAAGAGAGTATAGGAATTGTAGATGTTAAAAATAAACCTAAAAATCTAATGAAGGAGATAGTGGTTGATGAAAAGGATGGTTTTGTTATTCATCCAAATGAATTTGTTTTAGCAAATGTTAAGGAAATAATAGGTGTAGATTCCAAGCATGTCGGTCGTTTAGAAGGAAAGAGTTCCCTAGGTAGGTTGGGGTTAATAGTGCATGCTACAGCAGGGTTCTTAGATCCTGGGAATAAATTAAGATTGACACTAGAATTAGCAAATGTTTCTCCTATTCCAATAAAGATATATCCTGGGATGAAAATTGCCCAGATAGCATTTGAAACTTTGGACCAGGATTGTGAAAGGCCATATGGTAGCAAGGAGCTAAATAGTAAGTACCTAGGAGATCTTAAAGTTAAAGGAAGTGAAGTGTGGAGGAACTTTAAATAATCCCTCCACTAATTTTCATATTACATTGTTGGTGGGACAGGAGGCATTTCCTCTGGAGTATTATCTGTATTTGGATTCTGTTGCAATGTTATTGGTGGCATCTGTGGTCGTGATTCTTGTTGTGTAGGCTGTTGTTGAGTTGTTGCTTCAACTGATGGCTGTTGTGAGGGTATGACTCCTCCGGTTATTTGGTTTATCTGTCCATTAACATTCTCTTGTAAATTTTGAGTTGTACCAGGTTGTTGTATAGGGCTTGTCGCCTCCATCTCAGGCATTGAAGTTACAGGACTCATCTCTTGAGCAGGATTTGTTATTGGTTGTGGAGCTTCCGGCATAATATTCTCAGGACCATCCTGTTGTGGAGCAGAAAATCCTGTGGAGAAAGGAACTCCCTGGTTAGTTTGTGGAGCCTGAGGTGTTTCTGCCTGTGGCATCTCTTGTGGGGTATTATCTCCCATAGCTGTTGGAATAGAGGATTCTCTTTGAAGGATTTCTTGTAAATCTTCCTCTTGAGAAGCACTCGAAATTGGTGGAACACTTTGTTGAGGAGATGTGTATGTAGGTTGTGCAGGTGTCTGTGGTGTATTTTGACTCATAGGTGTAGGAGCTGGTATTGGAGTTGTCTGTGTCGGTGCACTGTCGGGATTATTGACCATATCTTTAAGGGATCTCTCACTTTGTTGCTCTCCTCCCATAACTGGAGAAATCTGTGTTGGGTCTCCTTTTTTATCTTTCTTTTCTTTAGGTTGTTTTGATCCGTCCTTCTTTCCAAGTAAGATAACTACTATACTAATAAGTAAGATTACTGAACCTGCTATTAGGATGTAAGGTAAGTATTCAGTTATGCTACTTAATAAGTTCCCATTTGTTGCTGTTTCAGCTGTTTCTCCTGTTGTTACCATAAGATCCTCCTCTGTCGTTGGGGTCCCAGTTGTTGTTGGTAGTTCCTCTCCTGTTGTGGTGACATCTTCTGCTGTAGATTCAGTACTTGTTTGTTCAAAGCTTACTGTTTGCCCTAGAGTAAGTGTACCAAGGTCCAACTCGTCAGATTCAACAACCTCAAAGGTAGCAGGAGTATCTCCTGTTGAGTTATATGTTATATTGCCGAGCACTCCATCTAGTGCAGTTGCAGAATCAAGTGTACATATTACGATTAGAGTATTTGGAGTATTTTCAGACTCTGTATAACTTAATTCTGAACAAGGAACATCCCCCTCTGCAACATCTGTTATTTCAACTCCCTCTGAATAGCTTATCGGTAGTACAACACTTTCTAGAGTATCTGTCTCTGTATCTATGCCGATTGCTACGGAACCAGTATCTGCCTCTCTCAGAGTTATATTTACAGCAGCATATGTTGCAAATGGGAACATAAGAATTGCAGAAGCGACCAGAATGGAAAATAATTTTTTCATAATAAAGGCAGTTTATATTATCTTCCTTAAGATTATCATGCGAAGTTTCTAATATCAATAGTATGTAGCAAAAGTTTGACTTAATCCTATTATGAATATACACTTTATAAGTATATTAAACCTGCCTAAATATGGAATATTCTAATAATTATAATCAAGCAAATACCCCTGTGGTTAATGACGCTCTAGAAGAGAGTCTAAGAGAGGTTCAGGCACTAGAGGCTAAACTAACTTCCACAAGTCTTCCTGAGAGATTGAAGGAAGAGGCGATGATTAGTGTATCAAGGCTTGGGAGAATGTTTAAACTAGGGGGATATAGTGCAGAGTTTGAAACTGTTAGTAAATATATAGATTGGATAACAAGAATTCCTTGGGGTGTACTAAGTGAAGACAATTTAGATATTCACAGAGCAAGGCAAGTTATGGATGAAACGCACCATGGGATGGAGATGATTAAGGAACTGATTCTTGATTATATAGCAACTATGCAACTACAGAATTCTGGAGGTGTAGAAAGACTTAGAAAGGATATTATTCCTTCACAATTGCAGTATCAGAACAATGTTCCTGGAGGTATACAGAACAAACCAGTAGGACAGGAAGTTCAAATGGGTGTGTTAAGAAGCCCTTCCCCCCATGCTCCAGTCTTTCTTTTCGTTGGTCTACAGGGTGTAGGAAAAACTTCTATTGCAAAGTCCATAGCTCAGTCTATGGGAAGGAAGTTTTCTCGTATATCTTTGGGAGCTATTGGAGATGTTAGAACTTTAAGAGGAACACCTAGGTATTCTCCAGATGCAGAACCAGGTCAAATAATTAAATCTTTAGTTAGATGTGGAACAATGAATCCTGTGATTCTTCTAGATGAGATAGAGAAGACGAGTGGGAACAAAGGACTTCTTAGTGATATTATGGCTGTGCTTCTTGAGATTCTAGATCCGGAACAGAACTCCACATTTGTAGACCATTATGTTGATTATCCAGTGGATTTATCTAATGTTTTCTTCATATGTACAGCAAATAATCTGGGAGGTCTTTCTGCAGCATTACTAGATCGTGTAGAAGTTATTCGCTTTACTAGCTACTCTGACCAAGAGAAGGAAGTAATTGGTAAGGAATATATACTTCCAAGGGTTCTTAAGAATCTTAATATCTCTCCAGAATATATAAGGATAGAGGAGGAGGTATGGCCATTAATAATTAGACCTGTTGGATTTGATGCTGGTATTAGGCAGTTGGAAAGAAATATTACGACGATTGTAAGAAGTGCCGCTAGGATGATTGTTGAAGGAAAGCCATTACCTATCGTTATAAACAGCTCAAACCTAACGGATTATGTTCTAGCAGATCAGGGACCACTTAGTTAGTGATTTGCTAGGGAGCTGATGATAATAGAATTATATTCCCCTAAATGGATTTGAAAGTCTTAGAGAGGATACAGCCTTTCTGACTTTGGGACTTTCTCTCCCTTTGGGAGTATTTGGTCTGTTTTGTTGCTTCTCCTCGGCTTTGGATAGGAGCGAGAGGTCCATTCCTTGTTGAATAGGATCTATCTTTTGGGGATTGATAGCCTCTGTTACAAGGTAATTAGAAATCTCAACATTTTCATTATTATCTGTATTATTGTTGCTCATTTTTATCCTCCGGATAACTCTCAATTACTCCCTGTGGAGTTAGATGTTGTCTCCCTTTCTGAATATCTTCACGAGATTGTATTGCTTGACCAGAGAGGGTATTGCTTTTAATCCTGTCTAAGACACTTTTCTCTCTTTCGAGTTTGTCTGGGTTCAGTTGCTCTTCTTGCTCTTTTAATCTTTTTTCTATCTCTTTTTGGTACTCTGCTCTTTCCATTTGTATCGTACTCCTCTGGCCTTGCGTTCGCTTAACAGCCTCCTCAATTATTTCCTCCTGTTTTGATAGCCCCTTCCTGTCTTTCATCGGTTTCTGCTCTGTTGGGGGTTCAAATATCTCAGATAACTCCTCTATGGTCCTAGTATCTGTTTGCCCCTCTCTAGCTCTAAGCTTCTCTAAGTCTCGAGGATCAGAGGTTATTAATTCATGTTCAGAAACACTAGATAACACTTGTATTCCTACATGGTTGGAACCAGCAAAGAATAGTCCTTGTCCTTGGTCACAGCTAAGAAGGAAGTTCTTCTCTCCATCTGAGAGATTGAAGACCTGTTGTAGCTTATCTACAGCTGTTGGACTTTGCATCATTAGCATCTGTATTGAAGAGTTTGAGATAATGGCTTTCCCCATATCGTTGTTTAGGAAATCGGCTACGTCCTGAGTTATTGTTGAGAGTCCAAGGTAATATTTTCTTGCTCTTTTTGCGATAGAATACATAAACTTGGCAGAGTCTTCAGATTGCATCATGTACCAAGCCTCATCAACTATCAGTAATCTCCTTTTTCTTTCTTTCCTAATCTTGGTCCATATGAAGTCCAGCATTAGATACATAGCAAGTGGTTTTAATTCTTCCTGTAGGTCTCTAACACTAAAGACTGTAAAGGGATTATTTATCTCAAAGTTACTTGCCTCATTGAAAACTCCAGCACCACTTCCGATGATGTATTTCTCCAATCTTCTTGCTAAACCATGGGCCTCTGTTTCCGCCATTCCCTTTAGGACTTTATATAGGTCTTCTAAAAGGGGAGGGGTCTTGGTTTGTGTCTCGGGGTCAAATGTTATTCCTTTCTCTCGGTAGGTAAGTATAAGAGCTCGGTCTAAAATAGAACCCTCTATGTTGGAAAGCTCCCCAAGCATAACCTTGAAGAAGCCTTGTAGAGCTAGAAGTTTCATTCTTAGCTCATCATCTCCTTCTTCTTTTACTCCTGAAAGTTCAAAGGGGTTCATTTTATTACCTTTATCTTGGGAAAAGGATATATATGCTCCATTAACGGCTTTTGTTAAGTCTTCATATTCTCGTTCTGGATCAATGATAAGAATCTCTGTTCCAAGCATTAAGCTTCTTACAGCCTCTAGTTTAACGAAATAGCTCTTACCTGCACCAGATTTTGCAAATATAACTGCGTTAGCATTCTCCAAGTCAAAACGGTCGAAAATCACCAGACTTCTATTGTGTAGATTTAGTCCATACATAATTCCATGATCCATGGTAAGTTCGGAAGTTACGAATGGGAATGTTGTTGCAAGGGAGGTAGTATCCATATTCCTAGTTATGTACATACTATCTAGCCCAAGTGGTTGTGAACTTATGAATCCTTGCTCTTGTTGCAAGGTTGCAGGTTTTGCAGTTACATTTATGGCGGCTAGAGTTGATGTAACATTTCTAGAAATTTTTTCAAGAGTCTCTTTGTCCTTTGCATAGAGAGTTATATACATAGAGAAGTGGAAGAATTTTTCCGTCCCCTCTGCAATAGAATCCTGTAACTGTTGGGCATCTGCTAATGCTACTTTCAGGGAAGGATCTACTACCTTTCTATCTTCCATCTGGGAGTATAGGGAAGCCTCCATCTCTCCAATTTTCTTCTTAAGTTTTTCTAAGATAGTTTTATTATCTACGGGATAGTAGAAAGTGCTGATTCTTAAGGAGTGTTCAAAGTTAATTATAGGGGAGAGCCAGTTAGGGCCAACAAATCTAGGGTAACCACTCACAAATAAAGTTCTGAAAAAGTAATCTCCTATCTCTAAGTTATTAAAATCTACTTCTAAATCTATTGGAGCGATTATATCCTGTATAGACATATCAGAAGGGATTAATTCTCTAACACTATGTGGGTCATTATCTATGTAGTTAGTCTCTTCAGAATTCTCTTCCTCCGGAGCCTCCTCTTCTGGTTTTTTCTTGTTTGATTTTCCTAGTAATTCTGTAAGGTTATCCATAACCTTTGTAATAATGTTCCCTTTTTTCTCCTTTTTATCCTCCTCTTTTACAACCTTGGTGTCATTATATCTGTTCTTCTCTTCCTCTGATTGGTCCTGTACTTCCTCCCTTAGTTTGGAGACTTCTTGTTGAAACCCAGCATATTTCTCTCCGGTTGTTTTAAACTGTTCGGAATGTTGTTGCAACTCTTTAGTTGTCTTAGTTTCAAATGATCTGTTGTAATTATTATTCATTTCATCCATTATTCTTCGTCAGGGTTATATATTGTATAGAATTCAGATAACAGTTCCTTAGTCGTCAACTGGTGACCGAAGAGACCCATTCTACTGAGCTGTTTAAGGATATGATCTCTCTTTGGAGACAGAAATATATTTGCTTTTTCTAACAATTGATCTGTTTTCATCTGACTCATTCTTTCTTGCTCATCTTTGTTTTTCTTAGAGTCTAATATGTTTGCCCCTGGTATAGGTGCTCCTGGGCTATAGGGGACCACTATAAAGAAGTTCTTGTCTAGGACATCATTTTGAACAATTAATTTCTGAACGAAGTTTGTATAAATATCTAACTGTTTTTTAAGCCCTTCACTCATCTGCTTTTGGTCCATGCTAGTTTTTAGATAATCTATATAGTTAGAAATATCTATTCTTTTTGTCCTAATAAGGATTTGTATCCTGAAGTTGAGAGAGTTTAGAAGTCCAGCAAATGCGTATATCTTATTATCTTGTTCATACTCTGCAAGAAGATCAAAGTTGATCGAAGAGGTTTGTATAACCATTGCCACACTTCCTTGTGTAGTTATTATTAAATCATCTCGGATATCTCTTATCCCTAGGTGATCTTGTGTTGATGCTGTTGCTCTTGCTCTCTCTTTTTTATCCACCTTATAGATTGCTAATTTTAATTGGCAACTTATCTTTCTTTTCTGTTACTTCCAACTGAACCTTTGGAAATTCATATGTAGAATGTTGAAATTCTAACATATATGTTCCAGGTTCCCATATTTTGTTTGTTAAGAAGTAACCGCTTTCTCCAGTCTTATTTGCGTAAAGAATTTTCCCGTCTGAAGACTTTAGATACACAATAACATCTGGAACTGGTTTTGAATTCTTAGTAGATAACCAGACATTTATATTCCCAGGGAGTTTGTCTGCACTTGCTATATTGAATCTATACTTAGATATATTATCCTCAGTAATAATGATAGTGCTAGGAATGGATGCGGAAAGGGTTCTAGTAAGTTGTGGATCTATATTAAGCTCTTCATCTAACATATCTCTAGGGTCATTTTCTTCCATATCGGCAGCTTCATTTTTACTGGGAAGGCTTTCTCCGATAATCTTTTTCTTTTGAGTTTTAATATCTTTAGGAATTAATTTCCCCTCCTCATCTGGCTTAAGTTCTGGTTTCGCTCCTTTCTCCTTTAACTCTTTATTTAACCATACTCTTTGTGTTGGGTTTGTTATTGCTGTAATGTAATTTTTTATGAAGACATCTGCATCTTGATCATTTATGGGAACTAGTCCTAAGAAAGCTCCTGCCCCAGCAGTTACAACAAAGATTGGGATTCCGAGTAAAGCTGGAATAATGCCTGAAATTACTAGGTATATCATAATACCCCCAATACCCAATCCTATTGCTAGGTAAGCAAACTCTTTGAGAGTAAACTTCGTAAAGAGTTTAAACTCAACATCTAGTATATTTTGCGGAATCGCATGTTGTCTCATATGTAGGCAGATTTTACTATTTTTTCTATATAAAGTTTACCAGAATATTGAATATACTTACAATGTTGGGTGTTTTTAAGTTTTAAGTTAAAAACTTTGTTGCAACGGTTAGGTTTTGGAAGTGGTATTATAATGACTATATGGCAACAAGTTATGACAAGTTTAAAGAGCTTCTTAAATTTAGGAAAGCGATGGGGTTAACTCTCTCCAGAGATAAAATTAAATATATCTGGGGGAGGAGGTTTCTTAGAGAATTGGAGGAACTAGATATAAAGGAAGGGAAAGAGTATCTCTCTGTTATTGAAGATAGGGAGGATTTGGATGAAATATCTTTGAAGAAGTTAGAAATAGCAAAGGAAGAACTCTCTAAACTCAAGGTATTTAATTGGGTTAGGTTTGTTGGAGTCTCTGGTTCTGTTGCTGCTGGATTTGCAAAAGAGAGTGATGACATTGATATATTCGTTGTGGTTAGAAATGGAACGATGTGGATTTACAGAGCTGTTATTGCTTTCAGAAACATTTTTCATAACAAGATTCGAGCTAAAAGACACAAAGATGTAAGCGACAAATTATGTGTCAATTTAATTTGCGAAGAACGTGGTTTAGAATTTCCAAATGATATTTTTAATATGCACGAGCTACTTTTCCTAGTCCCTATATATAACAAGAGCTACAAGAGATATGTTCTTTTCATGAATCCATGGTTAGAAAGAGATTTCTATGTAAAAAAAGAATTACTTAGGTCAAGAACATTACCTAAGAAAAAAGCGTTCTTTATTATTAGATTTTTTAATTTTCTTGCATTTATTGCTCAGTTAACTTTTATGTTTATATCTGGGCATAATCCAGAGATAAAGAGGCTTGTTGAGAATTACAAGAGGGGAAGGATAGAATTTTTTGAATATGAATTCAGAATGGAGAAATTGGCTGGATATCTTAAAGAATAATTATTCAAAAGAGTTTAAATCTATTAATTGAGCATTCTCTATAATTTCTTTGGGGAGTTCTTTGTAATCTACTATAGTTATGAAGGTCTGTTGTTTACTTATGAAGTTTTTATCAAAGACTTTTTTGGTGTTTTCTTTGTCCAACTCTGAGGAGATATCATCTAAAAGGAGAATAGGGTAGAATCCGAGCTTTTTGGCTACTAATTGTTGTTTACTGAAGATAAGTTGCCCTATAGATAATCTCTTTTCGCCTCTTGATCCAAATTTTTTAATGTCCATTCCGTTTACTAAATTCCAATCATCTCTATGTGGTCCAATATTTGTATATCCTGTTGCAATATCTCTTTTTTTTGATGCTTCTATTTTCTCTCCTAGTGGAGTTTCTTCATTTGATTTTATGTATTGAATACTCAGTTTTTCTGAAGAGAGTTCATTACATATCTCAATTCTTTTTTCTTGTATCTCTTCTGCGAGTTTCGTAAACTTCTCTGTCCAGAAATTAAGTTGAGTATCGTTTCTTGCTACGATTCCTCTTTCATAGAAATCTTTTGAAAGTTTCTTAAGATACGCATTTCTTTGCCTTAGTGTCTTTCTAAAAGTTTTGAGAGTGTCAGAGTAGTCATAATTTATTAATGAGAGTGTCTCATCTAAAAAATCCCTTCTTTTACTTGGAGAAATCATCAATATTTCAATTTGTTCAGGATTAAAAATTGTAGAGGCAGTTTTTTCAAAGAATTTCTTTGGTGTAGTCTTTTTTGAATCTATTTGAAAGATTCTTCTTCCATTGTTTTTGAAAAAGGAGAATGTTTTTTCATCTATAGTTATCTCTATTCTAGTATATTTTTTGTCATCTTCTTGGTCTATAGAGATGTATTCATCTGAAGAGGCCCAAGGAGAGAAACCGTTTGTTATTAGCATAATGGATTCTAGGATTGTGCTTTTGCCCTGTGCGTTATCTCCATAAAGGACTACAATGTCTTTTTCAATAGGGATTTCTACTTCACCAAATTTTCTGAAATTCGACAGTTTTATATTTCTAATAGTCATTATGTTTTAAGAATAGCTAAAAATGCTTCTTGAGGGATTGTTACTTGACCAATCTCCTTTAATCTTTTCTTCCCTTTTTTCTGTTTCTCCAAGAGCTTCTTCTTTCTAGAGTAGTCTCCACCATACAACTTCTCTGTTACATTTTTTCTGTATCCTCGGATATCTTCTCTTGCAATGATTTTTGCACCTATTGATGCTTGTAGTGGAATGGGGAACTGTTGCTTAGGAATTACTTTCTTCATCTCTTTTAAGAGAGTAACAGCTTTTAATCTTGCCTTCTCTCTAACTTCCAAGAAACTTAGTGCCTCTATCTCTTCATGATTTACCAGTATTGAGACTTTTACAATATCTGCGGGGAAGAAGTCTATTAATTCGTATTCCATTGATGCATAACCACTTGTAATATTCTTCATAAGATCAAAGAAGTTAGAAATGAGGGAAGCTAGGGGCATATCATATTCCAAGGTTATGTATTGCTCTTTTAAGTGTATGTCTTTTTCTACAGAGAGGTATTTTGT
>LDZU01000580.1_pt1 | contig 10259 bp, 10 predicted proteins | sample 615531 | NCBI WGS metagenome assembly LDZU01 (sample SAMN03408293, study PRJNA278302) | terrestrial metagenome | isolation source: oil reservoir sample SB2 | place: USA: Alaska, North Slope, Schrader Bluff formation | collected 2011-09 | reverse complement strand
TCCAGTGTGTCCTTCTTTTATTTTTTCTTGATTTAGATGTTTTTCTTTTTGGATTAGCCAATTTATTTCCTCCTTCTAAGCAGATAAAGGTTATTTATAATCACAATTAGAAATTATAATAAAATAACAAATATTTTGCAAATATATTCTGGGCGTTGTTCAATATATATTGTATAATTTCTAAATTACAGTTTTCATTATATCAAAAATAAAAAATTACTTTGCATTTTTTATATGATTATAAATTTTTCATTTTCACTTATTTTTCCTTTACCAATTACTTTTATTTTTCTCTGGCAATTAGAGCATAGTGAATAAATACGTATGCTATCTGTATGGTTTTCACATTGTTTTTTCAACCTTAGTATCATTTTACTTGTTAAAACATCATCCAAAATACATTCAAAAACGCTGTATTGAACTCTGGTTCCATAGTCTTTTAGTATATTACAAATTTTATTTCTTCTTTTATCAGAAGGAATATCATATGTTACTATTAAAAAATTCACTTACATATCCTATAGGGCAAATAGTCTTCATTTCTAAGTATAGTATTAGTAAAGCATTTTACCTGTCTGTGAAATATATTTCTAAAAGCATACTTTTGGTTGTTCATATACTTCTCATAATTTGTAAAATATTTTTTCTTACCATTTTCGTTAAGATAATACCCTTTCTCCTCTATATTTAAGAAATCTTGTACATCTATTATCTGATTATTTATCAAATATAAAGTTAGTCTATCAATCACAGGAGAACGGAATTCTTCAATCAAATCCAAGGCTAATGAAGGTCTACCATAATCTGCTCCATGCAAATATCCTAAATAAGGGTCAAAACCATTGGCAGATAATATTGACATCATTTCCGTAGTAATCAAAGTATATCCCAAACTTAACAAAGAGTTTACCGGATTAGAAGGTGGCCTACGAATTCTTGTTTGGAAATTCATATTATTTCTTAACATTCTTCTAAATGCTTTAAAAAAAATTGATGCTTCCTGTCCTTCTACTCCAAGAATAGTAGATATTTTATTTTTTCTTACTAAATTATCTTTACTTTTATTTAATTCAACCGTTAAGTCATCCAAAACTATGTCTGGATGGTTCCTGGCGAATCTTTTAATCATACTTATATGATTTTTGATCTTTATTCCTACCAATTTTTTTGCAATTGCGATTCTAAATTGATTATCAAAATACTTTTTATACTGTTCTATTCTGAGATAAATATTTTTAGATTCGACGGAAGTTAATTTCCCTTTGAAATTTCCAGTTAAAGAAAAAAAATTAGTATCTATACCATTTTTTTAATTTTTGCACCTTGTTCTGTCAAATATATATTACTCATAATATACTCATATAATATATTTTATCCCCTATTTATCGGGTCCTTCATTCTTACTTTATTAAGGTCATAGAATATTTATGTCAGGCTTACGAGTCCTAATCCCCTATTTATCGGGTCCTTCATTCTTACGACTATAATTCCTTATGCTACTAAAGTGAAATCTCTCTGTCCTAATCCCCTATTTATCGGGTCCTTCATTCTTACTCTATGAAAGATTTCACTTCTGGAAATAGCGGAGCAACTGACCGTCCTAATCCCCTATTTATCGGGTCCTTCATTCTTACGAAATCAAACCTATCCTATTAGAAACCCCGTTGGTAAGTGAGTCCTAATCCCCTATTTATCGGGTCCTTCATTCTTACTTAAAGAAAATGTTAGGTAAAACAATAAAAGTAGGAGGAAAAGTCCTAATCCCCTATTTATCGGGTCCTTCATTCTTACTATGACCCAGAGTATGGCTATTGCACCAAAGATCCAGAGTGTCCTAATCCCCTATTTATCGGGTCCTTCATTCTTACTTACACTTTGCTGAACGGTGGGGAATCCCCAGACCAAAGAAAGTCCTAATCCCCTATTTATCGGGTCCTTCATTCTTACTGTAGCTATATAAAAAGCTTGTCTTCTTTCTTTTTTCTGAGACCTTTCCGCTAATCTAAAGTCTTTATACCATTTTTCCATTACCTTTACCAACTTTTTATCTATCTATCCGGTAAAAAACCCTTTATTTCTCCCTTTTGCTTCATCTATATTTTCCGCTAACCCATAATAGTGTTTAAATTATATAACTTTGGAAATTGCTTAATTTTGGGAAAGCCATGCTGCCCTGCAACTGTTCAAAAAGATGTTTATCAGTTTCTATCAAAAATTTCTCTGTGAGAGAAAGTATAAAATCACATTTCTTATCATCAATTGCCTGGAAACCATGGGCTAGGATGGAATGATTACGAATTTCCAGAGCTTTTTTTAAGTTCTTTCCTTCATTATTAAATTGATCTATAAAATATTTTCCTAATGAGTCACCCAATGCGTTTAACAGCTGATAAGAATGGTATAAGCTCAAATCAACTTTTCCTTTATTTTTTATCCATATTCTATTTTCTACAATAAAAGTCTTAGGTAATTTTTCCACGTTAATATTTTCCGTCTCTAACTGATATTTCTGGTAAAGTTGATACTGGGCGAGATATTCTAATAAACGGTAGCACCTGGCAACCGCATCATCAAACTTCCCTTCTTCTTTTCGACGACGGGCATTATGATATAGGTCAACCGCTTTTTCAAAGCAATAATTAGCTGCTTGTTCTTTATACAAAAATTGTTTATGATTGTTTATTATTCTCTTTAGTTGAAATTTTAGCAACAAATTATTATTGTTATTATCTTTCTCTATTTTATTTAATATTTCAAACGCTTCTCGGTGGAAAAAACGGTCCCAATTCATATAAATACGGCAAAGGCTTCCAATAAAATCGGCTACTAAGAAATATTTTTCCTCTGATACTAATAAACCTTTTGCTTCCTCAACTAATTGGATACCTCCTTCATATTGATAGCGATTGAATAAATCAATAGCTTCAGAAAGCAGATCTTTAAAGAAAATTAAATTAGGCTCTAAGCTAATCATCCTTTCCCGGCCAGATATTACTCTACCGTAGCCATTTCTTTCTCCTGTTATATAACTAATCTTCTTAATTTTATGGTAAAAGGAGGCTAAGATTAATCCTGCTGACATGGCCTTAGTTCCAGAAGTAAAATCTACGGTAATGTCTTTATTTGAAAATCCTTTTTCCTTTAGTTGAAAGATATATTTACTACACTCCTCTTCAATCAGTTCTATATCATTTTCATCTTTGATTGTTTCTAAATGATATTCCTTACCTTGTAAGATATTATCACTTTCAATATAAGGCATAGTTGTTTCTATACTTTTCTTAGTAGTTATAAATAATAGAAAATCGGGATTTTGGGAGCTAATGGAAAAACATATGCCATGAGCAATATCCTTACCATTTGCTCCGGTACCTACTGATATAATCATAGCTTTTTTAGACATTTTTTACTTCCTCCAATTGTATTTTCAACCAGCCCAGAGGCAGTTTACCATCCACCAAACGTCTAGTCTTAACTTTAGAAGTAGTATATTTTTGATGTAGGGTCATAAAATCCTTTCCACAACCCCAGCCTACACGAATTAGAAAAGTATGGTCATTTTGCTCTAACAGGGAAAGTAGGCCCTGGTAAATTTGACGGACATAATTATTATTCTTGAAATACCCGTTTATTTCATCCTGTAATAATGGCTTATAATAATTTCGACAGGAATTGATAATAATTTCAGGATCAATTTTTATTTTGAATCCGTTATACTTTTGCAAGACTTGCTCTTCAATTAATAAAGGAACATTTATCTTCAAGTCATTTCCTGCATAAAAACTATCTGTTACTTCTCTTAAGGCTGGGATATTCCCCCTATTTGTTAAAATATCTATTTTTTTAATGATGGTAGAGTTATTCGGCAAAAGTACATCTGATATTTTTAGACAGCGGAAAGGATCATTCTCCAGATGAATTTTTGGTCTATTCCCATAATCTGAGCTAACTGCATATCCCAGAATCGTTCCTTCTAATAACTTTGGCTTAATATGATATAGGTCTAGGTTTCTTCCTCTTATTATTTCATTTAAGACGGCAGTTCGTATGGCTCCCTTAAGGGAACTTCCCGGGAGGTAAGGGCGATTTCTGGTACGAATAAAGGGATAAATCAGAAGCTGATTCTGGAAGTCTTCAATGTTGTTGTTATACAGGTCCTTTACCTCAGGAGATAGTCGGATACAATACAGTTGATATTTTTCCGGCTGGATGTTTTTCCTTAAAAAATTTCGTAATAAGAACAAGTCTTTTTCCATTAGCTGAAGCATCTCGTTTTGCTTCTCAGCAGGAAGAGCAGATAGAACTTTTTCTAAAGAAAGCCGATAGAAACTATCGCTAATAAGATATTCATAAGGTGGTAATTCTTCTCCCGAGCCTATGTGGACGGGAGTTAATACTTCACACTTTAAATTATACTGTCTCATTAATTCTCACCCCCAAAGGAAAGGCATAGGCATAATGCTTAACCTGCTTATCAAGATGGATGTTTTCTATTAAACTACCGTAATATTCATTAAGGCTGTTGCTGAAAAAGAGAGAGCCTGGTTCAAACATCAACAATGGTTTTTTAAAAGGTTGATGTCCATTTTGAGATAGGATGGATTTAGTTAAACTACCTCCTAATTTCCCATATTTCACCATAGACTGATAATACCCTTGCGCCGGATCTTCCTCAGTTGGAACAAACAGGGAAAGGGTAATAAAGGCATTAGGAATGATGGCATTAGGAAGAGTAAGTTCATCAACATCTACAATTTTTAGTCTTCCTTTACCTGTTGACTTATTTTTTCCAAATCCACTAAAGGAAATAAATTGAAACAATGATAGGAGTTCCTTTTGGGAGAAATAATCCCCTTTTAAAAACAACTGTATCTTATTATTATTGGTATCAGTGGTTATGGATAAATCCTTATCGGGGTTATGTAAAATATATTCTTCCTGAAAAAAGAAACCCCCTTCCTCCACTGGTTTCCCAGTAAGGCGATTTATGGAATTATGGTAGTATAATTCTGATTGCCAGTAGGGATAATTTTCCATTTTTCCGTTGAGATATTCTTTGATAACATCCTCCTGTGAAAAACCATCTTGATGATTTCGATAAAATATTTCTGGTATAAATTTAATTTTTTTTAGCCTCTTGATAAGGTTACTAATTTCAATTTCGGTTAAATCCTCTATAGATTTATGAGCTAATACATTTCTAAACTGCACTAAAGTCTTCATAAGTCTTTATCTTTTCTTGAATGATTTTTAAATTCTCACCTTCAGTAATTAATTTTTGTTCACCATCTTGAAAATCTTCAATCCTGATATCCTTAAATTTAACCTTTCCATAACCCCTGCTACCGGAACCACCCAGTACATCTTTTTCCAGTAAAGACATGGCTTCAATAACATAATTAAACATCTTATTATCCTTTTCAACTTGATTAAGTTGATCTCCCTCTTCAAACTCAAAAATACGGTAGACCATTTCAAAATCAAATTCCACACCAGCCGGTACCCTTTCCATGGTTCTAGGACCTGCTTTCGCAGCTGTTCCTCTTAAACGATCAATTGATACCTCCTCTTTTATCTCAAAGTAATTCTTTTCCATACTTTCCAGTATTAAGCTCTTTTCTTTTTTATCTTTCTCTACTATAAAGGCATCTCTTACGATTAACCTGGTTGGACCAAAAGCAGCATTCTCATCAGTTGTGCCAAAAATTCGGCATATTGGACAGTTGGCATCTGAACAGTTATGGATATTACCATTTTTACTCTTAATATCAGTATACTTCCATTCAACTAAGGAACGTAATTTCCCCTTCAAAGAAGAACCGGGAATATAGGGTAGATTATCCAGGGAATTACGGATAACAGGATTATCAATTCCCCCTATTTGGATATTATCCCGGGAAACGCCTATATGCAAGCCTGTTTCACAATGGATTTTCCCACTAATTTTCCTATATTTTAATAATTTCATTAGTATTATTTCCTCCTTTGTTCTTTTTGCCTTTCGCTTTCTTTATCAGCTTTTTCTCCATAATAATATCCTAATACTGACTCAAAAAATAAACAAAAAGCAAAAAAGTCTTTATAATCATTGATACTATCAATCATTTCATCCATAAATTTTTTAAAAGAATTCCATTTCACCCGATTTCCCTTTTCTTTCCCATAACTATAGGAGACTTTTGATTTAATCATTCTAATTAATGGTAAGAACTGCTTAAAATTTTCAACATTACTACTTTCAATTTTTTGTTTTAGACTAACTACTTCACTATAGTACTTCCTTAACTGATTAACAGTTAAATCGTCCCGAACTATTTCTTTTGCCCATTTTAGTGCCTCATTGGTAAATAATTCTTGTCTTATGGTGGTCTTTCCTTCATCTTCATAAAACTTAATAGTTGGCTTAATCATGTTTGGGATGTCCTTGAATTCAGAGCGCTGAGTAAACTGGCTCATGGTTAATCCTCCTTTCTTTTCTTTACATTTTTTCTAAATTTATAAATAGTCCAAAAAAGCGGAATTTTCAAATTCTTCATTAATTCCTCATCAAATTTGACAATAGAATAAAGTTTTTCCAATTCTTGCCTGAAATTTTGATTAGCTGATTTAGAATCGATATTTCTTGCTACATCAGAAGCTAAATGAGAATGAAATTTAAGACCTTCTACTTTCTGTTCATGGTAAAATGAGAGGTACATTTCATGATACCTAAAAAGCCGGTATAGAAAAGATAAATTGAGTTTTGACTGTTTATTATCCAATTCCTGACAAAGGGTATCCTTGAAAGACTTTAATTTTTCAAATTCCTGCCAGGTAATCGTGGTATCAAACAGGGTTATTCTGTTCTTACCAAATTCTTTTGACTTTTCCAAATATTTATTGGCTATTGCTACAGCACGATACAAAGGAAATCTCGGCTTGGTGATTGCTATGCCGGCTGAAAGGGTAATGTTGTCATTTTGACCGGTATACTCTCGAAAATTGCGATAGAGATGATAAGCAAAAAGAATAATGGTCTCCCAGGGCCCTATTAAGAGAAGATCGTCTCCACCAGAATATACCCCGTATATTTTAGTGAAATCAGCATTTCTATGATGGTCTTGGAAAGATGTATTACCATTTTTTAATTTAGTCAGTTCATTTTTTATCCAGCCTAAAAAGAAGTAATTTAACATTCTACTCAAGGTAGCATAGCGAGAGACGGTCAGTTTTACCATTTGATTCTTTAAACCTGTTCTAAAAATCAATCCCAGCCAATCAAGGTCTGCCTTTAAAACTCCTATGAGCTGCTCTCCTCTTTGAACTCCTTGCTCATCAAGCCAAGAGGAAGTTGCCGCCAGACAGGAAAAGGTGTAAGGAATATTATTTGCAGTAACTTTTTTATTTTCTTCTTCGCATTGATTTTTTTGGTTACAGCCCTGGCAAATATACTCTTTTGCCTTATTATCGGAAAAATAAGGGACAGTATTTAAAAGGTAATCATCTACAAAACCAGGATTGTCCAAGTCTTCTTTAGTTTTTTCTGAAACAGGAATAATTCTTTTTATGAGATATACATCTCTATCAGCTGATATATCTGGAATCGAGTTCTTACTTTTTACCATTTCTACCGAATAAGAGTCGTCTTTTAAAAAAGATAATGTATAGTTTCGGCAAGGTCCCTTTCTGAATAGCAGATAATTGGAGCCAGGCAAATCGCTTCCAATTTGGGAATCTTTCTGGCAATACCTGCATAATTTATTATTATCCTTAGCAGGGAACATATGACAACTGTTACATTCACCAAACTGACTGTAGTGACCGTAGTCAGAATCAAAAATAAAATTTTTTGGTTCCCATTTCTTTTGAGAATTAGAATAAATTACTTCATAATATTTATGTTTTTTCTTATTTTCCAGGGCATCGTTTAATTGCTCAAGAAGATTACTCAGATCCTGAAAATCTTCACCAGACATCTCGCAATCCCAGGTAAGATTCAGGCTTAATTCACCCCTGAATTCCTTAATAAACCATTGATTAAATTCCAGAGAAAGAGTATGCAGGCTTTCTTTCACATGTTCTAAGTTGGGAGCCAAGAGAATAAAGCGCCCGCCCGCCGCCATTAAAATACAGCTCAAGGGCAAATTAAGATAGTGTAATATTCTATGGATACCTACTTCAACAAGTAAATTCAAATAGAAGGAACGTGCCCGCAATCTTTTGCTGACTCCTTTACCTGTGGAGTCGCTCCCAGTAATTCGATAAATGTAATTCTGTATTCCAGAAAGGTCACCTCCGATTAAGAGAAATTTCTTTTGATAGTTATTTTTTATTTCTTTCTCATTTAATTGGTCTTTATGGTATTGATAGAGACAGGTAGAAATAGCACTGGTTGTTTTTAAATGATCATATAGTGAAATATCTCTCATTTGGGAGGTGGTATCACTTGGTATACACCAAGTATATTTTTCCAACAAGGACATGAGACCCTGGTAAAAATGGGGAAAGTTTGTCGTTTTTAATCTGGAAACCTCTCTTCCAAAAGCATTAACCAGAGCATCAATTTCATTTTCTGATAAATGGTCAAACTCTTGCGGAAAAATTGATTGAACTGATAACGGTTTTGCCCGGTAACGTAAAGGTAACTTTCTAATTATTCTGTTCTCGTCAATAATAATAGAGGGAAAAATGGAATCAAGGGGAACTGTTTTATAGTATTGATGGATATCTTTCTCTTGAGATATTCTTTCACTTGAAGAATAATTATCTGCCCTGCTAACAATATAGGCAAGAGCTCTGGTTCTTTCATCTGAAATAGCTTCAACCAAAAAATCACTACCTATTCTGGGGTCCTCATGGTGACATCTCACCAAATTTGCTACAAGTTCTATATCAACCCAATCATCTTTTAAAAGTGATTTAAATTGGTCACTTAGAACAAAAATTTCCGAATGTTTTGGATGCCTACCTTTCTCAAGTTTCATTCGATTGGTAAATTTACCAATATCATGGAGAAGCCCTGCCAACATAACACTTTGATACTCTTTCATGTCGACCTCCTTTCCTCAGTAATATTGATATTTTTATGTTAAACTATTTAATAGCAATTTACGATACTTCCAGTAATTTATATTGTCCTAAACCAAAACTTGCTCCTTTGCCAACATGAATTAATTCACCTATTCTTATATATGCTAATAATTGTCGAGTGATATCAGAATCTATTAATTCATAGGAAACAATTCCTTTAAATCCACCAAGTTTCATTTTAGTTTTCTGCCGTGTAGAAAAACGCTCCCAGTCATACCAGTGTAAGTCTGAATAGATTGTCTTAAAGTTACGGGCAAAATTGATAATATCTGTAAAATCTAAGTTCATTACTTGATGGCAATGAAAATAAGACAGCGCTGAAATTCTACGCAGTAAGTTTTTGACAAGAATATGAAAAGTTAAATGGTCACTTAGGAATTTCCCCTCATATTTTATACGGGTAGGAGAAAGAAAGTTGATGCTGATTATTTTCGGCAAATTATTATGATTTAAATCGTAAAAGAAATCCTCACCGCATATAATTTTAGGTTGTTTTATCATTTTTTCGGTAGACCTTTCATAAATTATAGTCATAGCATTGAATTCATCTAAAGAAAAGACATCTTCTACCTTTTCTAAAGAATATTTTATTTTATTTCTACCAAGACCTACTTTTCCCAGTTCTATAAATGCCAGAATGAAATAGGGTAAATATTTTATAGCTTCACCAATTAATATCAAATCAAAATAAATATTATCGGTAGGTTTAAATACTTTTCGACTATCAAGAGGTAATTCGATAACAAAGGGATGGGGGGCAAAATTATTTTTTTGCTGAAGCAAGGAATCTTCAGAAACTGGGGTTTCGAAGACATAACAATACAAACACTCACTTCTTATGGAACAGTTGGAACAATCATATTTCTTGGTTTGGCAGCTTACTCTTTTAAAAACATAGCCAAAACCACCACGCAAAGTGGATCCTTTGTATTCTGGCAAAATCAGTTCTGCTAAAGGATTTATAATTAACCTAACCTTACAAATTCTAAAATTAATAAAATCTTTTTTAGCCATTAACTGATTAATTCTTAATACTAATATATATTAGAAAAATACCAAGTAAGCTTATAAGACTTATAAGATATGATATTAATAATATCAAAATTTACTGGAAATTACGATACTATAAAATTATAAAATAGGTCTACTTTTGTTAAATACTTCTTAGCGAAATCTTTTTTATTAATTAA
>LDZU01004945.1_pt1 | contig 10269 bp, 6 predicted proteins | sample 615531 | NCBI WGS metagenome assembly LDZU01 (sample SAMN03408293, study PRJNA278302) | terrestrial metagenome | isolation source: oil reservoir sample SB2 | place: USA: Alaska, North Slope, Schrader Bluff formation | collected 2011-09 | reverse complement strand
CAATTTTAATCTATCTCCGACAGCACCTCCTTAGTGCCCCGAAAACATGATTTTTTCCCGTAAAAATGATCAAAAATGGCAAAAGTGAGCAAGTCAGGTGAAAAACTGTAGGGGCTCGGCACGGCATGCCGAGCCCTTATTTTCATTTGGCTACCTATATGAGCCCTTTCCTGGAACGAAAGTAAACAAGTGATTTGTCAATTAAGGATCAGAAGAAGCATCCACCCTCTGAAATTTCGTAGGTCACGTAGGTTGCCAGGGGCAACCATACGTGACAAAGCATTCCTCATGAGACCCAATGTGACAGCTTCAAACACAAAAAACCCGGCGTGAGAAATTAAGCAAAACTTGAGGCGGCATGATACCGTCGCATATACACAACCAAACCAAACAATTTCACCCCCCTAACCCCCCGCAAGCGGGGGGAAATTGAACTACAATGAACCAGAAATTTATCAATTGAGTATCAGGAATACCTCTCGCACTATAGAATTTCGCAGGTCACGTATGGCGTCCCCAGACGCCTACGTGACAAAAAGATTTCCTCATGATACCCAATGTGACAGCTTCAAACACAAAAAACCCGGCGTGAGAAATTAAGCAAAACTTGAGGCGGCATGATACCGTCATAGATGCACGACCAATCAATTTCACCCCCCTAACCCCCCGCAAGCGGGGGGAAATTGAACGATAATGAACCAGAAATTTATCAATTGAGTATCAGGAATACCTCTCGCACTATAGAAATTCGTAGGTCACGTATGGCGTCTCCAGACGCCTACATGTCAAAAGATTTCCTCAAGATACCCAATGGGATAACTTCTGACACAAAAATCACAGTGTGAGGAATTAAGCAAAAGTTGAGGTGGCATGATACCGACATAGATGCACGACCAATCAATTTCACCTCCCTAACCCCCCGCTTGCGGGGGGAAATTGAACTACAATGAACCGGAAATTTATCAATTGAGTATCAGGAATACGTCTCGCACTATAGAATTTCGCAGGTCACGTATGGCGTCCCAGACCCCCAAGTGACAAAATGTGACGACTACACCACCGTCAATTGCGAGCCTTGCGGGGTCTTTTCGACTTCAATCCGGTTGGGGAAGACATCTTTCAATTCTTCAAGATGCGTGATCACCAAAATCTTCTCAAAATCATCCCGCACCATGTTGATTGCCTCCACCAATCGCTGCCTGCCCTGGGCATCCTGGCTGCCAAAACCCTCATCAATCACCAGGGTCTGCAAGCGAGCCCCCGCCCGACGCGCCAGCACCTGCGAAAGCGCCAATCGAATCGAGAAATTCACCCGGAATGCTTCCCCACCCGAGAACATCTCATAATCGCGCTCCCCGAGACTGTCGCTGATGATGATATCAAGGGTTTCCCTCAGGTCATCCCGACTGGCATCCTTATACTCCCGCTGGGTCACAAAACTAAAAGACATTTGCCCGTTGGTCAGACGTGACAGCAGGTCATTGGTTTCCTCTTCAATCTCCGGCAAGGCTTGCTCAATCAACAATGCCGGCACACCGTCCTTGCCAAAAGCCCTTTCCAGCTGTTTCAAATCTGCAATCAGCTGGGTCAATCCTTCACGTTCTTCAATAAAGCCAGTCTTACGTGCCTTCAGGGTCTCCAAAACAGCGACCTTTTGCCTGGCACCGCCCACCTCCATCCGCAGGCGATTCTCCTGCTCCTGGATATCGTGTAAATCTGATTCAGCCTGTGCCAGGTCAGGCATGTCCACCTCAGCAGCTGCCAGTTGGGCAACCGCCTCATCATGGGTCACCTGCAAGCTTCCCAAATCCCTGTCTTGTTCTTCAAGCTGCGCCTGCAGTCCCTCAATCTCACGTTTGATCGGCGCCAGGGCTGCCCGAGCACCTTCTAAAGCGCGCAGATCAGCCTCTGCTTCTCGTCCTGCCTGCTCTGCTTCTCGCAAGGATTGGTGGGTATCAATATCATAACCAAGGGCTTCCAGTTCAGCATCAATTTCCTTCAATCGCATTCGTGCCGCTTTAGCAAAAGATTCCCCGGAAATTGCCGCCCTGATTTCTGTCAAACGTGGTGCGCCAATTTCGCACCATGCTTTTTCTTCTTCTTCCAGGTGCTTGAGCTGATTTTCTAATTGATCCGCTGTTCTTGTTGCCTCTCGCAGCTCAACTTCAGCCCCCTTCAGATCTGCCAGCTCAGCTCCCATTTCCTGCAAACGACCCTCAAATCCTTTCAGCAGCTTTTGATTCTCACGATACCGATCCCCCCTTTTCTCACCATCTTCTGTTAAAGATTGGATCAGCGCCTCCCGCTCCTCAGCGGACAGCGGCTGTCCGCAAAGGGGGCAATCCACGCCATGTGCAGCCTTAAGTTGATCGATTCGTTCTCGAAGTTCCTTCATCTCTGCGTACAGACGTGGGTTTTCCGCCTTTGCATCAGCATGCTTCACCTGAAGCTGACGGATTTCTTCATCCAGTGTTTCACGACGTTTGAGCCGTGTTTTTGCGTGTTCAACCTTTTCGCGAGTTTCACTTAATCGCGTCTTCAGGTTTTCCGCTTCCATCCGAGCTTTTTCGAGCGCGGATTGTTTTTCTTCCAGGCTTTGCATCTCCTGGCTTAGCCGCGCTTGTTCTGCCCTAATCAGGCTCAAAGGTTCGTGCCGTAGCGCTTCATGCTTACGAAATTGTTCCGCCAAAACCTCCATCGCTTCCAATGCCTGGCGCGCTTTTTGCCAATCATCATAAGCCTTTTCAATTTGACCGCCTTTAGCAAGGATGGCATCATATTCCTGCTTCTCAGACTGCCGCTCTGCCAAGGTTTGAGCTGTTCGCTCATTTTCCTGTGCTGCCGCATCAAGCTGTGTTCGTAAGGCAGCCACCATCTTGCGCTGTTCATTGAGGGCTGCCTGCAATCGGCGGACATTTTCCAGGGATTGTGCACGCTCCTTCCGCTGCTCCGAAAGGATTTCCAAACGCGCTTCCAGTTCCGCCAACCTTTCTTTGCGCTGCGGACCTTCATCCAATTCCGCCTGGATCTCGCTGATGCGTCCTTCTAAAGCTTTGACTTCTTTTTCTTTTTCACGCCGACGCAAAGCCGCTGTCTCCCGATAGGTCTCCCACACTTCCAAGCCTAAAATGTTGCTCAGAATGCGTTTTCGCTCCCCAGGACGTGCCATAGCAAATTGATCTGCCTTACCCTGCAGGAAGAAGGAGGCGTTGGTGAAGGTATCAAAATCCATCCGGAGGGTGTCTTCAATCTTTTTATCTGTCTCTCGCAGGGTGCGTTCGGTTAACGGCTTCCATCGATGGTCTTCCCCCGGAATTTGAGATAAGATAAAAAACTCCACAGAAGAAGTTTTGCCGCGCGGATTCGCCCGCTGAACACGGTAGCGATTGCCCTCATAATCGAAATCAAAGGTCACCTGCGCTGCTTCCACAGAGGGATGATTATTGATCACCGATTCATCACGCTTGCGGGCTTGCCCAAACAAAGCCCATGTGATGGCATCTAGCAAAGCGGACTTACCTGCCCCATTCTGACCTGAAATGCAAGCCAGGTTAAAGCCAGTAAAATCCAATTCCACCGGGTCACGATAAGAAAGAAAGCCCTCAATTTTCAGTTTTATGGGGATCATATTAAAATCCTATGTCTTTCAAAATATCACGATTGCTGCGGCGATCCTTCTTTTCCAGTAATTCTTCCCAAAAGGCATCATCATATCGGCGGGAGTGGACCACAATGGGCATCGGTACCCCCCACCCCAGCATGAGCACTTCCTCTTTTGGCTGCAAATGCGCCAGCATCCCACGCAAGGCATCTCGACCGGCTAAACCGGTTAACACCGATTGGATATCATCGGAGTCGCCCAGCCAACCCGTGATGCGCGTGCCCAATTGCGACATCACTTCGTCGTAAATCTGCGAAGGACGCTGATCAATGATCAGCAAAGTGACGTAATATTTACGCATCTCCCGGGCAATGGTGCTGAAGGTTGTCTGAGAGGCCATCTCACGGTTGAGCAGTTTGTGAGCTTCTTCAACCGCAATCACCAGCGGACGGGGTTCCGTTGCACCCTGGTGCCCGCTGCGGAAATTATTCGTTCTGTGTTCCCACACATCCCGGATTCGGCGGGTGATCAGGTTGGAAACGAACAAATAATCCAGGTCTTCTTCATGGTCGCCAAATGATAATACAATATGCTGCCCATTATCCAAATTATTAATCATTTGGTTTAAAGCATCGCCAGCAGGATTTTCCACAATATAAGGACAATCAAAAAGCCGGTTAAGTTTATTATGTAATCCAATAGCAGCTAACTGATGAACGTTGGCTTCATTTGCCCATGCTTCAATACTATCATCAGCTGGCACTTTATTTCCTTCATCGTCTTCTTGAACTGCATGCGGTCGCATATTCTTGAATTCATGAAACCAATTTCTACCGAACTTATTGAATAACGCATTCAAGGTTGCAGGTGTTGTCTCGCGCAAATTCAATTCCTGAGACAACATCAGAATATCTTCGGGCATAATATCAGACTCTGCAATCTCCAAAGTATAATCCGGTGTCTTTCCGCGGATGGTTGCACCCCGCCCTAATCCGACCATGCGCACTTTAGATGGGAATTTCCCCTTCAAGCCTGGCACACGCATGCCGGTATCTGAAGCGGTGTCATCCGGTCCATACTCGTTATGCATATCAAAGATCAACACAGCGGTCTTATCCCGTTTAATCAAACCGGCTAGAATCACCCGGGTCAGAAAAGATTTACCCGTACCGGTCGCGCCAAAGATTCCGGATGAACGTTGAACCAGTTTATCCAAATTCACACAAACAGGGTGCCCGCCTTCAATAGTGTCACCAATACGAAAGAAAGCCTTCTCGCCCTCTTTTCCAAAAATCTCGGCAATATCCCCGGCACCTGCCAGACGTACCTCAGCATGGTGCTGCGGTACAGTCTTAACCGGTTCAGGGCGAATTTCTTCTTCCATCACCTTTTGGAACCAGGTTTGATAAGCTTCAGGATCTTCATTCATATCCGGTCCCTGTTCCATCATCAATGCTGCCATCACTTCAAGATTGGTGAACAGGGTTTGCCCATGAAGGAGTTTCGCCAATTCAGGTGGCAGGCGGGTTTCGGTTTGCTCATCGGCAAAGCGCGGATCGGTAGAACCGAGCTGCATATCCGTCACCAGTCCGTAAAACAACCAGTTCCCACTTTCGACCACCACAAAAGCCCCTTCCTGCACCTTTTGCGCAGGGACGGTCAGGCGCGCCTGTAAGTTCGCCTTCAGACCGCCGCCAATGATGTAGCCAATCGGTTTGTGTGATTCTTCTGAGGTTGATACCGTTTGTTCGCTCATGTCATTACCATTCGTTTCTAAATGCGAATTGAACATCTTAAATCTCGCTGACTGCGCTGAGGGTCTTGATTAAACCCTGGTAATCATCCCGCATCAGGGTGATCAATTCTCCCACCGCCATTTGGTACCAGGCTTCATTACCGGCATCAACCTGGGCTGCCCGAGCCTGGTACAGGTGCGCTGCCAGGAGTTCCTCAATCGGTTTGTCCCTGTCCCGTAGGATATGGCGAAAATAACCAAAGCGTCCTTCGCCGGTAAAATGCGCCACCTCACCGGAGCTGCACAAGAAAATAGCATCCAGGCTTAACGGCGGTCGTGGCGGCAGCAGATGAAAAATTCGTCCGCCCTGCTCATAACCCAGCGCCAAAACACCAATTTCAACAGGCACATTTCGGTTTTCCCGGTTGTCTTTCAGCACCTCTTCAGGCACATCCTGGGCGGTGATCAACTGCCGTACCAAACCGTCATCTTCAATGTGAATGTCATAGATCACACCGTAAACCTGGTACTGTGCTTCCAGCGGCACCCTGACCATCGCACCAAAACTTGGCGCATTTAACTGGTTTACCTTGCAGCCAACAACAAACCCGGTTGTGCCAGAGCGCAGCAGGCGCCCAATTTCAATTTCGCTCATCCCTGATACCTCGTTTTCGTCCTGTCTAAGTCCTTGTGATATTGCTTGTTCGATTTCTCATCCACGGAAATACCCCGCCGGTCAAATTCTGCCACGATCATTTCCTCCACGTGCTGATGCTCGGGCAGTGTCACCACGGCAACCTCGTGCGCCCTATGTAAAATGTAAGGATAGGGTCGTGAGCCCATGATGCATGTCTGTTCGGTGAGCACTGCCTGCAGAACGCCAACCAGGTCATGATCACAGGCCACCCAAGCTGGAATTTCCACACGAGCTAAATGAGTTTTTCCAGGCGTCCCGACATTCAGGTAAAAGAAATGCAGCGCCAGGTCACCTTTAAACCTTTGTGATGTTTCTGAGTGGATGGCAAAAATTGCCGATCGATCCCCGGGGTTAACCAGCAAATCAGACAGAAGACTGACGTCATTCACCCCGGCAAATTTCCGCTGGCGATGGCTGTAGGCTTCTAAATCTTGATCACTGAGCTCCACCAATTCCAGCAGCTGCCCAATCAGGCTGCTGCCTGGCTTATCCACATAGCCCAGTGTCATCAAGCCTTGTTCATGCAATCGTTTTAGAACCCCAAGGTACTGATCCAGGGTCTTTTCAAATTCCCTGGTTTCTTGTGGTTCCCGATACAGCTCAAGCGGGCCATCTGTCATTGAAATGGCGGGTAAAAGCAGATCTTCTGCCAGATCAGCCAGCGCTTCCCGTTCACGCAAGTCGCGCTTGAGTGCCACCATCCCCTCGGAAATCAAAACACCAGAGGGTGTGAACAGCGAATCATAATCCAGAAGCTGGCTCTGCGTAAAAATCTCCGGGGTCAACCCTGAACCGCGCACCATTTTGATCAGCCCAACATTGATCACACAAAAAGCCACCTGGGCATGTCGGCTGGGATTTATTTGCGACCCATCCGCAGCCATCACGGTGAATTTTTTTGGCAGTGGGGGTTTGGGAACAACCGTATCCAGCGGCTCATCCACCGGCAGCGCACAGCGCAGGTGCCTGACGACATCTGCTGCATAGCTGACCCTGGCTTTGAGCTCATCCAATCGATGGGCATAACCCTGGATTAAGTCCGTGACTTCTTTTTGGCGGACAGCAATTTCTTCCTTGCGTGCCAAAGCCTGGGCGCCGAACCCCTTTAGTTTTTTCTGAATGTCAAGCAGATTGACGGGCATGCTTCCCTCATTTAAGTTGGAACATTTGTTTGATTATTTTAATGGCTTTTGTGCTTCACGGCAAGATGAACATCAATCTAAAAAAGGTCAGGATTGCATCCTGTTTGTCACACATCTTAATTAACACCATTTTCTTCTTGAGTGTAACCGTTCTCAGTCTACTTTCTACCAACGACCCGCTACAAACTACCAACTACAAGCCACCCCCCTAACCCCCCGCAAGCAGGGGGAAATGAATCTTGTAATCTCTGACAAATCCTGTAAACGTAAATCAGGACGGGTCACGGTTCACTAATACCCAGTACCCAATACCTGGTACCTGGTGACCACTCACCACTCACCATTCACAAATCAAGCTTTCCCACTTTCATTGACATTACATTCTTCTCCAGATATACTTCATTCAGAATTAAATAAACAAATCCTTCGGGGCAGGGTGAGGGTCTTTGACCCAATTCCCGACCGGTGGTAATCCCAGAAATTGGGCAGCCCACGAGTGCCAAACAGCACATGAACCGGTGAAATACCGGTGCCGGCGGTTAGAGTCCGAATGAAAGAAGGTATCTGCGTTCTATAACGCGATCTCTTGCCCCGAATCTATTTCCGGGGTTTTTCTTTATGTCAGCAGCAGGATCAATCTCAAAATTACACAAAGCCCGTCCGCTAAAACGGATTTTAATATTATTCCTTTCTCTGGTGATTGGGATTTTAATCTGGTCTGCCGCCGCCAGCTTATTTGACCTGCCGGCATTTATCCTGCCCGGACCCGCGCTGGTCTGGGAACGATTTTTGCGTTCCCTTGAAAGCGGACAGTTATTGCAGCACGCCATTGCAACCCTCTCAGAAGTTCTGGCAGGCTTATTCCTGGGCGGCTTTGTCGCAACGGTGCTGGGTTACCTGATCGCAAAATCACCGGCGCTGGAAAACCTGATCTCCCCTTACCTGGTCGCCAGCCAATCCATCCCGATCGTTGCTATTGCCCCCTTGTTGGTGATCTGGTTCGGACCCGGCATTTTCTCAAAAATCCTGATCTGCAGCCTGACCGTGTTTTTCCCTGTATTGATCAACACCGTGGTCGGTTTGCGGGAAGTTCCCCAGGATCTACGTGACTTGATGCGCTCTCTAAAAGCCTCAAGAGTCCAGACGCTGACAAAACTTGAAATACCTGCTGCCCTGCCTATCTTCCTGGGCGGACTGCGCGTGGGTGCCACACTCTCCGTCATCGGCGCAGTGATCGGGGAACTGGTCGGGGCCGATCGCGGTCTCGGCTTTTTGATCAACGTCGGACGCGGGCAGTACGACACTGCCCTGGTTTTTGTTGCTGTGATCACCCTGGCTGTAATCGCCATGTCCTTATATGGGTTGGTCTTGCTGATTGAAACGCAGGTTCTATCCTGGCAATCATGGCGTGATGAGGCTAAATAACAATTATCAATTTGAGGATTTAAGATAGATGACAAAAAAAATGACATTAATCGCTTTTCTCTTGACCAGCACGATCATCCTTTCTGCCTGTCAATCCATCAACCTGGCGGATGAATCCGAAATCATCCCAACCCGGCTGACAATGGGGTACATCCCCAACATCCAGTTTGCACCGGTGTATGTGGCTATTGAAAAGGGCTATTTCAATGATGCCGGCTTTGAGGTGGAACTGGAGTATGGCAATGAAGCTGACGCCGTGGCATTAATCGGTGCAGGCGAGCAGACCTTTTCCATTGCCAGCGGGGAACAGGTCTTGCTGGCAAGAGCCCAGGGATTGCCCATAACCTACGTGGCAGCCTGGTACAAGGAATTTCCAGTGGGCGTGGTTTCACTCAGCGAGCAAAACATTAGCTCTCCTGAGGACCTGGCAGGAAAAACTGTGGGTATTCCAGGGCTTTACGGCGCGAGCTATATTGGGTTCCGTGCCCTGATGGAGGCTGCACAATTAAAGGAAGCGGACCTGACCCTGGTTTCTATTGGGTTTAACCAGGTTGAAGCCCTGGTGTCGGGACAGGTCCAATCCGCTGTGATTTACCTTGCCAATGAACCATCAGTACTGCGCGCCCAGGGCTATGATGTCAATGTGATCCCGGTTGCAGATTATCTAAAACTTGTCGCAAATGGCCTTGTGACCAACGAAAAAACGATTCAAGACAAACCGGATTTAGTTCGGGCATTTAATGAAGCGCTGCTAAAGGGCATTTCGGATGCGGCTGAAGAACCGGAGGAAGCCTACGAAATCAGCAAAAAATATGTGGAAAACCTGGAAGAAGCGGACGAAGCCCTTCAGAAAGAAGTTCTAGCGGAATCGATCAAACTCTGGCAAACAGAACAACCCGGTTACAGCGACCCGGCTGCTTGGGTAAATATGCAAGCAGTTATGCTTGAAATGGGGCTGCTTGAATCCCCCCTCGAGCTTGAAAAGGTTTTTACAAATGACTTCCTCCCCTGATATTGCATTAAGCGTTGAGGGGCTTGAGGTCATCTTCAGTGACGCCAGCGGCGTTGTACATGCCTTGAGTGACCTGTCCTTCAGCCTGGCATCCAACATCGTCCCCCCAACTAAAGGGCAGTTCCATTTCTACAACCATCATGACAAGGTTGGCCTGGTATTTCAAAAACCAAACCTGATGCCCTGGCGCCGCGTGATAGATAATGTCAGCTTACCCCTTGAATTAAATGATATACCGCGTGAGAATATTGAAAATCAAGCCCATGAATTGATCAAATTGGTGGGATTAGAAGGATTTGAGAACGCTTACCCACGTGATCTTTCAGGGGGTATGGCTCAGCGTGTTGCAATTGCGCGCTCCCTGATGCAAGACCCGGTTATTCTCTTGCTGGATGAACCCTTTGGCTCTCTCGACGCGCTCACACGGGAGGTGATGGGGGATGAATTACTCCACATCTGGCAGGCGAAACGAAAAACCGTGCTGATGGTCACCCACTCGATTTCAGAAGCCATTTATCTATCAGATAAAGTCTTCGTCCTCTCGCACAGACCAGGAAAAATCGTTCTGGAATTACCCGTGGACCTCCCCCGCCCGCGCACGCCTGACATGCGTTATTCCCCGGAATTCAGCAGCCTGGCACACACCCTGCGGGATGA
>LDZU01006102.1_pt1 | contig 10275 bp, 10 predicted proteins | sample 615531 | NCBI WGS metagenome assembly LDZU01 (sample SAMN03408293, study PRJNA278302) | terrestrial metagenome | isolation source: oil reservoir sample SB2 | place: USA: Alaska, North Slope, Schrader Bluff formation | collected 2011-09 | reverse complement strand
AAGAAGTAATCAAGACCTCAAAAGTGTTGCTATCCGTTGGACGTGTTCCTGACTTTGGTGGATTGGACATTCAAAAGTTAGGTATAAAATTAGAGAATGGTGGTATCTACGTTGATTCGTATATGCAAACCAACATACCTCATATTTATGCTGTAGGCGATGTCACCGGTAAGAAGATGTTAGCCCATGTAGCCTCCAGACAAGGACAGGTAGCTATTGATCATATATCAGGCAATTCTGAGCCAATGTCTTACCAAGTTGTACCTTTCTGCGTTTTTTCCAATCCTGAATTAGCCAGTGTAGGATTAAATGAGAAAGAAGCAAATGAAAAATACGACAATATTAAAGTCTTTCGTTTTCCTTATCGGGCAAATGGTAGAGCATTAACCATGAATGAACAGGAGGGTTATATTAAAATGATTGCTAATACTCAGAACCATCGTATACTTGGTGTTCATATCATTGGAGCGCACGCCAGCGAACTGATTGCCGAGGCTGCTTTGGCTTTACAATTAGGAGTTACTGCCTCTGATATTGCCAATACCATCCATGCCCATCCTACTTTAGCTGAAATTATTGCTGAGACCGCGGAAGGAATTTTGGGATATCCCATTCATGTGGTTAGGTAAAGCAATAGTAGGTATATTCTATAAAAAATTATAATAATTAAAAATAAAAATAATAGGCATAATAATATAATAATAAGAGATAAAGTTAGATGAGAAAAAATGATATAAGAAGCAACTGGAAAACAGAAATAACTCAGTAAAAGGGGTATTTAAAATATGAGTTTAAAAGTGGTGGGAATTATAGGAAGTCCCAGGAAGGGAATGAATACTGATACCCTGGTTAGCAGAGCATTGGAGGGAGCCCAATCGGCTGATGCAGAAGTAGAAATAGATAAAATCTACCTCAATGATCTGGATATTATGCCCTGTCAAGCCTGTAATACATTTCCATCTCCTGATTATTGTTTCTTCCATGACGGTATGGATATAATCTATGAAATTCTCGAAACTGCCGATGCTCTGGTGGTAGGTGCTCCTGCCTATTTTGGGACTATTAGTGCCCAGTTAAAATTACTCATCGACCGTTCCAATTGCCTGGCAGAGATGATTACCCTGCCGGAGGGGAAAACAGTATTTAAATCCAGGTTACCTAAAAGAAAAAAAGGAATCTTTATCTGGGTAGCAAATATTTCTAAAAATCCAGAACACGCCTTGGTTTCTTTAAGAATCTGGAGTAAATACTTTGCCAATATCGAGCTAATAAATACTTTAGTGGTAACAGAATCTGATGCCGGGGAAGGTGCTCAAAAACGAGAAGAACTTCTTGGGAAAGCTTTTCAGTCAGGATTATCCTTGGGAACATCATTAGGTTTACTTTAGCATAACAGATACTTTGATAAAAGCAGTTTCTTTTAGCGGTTTGGTTGAATTAATAGAACTAAAAAATATTGACATCTTGTTTATAAATTTATAAAATTAAATAATAGAGAAAATCTCCACTTGAATGTTTCTTATTTTTTATCTTCAACGCCAGCAAAAGGTGTACCTCAGGAGGTGGTAACCTGCTGATATTCTCGATTTTCAGGTCTAATTAAATCCTGATAATAAGTCATATTCTCCAAATAGAAAAAATACTATTTTTTTATGACATAGATTTCCAGTTTTGTATCATATAAAAAACTAAATTTAAAATATTAGGAGGTATAAAATGTTAAGAAAAAATAAAAATATTTTCATCATTACAATAGCTGTTGGCATCATAATATTTTTTAACTGTTCCTGCCTGGCAGCCATCAGCGTATCGGAAATAATTAATAATATGCGGAAGGCGTATGAGAAACAGATGGTAGGAATTAATGATTATACTATCGTGCAGAAGGCTACCGGAGGTATAGCTGCTATGGCTGGAGAAACAACTGTCTATTACAAGAGGGCGAAAGTGGATGGAGAGGAAATTTATAAGACTCGTACCGAATCACAACCCATGGGCATGGCTTATGTCTCTATCTATGATGGGAAGTATAACTGGACGCCTAATTTTATGACCGGTGAGATTGAAAAGGAATTAGCGGGAAGCAATCCAGCACAGTTCTGGAAGAATATCGATCTTGCCCAGACCAAGTATTTAGGAGAAGAGGTGCTTGATGGCGAAAAAGCTTATGTTTTACAGATTGACAATGCTTTACAGGTGATAGCGAGTCAGCAAGGTGTACCTATAGAAGAAGGAGAATCTCAGGAAGCATCAGGAAAATTGTGGATCAGTAGTAAAACCTGGATGCCTTTACGAATGCAACTAATTATGAAGGCAGATTCAGAGGAAATGATAATGAATACTGTCGCCACAACCGATTATACAGACTATCGTCAGGTTGGTTCTATGCTTCATCCTTTTCAGCTGGTCGTGAATATGACTACAGAGATGGATACCTCCGGAATGAGTGCAGAAGATAGAAAAAATTCGGAGCAGACCATGCAAATGATGCAATCTATGATGGCAGGCATGGGTTCTTTCACCATTGAGACGGTGGACATCAAAATAAATACTGGTCTTTCTGACGATCTTTTCGATGGAACTAAATTGAAATAGATTTAATCAAACAGACAATTATTAAACAGTGGACTGTTCTCTGTGTCATAAAGCAAAAAAACTGTCCCTTTGATGAAGATTTTGCACTTTGAAAAGTACTAAATAAATTTATAGGTAATAGTTTTCCCTTAAATGAAGATGAAAAAAATGATAATAGTGATGGTGAGAAAAATTTTCCCTAATTCTAAAAAAATTATTTTTTTCTTATTTATTCTCTTTTTTATTTTTTCAATGTTTTTAAATGATTCAAGTATTCTAGCCAATCAGACAGATAGTCCTCCCATTGATAACAACTCTCCATCAACGACTTTGAAGAGTTGTCTTGAATGGTATGAAGCGAATCACCCGACTCCCATTCAAATATATCATGAGGGCAATTGTAAAGAAATTGCTGGGTATAAGGGCATCCTTTCCTGGAATGTTATGGAGGGAATAAAGGGTAGGTTAAAAGAAGAATGTGGACTCTGGGAGAGATGCACTATGTCGGGAACGATTGGAGAGATAACTGATGAAACTATTCATCTGGAACAGTTTGAATTTCTGTCTCCTGATGCGACAAGTATTTTGGAAACCTATGATTTTTCGGTATATGGATTTGTAAGATGTACTGAACCCATTCTACGAGTTGAACCGGAGAAAAAGGCTATGCTGGTGGGGGAATGGATAGCCATTAAGGTGTATTTAGACTGTGGTTATGAAATGTGTGTGGATAAACCAGTTATTATAGAAGTAGTATCTGGCCCTGGTGAGCTGGAACTACCTGAGTTGACTGCTGAGCAGAGGGCTAAGCTATTGGATTTAGGCTATTTTCTCCATCAAGATGAGATCATAATAACCCATCCTATAGTTGCGGAGGCTGAACTTCATGCCATTGATAAAGGTACTATAGAAATCAAAGCTACCTATGATAGTTGCCGGGGAGGTGTTTATCAGAGCACAATTACTGAAACCATTCAGATCAATGTCGGACAGTGTGTCGTTATTGACTGCACCTATAAAACCGATCCCGGACGTTTTGGGGAGAGTGGTCTTCAATGGGGAGGCAATATTCATTGTGAGGTTTGTCTGGAAGTCTATCAGGAAGTACAATATGGAATGCAGGTACGTTCTCTTCGTGGCGAAGCTAGAGGTATCCAGGATTGCTGGGTAGAAATTGATGATAAATATTACTGGATTGAAAATATCAGGTGCCCAGCCTTTACAGGGTTTATTGAAGGAGTTATCTGGGGTGATATATACAGCTTTAGAGTATCAATTGATGATTCTGCTGCCCTAACTTTTGACGAGTGCAGTGGTGAGAAAGATCGTCCCCAGCGTCTTACCAGGCATGAATGGGATCCGGTTAATTTCATAGGTGTCCCCATTCATCTTGATGCTTCCGATCTGGATTCAACCTTCGTTTATGAGGAAAAATCCAATATTATTGGTACACAGTATAAAGTTGTTGCCCGGTGGCAATAAAAAGAAGAAATATAATAAAAATTTTTTCTTATTTATGCTTGACAATCTGTTCTATTGATGTATAATGAGTTGTCATCTGGCAATAGATGTGAGGGTGACATAGTTCAACCTTACCAAGTTAAGGTTTGATACACAGTAATATATAAAATTCTAGAGATACTTTTACTATCTTGTGCTACTTTACCTCTAAGTTTAATGTTACTGGAAAATAAAAATATTTATTAAAAAGGAGGTTAAAGATATGCAAGGTAGTAAGCTGTATGTGGGAAATTTAAGTTATTCTGTCACTAATCAGCAACTGGAAGAGCTTTTCGCTAATCAGGGCACTGTCAAAAGTGTCAATATTATCGAAGGCAAAGGTTTTGGTTTTGTAGAAATGTCTTCATCAGAAGAAGCTCAATCAGCTATGGAAGCTTTGAATAATTCTGAATTTGCTGGTCGTCCTTTAAAGATTGATGAAGCTAGACCACAAAAACCCAGAAGAGATTTTCGTGATAACCGAAGACGATATTAACTTTTAGTTAATTAAAATTTCTAAATAGGGGACGATTCTCTGTCTCATGTTTATTGGAACAGAGAATCGTCCCCTATTTATTTTTTATTTGCCTTGGAAAAAATAATAAGATAAAATTTATTCAAAATGGAATATATCCTAAGGAAGGTAATGTAACAATGGAACTTATTTATCAGGGAAAAACAAAAGATGTTTATTTTTTAGAGGATGGAAATTATCTATTAAAGTTTAAAGATGATGTGACCGGAGAAAATGGAGTTTTTGACCCAGGAGCCAATACTGTTGGCTTAACTATAGCAGGAGCTGGTAAAGCTGCCTTAAGATTGTCAAAATTATTTTTTGAACTGTTAGAAGAGAGGGGTATCCCCACCCATTATATCAGTGCCAATATTGAAGAAGCCACTATGATTGTTAAACCAGCCATGGTATTTGGAAAAGGTCTGGAGGTTATTTGTCGTTATAGGGCGGTAGGCAGTTTTTTACGGCGCTATGGTAGTTATATAGAAGAAGGGGAACTTTTAGATGGGTTGGTAGAGGTTACCCTGAAAGATGATGAACGGAATGACCCCTTAATCAATGAAGATGCTCTTGAAATGCTGGGAATACTTACTAAGAAAGAATACCAAATATTAAAAGAGCTTACCAGAAAGATCGGGAATATTATAAAAGAGGTATTAACTAATAAAGGAATCGAATTATATGATATAAAACTTGAGTTTGGCAGGAGTAAAGATAATAATAAGATAATTTTAATTGATGAAATTTCTGGTGGTAATATGAGGGCGTATAAAAACGGAAAATACTTACAACCATTGCAATTAGAAAAATTACTAATAAACTCTTAACGATAGATTTTTTAATAACTATTACTGGACTTCGACAGTATAAATACGTTGGGTGCAATATTATTTGGCATCAGCAATTTATAATAATTAGAGGTAGAATAATATAATATGAGAGAGATGATAATAGAATTCCTTTTCACCTTCAAAGAATATTTTATCGAGGTGTTACCTTGGGTTATTATAGGGTTTTTTTTAAGCGGTTTAATCCATGAGTTTGTCCCTACAGAGTGGGTAGAAAAACACTTGGGAAAGAAGGGAATAAAGCCTCTTCTTTATACTACTTTGGTAGGGACAGCACTCCCCATCTGTTGCTGGGGTTCTCTCCCGGTAGCCTTTAGCCTCTACCAAAAAGGGGCAAAATTAGGGCCGGTTTTAGCCTTTTTGGTAGCCACCCCGGCTACCTCTATATCCGCTCTCTTAGTCTGTTTTGCCCTTCTGGGGATAAAGTTTACTGTGTTCATCTTCTTTGCCGTTGTCTTGATGGGACTCGTGGTAGGTACTATTGGGAACCTCCTCCGATGGGAACCAAAGAGGGAGGTAGAAGCGATGATGATGGGTACAGATCCGGTCTGTGGAATGAGGGTGGATAGGCATAATGCAGTAAGGACAGAGTATAAAGGCAATACTTACTACTTCTGCTGCCCCCATTGCCAGGCTACCTTTGAGAAGGAGCCAGCAAAATATGTCACCGAAGAAGAAAAAGAAGAAGAGAAAAAAAGTACTAAAGAAAGGATGAGTTCAGTTTTCAGGTATGCCTTTATAGAGATGGTCAGGGAGATGGGGCCGGAGTTAATTCTGGGTCTTGCCCTTGCTGCTCTGGTAGCAGCGGTAACCCCGGTGGGAAAATTTGTGGGAGATTATCTAAGTGGCGGTCTTGGCTATCTGTTCAGCCTCATCTTTGGCTTAATAATGTATATCTGTTCCACTGCCAGTGTCCCCTTAGTTCATGCCTTTATTTCTCAAGGTATGAACCACGGAGCCGGGATGGTATTACTTCTGGTGGGTCCGATCACCAGTTGGGGGACTATTCTGGTCTTGAGAAAAGAGTTTGGTATTAAAATTGTACTCGTATATCTGGCCGTAGTCAGCATTTTAGCCCTATTCTTAGGTTTTCTCTTCTCAATAATATAAAGGTTAGAAAGAAGTAAGACAAATTTTAGAAATATTCCTGTTGTTGGTCTAAGTAGGGTATGGATAGGAGAAAAGAATTTACCAAATCTTTGGAATTAGCGGCATTGATGATGAGAAAAGGTAAAGTCCGGAGATTGAGAAGATAAATCTGGATTTTGCCTGTTTATAAACTGTCAGGTCAGTGGAGAGACAAGGTTTTCTCGCAGAGTTGAACAAAAAAGATTTCTAGTTGAAGAAAGGATTTTAAAATGGAAAAAACCTTAGTTCTTATCAAACCGGAGGCAATAGAAAGAAGACTGGTAGGGGAAATAATTTCTCGTCTGGAAAGAGTAGGGCTAAGATTAGAAGAGATTAAACTTTTAAAACCGGCCAGGGAAATAGTGGAAAGACATTATCCCGACAACCAGAACTGGCTTAGAAATGTTGGCAGTAAAACAATTGATACTTATAGGAGATATAATTTAAACCTGAGGCAAGATTTAGGCACCGAAGACGACTTAGAAATTGGACAGATAATCAGAAAGTGGCTCATTGAGCATTTAACTTTCGAACCAGTTATTGCTCTTGTTTTAAGCGGGAATCATGCCGTGGAGGTAACCAGAAAAATGGTAGGTAGGACCGTGCCCCTTTTTGCAGATTTAGGTAGCATAAGAGGAGACTTTTCTACCGATTCTCCGGATTGTTCTACCCCTGAAAAAAGAGTCCTATATAATTTAGTTCATGCCTCAGAATCAGTGGAAGAAGCTCAACGGGAAATTGCCCTTTGGTTTGGTAATCAGAATTAAATAAAATAGTGGTCTATAATTTTGTAAGGAGTGCAAAAATGATTGATTTAACAATCCATGAAGAACAACTTCAAAGAACTGTTACCAGAGCTAGAGAGAGGAATATTGTTATTCCCACTTTTAAACAGATGAAAAATCCAGAGCTTATTCCTGAGAAAATCAAAAATAAGTTAAAAGAGATAGGACTATGGGATATCAACTCTTATAATCTATTTCGTATTACCTGGAAGAATCAACCAGTAAAGACGGGTGGACTTTTTGATGGAGTAAACTTCCTGGAATTACCTAAAAAACTAACAGGAGTTAAAGCGCGTATTATGGGATTGGTAGGTAAATGGTTTCCCACTGGGGCTCATAAGGTGGGTGCTACTTTTGGTTGCCTGGTTCCGCGATTAGTGACTGGCCAGTTTGACCCGACTTATCAAAAGGCAGTTTGGCCTTCTACTGGTAACTATTGTCGTGGTGGTGCTTATAATGCTGCACTTCTCTCTTGCCAGTCCATTGCTATTCTACCGGAAGGAATGAGTAGGGAACGTTTTGAATGGTTAGTTCAGATGGCAGGAGAAGTCATAGCTACTCCAGGAACAGAGAGTAATGTAAAAGAGATATTTGATAAGACCTGGGAGCTGAAAAAGACCAGGGATAATGTAGTTATTTTTAATCAGTTTGAAGAGTTTGGTAATTACCTCTGGCATTATGAGGTTACCGGTCAGGCAATAAAAGAGGTATTGGAACAGGTCATGGATTCTAAAGAACACTTTGCCGGGATAGTATTGACTACTGGTTCGGCAGGGACTCTGGGTTGTGGAGATTATTTGAAAGAGATATTTCCCACCAGTAAGATTGCCGCTGGTGAGGCTTTACAATGCCCGACTCTTCTGGCTAATGGGTATGGTGCCCATCGCATTGAAGGGATAGGAGATAAACATGTGCCCTGGATTCATAATGTAAAAAACACTGATATGGTTATTGCTATTGATGACCGTAATGCTATGGGGCTTATTCGACTGTTTAATGAACCTGCTGGGAAGAGCTATTTAGATAAAATAGGTATTGAGGATAGTATTATTGAACAGTTACCTCTGCTAGGAATTTCCAGTGTAGCTAATCTCCTTATGGCTATTAAATTTGCTAAATATTATGAACTTACCGAAAAAGATATTGTCTTTACCGTCTTTACTGATTCTATGGAATTATATGAGTCCAGACTTAAGGAAGGGGAAACAGAGTTTGGTACTTATAGCATTAATGATGCTGCCATTGATTATCATACTAATATCAAAGCTATTTCTACTGATTATATGCAGGAATTGACTTATTATGATCGAAAAAGGATTCATAATTTAAAATACTTTACCTGGGTAGAACAGCAGGGTAAGAACTTAGAGGAATTAAATGCCCAGTGGTACGATTATGACCATTATTGGGGAAGTATTCGCCATCAGGTTGATAAAATTGATGAACTTATTAATGAATTTAATAAGAAAGTCGGTTTGCTTAACTAAATAAATTAAATATAATCACTATATTAAATCACGAACTACACTGTAAAAGTTTTTAAATACATCTCTACGACCGATTACTCCCACCAGCTTATTCTGACTGGTTACTGGCAAAGTATGTATATTTCTGTATTTCATTAAGGCGATGATTTCATCCAGATTTCCTTCCGGGCTTACCGTGATAACTTCTGTGGACATGGCAAAACTAACTTTAGGCTGAGAATATTCACTACTATTATTTATTAATATTTCACCCGTTTTGATCATATCCATTACCAGAAAAAGGTCATTAGTAGTAATTATACCGATAATTTCATTATCTTCCACCACTGGGAAGCCACTAATTCTTTTACTTATCATTAGCTCTGCCACCTCTGCTAAGGTATCCTCTTTTTTTACGGTAATAACCTCTTTGGTCATAATGTCTTTTGCTTTTATCTGTTTTAATTGCTCTGTTAATTTTTCTAAGTTCAGGGATTTGTGGTTGTTCATTTTTTACCTCATCTAAAAAAAATTTGTTATCAATAATTATAAACAATATCAATAATTATTGATAATTTATTTAGGTATGTTTAGCTTTTATTTTTAATCAGGTAATAACTCCTTGATTTTTTTAATAAAATCATTGATATCATAAGGTTTTGCTACAAACAAGGTAGCGCCGATATCATAAACATTCTGCTCTAAATTGACTTTACTGGTTTGAATAATAACTGGAATGTTACTAAAGTCTTTGTGTTTCTTTATCTCCTGTAATAACTGTATACCATTCATAGTCCCCTGGAGGGTAATAGAGGAGATAATTAAGTCCACCCATTTTCTTTTTAAAGTCATTATGGCATCAATCCCATTGTAGACAACATCAACATTATAATTTTCTACTTCCAGATTCCTCTTTAGTCTTTCTGAATGGATAACATCTCCTTCAACGATAATAATTTGTCTTTTAACCATTTATTTCTCCATTTCTTTTCAGAAGAAAGGTATGTCTTTTATCCAGGTTTAATAAGTGCTCTTTATTGCTAATAATGATTTTTTCCTGATATTCTTTTGGTACTGATTTGGCAGCTGTTAAAGTAATACTAATTTTATATCTTTCTATTTCTAAGCTATACCAGATGTCTTTATATTTTATTTTAAAATGGATAGACTTCCATTTTTTAGGGATATCAGGGTCTATCTTTATTATACCATTAATCAGATTAACACCAGCATATCGCCTCAGGGCAATATTTACAGAACCGCCCATTACCCCGGTATGGATACCCTCAGGGGTAGTTCCACCTTGAATATCATTAATATCGGAGTTAAGCACTGCACAATACCATTTCCATGATTGTTTAGATTTCCCCAGAATATCTGAGAGATAACAATGAACTACTAAGCTCAGGGTAGAACCATGGGAAGTCCTTTGCACATAATAATCATAATTTTTTCGTAAA
>LDZU01009389.1_pt1 | contig 10276 bp, 9 predicted proteins | sample 615531 | NCBI WGS metagenome assembly LDZU01 (sample SAMN03408293, study PRJNA278302) | terrestrial metagenome | isolation source: oil reservoir sample SB2 | place: USA: Alaska, North Slope, Schrader Bluff formation | collected 2011-09 | reverse complement strand
TTGATTGGTTTGGTTATTGGTGGCATCTTGGGTTTTATGGCAGTGATTGCTAAGGCGTTGTTAAATGCAGGTCAAATTCAGCCGTTAGCCTTTTATGCGGCAGAAAACTTTTGGTGGGAAATGTTTTTGGCTATTTTGACCAGTTTTTTTGAAACGCTATTTTTCTTTAGTTTTGTAATGTTAGTTATCGAGGATCGCTATCAAAAATGGTCTTTGTTTAAAAAAATACTGGTAGTTGCTTTAGTATTTTTAATTTTTCATTTGCCAAATTTGTTTTTACGCTTTAATTTAGAGACAATTTATCTGCATAGTTTGCTGTTGTTTGTTTTTGCGCTTGGTCAAGCATTGTTATTTTATGTTCAACGTAACGCTTACACTTTATTAATGACACAAGCGATTTGGGGCATGGTGCTTTTAATACATTTTTAATGGTTATTTTTGCAAGAATATATGTCTAAATTTCTCAAATATTTCTTAATTATTTTGGCCTCTCTCAGTTCAATTTTTATTTTATTGAGTTCTTTTAATATTTCGTCTCAATCACAAATTTCAGACGTAGATAACCTCAAGAATCGTAAATTTTATGTGCAAAAAGAAATTTTGCCGGATCATTCTCTTTACCCATTATTAATGCTAATAGATCGCTTTCGTCTAGAAATGGCAGATCGAGAACACCGTGTTTATTTGTCAGTAGCCTATGCTAAAAGACGGCTGTTCTATGCAACTAGATTAGTTGAAAAGGGTGAAATGGCTTTAGCACTGACTACTTTTACCAAATCGCAAAAATATTTAAATGAAGCTTTATTAGAAGTGAAAGAGTTGAAAACCAGCAATGCTTATGACTCAAGCATTGAACAGTTAGTTTTTTTTGTTTTAGAGGCTGTTGAGTATCAACAAGAGGTGCTTATTGATTATATTGATGATTTTTGCGAAGCTGATCAAGCTGTATTAAAAAATTTAGATGATGAAACGGCTTTATTAAAGTCGCAGTTGAGTCAGTAATTACTAGTTGACATAGCGCTTGTTTTTGTGAGATATTTTTATTCCGGCTAATTAAATCTACAACATTTTGTGGTATTTCTATTGAGCAACCACAACTGATTGTAGAATATTTTTTAAAAAGGTACGATATAGCCGGACTTAAATTTAAAGATGTATTGTCCATTTTGTAAAAGTAAAAATACCGCAGTCATCGATTCAAGAGAAGCTGAAAATGGTGAGGCAGTCAGGCGAAGAAGAATTTGTGAGGATTGTGAAAAACGCTTTACTACTTATGAAAGAGTGGAGGGCGTGGACTTAAAAGTGATCAAAAAAGATGGCTCAAAAGAAAATTTTGATCGGGAAAAAATTAAACGTGGTTTATTAAAATCGACTTGGAAAAGACCAGTTACCATGTTGCAAATTGAGTTGTTGATTGAAGAGGTTGAATCGAAGCTTCGCCAAAAAGGTGCTCAAGAGGTTAAAAGTTGGGAAATTGGCAATTTGGTTTTAAATCGATTAAAGAAATTAGACCCCCTTTCCTACTTATTATTTGCTAGTGTTTATCGAGATTTTGGCGATCTTTCCGATTTTGAGGAAGAAATTGCCAAGATTAAAGAATAGAAAGAATAAAATGAGCGCATACCGCCAGAAAATGAAATTTCAAGATCGTAAGTTAGCTAAAGGCTTGGGGGAGGCGGTGGCGAAGCGTACTATTTTAAGAACAAAGGCCAATGGTGAATTAGAAAGTTGGCAAGATGTAGCAAAAAGAGTGGCTGAGGGTAACTCTTCTTTGTTGCCAAAAGGTAAAAAATGGGAAGATCATCGTCGAAAAGAGAATCGATTACTCAAAAAACATTTATCTAATGCCTCTTTACTGATGAGCGGTCGACATTTGCAACATGGTGATGCTGATCAGCCAGAAAGAAATATGGAGGTCTTTACTAACTGTAGTACTGCCTCTTCCAGTTTTTTGTTGTTCTACCTCTTGCTCAATGGTTCTGGAGTAGGACGGGCTTATGATGATGCGTTAATGGTGGTGGATTGGGATTATATGCCACTAGTTCGTTGTGTTTTAGATGATCAACACCCAGATTTTGCGTGGGGGGAAGATGAAAGTGTTAAAGAAGCCCGACATAAATATCGTAAAGCTCACTGGTTTGAGATTCCAGACACTCGTGAGGGTTGGGCTCAAGCTGTAGAAAAACTTGAAGTGATGACTTTTGAACGTAAATACAAGGATGACTTATTAATTTTAGATTTTTCTAAAGTGAGAGCAAAGGGTTCGCCAATTGGTGGTATGCAAGGTCGACCAGCCTCTGGTCCCAGACCTCTAATTAAAGCGATTCAGCGCGTGGCCACAGTCAAGGGTGCTGGTCTCAAGCCTTGGAAACAAAGCATGTATGTTGATCATTATTTATCAGAATGTGTTTTAGTTGGTGGTGCGAGAAGGGCGGCTAGAATTGCGGTGAAGACCTGGACTGATCCGGACATTTTTGAATTTATTAGTATTAAAAAAGGTGGTTTTTTGTGGTCTGCTAATAATAGTGTAGCTGTGGATGATAAGTTTTGGAAACAAAATAGCAAGCACGCTCAAAAAGTTTTGGATTCGGTGATGCGCTCTTCATATTTTGATCGCACCGGGGAACCTGGTTTTGTTAATCAGCACAAATTAGTGCAAAATGACGATGGCTTTGATGGTTATTTGGATGGAAAGTACGCGACCAGCAAAAAGTTTAGGCCAATGAAGCGTACCATCAAAATGTTAGCTGAAGTTGCTAAATACGCTAGTGCCAAATATTATACCCAAATTCCTAATCCCTGTGGTGAAATTACCCTTAACATGTTGGGTGGCTACTGTGTGATTGCTGACGTAGTCCCTTATCATGCTCCTGATGCAGATAGCGCTGAAGAAGCGTTTAGAGTGGCAACGAGAGCTTTAATCAGAGTGAATACTTACATGGATAGTTTGTATACCAGAGAGGTCAAAAGAACTAATCGGATTGGGGTAGGTATGACTGGCATTCACGAATATGCTTGGAATGCATTTGGTTACTCTTTCCACGATTTAATTGATGAAGAAAAAAGCTTAGATTTTTGGCAAACTCTGGCTCGTTTTAAAAGAGCAGTGGAAGATGAAGCCGAAAAGTATTCAGAATTTTTAGGAGTGGCGATTCCTCATACCAACACTACTATTAAGCCGGCAGGTACCACTTCAAAATTATTTGCTTTGTCTGAAGGAGCGCATTTGCCAGCCATGCGCGAATATATTCGCTGGGTACAATTTAGAGATGATGATCCGCTTGTAAAAAAGTATAAAAAACTTGGTTATCCAATTAAAGAGTTAAAAAGCTACCAAGGAACTACTGCTGTTGGTTTCCCAACCCAACCAGAGATTTGTCGCCTCGGTATGAATGGTAAATTGCTTACTGCCAGTGAAGCCAAGCCTGAAGAACAATATCAGTGGTTAATGCTACTTGAAAAATATTGGATTCGTGGTGTTAATGAAGATGGTAAACCACTATCTGAAGATAAGGGTAATCAAATCTCATACACGCTCAAATATGATCCTGAAAAAGTGTCTTATCGAAAATTTTCCAGCATGATTCGTAAATATCAACCACAGATTAAAACTTGTAGTGTCATGCCAAAAATTGATGTGACTGCCTATGAATATCAGCCAGAAGAAGCAGTGACCATTAGTCAATTTATGGAAGTGATCAACGAAATTAGCGAGGAAGATCAAAACCCCATATTAGAGGATATCAATATGGAGCACTTAAAATGTGAGTCCGGTGCCTGCCCAATTTAAAGTTAAATTAGAGTTAAATTGAGAGTCAAAATTTTTATCTTGATATGCTAAAATGCGTTTTAGCATGGCAGTCAAGAAAAATTACCAAAAAAGTAAAAAAAAATATCAAGCAGAGCAAAAAAAATCAAAGCGAGGTCGACCGAAGTTGCCGTTTTATGTGAAATGGCAAAGATTCCTTCTGGATAAAATTAAAAAAAATAAAAAGAAAATTAAAACAAAGCAAAAAAAAATAAATAAGCAGTTTTTGTCTTTGGCAAATTTTTTTGGAATAAAAAAGGGTCGTGGTCGGCCAAAATTAGGCCCTAAAGAAAAAATTCAGCGCTTTTTTCAAGCTCAAAAGAAAGAGTTTCTTCAGCTTAAAAAAAGATTTAGCAAAAAAATTCAATCTTTTCAATATAAATTTTTAAAATTATTGGGTTTAAAAAAAGTTGGTCGGCCAAAAAAAAGAAAAGAGTTTTTTTCTTTTTCAAAATTTTTAAAATTAAGCAACATTAAAAAAGTTCTTTTTCAAAAAAAAGAATTGGCTTATTTTCAAATTAAATTAAAGAAAATTAAACGCTGGCGAATTAATTTTTCTCTTTTTGGTTCATTGTTCTTTACCGTCATTTTTTTATTAATTAGTTATGGCATCTATGATTTTGTTTTTAAAGATTTACCTTCGGCTAGTGATTTGAGTACTCAGCAACAAAATTTAACTACCAAGATTTTGGATCGCAACGGTCAAGTTCTCTACCGAATTTATGAGGATGAAAACCGTACCCTAGTGCCCTTACAAGCAGTCTCGCAAGATTTAATTAATGCTACTATTGCTATTGAAGATAAAAATTTTTATCAACATTTTGGTTTTTCGCTAGTGGGGATAATGCGCGCTCTATTTGCTAATGCGACTAGTGAAAAAATTCAAGGTGGTTCAACCATTACTCAACAGTTAGTAAAAAGTCGCCTACTTAGTAATGAGCGGACTCTGCAAAGAAAATTGCGCGAATTATTATTAGCTTTGGTAGTCGAAGGTGCTTATGAAAAAGAGCAAATTTTAGAAATGTATCTCAATACTGTGCCATATGGTGGTTCGACTTACGGGATTGAGGAAGCAGCTTGGCAATATTTCAATAAGCATGCTAAAGATCTTAGTTTGGCGGAAAGTGCATTGTTGGCGGGTTTGCCTCAAGCCCCCAGCCTTTATTCTCCCCTTGGTCCTAATCCAGAAGTGGCTCGGGCTAGACAAGCAGATGTTTTACGAAGAATGGTGGAAGATGGTTATATTAGCCAAATTCAAGCTGACGAAGCGAGAGTAGAAAAACTGCAATTTCGCGAGGATATTATTGATATTAGGGCTCCTCATTTCGTCATGTATGTTAAACAATTACTAGCCGACATCTATGGTGAAGACTTGGTGACCAAAGGTGGTTTAGAAGTGAGAACTACTTTAGATCTTGATTTACAGAATGAAGTGCAAAAAATTGTCAGCGATGAAATTAATCGTTTAAGAAATTTAGAAATTACTAATGGCGCAGCTTTGGTAACTAATCCTAAAACCGGAGAAATTTTGGCCATGGTGGGTGGTGCCAACTATTTTGATTTCGCTCATGATGGTCAGGTAAATGTGGTAGTTAGACCACGCCAACCTGGTTCATCAATTAAACCACTAACCTACGCATTAGCTTTTGAACAAGGAAAAAAGCCAAGTGATTTAATTGATGATACAAGTATTACTTATCAGGTTGTTGGTAGTCGCCCCTATACACCGCGTAATTATGACAACCGTTTTCGTGGCAAAATAACTCTGAGAGAAGCTTTAGCTTCTTCATACAATGTCCCGGCTGTCAAATTATTGGCTGAACTGGGAGTACAAAATTTGATTAATAAAGGTCAGGAATTAGGGATTAGTACTTGGAATGATCCTAGTCGCTTTGGTTTATCATTAACCTTAGGAGCTGGTGAAGTTTTGATGTTGGACATGGCTGAACTCTATAGTGCTTTTGCAAATTTAGGTTATCCAGTAGAAAGCAATGCCTTATTAGAAGTTAGGGACGCTCATGGCAAGCTTTTATATTTCAATGATTGCGCTCTAAATCGTAACAATTGTTATAGCTCTTTAAAATTAAGTCCTCAAGTGGCTTATACCATTTCCGATATTTTGTCGGACAATCAGGCCAGAGCCAGTGCTTTTGGTCTATATTCAGTTTTAAATATTCCTGGTCAAGAAGTGGCGGTAAAAACTGGTACCACCAATAATATGAAAGATAACTGGACCATTGGTTACACAACAGATCGATTGGTCGCGACTTGGGTAGGTAATAATGATAATACACCGATGAGTTTTGTCGCATCCGGCATTACTGGAGCATCACCGATTTGGAATAAAATTTTTCTTTTACTTTTAGATGATTCAAATCCTCATCAGTTTGCGATGCCCAGTAATTTATTAAAAGTTAAAATTTGTGCAACTACTGGCACCTTGCCTTGTAGTGCTTGTCCAAAGGTGGTTGAAGAGATTTTTGTAGCGGGAACGGAACCGAAAAATGCTTGTAGTGACCAATACTTCACTGATTTAGCTAAGGAACGAGAGGCGCAAGCCTTACTAGAAGCCAGTCGGCAAGCTGGCCAAGTTTTTTAAATTTAGTAGAAAGTGTAGAGTAGATAACCAATTAGTAAAGTTAGGAATAATAACAGAGGAGCTAGCCATTGTTGTGAGAGATCTTCTTGCTCTTTTTTTTCTTTTTGACGGCGACGTTTTTTAGTTTGATATTTTTGTTCAATTTTTTTGCTGTCTTTTTTGAGATCAAAAGCCAGTTGTTTATCAGTCATATTTTGTTTCATCTTAGCTTATTTTGTTTCATCTTAGCTTATTTTTTTTTGATCATTGTGGTTACTTTATTGACAATTAAATCAACCACTTCTTCAATATTCAAGTGACTCGAATCTAAAATCCAAGAATCAGCTGTAGGGTGTAAAGGATCAATTTGCCGATTCATATCTCTTTCATCTCTTGCTTTAACTTCTTCAACAACTTCTGCTAAACTTTGATCAATACCTTTAGTTAAATATTGTAGGTGACGACGTTTAGCTCTAATTTCTAAGTCAGCAGTTAAAAATATTTTTAAATCTGCTTCGGGGAGGACTTTAAAGGTAATATCGCGTCCTTCCATTACTACGTTTTGTGTTTCAGCAATCTGCTTCTGTTTTTCCACTAAAATTTGTCTAACTTTGGCTAGAGTAGCCACTTTTGAAGCCCCATCGCTACATTTGGCAGTACGGATTGCCCAAGAGACATCTTTGCCATTCAAAATAAGAGTGGTTAAGCGACCATCGGCTTCTTTATCTCCTTGTGGATTACGCATTTCTAAAGTGCTTTGAGCAATGAGCGACACAATTTTATCTTCTTGATTAAAGTCAATGTTGTTTTGTATAGCTAGTAAAGCAGCAGCACGATACATGGCTCCAGTGTCAACATATAAAAAGTTTAATTTTTCCGCGAGCAATCTAGATATAGTGCCTTTACCAGCAGCAACTGGACCGTCAATGGCAATTTGAAAAAAACTAGAAGATTTACTCATAACGAGCTTTCACTATGAATTTCATTAACTGTTATTTTTTACGGGCAGTTTTCTTTTTCTTACTTTGGCTTTTTTTGCTCTTAGGCTCAATTATCCATTCTTCTCGATCGGAAGTAAGCAGACCTCCCAAACCAACCAAGATCAAGATGATTGGCCAAAGATTCCAGAAAGTGAGTGGCAAGAGACCGACATTGGAGGCCATAAAAATTAAACCCATTATTACTAAAGTAGCTGGCCAAAAAACTCTTTTAGGCATAAATTCCCTTTATATATATTTATTATCTTCTATTAAAAAGCAAATTTGATCGACAAGCAAGGGTAAATTTTATATTTTAAACTGGTTGCGCTTTAATTTTTTATTAAGCTCTCGACTTAAATCTCGTTTTTTAATGCTTTCTCTTTTTTCAAAACTCTTTTTGCCTTTAGCTAGAGCTAATTCCAGTTTAATTTGATTGTGTTCTAAGAGAAAAGCCAGAGGAATAATGCTGTATGATTTTTGCTCACTAGCTATCACTAATTCTTCAATCTCTCGTCTTTTCAGCAGTAATTTACGAGTTTTTTTGGGATCATAATCTTGATTTTGTCCAGCAAAACGATAAGCATTAATGTGCGCGTTAATTAAAAATAATTCTGGTTTTTTACTGTCTTTGTTCAAAGCTTTTATATAACTACCAGCTAAACTAGCGTGTTTCAATCTAAGACTTTTAACTTCAGCTCCACTTAAAACAATACCCGCTAGATATTTTTTATCTAGTTGGTAATCAAAATAAGCTTTTTTGTTTTTGATTAACAACATGGGCTTATTGTAGCAGTTTTAGATGTGGATTTGATAAATAACCGAGCCACTCAGAGCCAAGCAACTTTGTCCATCGTTTGATAAAGTGATATCGCTGACGCCAGCCAATTCATTACTTTTAATTTCACTAATTAACTGACCCTCTTTGGTGCTGACAATGAGGCGATTATTACTTTTATCTAGAAAAACAATTTTGTCTGAATTTTCCTGACTGGCTATTTTGACTGAATCACTTGGGAGTTGTTCAAGACCGGTTAAAGCAAAATCCTCTTGATAACCACGGCTAAATTTCATAATTTTCCCATCCTTAAAACTCAGCCAAAGATCACCATCGATACTCATATCACTAATTTCACTAAAGTTAATGTTTTGTTTGTCGATCAACCAACCTATTGCTTCACTGAGTTCACCGTCGGTTAAGGTATAGCGATAAATATTACGTTTTTCTGGGTTGAGCAAATAAAGAAAGTTTTGGTAACTTTCGACTAATTGAGCATCTCTATCTGAATCACCTTCGATTTTAAGTGCAAAACTACTTTGATCTTGCCAGTCTAGATATTTAATGCCTTGATCTTTAATAAAAATTTTCAGTCTTTCTGAGCTGCTGCTGTCAATGCTAAAGTCCGAAAAATTAATTGCCCATTGCGCAAAATTATTATTGTCATTTATTAGTAATAGTTGATTGGTTTGGTTATTAGCAACGAGCAGACCTTGAGGACTAGCAATTATTTTATTGCCTAAAAAATCTGGATAGTTTTCATACCAATTGCTGTAAATAAGTAATTGATCCAAATTATTTTCACTGGCTAATTCCTCTGCCCGAGTTTCTAATTCCTGAATTTTCTCTTCAATCCTTTTTTTGACTAGTAGCGAATTATATTCGACTAATAATTGGCTGAGCTGATCTTGATTTTCCTGAATTTTTTCTCTTGCTAGAACTGGCTGTCTAGAGCTTAATTGCTCTAATTCTTCATCGCTTAATATGAGAGCATTAATTTCATTGTTAACTTTTTCTAGATTTTTTCGTTCTAAATAGCGCCAGCTCAAAAAAGCTGTTGAGATAAGAACAATGGCTAGAATGACCAATAAAAATATTTTTTGATAGCGTTTTTTTTGTTCTTGTCTAAGGTTTTTTATTTTTAAAACAAATTCTTTAATTTTTTGTGGAATTTTTTTAATTTTTAAGAAAATTATTTTGAGTTTAGTTAATTTTTCAGTCCAAGAAACTTCCTTTTTATGTTGATAGTGCCAGAGTAATAAAGCAGTATTAAAGTTATTTTTAAAATAGTCATTAAGTTTTTGTTCAATAATTAGTTCTAATGGATAATTACGATTTTTTTCGATAATAACTTGTCCAAGTTGATGATTGCCGGCAATTAATAAAAATTGATCGTCTTCAATGTATTGGCCAATGAGCATATTTATCTCACTTCGGCTACTAATTAACTCCTTAAGCTGTTGATGACGTTTTAACAGGATACTTCCGCCCTGACAGGCTAAAATTATTTTTTTGCCAACCTTTAAGCTCAGAGCAAAATTTAATTGTAATTTTTTTAAGCGACATTCTTTATTGAGGTCAAGCAAAGCTAAATGGATTTTTTCAGCACTATTAAATTGCCAATTACTTAATCTCATTTGTAAATCTTTACCAAAAAAATGGGCATCAGGTCCTTGTAAACTAAGGACCATCATCAAATTTTCTTGACGATTTTTTAAAAAACCCACAAAGTAATGGGCTTGAGATTTGGCAAGTAGAGGCAACAAGATAAGTTCTTGCACTATCCTCATTCTAACATGCCTGGCAAAAAGTGCCGATTTTTAGATTGGGTTGACGATCAAGTTTGTCCTCAACAGCAGTTTTATTTTGGTCAAGCTTGAATTGAGCAGTCAGGGCGATCATCGCAGCATTGTCTGCACAAAATTTTTTGTGATAAGGCAAATATAAATTAATTTTTTTAGCTGATAATTTTTGGTAATTTTTTAGAGTTTGTCTAATACTAGTTCGTAAAATAATGTTGGCTGCAACACCACCTCCCAACCACAATTCATTAATTGCTGTGATTGGTGGTGTCACTTTTCCCCGTTTGATTTTTTTTGTTAATTGAGCTTTAGGATAAATTTTTTTGTTTAAAT
>LDZU01008384.1_pt1 | contig 10276 bp, 8 predicted proteins | sample 615531 | NCBI WGS metagenome assembly LDZU01 (sample SAMN03408293, study PRJNA278302) | terrestrial metagenome | isolation source: oil reservoir sample SB2 | place: USA: Alaska, North Slope, Schrader Bluff formation | collected 2011-09 | reverse complement strand
AAAAAATGATCATATTGCTTATCTTGATATTTTTATAGTAAAACCTTTTATTTAACCATGACCACCTTCTTAGAAGGTGGTTTTTCACGGTTAAATAAATAATAATAATTCAATCCTGTTTTCTGAATGGACAATCTGCCAGCATGCAGTATTGACAGGAAAATTCATCACGGTAGGAATTAATTAAATTAGAGCCAGACCCTCTAATCCAGGAAAGTGATTTTGTCGGATACATCATAAAAGAGGGACTCAGTTTTACAGCAATCTTTTCCGGTTTAAGTATATTAAAAATTTTGTTCTGTTCCTGAATTTCCCAATCTCCTGAACCAGGCTCAAAATATCTGGAGAATTTCAAACCTTCCTGGGAATTTTTTTCTTCAATAAAATGGTTTAACCACTGGCCAACAGTTTTAACCGCAACTGTACCTGCTGCATCTAATGCCATTGCACTCATATAATTATTGCTTTGAAATTTTTCTTGCACAGCTTTTTCAATTTTAGGACCAACAGTTACTACCGCTAACAGTAAATATTCTGCATTTTTTAATAAAGATGCAATTTTCTCGTTGACCCTAAATCCATGTTTTTGTTCAGTAATAATAATGCCATTTTCAGAGATTGAGACAATATCAAGGAATTGGTATATCCCTTTGCTTTCCAATAGAGAATAGGTATGAGCAATCTCTCCCTTTATTACTTTTCTTATATCTTTATTGATTGTATTGATAGAGTCCTTTTGATAACCAAGATACCTTAAGACTTCCTGCTCATCTATTTTAATTGCTATCCCGTCTATTATTTCCGCTCTCTTCATTTACTGGTTTCCTGTATTGCTAATTAAATATTCCTAATTCCATACATAAATATAAATAATATACTATTAAAAAAATAAAGAATCAGTAAAAATGTTTTGAAAATCACTATGTGAAGATAATTCAACATAGGAGACTTTTTTTGATAATTGCTCAGCTATATCTCTTAATGTTTCTGATAATAACAGTTTCTCAGCTCCTTGGCCGGCAGCATTGCCAATAGACTTTACTTTCCCGCTAGATATGGCAGGGATAATGCCTATTTTTATTGCGCTAGCAGTATTTATAATATTTCCAAATGCTCCGGTGAGCACTATCTCATCAATATCATTATCTTCAATATTTGCCTCTTTCAGAAGAATGCGGATACCTGCAGCGACTGCACCTTTTGCCAGCTGAATTTCTCGAATATCTTTCTGGGTCAAATAAATTGGTTCACCGGAGATAGATTCTTTAGCTGATGCTAATAGAAATTTATTATCCTGCACGATTCTTTCTTTGATTTTGTAACTAATTGGATCCGGGCACTCTTCCTGTTTAAGCAAGCGCCCATTGGGTTGAATAATCTTTAATTTCAACAATCCAGCTATTAAATCAATAATCCCTGAACCACAAATGCCAACAACTTTAGATTCTCCTATTACATGATATTCTAGTTTTTCTGCAGTAATTTTTACTCTGTCAATAGCGCCATAATCAGCCCTCATTCCTGAACTGATTCTTGCCCCTTCAAAAGCTGGTCCGGCTGCAGCAGAACAAGCCCATATTTTACCACCAGTATTCAAGGCTATTTCTCCATTAGTACCTAAGTCTACTATTAAATTATTACCCCTTTTTTGCCAAAAAGAAATATCAACCATATCAGCTATTATATCTCCCCCTATATATGCAGAAATACTTGGAGCTGTATATATTTTGGCATGTGCTGTTAAACACAAATCTGGCAAATTTATAGATTCTTTTAAGATGCTATCATTAATAACAGGTATATAAGGAGAAATGGCTATATTTTCTGTTGGTAAACCCCATAGAAAGTGCTGCATACATGTATTTCCAACCATAGCAGCTATGTAAATCTGTTGATAGTTAATTTCCGCATTCTGAGCCAAAGAAAGAGTCATTTGATTTAATACTGTGATCAACTTCTTTTGTAGCTTAGTCCTTCCACTGTAATCCTGTTGGCTAAAATCAATACGTGAAATTACATCATCACCATATATACGTTGCGGATTATCAGATGCTGTAATAGCAATTGTCTTAAATGTAGATAGATCGAGCAAATATCCGGCAATAGTTGTGGTCCCGATATCAAAGGCAATGCCATATATGTCATTTTTGGTATCTCCTGGCTCAATTGCAATAATATCATCTTTAAATAGAACTAAGGTGATGCGAAAATCATTTTCTCTAAGGAATCCAGGTATCTTTACAAGAAGATCAATGGGTATTTCCCATTTATGGTTATTATCCTGTATTGTATTTTCTAATTCTCTCTTTATTCTTGCCCAATCTGAACATTGGTCCAGCAAAGTTGGTGGTCTTAATTTTATGAATATTTTCTTTATCTGTGGTGATGATTTAAAATTGTTACTTAAAAAATGAGTTTTTATCTTACTATTTATAGTTTGGCAAGTATTATTCTTCTTATTATCTACGGGCAATGTAATAACAGAATTTTGTCTTAGACGAGTTTGGCAGGCCAGGCGAAATCCTTTTTTTATCTCTTCCTCTGTAAGCCATTTTTGTTCACTGGAATTGGGTATAGAATCCTGTGGAGAAACTAAAATCTTACATTTACCACAACTCCCCTTGCCGCCACAGACAGTCGGAATGATTATATCAGTCTGTTTTAATGCATCCAATATAAGTGTTCCTGTGGGTATAGTAATTTTTTTTTGGCCTGGGTTAATGATAATCTCAATCATAAATAATTATACTCATTCTACTTAAATGATAAATATAAAGCGTATTTTATATTAATGATCCTTTTACTTTGTTGGAAATTGCTCTTATATGTTCAGGAGTTGTACCACAGCAGCCCCCGATAATATTTACCTTTAACTGTAAAAATTTCTCAGCATACTCTGCCATTTCTTCTGGAGCTGCCGGATAAATAACTTTATTGTTTTTCAGGTATGGTATCCCGGCATTGGGTTCAACTAATAAAGGAGAATTTGTTATAATTCTCATTCTGGTCAATATTTTGTAGAGTAATTCTGGACCGCTTCCGCAATTGGCACCTACACCATCAGCTTCTTCTTCAAATAATTCTTCTACAGCTTGTTCCGGAGTCACTCCATATATTGTTTTCATGCCCTCCTCAAAAGTCATGGAAGCAAAAACAGGCAAATCGCTATTTTCTTTAACCGCTTTCAAGGCAATTTTGATCTCGTCAAGATTGTAAAAAGTCTCCAGTACAACCATATCTACCCCTGATGATTTCATTTCCTCAATTTGATCTTTATATCCCTGGTAGGCTTCACTAGTTTTTAGTGTACCGATTGGTTCCAATATTTCACCTGTGGGACCAACTGAGGCTGCAATAAAAACCTGTCTTGGATTCTTTTTGTGGTATTCTTCAACTACCTCTCTGGCAATCTTTACCGCTTGCTTATTTATTTCTTTTAATTGATGTTGCTGCTTTACTTTCAATAGTTTGACGCCATTGGAACCAAAGGTGTTAGTCAAAATAATATCTGCTCCGGCTTCCAAATAGGATGAATGAATTTTCTTAACTATTTCCGGGTGAGTAATATTCCACAATTCCGGACACTCTCCTGATTTTAGACCATTTTCCTGTAACATAGTCCCCATTGCACCATCGATCACCAATGTTTTTTGATGCAACAGCTCTATAATATTACCCCCCGATATATTCTCCTCTTTATTTAACACATCGGATACCTCCTGTATTTATGTTAGCCAATTTAATTTGCCAAATATTATGCAACTAAATTGGTCTATTAATATCATAACATTATTCTAATCTTTTTAAAGCTTATTTGTAGAACTTTTATTACTATTTTTAACTAGAGATGCTTAAGTTATTCAAATTTACATTATATTTAAGATAAAAAAATACAAAAACATGAAGACATAGAAATAACAAATCTACAGAAAGATAGAAATTATTTTATAGCAATACTTGTTTATTATATAGACTTAAATTTTAAACTTAGTTATAATTTTATTTACTCAAATATTATTTTAAATCATTTATTTCTTAATTATAGACAAAATTGAATTGCCATTTTTATTGCCTCTACCATACTTTCTTCATTGGCTCTTCCTTCTCCGGATTTGCCAAAAGCTACGCCGTGATCAACGGAAACTCTGACAATTGGCAGACCAACTGTTACATTAACTCCACTCATACTGGACCATTTATTTGTTTTCTTGTCATATTTAAATCCCATTACTTTCATAGGGATGTGTCCTTGATCATGGTACATTACTACCGCTATATCATATTGTTTACCCAGAACTTTTGAGAAAATAGTATCCGGAGGAATTGGCCCTTCCACGTTAATGTCATCTTTCTTTGCTTGATTAATTGCTGGGATTATTTCATTTATTTCTTCATTGCCAAACAAGCCTCCTTCTCCGGCATGTGGATTTAATCCGGCAACTCCGATTTTGGGTTGCTGAATACCCAGGTCTTTTAATGCTTTGTCTGCTAAGCGAATAACTGTCAAGACTCGCTCCTTCTTAACCAGGTCACATGCTTTTCTTAAAGAAACATGGGTTGAGACATGAATCACTCTAAAATGTTTATCTGCCAGCATCATGGCATAATCTTTTGTATCAGTCTTAGTAGCAAATATCTCAGTATGACCAGGGTGCGGGGAACCAGCCGCTTTAATAGATTCTTTATGAATTGGCCCGGTAACTACAGCATCAATCTTTTTAGCCATAGCCAATTCAATTCCCTTATAAATATAGTCTAAAGATGCTTTTCCTGCTTTTGCACTGACTTTACCATATTCAAATTCATCCAATTTTATATTATCCATATCAAGCAAATCAATTGTACCGTATTCTCCCTTTGCATCTTCGACATTTTTTATAATATTCAATTGTAAATTCGAAGAAATCATTCTTATTGCATCTTCTACAACAGACTTACTGGCAATGACAAGCGGCTTCGATTTTTGATATATTTCTTTTCTATCTAAAGCCCTAACTGTAATCTCTGATCCTACACCCGCCGGGTCTCCAATGGTAATTCCTATAATTGGTTTTTGCATATTTTTTTCTAAGGCTTTGCTAAAACCTATACCCCTCTTTCTTTAATCCTATATTAATTAATTGTATTAATTTAATTAATATACTATATATTACATATTACGAAATTTATTTATCAAATCATAAAGAGTTTCTTTTTCCCCAAAACCACCTGCCTTGGTAATTAGATTTAAAGTATTATCCTTAAAATGTGCACTGCTTAAAGGGATACCAGGTAATAATTCTCCTATCAATTCCAGCTCTGAAATTTTTAATTGCCTGCAAACACTAACAGCAATATCTCCACCAGTCAGAACTAAATTATTAATTTTACTTTCTCTTACTACTCTTGCAGCAAGTTTACCAAAAAATTCTTTAATTTTATTCCCGAGTTCTATATGACTCAATTTATATTCATGTATTAGTTTTTCATCAATCAGCTCTTTCTTATTATAAACAGCATCATTATATATAATTAAATTTTGCTTATTCATTATTATTTCAAGGCAATTATTCACATAATCATCAAGAATCTTTTTCTCTTGATAAAAAATTTGCTTTATATCTATTTTCAATTTGGCAAATTCCATATAATTTATTATATAGTTTATTTGGTCAAGCATAACAGGATTTTTGGAACCACCAACAATTAAAACAGGCTCTTTGTTATTTCTTATATCAATATTTAATTCCTTGTTTTTATTGAAGTTTCCTACCAAATAATTTGCCAATCCTCCTGAACCGGAAAATAATACTTTACCGCCAAATCTAATTCCACTTAAAGCTATATCTCTTAGATGATTCTCATTACTAGAGTCAACAACAATAATTTTCTTTTTTTCTTCAATTAAATTATCAATTAATTTTACAATATTATGTTGGCCTCTCTTGACTTCGTTTAAACCAATTCTTTCTATTGATAATTCTGTCTGTTTTTTCAATATAGACGGAATATATGATTCAGCTATATTAGATCTATTATCAGTATATGCACTCATTCCAAGGGGTTTTCCTTGAACAATAACATTTCCGCCAACAGTAACTCTTTTGAGTGATGGGAAACTCGGACTTAAAATACAAAACTGCTTATTAAATATTTTTATAATCTCTTCAATCTCTGCGCCTACATTGCCTCTTAAAGTTGAGTCAATTTTTTTATAAATAATATCTCCTTCAGTAACCTTTATCTCTTTCAAAATTTTTATTAATTTACTCCGAGCAATATCCTCTTCAACTTCACGAGTTTCAGTATCGATTACTAGAACATCATACTTATTTTCAAATCCAATATTCTTTAATTCATCATCCAGAATCAATACCCAGGTCTTATGCCCATTCTTAGCAAACTGGACACCTGTATCATTGGCTCCAGTTAAATCATCAGCAATTATATATATCATTTTTACTATAGAATCTCCTGTTATTTCCTGTTATTAAACTGAAAATTTATTTTTTGTAAATCGTTATTTCTTTTTCAAAAGTAATTTGAGTTTTTTCAGAGAAAATGTATTTAATAGGTTATTTTTCTCCAACCACCCCCTACGGGCAATAGAAACACCATAAACCATATTATCCAGCGATGATAGCTGATGCGTATCTGTGCCAATGGACAATAGTATACCTTTTTCGTTTGCAGTTTTCGCATAGATATCATTTAAATCCATTCTCTCCGGTGATGCATTAATCTCCATTGCGGTATTAGTTTTGGCTGCTACTCTGATGATTTCCTGCATGTCAACAGCATAAGGTTCTCGATAACCAATAATTCTTCCCGTAGGATGAGCAATAATATTAACATAGGGATTCTGCATTGCCTTAGTCAGGCGTTGCATAATTTGACCTTTTTCCTGCTTTAATCCGGTGTGAATTGCCGCAATAACAATATCAAGCTTTTGCAATATTTCATCAGGGAAGTCTAAAGTCCCATCAGCCTTAATATCTACCTCAATCCCTTTTAAAACTACTAAATCATCCAATTTTTTATTTATTTTATCAATCATTTTTATCTGTTCCAATAGTCTCTTTTCATTTAGTCCTCCTGCGACATAAAGCGATTGAGAATGATCAGTAATTGCTATATATTCATATTCATGTTTTCGTGCAGCCTCAACAATATCTTCTATTGTATTTAACCCATCACTAAAGTTTGTATGAATATGTAAATCTCCTTTAATATCATCCAGTGTAACTAATTTGGGTAACTGATTTCTTTGCGCAACTGCAAATTCTCCTCGATCTTCTCTTAATTCAGGAACAATATATTGTAATCCCAGTTTCTCATAAATCTCCTGCTCTTCTTCCCCTGCGACTTTCTTATCATCCTTAGTCTGAAATACTCCATATTCATTTACTTTTAATCCCTGTTTAACTGCCATTTCCCTAAGGCGAACATTATGTGCCTTAGATCCAGTAAAATATTGCAAGGCAGCTCCAAAACTATCTGGTTCTACAACTCTTAAATCTACATGAATATCTTGCTGGGTTAAAATAGCTGATTTTGTTAAACCTTCTGCCAGGATTTCTTTTACATCTGGTAGATGTACAAATTTTTCCATTATTTTCTTGGGTTTATTTGAAGTTGCCAGAATATCAATATCCCCTATAGTATCTTTTCTTCTTCTCAAACTACCGGCAATATCGATTTTATCTACTTCTTTGAGTGATTTCAGTTGATCGACTATTCCTTCAGCAATAGGCAAGGCAACTCCAAGCAAATTTCTTTTTTCCCTGCTTTTATATAATTCTAATCCTCTTAATATGTTTTCTTCTGCTTTTCTGCCCATCCCGGCAAGGTTCTGTAGCCTGTGTTCACGAGCAGCTTTCTCTAATTTTTCAATATTATCTATTCCTAACTCTTCATAAAAAAGCTTTGCTTTACGTGGTCCAATTTCAGAAACACTTATTAACTCCAATACTCCTGAAGGAATCTCTTTTTTTAAATTTTCATAATACTCTAACTTACCGGTTTCAATCAGCTCACCAATTTTCTTGGCAATTGCATCTCCTACTCCGGGGATATCATCTAGTTGATCTGTTTTGTAAAGTGTTTCAACCTCCATTGGGAGGTTTTCTATTGTAGCAGCTACTCTTTCATAAGCCCTAATTTTGAATCTATTTTCATCTTTTATTTTTAATATATTGGCTATATCATTAAATACCTTGGCAATTTCAATATTTTTCAACAATATCTTCTACCTCTTCACTGGTATCTAGTATTTTCTATTATCATACCATAAAATATCTTAGTTTTTCATAGAAGTTCTTTAAGAAATAGAGTACTACTTGTTTATCATACTAGACAATGATAAAATAATAAAACTAATATAATCTTTACTATAATAAGGGAAAAAAGATATATTCTTCTTAAATAAAGACAAATATGAATTATTTTTAAATTATACAGACTATTAGGATATTATCTTTTGCTGTTCTAAATCTGGGAGTTTTTAAAAATGCAAGATGCAACAAGATCTCTAACTATGGAAGAAATTGAAGAAAAAATTAAAAATTGTCAGAAATGCCCCTTACATTCTACCAGAAATCATGCTGTTCCAGGAGAGGGGAATTATCACAGTGTGGTAATGTTTGTGGGAGAAGCTCCGGGAGAAGTTGAAGATTTACATGGGAAACCTTTTATTGGAAAAGCCGGACAACTTTTTTCAAAAATTTTACAATCAGTTAAGATAAAAAGAGAAGAAGTTTTCATTACCAATATGCTTAAATGCAGACCACCTGGTAATAGAAATCCTTCAAAAAGTGAAATAGAATTGTGTCTGCCCTTCCTGGAATCTCAAATTGCTATCATTAACCCTAAAATTATTGTAACCCTTGGTAATATCCCCACTAAATATCTTCTAAGCTCTAAAGATGGAATAACCAAAGTACGGGGAAAGTGGTTTGATTGGATAGGCGGAATCAAAATTTTCCCTATGTTTCATCCCAGTTACCTATTAAGACACGAAGAAACTACCCCGGGCAGTCCAAAGGAATTAACCTGGAAAGATATAAGAGAATTAAAAAAAGAAATTGAAATAATCAGCAAAAATACTGGCTAAATTGCAATTGAAAAAACTTAGATAATATCTATTTTAACAAGGAACTATTTTTATGAAAGTAAAAGATATCCTAACGATTATTAATAAAGTTGCTCCCTTTTTTTTACAAGAAGAATATGACAATAGTGGTATCCAATTCGCTGATCTGAATGAAGATATTCACAAAATACTGCTCTGCCTGGATGTTACCCAGGACACAATCGAAGAAGCAATCAAGCAAAATTGTAATACAATCCTTTCTCATCATCCTTTATTCTTTAAGCCTTTGAAAAGGATTACCAAACAAGATAACCCTATTGCCTTCCAGTTAATATACCATCAACTGAATCTAATTGCTGCTCATACAAATTATGACCTGGCAGAAAATGGGTTAAATGATTATGTTGGCAAATTGCTCAATTTAGAAAAGATTGAATCATTAGAAAATTCTTCAGAGAAAACTTTCAAATTAGCAGTTTACGTTCCCGATAAATATCATGAAAAACTACTTAATGCCCTTTTTAAAGCTGGAGCAGGAAATATTGGCAATTATTCCGAAACTTCATTTACCTCTTCCGGCAAAGGTTCTTTTAAACCTTCCGATAGAGCAAATCCATTTATCGGGAAAAAAGGAGAAAGAGAAATAGTTAATGAAGTTAAGATAGAGACAGTATTTCTGGAAAGAAATTTGAATAAAATAATTAAAGCTATCTATAAAAAACATCCTTATGAAGAGCCAGCCTATGATATTTACCAATTAAAAACTAATTCAAAGACTGGCATTGGCTTAATTGCAAATCTATCTTCAGAACAAAACCTGGAAAATTTCTGCAAAAAAATAAAAAGCATATTAAATATTCCCTACCTAAGAATCGTCCGAGCAAATAAAGAAAATATTAGGACTATAGCATTGTGTACAGGAAGTGGAGGTTCACTGATTAAACAATGTATCAACAAAAATGTAGATTTATTTATCACTGGAGACATTGACCACCACGAAGCCTTAGAAGCAAAAGAGATGGGACTCAATATCATTGATATTGAGCATTTTTATACTGAAAAATATTTTGTTCCAGCTATTAGAGAACAGCTTATTAAAGCACAGGTTCCTGAAGATATATTGTTTGCCAGCGAAAGAATGGACTCTCCTTTCCAGCTTTTATAAACTTATATTTTTCTCTCTTGAATTGTTGCTTAAAATAACCA
>LDZU01004021.1_pt1 | contig 10282 bp, 10 predicted proteins | sample 615531 | NCBI WGS metagenome assembly LDZU01 (sample SAMN03408293, study PRJNA278302) | terrestrial metagenome | isolation source: oil reservoir sample SB2 | place: USA: Alaska, North Slope, Schrader Bluff formation | collected 2011-09 | reverse complement strand
TGATCTCCGATGAGGTGCAGGAAGAGATCGCCTCCTTCGGCGTCGCGGAGTACGGCCAGCCGCTCTTCTACGCTGCAAAGGACGCCTGGGAGAAGATCGGTGTGACCGAGGCCGAAGTGAAAGACCCGGTTCTCTGATCCGGTCAACTCATCCCCTTTTTGCATGAGATTGAAACCCTATCTTCACCAAGATGTCTCTGACCCGACCGGGGCATCATCTGGTTTTTTTGCCGCTTAGGTAGCACGAACAGGTGCAGGGCATGTACGAGATCATCGAGGGGTTCATCGAGGCGATCAGGCTCATCGTCACACTCGATCCCGACGTTATGGCCATCGCCGCACGAAGCATCGTCATATCGCTCACCGCAACCATCATCGCCTCACTGATATCTCTCCCGCTCGGGGCAGCGATCAACTTCGGGAATTTCAGGGGTAGAAAGGGCCTCATCAACCTGATCCAGACGCTATACTCCCTCCCGACGGTCATCGTAGGGCTCCTGATCTTCCTGCTCATCTCCCGCGCCGGGCCGCTCGGGTTTTTAAGACTGCTCTTCACCCCGACCGCCATGATCATCGCACAGACAGTCCTCATCATACCGATAATGACCGGTCTCACGATATCCGCGCTCTCGGGGGTCGATCCGGTCATCAGGGACACCCTGACCTCACTAGGAGCGACACGGTTCCAGTTCCTTATAAACATCATGAAAGAAGCCCGTTTCGCGATCCTGGCGGCCGTCGCGGTCGGGTTTGGTCGGGCGATATCCGAGGTTGGAGCGGCCATCCTTGTCGGCGGCAACATAGCGGCGTCATCTTTTATGAGTTCGACCCGCGTCCTGACCACCGCGATATCGCTTGAGACGTCGATGGGCAACATCCCGCAGTCCATCGCTCTCGGGATCGTCCTGCTTATCATCGCTCTCGGGGTCAATCTCGTCATATCAACGCTGCAACAGGGCAGGAATCCATGATTGAACTTGACGGAGTCTCAAAAGAGTTCGACGGCAAGAGGGTGCTCGACGGAGTCACCGGCAGGGTTGATGACGGGGAGATCTTTGCCGTCATCGGGCCGAGCGGGGCCGGAAAATCAACCCTGCTGCGCCTGGTCGGCCTCCTGGACACTCCGACAGCAGGGACCATCCGGATCAACGGGATCGATATCCACGCCGGCAAAGAGCAGAGCCTCAGGATCCGCCGGACGATCGGGATGGTCTTTCAGAAACCTGCAGTCTTTAACACGACGGTCGCCGAGAACATCGCCATCGGACTCAGGTTTCGGGGGGTGGAGAGAAGAACGATCATGAAGAAGGTCAGAGGGGCTCTCGATATGGTCGGGCTTGCTGGATACGAGGAGCGGCGGGCACGGACACTCTCCGGCGGCGAGATGCAGCGGGTGGCACTCGCCAGGGCGATGGTGATTGAACCGGAGATTCTCCTTATGGATGAACCGACCGCAAACCTGGATCCGGTCTCGGTGGAGAAGATAGAGGAACTGGTCATCCGGATCAACCGCGAACTCGGCACAACGATACTCTTCTCGACCCACGACATGTACCAGGGGCAACGGCTCGCTCACCGGATAGCGGTGCTGATGAACGGCAGGTTCGCACAGGTCGGGACGCCAAGAGAGGTCTTCACCCTCCCGGCGACCAGGGATCTCGCCAGATTCGTTGGCATAGAGAACATACTGGAAGGAGTGGTCATGGGCAGGGAAGACGGAGGGATAGCCTCCATCGATGTCGGCAGCACTCGGGTGAGGGCGCGGTCGTCGTTTGGCCCGGGGGAGAAGGTCGCCCTCTGCATCAGGCCGGAGGATATGCAGATCGCACCGGCGGGGAGGGGGGTGGGCAACCCCGGCGGGAACACGCTCCAGGGCACCATCATATCCATCGTGCCGCGCGGTCCGTTCAGCAGGGTCACTGTCGACTGCGGGTTTATGCTCTCATCTATCCTCTCCTGGAAGAAAGTGGACGACCTGGAACTTCAGGAAGGCGGTCTTGTGGTGGTCTCGTTTGTGCCGGAATCGGTTCATGTCGTCAGCGCGGGCGAGTCCTGAATACCCGAATACGGCCTTTCCACCGGCAAAGCAGGTATCAGCAGTCGTCCATTCTCTCCTGCGCCGCCAGAAGTTCTCGCACGCCGACAAGGTGCCTGTCCAGTCGCCGCCGGAACTCCCGGGGATCGAGCGCCTGCGCCTCATGACCGGAGAGGAGCAGGATCCGATCAGCCTGCGCTATCAGTACATCGAGCGAGGAGGCGGCAAACAGGATCGTTGTATCCCCGATCGCCTGGCGCCTGGTGGCAAGCAGCGTGGAGAGCGGTGTCACCTCACCTCTCTGAAGGCACCCGGGGACCAGCAGGTTGGTCGCGGCGCGGTCCTCGTCGATGATGAGGATGGGCGCTGCAGCACGGATCGCTGCCTGGATCTTTTCTGCCATCACGAGGGATCCGCTCCCGCGGCCGTAGGCCGCGCGGGGATCGCCCGATAGGCCGGGTGGGAGGCTCTGGAAAAAGAGGCTGACATCCGCACCCACCAGTTCCTGCTCGTTTGCCTCCGCCCCCACAACCCCGTTGACACTGACCAGGAGTTCACGCCCGTCGCCGGCGGCGTGGTCGTCCTGGCCGGCAACGATCGCCTGGAGGAGGGTGCTCTTCCCCTCAGCGTTTGAACCGGCAACCGCGAAGACCTCCCCACGCCGGAGTCCAAGCCCCGTCACCACCCTGCCGCTCCCCTCAAGTTCGACCTCGATCGGGTCGAGTTCCCGCGGACAGCGGAAAGGAACGTGAACACCCTCCTTTGGGCCTGCAATCCGATGGTGACCCCGGAGCCTGGTGAACCGGCGGGCCGGGCGCGTGCCATCGGCAATGAATGCAACAAGCCCCACCCCCGGCAGGGCGCGGCGGAGGGCTTTCTGGTCAAGGGAGAGAGCACAGGCCGCGGCAATCTCCACCGCAGGCACCCGGCGCGCTACACGGTCGACGGCCTCAAGGAGCACACCCAGGCGTTCTGCGACCTCCCGCTCCGTGCCCCGCCCAGGCGGCCCCGGATAAGGGAGTGCGCCCCTGACGACCAGGTGAAGACCCCGCGAGTCGATCCGGTTATCATCGCCCGGTCGCCAGAGATCAGTTCCGATGGCGCCCGGTGAGGCGATCAGCGTGACAGGTTCCACATTCTGCTGGCAATGGGCGGGGTGCTCCGTCCCGATACCTGCGATGGGGCCGAGTGCGGGTTCGGCCGGGACCGCCGCCTTGACGGCCTCGATCACCGCCCAGACCGCCCCGTCAGCACCGGGGTGACTGGCCGTGCCTGGCGGCGGTGTGAGCAAGACGGGAAGACTGAACCGGAGCGCCGTTTTATCGAGCGAGCGGACGAGGTAGGTGTTGACAGGAGGCCTCAGCCTCTCCAGGTCGACACGCGCCCGGCCTCCGTCAAGAGCCGCGGCAATCCGGCCAGCCTCAGCCTGCCAGGAGCCCTCCGTTCCACTCATATACACTCATCTGATAGTTCTGCCCCGGAGCCCATCTCTCTTTTCATGCGACTGCATTCCGCGGTGAACGCCTTCCGCTGAACATGAACACCCCATCTCCTCAGGCTTCCGGGACACCATGCCCTTTCAGTATCCTTGAACGCCACGATCGCACGGCCGCTCCCTCTCCGGGGGGAAGTGTGTGGCGATTGGCCCTGGAAAGCCGTGCCCGGCGCGCAGATGAATCTCCTGCGGTTCTAACCGGGAACCGACTAAAAACCCATTTCCGGACGCTGTAGCAAGGGAGAATCACACCACCCCCGGAATCCGTCCGGAGAGAGGCTTATCAAAACCGGCAGATCAGCCTGAAGGTACTGGTTTGATAGCCTCCTTACCTCTCCAGGGTGATATCGTAAACCGCATGCCACTTTCCCGGAGAGTATGTCCTGACCCGCCGCTCGAGGACCTCGCCCCGGGTAACCCCGCGGATCAGAGGGAGGTGCTCCCCTTCCCGCTCCTGCAGGGCATAGAGATGGATCGTTCCTCCGTCCCGACAGAGCGCTGCGGCCTCCGGGAGGTACCGCGGCGCGGCCATGGGGAGGTTCATGACAACCCGGTCAAACGGGCGAAACCCATACCGGGGAAGGTGACCGGCGTCCGCAAGCACCGGAACGACATTGCTCATCCGGTTGAGAGTGATGTTGCCGACCAGGAGATGGACGGCAGCAGGGTTAATGTCCACCGCAACCACAAGATCCGCTTTACGGGCCAGGGTGATCGCAAAAGGCCCCACACCGGCGAACATATCAAGAACCCGCTCACCCTTCTCCATCGCCGCAAGAATCCGTTGCCGCTCGGTGGAGAGCCTGGCGGAGAAGTAGGCAAGGGATAGGTCTACATCAAAACGGAGTCCGTACTCCGTCACCCTGGTGCGGGTGGCGGGGACACCGGCAAGGACGGCAAACCTGCGGGTCCGGTACTCACCCTCGACGGGGGTCTCGGGGAAGAGCACGGTGTGCAGCGACGGTCTTGAGGTGAGCACCCGCCCGGCGCCAGCGGGATCGTTCTCCTGCATGATGGCGATCCCGCCGACGATCTCGTGGCGTGGAAGGTTGGGGCGTTCCGGCACCGCCTCAAACTCCCGGCGCACCGCACCAGGAAACTCATCGGTAAGGGGGAGAAGGACGGTACCGCCCTCCTGGCGCGGCCTATACCGCCGGTCAAGGAGCCCTGCCTCAAGCAGTCGGCGCCTTCTCTCTTCGGCCTCCTGTCCTGACACCACCAGGCACCACCGTTCTTCACCCACGGACTCCACCACCCGCCATCTTTACGTATAAGATCTCATACTTATTCATGGATGAGTATATCGAGAGGCTGAAAGACGGGTCTCTCAAGCTCTATGCGCTCGAGAAGGAACTCCCCCCGGAAGAGGCCGTAAGGGTGCGGCGGGCGTTCATCGAGGGCGAGACCGGGACTCCTCTTCCCGCGATTGGATCGTTCACGATCGGGATCGATCGGGTCGTGAAACGCAACATCGAGAACATGATAGGGGCTGTCCAGGTTCCGGTCGGTGTTGCAGGACCGCTCATGGTGCACGGCGAGTACGCCAGCGGGCCATACTACATCCCCCTCGCCACGACCGGGATCATGCGCGACGGGATGACCCGGGCACCGGTCTTTGCCACCCGTGATATCATTCACGCGAAAGAGACGGCAGACTGGGTGGAGACGCACACCGCCGAGATCCGGGAGGCCGCAGAGAGCACCACAAAGCACGGGGAGTTCCTCAAAGCCAGGACCTACATCGCCGGCACGAGCGTCTTCGTCAGGCTTGAGTTCGACACGAAGGACGCGATGGGCATGAACATGGTGACGATCGCCAGCCAGAAGGTGGGCGAACTCATCGAGCGCGAGACCGGTGCAAGACTCGTCTCCCTCTCGGGAAACATGTGCACCGACAAGAAACCCGCGGCCATCAACCTCGTCCAGGGCAGGGGTAAGACGGTGGTTGCTGGGGTGCGGCTCAGCGAGGCACTGATCGCGGATCTCCTGAAGACCGATGCGGAGACACTGCTCGAGGTCAACTACCGCAAGAACCTTGTGGGCTCAGCGCGGGCGGCCTCGTTCGGGTTCAACGCCCAGGCGGCAAACGTGGTTGCCGGGATATTCATCGCCTGCGGTCAGGACGCGGCCCACGTCGTCGAGGGCAGCACCGCAATCACAACCGTCGACCGGGTTGAGGGTGGTGTTTACGTCTCGGTCAGCATACCCTCGCTCCCCGTCGGGACTGTCGGTGGAGGAACCGGTGTTGAGACCCAGCACGAGTGCCTGGCGATGCTTGGTGTCGCGGGCGGCGGTGACCCGCCGGGAGCCAATGCAAAGGCTTTTGGAGAGATCGTTGCCGCTGCGGTCCTTGCCGGCGAACTCTCACTCCTCGGCGCCCTGGCAGCCCAGCACCTGGCCCGGGCACACCAGAACCTGGGGCGGGGATGATGGTAGAGAGAACGTCCAGGCATCCTGGCGGGAACCTTAAAACCGGAACCATTTCATCATGACAAGGGCGTCTTCCCCGTTTGAGTAGTAGGATGCCACCTGGAATACCTCGCGATAGCCGAGACTGTGGTAAAACTCCTGCGCCACGGTGTTGCTGACCCTGACCTCGAGCTGGATACCGTTAGCGCCCAGGATGGCATACTCCTGCTCCAGGCGGCGGAGGAGGTGCCGCCCCACCCCCCGGCGGCGGCAACGGGGAGCAACGGCAAAGTTCATTATGTGCCCATAAACCTCTTCCCCGGTGTCCTCGATCCCGCCAACGATGAAACCGACCAGATCGCCATTGTTTTTTGCCACAAAGAACGTCTCCGGGAAGCAATTGAGAGTTTCCCGGAGTGTCATCTCATCCCATGGATCGACGAAGGCCACCATCTCTATGCCAACGATCTGTGGAATGTCTGAGGGCTGCGCCCGAAGAATGGTTAACTGAATCGGCATCATACCCGTCCACACTCCGTCTGGATACCCAATCTCCTCTGGATACCTATCAACTATTAGTCTTCAGGGAACAAAAGAGTAGGCACAGACGAGTGGCGGTATCCATGGTTCAAATTTATCGTTTCGCGGCGATCCGTCCAGCGCGGCGGTACTCTGAAAAGATCCCATCCGTACCATACGATGTGGTGACAGCAGACGAAGCGCGGGAATGCATCGAGAAGAACCCGCTGAGTTTCCTGCGGGTAAGCCGGCCGGATGCCGAACTCCCCGACATCCCGCCAAACGATGACCGGGTCTACCGACGGGCGCGAGAGGTCTTCGAGAGCATGCTCGCGGATGGGCTGATGGAGCGCGACCCGGAGCCGGGGATGTATGTCTACCGGGCAGTACAGGACGGGGAAGAGTTTGTCGGCCTGGTCTGCTGCGTCCCGACAGAAGATTACGAGACAGGGAAGATCCGGCGGCATGAGCTCACCCGTTATGACAAGGAGGAAGACCGAACGCGGCATATAGATGCGGTCGGCGCTAACACTGGCCTTGTGTTCCTGCTCTACCGAGACCGGCAGGGTATCTACTCACACCTTCACTCCCTCATCGAGGGCGTCCGGCCCGACGGAAGCACGACGACTGCATCGGGTGTGCTGCACCAGATTTACCGGATCACAGATGATGCCGCCCTCTCTCACCTCGAAGACCTCTTTTCGGCGGTGCCGGAGACTTATATCGCCGACGGGCACCACCGTGCCAAATCCGCGGTGAACGTGGCGGCGTTGCGGAGGCGCGAGGGGAGGTTTACAGAGGAGGCCGGGAGGTTTATGGTGGTTCTCTTTCCTCACGACCGCGTACGTATCCACGGTTACAGCAGACTCGTCACCGACCTTGGCAGATACGCCACTCCCCGCGAGTTCCTCGAGGCGCTCCGTGAATCTGGCTGGACCGTCCGCCCCTGCGGGAGCCTCGATACCGAAGGCTACCAGATCCCGCCGCTTGAGTCTGATGCTGGAGGAAGGCATGTGATGCACATATACCTGGATGGGGCATGGTACGAGATCTCCCGACCGATCGCCGATCCCACCAACCTGATCGGGTCACTCGACGTCTCTGTCCTCCAGAAAGATATCCTGAAGGGGATGCTCGGAATCTCCGATCCACGGGCTGACACAAGACTCCACTACATGGGCGGGGCGAAACCACTCCGTGAACTCGAGCGACTTGTGGATGACGGCAGATACGCCCTCGCCGTGGCGATGCAGCCGGTGCCGATCGAGACGGTGCTCGCGATAGCCGATGCAGGAGGCGTCATGCCCCCTAAATCCACCTGGTTCGAGCCGAAACTCATTTCCGGGCTTCTGGTTCACACCATAGACTGAGATGTCGAGTGAGATCACCTTTAACTCTTTTCCTGCAGGATGATCTTTTATGATCACGATTGCGCTCCCAAAAGGGAGCCTTGAAGCGCAGACGCTACAGGTCTTCAAGGAGGCGGATCTCGAGGTCAGACGGACAGACCGCGATTACAATCCCAGGATCGATGACCCCAGGATCGGTAAGGTGAAGATCCTCCGGCCGCAGGAGATCCCGCTCTACGTCCAGATGGGCTACTTCGATCTCGGGATATCCGGGATTGACTGGGTTGAGGAGAGCGGTGCCGACGTTGTCGAGGTTGCAAACCTCTCCTACAGCAAGACCGGCGACGGGAACGTGAAGATTGTGGTCGCGGTTCACCGTGACGAACAGATCGAGGACGTCACCGCTATCCGCCCCGGCAGCCGGGTTACAACTGAGTATCCCCGGATCACGAAACGGTTCTTTGACGACCTCGGGATCCCGGTCAGGCTCTTCACCTCCTACGGGGCTTCAGAGGCGAAGGTCCCGGACCTGATGGACGTGGTCGTCGACCTCACCGAGACGGGGAGCACCCTCCGGAAGAACGGGCTCAAGATCGTGGGAGAGATCATGGAGTCACACACCGCGCTCCTGGCAAACCGCGACTCGCTCCGCGACCCGGAGAAGCACCGGGAGATCGACGAGATCGCAACACTTCTCATGGGGGTGATCGAGGCGCGCCGCCAGGTTCTCCTGACGATGAACGTGCCGGCGGCGGCGCTTGAGCGTGTCATCGAGGTGCTCCCGGCGATGAAGAGGCCCACCCTCAGCAGGCTTCACGGGATCGACTACTTCAGCATCCAGACGGTGGTTCAGAAAGGGCTTGTCAACGGGCTGATCCCTGCTCTCAAAGCCGCGGGTGCCGAGGATATCCTTGAGATCCCGATAACAAAGATCGTGCGGTGAGGATGGAGGCGCCCCTCACAGGCACCTGGAGTAATTCTCCGAGCAGGCATAGCAGAGAAATTTTCCATCCTCGATCCTGATACGGGACTCAGCGGTCATCTCACCGCATTTCGCACACGGCACCGAGCGGAAGATCCGGGCGGGTTCGGGTATCGTCTGATCGACCTTGCGGATTATGAAGAGGTCGTCGTCAGGTGCCTTCAGTATGGCATCGACAACACGGTTCACGTGCTCCTGGAAGTCTGCGCGTTCCGCACCGGTTGCCTCGCCCTGCATCACGCGCTTTCTGAGCGGCGCAAGCCCGGGGTCGAGCGACTCAATATCAAACGATGGATTCGCCGTGACCCGGATCGCTGCCCCTGTTTTACGGTTGATGAACGTGAACGCCTGTTTGCCATGGTCCCTGAAGAGCAGGTTCCCTTTCCCGGCGGTGCAGCCCGTCAGAACCTGGATGGCATCGACACCACAGGCGTCGTTCTCGGTGATCGTGACCAGTTCCTCATCTCTCGAGCGGCCGGAAGATAGCCGGGAGAGGGCGATCTCCGCCGCCCGGTAACCTATAGCGAGACCGGGGCAGACGTGACCGTGAAACGCGACCGCTTCGGCAAACCGGTCGCGTGCTTCTCCGGGCGTGCCCGGGTCTGAGTTGTTGCACATGTATATCCTGTATGACCCCTTGCTACTATATCTCTGTTATATGTTACGGTGAGGTGCCAGGACGCCTGGCCGGTGCACCGGAGGTATAAAACCCGAACCGGGAGACTATAGAGATCCCAATATAATTTCATGCGGCATCCACTCCGCATCCACCGGGTATCCGGTTTTCGCGGCGGATTCTGGAAGATGCTATATGGGTTATTATTAATATCCTCTCGTGTAAAAAGAATGTTTTACATGAGACCTGTCGGGAGAGTTCTGGCACTGTTTGCCGCAGTCTGTATCTTCTGCACCGCGTCTGGCTGTCTCGACGCTTCCACGACACCATCTGAGGGCGGCGGTATCACGGCAGTCGACCTGCCGGAGCCGGAGAGGCTCACCCTGGCAGAGGCGCTCGCTGAACTCGATCTGCTCGGAGCCGAAGGCGGTCTGAACGTCACCGGCGCATCGCTCCATCAGGTGCTCGGGAACCGTGTGGACCTCGAAGGGCGGGCCTCTTCCTGGACGCTGGGTCTCCTGGACGCTGACGGGGCGCGCTGGCTGACCCTCGGTGCGGCAGGATGGCAGGAGGTCTCGCTTCCTGCGCCCATACCAGAAGAGGAGTTGAATATGACCGAACTCCTCGCGCCGGAAGAGATCTTCGCGATGCATGAGGATGGGATCCGGACGGCGATGGAGCGCCTCAACACAAATACAGTGGATATTGTGCTCACGGAGGGGATCTATACCGTTACAGCCCGCTCAGAGACCGGGATGGAGACTCTCGCCTTCCGGGCGGATACCGGGGAGGTGGTCATATAGGGCTGAGGAACGACGAGGGGTTGTTCTCTATCGACTTCCTTGTCGGGTTCACGATCTTTATGGTGGCCCTGATCG
>LDZU01010606.1_pt1 | contig 10291 bp, 11 predicted proteins | sample 615531 | NCBI WGS metagenome assembly LDZU01 (sample SAMN03408293, study PRJNA278302) | terrestrial metagenome | isolation source: oil reservoir sample SB2 | place: USA: Alaska, North Slope, Schrader Bluff formation | collected 2011-09 | reverse complement strand
GTCGACTTCAAGGTTTATGACGTGGTCGATCTCCGCAATGCTCTCCAGCGCCTCTGCCTGCTCCACGGTTCTCGGAAAACCGTCAAGGATATAACCATCATCCAGATGGCTGATCTTTTCTTTCATGAGATCTATCACCAGGTCATTTGGCACCAGCTGTCCCTTGTCCATAAACCCCTTTGCCTCCCTCCCGAGTTCAGTCTCGTTGCGCACCGCCTCACGAAGAATGTCGCCGGTGGACAGTCTTACGAGTCCAAGCTCATCCTCCATTTTCTCTGCTTGGGTGCCCTTTCCAGAGCCTGGAGGGCCAAGGAGCACGATCTTTGTATCCATAGAGCGGCGATAGTCATTCATTTAATAAACCATTTCCCGCTTTCCTCATGCCTTTTGCTTCCCTTTTGGTCGATAGGATACCAATATATCCTGTCTCATCGATTGTGGCGGTGATGATGGATCAGGAAATCGTGGACAGAATATCTTCAATAGTGGGTGATAAGGGGTTCTCAGCCAGCAAAGCGTACACTTACGCCTATAGCTTCGACGCATCCATTTATCATGGGAAGGCTGATATGGTAATCCAGCCCCGTGATGTCAAGCAGGTATCGGAAATTATGTGCATTGCTTATGAGCACCGTATACCTGTGACACCGCGTGGCTCTGGTACCGGGCTTTGCGGATCGGCAATCCCTTTGAAAGGGGGTATAGTCATGGATATGAGCAGGATGAATCATATAGAGCGTATCAGCGTCGAAGACCTGCTCTGTGTTGTCCAGCCCGGCGTCGTCTATGAGGACCTTAACCGGGCCCTGGAGCCATACGGTTTCTTTTTCCCACCCAGTCCTGGCAGTGGTGAGGCATGTCAGGTAGGGGGGATGGTGGCCCTCAACGCATCAGGTATGCGTGCGGTCAAATATGGCGCCACCAGAGACTATGTGCTCGGTCTTACATTCGTCAAGGCTAACGGGGATATCGTCCATGCGGGCAGCGGGACACTCAAAGACTCCTCTGGATATCAATTGGCAAGACTGATGGTAGGCAGCGAGGGTACATTGGGTATAATAACTGAGGTTATTCTAAGGATCACACCCAGACCCAAAACCTCGGCGATGGCCCTCTTGGCCTTCGATGAGCTGGAGACAGCCGGCGAATTCGTAGCGGCGTTGATTGCCGAACCTCTGATACCTTCTTCCCTTGAGTTGATGGACAATGTGAGCATCGATGCCGTCAACAAGGCTATGGGAAACCCGCTGCCTGATTGTATGGCACTATGTATGGTAGAAGTGGACGGTGAGCCTGAAATGGTGGAGAAGGAACTGATCACCGTGGAGCGTGTGGCCAGGAAGGCCGGTGCGCAAGAGGTTGAGCTAAGTCATGACCGTAAGGTAATGAACTCCTGGACTTCAAGTCGCAAATCGGTCATGACTGCGTTATCTTCTCTCAGACCAGGATATTCTTCTGTCTCCCTCGCGGATGATATGGTTCTTCCGATAAGCAAGATACCTGTGGCGGTTAAAGCGTTCCAGGAGATATCCTCTCGTCACGGTGTCATTCTGGCAACCTATGGCCATGCTGCTGACGGCAATCTTCACACAAAGATGTTGATCGATGCTCGTGACAGAGAACAATGGCTAGCGGCGGAAAGGACTGCGAGGGAAATATTCCAGACCACAATAAGACTGGGCGGATCTGTAAGCGGCGAGCACGGTGTGGGTATTTCCAAAGTCCCTGATTTCATGGTAGAACGGTCTACGGCGATATCCACTATGGCCGAGATCAAGCGTGCCATGGATCCTTACAATATCCTGAATCCTGGAAAACTCTTCCAGTGGGAGAGAGAATCGTCATTGTACGGCCTCCGTTACCCCTGTGAGCCACGTTAAGAAGATATGCCTCTCCGCTGTGTTTCCGGGATAGCGGTTGTGTTGACAATCAATAGGCCAGTAGGAACATAACTATTCCTGAAACAAATGCTAGTGTGAACACTAGCGGATTCCACTTCAGGATCTTCGAGCCATCCAGAGGGGGGAACGGTATGAGGTTGAATACCGCCAAGATCAGGTTGATGCGGGCTAACATGTACATAACGAAACCCGCCGTACCGCTAAGCGTCAAAGCTAGCAGGAGTGAGACTGCGCCTATGATAAGGTTTACGCCTGGTCCTGCAAGGCTTATTATACCATTCTGGCGACGATCTATCATTCCACGTATATATACGGCCCCAGGGGCTGCAAAAAGCACACCCAGTAAGGATATGAGCAATGCTAATATCAGTCCTTGTGGGAACATACGGTATTCTGCCCATGCGCCGTAATGCTGGGCGGCAAATTTATGTCCCAACTCATGGAGGACGAAACCGCTGAGCACTATTGCGAGACAAATGCCCAGCCATACCAAAAAGTTCGTGACGAAGTCACTGTACAGCGGATACCAGCGTATGAACACCAGTGTGAACGCCAATGTAAGGACGGCCACCGATATGGCTATATCTCTCAGCTCACGTTCACTGAACCTCACACGTGATATTCCACTGCTTCGGTACGGCATGTCGTAAGGATCATACATTCGCAGCTCAAGAGAGCGCATTCATATTAAATCATGACGGTTCAAAATCTAAATAAGGGAAAACCCATCGAAGCACAATGCCTGAAAGACGTGGCCATGGCAAGACCGCATTGAGATGGTGTGACAGCTGCGGCACTCTACTTCTTCAGGATATATGCTCTGCATGTGGTTCCAAGGGCAGGAAGTTTCAGGTCAACAGCCCCGGGGATATAAGGCCGGCTATGAAAGGCGATGAACAGCTGGTACGCTCCCTCTTCGCTCGACATTTTGGCACTGACATTCCTTTGCAGGGAAAGGCTATTTTCCTGAACAAGGTGGCGGGTGAGGATCGCGCGGAAGAGATAGTGGTCGGTGGAGAAGTAGTGGCCACGATGAGATGGGATCTCTTCAGCAGAGACTATCTCATCGAACTGAGGGGGTCAGGGGCCTCATTGATACTACCTTATGCTAGGAAGAACGTGCTGCATTGCGATAAGCTTGGCGGCCATATCAAAGGGAGAACGTTTCCTGGGAATATCATACGCTCCGTGGAGGGAGATTTCGGTGAAAACGAACCGCTGGTGTTAGTGAGCGGCAATATGATCTGCGCCGCAGTGGCTAGGGCTCCGTCATCCATGATAGTGAAGGCAGAGAGGGGCTTTAAGGTAAAGGATGTTGCTAGGGAATCTTTCGATGCAGGTCCATCTTCGGGAAGGGAGGATTTCGTTAAGGCCAACCGTGAGCGGTTAATGTTCCTTGAAATGAATGCGATAAGCGACATCCGTTCCTTCGTAAAGGGGAAGAAGCAGGCGATCACCGCCTCCTTTTCTGGTGGTAAGGATTCGCTGGCATCTTTTTTGCTTGCAGAAAAAGCGTTGGAGAATGAACCAGACCTTCTTTTCGTGAACACAGGAATCGAGTTTCCTGAAACCGCCGCCGGCTAAAGATTTTCGCTGGTGCTGTAAGAGTTGCAAGCTTGGACCGCTGACAGAAGGCATCTCGAAGATCTCGCCTCAGGGCACGATCACCGTTGAGGGCAACCGGGCGTTGGAATCATTTTCCCGTTCCGAAACCCGTTTCGTGGCCAGGAATCCCTTCGTGCCAAACCAGACGGTTATGAACCCTATACGCTCGTGGAATGCATCTGAGGTATGGGGCTACATATGGATAAGAGGAGCAGATTACAATCCCCTTTATGAAATGGGATATGCCCGTATAGGATGCTACCTATGCCCCGCATCCTTGGCAAGCGACTGGGAGCGTACCAGAAATATTCATCCAGAGATGTATCGTCACTGGAATGACTATCTCCATTCATGGGCGAGGTCTAGAGGGTTGCCGAGGGAATATGTAGACATGGGTTTCTGGAGATGGAAGTCCCTGCCGCCCAAGATGATCAAGCTCACTGAAGGATTGGACATATCTTTGAGGCCACAGCCTGGCGAACTCAACCTTAGGATTTTAAAGGGAGCCTCCCCCTGTGCTGCCGGGGGGTATTCCATCGAAGCCGTCTTAAGTATGCCTTCGAGGCGTGAGCTGTCGATGATGCAGTATTCGTTGCGAACCATAGGTGATGTTCGTTATTCTGATGAATACGGCATAGCGCTGCTGCGTTACAAGGGAGCGAGCGCAAAGATCTTCGCCGGAGGCCAGGTTTCTGTGGTGGCCCCCAGCAAAGAGCTGGCAGAAGAGCTTTTCTCCTTAACGATCAAGGCATTGTTGCGTTATCAGATGTGCACCGAGTGTGGTATATGTGCCAAAGGCTGTCCTAGCAAGGCCATAGGCATTGATGGCGGGCTCATCGTCAGTGAGTCCTGTTCCCATTGTGGTAAGTGCCTGAGATCCTGCATGGTGGTACATTATCATGATCATATTCTCTCTGTGCTAGGGTCATGATTATAAACGGGTTCCCTTTTTCATTGATCTATGGAGATTACCATGGCCGTGGCGGCGGCCTTGGGTATAGGCCCCGCCTTGATTGTACTGTATGTGGCTATAGGTCCTTACACGTATCCCTATACAGAAAAGGCCTTTTTTGAGGATCGGAAATTATTCCTCCTCCTGGCCGTCGGGATGATGATAGGCATAGTGCTGTTCTCCGCATATACATGGTTTTCATGGTCGTCGTTGATTGTGGCAGTGGGCTATGCCGTTGTGATGGAGATGGTGAAAGTGGTAATACTCAACCTTCCGCGTTTCCAGAGAAGGTTGGATACGGTTTTCTACGGCACATCGCTGGGTGTGGGGATCGGTGCGACTTTCGCCTTCGGGATGGCATTCTACCTTCTTTCCCTGATTGGGAGCCCTGAGCCACTAGACTGGATTGTGGTCCTGCTGCTGTCTGTGCAGCAGGTCTTGCTGCACAGTGCAACGGGTGCCACTATAGGTGAGGGGGTGGTCCGTGATTATGCGTGGGGATTCCTGGCACAGGCCATAGGTGTCAATTTGGTGTTCCAGTTTTTGATGCTTCCTCTCTACAACCTATCATATCCTATCGGATACATCACACTGCTAGTCGCGCTCCTCTTCTTGATATGGTACTGGTGGCTGGTTCATAAGCGTCGTGTACCATCTCTTGTGAAACAGGCTGTCAAGCAGTACGGGCTGTAACAGAAACGGTTTATAGTCTGTAAGAGATGAAGTTAACTATGGGCTTCGGCACATGGGTCAAAGTGATCGTGGTAGGCCTAGTATGTATCGGTATGCTTGGCTTTGCCAGCTCCCCAGCTTTTCAAGAGGCTATATGGGACGGTATCAGGGAACGCGTTCCCATCGATGAGATCATTGACGATTTTTCGGGGGACGAAGACTATGTTTTTCCCGAATATGCTTATCTTACATTGAACCGAACAATCACGGTCACCGCAGACACTGCTGTGAATGATCTAACCATTCGGCTCACCCTGCCCGAGGAAATAGAATCACTGCAGACGGTGAACAGTCTAGCCAATTATACCAATGAACCGGATGTTCAGTTTGGCTCCTTGCCGAACGAAGGAGGCGATTGGTGTACCGCTCATCTAGAGGTGCTAGAAGAAGGGGAATCGGTATCGGTGTCCTTTGTATACAATGTGACTGCATTCATGAAATGGTGGCCTAACGCCCAAGAGGATAGCGGCAATGTCTCTGATATGCCTCCCTGGACTGGTGTATATATGGGCAACATGCTATGGGAATTGAATGAAACTGAGGTGGGCTACGTCCCAGAGGACAGTGTGATCGAAGATCTTGCGCAGAGTATCGTAGGGGACGAGCAGAACGTATATGAAATCCTCCGTTCAGTCTTCCACTGGATGCATGATAATATATCGTACAGTACCGATTCATCAAGTCTTAAGACGGTCGACCAAACACTTCAGGATCTGGAAGGCGATTGTGATGACCAGTCCCTGCTCTTTATATCACTGGCCCGTGCAGCCGGCGTCCCAGCCTGGATGCAGATGGGCACCTTGTACGATCAGCAGAACAACAGATGGGAGCATCATGCTTGGGTGCAAACGTACATACCAGGTGTAGGGAATGTTACTATCGACCCGGCCAACAATTGGTTTCTCATCAACGCCCCGGATCGTATTACAACCTTTACTGACCAGGGGAACGCCACATTGATGGAGAATTTCTACAACTACATATGTTTCTATGGACGGGTAGAAGTCACAGATGAATGCATCCCGCAGGGGTATTACCCATCCTCTGACATGATAGAGGTCCCTGCCTCTCATACGCGATGGTAAAGACCCGGACGCGGCTCGAATACGATCCCAGCCTCGACCATATCCCTCAAGATCGCAGCGCCCTCGCCCGGAAGTAGCTCCTCAAGGTCTTCGAGGGTAAAGTTTCCTTTGATAGATGACAGCTCCTCAGCGGCATAGAGCATTTTGGTCTCATGGTCTTTGATACTTTCAAGTTCTTCCCTCAATCGGAAAAGAGGATCGCACGGTTTTTCTGGTGCTGTTTCCTCCTCCGGGAGATATTTTTCATGAAAAGACCATAGGGCTGCCCTCAGCTCATTCTGGTCATCGGATCGCAAATGGACTTTAGCCTTTCTGTGCTCTGTCATCCTTCCGCAGCGTGGGCATCGTGAACCATCATTGTTTAGGTCTATGAGGCGGGCATGCCCACAGCCCGGACAGAAGACGATTGCAAACATTATAGTCTCATCAATATTCTACGAATATTAAACAGGCGATGCATGCTCCGTAATTATCCATGGGTATTCGTATCTCTTTGATCTCATAATGTATCTCTTCCAGCTCAACATTGCGGAGCTTTGCCATCTCCTGCATCTTCCATTCTAACACTTCGCGGAGGGATTCTTTTGATCCGTGGAGGTGCCCTTCTGCCACATATCCGCCTTTACCATCCTTTCGGAATGCGTAGGAGATACCAGCAGAAATCAACTCGCCTTCGCTGCCTCTCATTTGGGCCAGTACGCAGTGGGTTATGGCACCCATAGGCAGGGTGCGGGGTTCTACCTGCTCAGCGCCCTCCGGTATAACGGAGGAAACGGAAAGCATATTCTGCTCCCCCAAACCAGCATTGATCAGTGCCATATCAAAAGCGTTAAGGTCAGAGACTTCGGATATCGCAGCCCCTGACGAGATGAAGAACTTCTTCGGTACCAGCTGCATAAACTTGCTTATCAAAATATGGTTTATAATTTTATGCCTGCCGCGGCAGCAAGGAAACGCCTGTCTGCGGATCGAGGAGAGCCCTGTCAGCATTCGCCGTGAATCAGCGGTATAGGTTCAAGGTGTCGTTGCTTATGCTGGCCGTTTCCATTGCTTCTTTCATCCTCTTCTCCAGCTCCTCTGCCTCTTTGACGAGTGGGGTGGGATCAATGTCAAGCTCCGGAATCATTTTGGTCAGTTTTTCCATCAGGCGGGCGGCCCCGCGCGCGTCCGGTATATCCATACGGGCTGGACCCAAAAGGGTCAGTACATTCATGCCCCTAGCAGCCGCTTCGTAAAGCATTATGCCGGAGATCCCGCGCACCATTCCCTCATCCATCGGCATGATATCATACTTTTCCATCTTCTTTCGCATCTCATCGGTGCTAGCCACACCCCATATGGGACTGCTCTCCGTATCTACACCGGCTATGCCCTCCATGGTGACGATACTGTTGACATCGTGTTCTTGACACCAGTCTAATATGAGTTTTGCCATAGGATAGTGCATCTCCATTTTGGGTATGAACTCGGCCGACACGACGAGGAGATGTTCACATTTTTCCCCCTCCTCGTCGCAGTGTCTGTCTCTGCCATATATGCGGACAGGTGGCATGGGGAAACCTTCTTGGATCATAGCATAAGGAGGAAAATCGGGAGAGGAGATGCCGGCTATCCGGTTAAGACCCAGAGTGCGGACTATAAAGTTGGTGGCTATGGAGCTCACCAAACCAACGCTTGGAAACCCAACGATGAGCATGGCTTTTTTACAGCTGGCCTCTGCATATTCGGTAATCGTCAGTTCTTCTACCATAATTTCGCTATATGTAGGAAATGGGTCAACCTTATTTATGAATTGCTTTATCTACGGCCGATGAGTGATTACGAGTTGAAATTGTCACATACCGTCGCAGGCATACCCGTGGCGGTGGAGCGCATACCGGGAGCACAGGTCAGTGGATTTCTTTTGGCGGTTCGTACCGGTTCGCGCGACGAGCCGCCCTCTCTGATGGGGGTGTCTCACCTTCTGGAGCACGTGGTGTTCCGTGGGACCAAGAATCGTGATAACGTTAGCATAATGCAGGAGATTGAGGCAGCGGGAGGACAATTGAATGCCTTTACGTCTCAAGAGGTCACAGCATATTATGGGATAACGTTGGACAGAACGGCCCAAGTGGCTAAGGATCTCTTGGCGGACATAACCGTTAACCCTCTGATACGGGAGGAGGATATCGAGATGGAGAAACGCATAGTCCTGCAGGAGATCAGTATGTGGAAGAACAATCCCGACTCATACATTCACAGTCTTTTTGCCAAGACATTATGGGACGGTCATGGGCTTGGGCAGAATGAGGCTGGAGAAGAGGAGACAGTAATGGCCCTCTCTGAGAAGGACCTCCGCGGCTATTTCGAGGATCGCTATCGCATACCGGAGCTAACGGTGATCGCCTGCGGAAATGTGGAAATAAATGATGTTATCAGCTGGGCTGAGGAAAGCTATGATCACCGTAATGGCTCGATAGGGATCAGACGCGAGCCTCCTAAAGAACACGGAACAGGTCTCACCATTTTCCCAAGGGACGGCGACCATTGTTATGTGGCTATGGGTTTCCCAGCATATTCGGCTCAGCATCCGCATAGGCATGCACTGCAGGTTCTAAACACAATACTAGGCGGAGGAGGCAGTTCTCGACTATTCCAGAGTGTCAGGGAAGAGAGGGGCCTGGTATACTCCATATACAGCATGCTGGAGCAGTACTCTGATGCTGGCTCTATGGCGGCCTTCTTCTCATCCACTGAGGACAACGTGGTCGAAGCGGTGGAGACAGTGGCTGATGAAATGGCTCGTTTGCTAAGAGAAGGCATCTCTGAATGGGAGCTGGAGAAGGCAAAGAACATTATACGCGGTTCCATGATCAGGAATATGGAGTCGACAACCAGCCGTATGTATCGTCTAGCCCGCAGTTATGTCCTGCGGGGTGAGGCGGTACCTTTCCAGGCAGATTTGGACCGTCTTGATGCCGTCGGAGAGGAGGACGTCATGAGTGTGGCAGAGGATATTATACGCCATGATAGGCTGAATGTGGTCGTCTATGGAAAGGACAGCGGCAAGCTGAGCTCACTCGACATAGGATCCCTTGAATTCTGATATCAGCTCAAGGATCAGGCTTACCGCCTTAGGCACCGCGTTCTCAACCGCAGCACTCATTTCCTCGCTGACAGTGAGTAGCTCCTGTGCCTCTATGGCCACTAAGCGCACCTCCTCAGGCATGCGCTCAGTCTCCAGCTGCCTTCCTAAGGCTATCGCTGTGGCTAGGTTGATGCCGTGTGCAGAGGAGTCGGCGACGGTGTGCTCAAAATCCTTGATATCAAAGAGCATCACCGTGCCAGGAGGGCAGCTCCCGCTCTGAATGGCATCGACGATTATTACATGGCGGTAGCCGAATATTAGAGGCAATATGTCAAGACCGCCTATGGCCTCCTGCCTTGTTTCCACAGAATCTAATTTCATGGACTCGATCTGCTTCACTATCTCCAGACCAACACGGTCGTCGGACACGATGGGGCTCCCTAATCCTATGACCAATACGGTCTCGCTGAGTCCTGACATGATTATTTCTCGTCTTCAGCAGGTTTTTGAGCGGTATCCATTGTTTGCTGAGGATCTGTTAATAAAGGATAGTATGTATCCTCTTCAGGAGTCATGTGGACCCTTCCTATAACTTTTTCCAGCGGCACCAGCATGGATATGCCCTGACCGGGTTTATCCAGTTCTATGGCTTCTTTGATGGCGTTCATCACCTGTTCGCTCAGGCTTCTTTTTATTGCTGTCATAAGAATTTCTTTCTCAGGTTCGATCCTCATACCGAGTATGGTTCTCCTTTCATGCAGCCCGATGCCGCGGCCGTATAGGATGGTTCCGCCCTGTGCACCCGCATCTATAGATGCCTTCAGCGCCACTTCACCCCACCCCTTCTTTACCACTGTGACGATCAGAGTCAAATCAGTTTCACATTCCATTATTATACCTCCTTTTCGGGGATCAGGATACCCAAGCCCAATACAAAGAGTATGGGTGT
>LDZU01000429.1_pt1 | contig 10312 bp, 9 predicted proteins | sample 615531 | NCBI WGS metagenome assembly LDZU01 (sample SAMN03408293, study PRJNA278302) | terrestrial metagenome | isolation source: oil reservoir sample SB2 | place: USA: Alaska, North Slope, Schrader Bluff formation | collected 2011-09 | reverse complement strand
GCACCGTTAGTTTTAGACCGGGTACCCGCTTTGGGCCGCAAGAAATCCGCCTCCAAAGTGAGGGGCTGGAAACTTACAGCCCTTACTTAGACCGGGACTTAAATGATTATGTTTATTGCGACGCCGGAAATTTAATTTTGCCGCCCGGTCAACTAAAAGAGTGTTTCCGTCGGATTCAAGAGGTCATAAACCGCCTTTTAGAAGAAGGTAAGTTTCCTCTTTTGTTAGGAGGGGAACATTTAATTACTTTACCGGCAGTGGAGGCAGTAGCGAAGGTATACCCCGACCTTGCGGTGGTGCAGTTTGATGCCCACGCTGACTTGCGGGACGTCTACCTGGAGGATAAACTTTCCCACGCCACCGTAATGCGCCGGATAACGGAGATTATTGGGGGAAAAAATTTATTTCAATTTGGAATTCGCTCTGGTATCAAAGAAGAATTTACCTTTGCTCAAAAAGAAACTAATTTTTTTCCTTTTGAGGTGATCGAGCCTGTAAAAAAAGTAAATTCTTTCTTACGGGGACGTCCCGTATACATCACCTTAGACATAGACGTATGTGACCCGGCTTACGCGCCGGGGGTAGGCACTCCTGAGCCGGGAGGCTGTACCCCGCAAGAATTGATTCAGGCGCTGCACCTAATGGGCACCCAACAGGTGGTGGGTATGGATCTGGTTGAAATTAATCCCTTAGGCGATCCGGCCACCCGTACCGCTGCTTTGGGAGCAAAGCTAATCCGGGAAGCAATTTTAAGCTTTGCTCACCCTCATTTATAAAAAATTTTAATAACTTCCTTTTGAATAATCTTATAAAATATTTGCCTCAGATTTTGCTTCAGATTTATCTAATGACTCATCTTTGGCAGCTTCTTTTTTAGGTTCGCCAAATTTTGCCAAGCCTTCCGCGTAAGTCCGCAGTTTTTTATCGACCAAGTAGTATACGGTTCCCGCAGGATAACTACCATTTATTAGTTGGGAAGGGGCTGGTAACCCGGTAAGCAGGCTGATTCCTTCTTCGATGGTTTTTATGGCGTAAACGTGAAAAAGATTTTTTTGTACTGCTTCCACCACTTCGTGTTTTAGCATCAGGTTGTCTATATTTTGGTAAGGAATAATTACCCCTTGTTTACCGTTTAGACCTTTTGCCTTACAAACAGCGTAAAAACCTTCAATCTTTTCGGTTGCGCCACCAATAGGCTGAATTTCACCGTGCTGATTAACCGATCCAGTTACGGCCAAACCTTGCTTAAGGGGCAATTCGGCCAGAGCAGATAATAGGGCGTAGAGCTCGGCACTGGAAGCGCTATCACCTTCGATCATTTCGTACAACTGTTCAAATGTAAGACGGGCAGATAAACGCAGTGGCTTATCCTGGGCAAAACGCTCTCCTAAAAAACCAACCAGGGTGAGAATTCCTTTGCTGTGGATATTGCCGCTCATTTTTGATTCGCGCTCAATATTTACTACTCCCTCTTGACCCATAAAAGTTTTGGCGGTAATGCGGGAAGGCCGGGCAAAAGCATAATCACCCATATCTATTATGGATAGGCCGTTTACTTGACCCGTAACCTCTCCTTCAGTGTCAACTAAAATCTTTTCCTGCATAATCATTTCCTGTATTTTTTCTTCTATGCGGTTAGAGCGGTAAATTCTTTCTTCTATAGCTTTACGAACGTATTGGGCCGTAACCAGGGGAGCACCTACCATCTCTGCCCAGGCCGCCGCTTCGTAAATGATTTCACATACTTCATTAAAACGGGTGGAAAGCTTATTTTGGTTGCCGGCAAGACGGGAGCCAAATTCAACAAGTTCCGCCATTCCAGAACGGTCGAAGTGTTTAAAGTTTTCTTTTTGGCATACTGCCCCGATATAAGCGGCGTAAAGATTTAGATTTTCCGGGGTATAAGGCATTTCAGTGTCAAAATCTACTTTGACCTTAAAAAACTTGCGAAAGTCTTCGTCTAAAGCGTATAGTAAATGATATAAGTAGTGATTTCCAATTAAGATTACTTTAACATTTAAGGGGATAGGTTGGGGACGCAAGCTAACCGTAGGCGTCAAATGATACTTCTCGCCTATGTTTTCAACTATGGCCTGCTTATTTTTTAAGGCTTTTTTTAAGGCATCCCAGGCAAAAGGATCAAGCAAGATGTCCTTTGTCTGAATAACCAGATAGCCCCCGTTGGCCCGGTGGATAGCACCCGCTTTAATCATGGTAAAATCAGTAATTAAATTACCCAATATGCTCCGGTATTCTGTTTTACCAAAAAGATTATAGTAGTGAGGGCTGGATTCAATAACCACCGGTCTTCCTTTTGTTTGGGCATTGTTAACCAAAAGGTTTACCTTATAGCGGGTAAAAATATCATCGGGCAAAGGAAAAAGAAACGGCAGGGAGCGCTCGGTGTCTTTAGTTTTAAAGTACTCTAAGTGGCTGGTGATATCTTCTAAAACATTATTCAAAAAATGAACTATATCCGGAAAAGAGCTGTATCTCTCAATTAACCGTTGAACTAAGGGGGCAGCAGCGTATCCGGCAATTTGTTTATCTAATTCCCGAATGCGTTCTTGAGCATTTTTTTCCAGTACTCTTTTATTGGCCAACACTTCTTCTAATTTATGGTGTAATTCTAGCGCTACTTTTTCCAATTTGCTTTTTTCTTCAAAAGGCATGGCTTCAAACTCTTCCTGAGAAAGAGGCTTGTTATCTTTAAGGGGAATAAAAACAAATCCGCTAGGGCCATATTTTAAATTAAACCCGGCATCTAAGGCTTCCTGACGCATTTTGTCTAAAGATTGTTGAATCTGCTGCTCTGCGCTGTTTAAAATAGCCTGCTTATTTTGTTCGTAGTCCGCTCCCTCAAAGGCTTTAGGCAAACTGTTTTGAAAATCATTAATCAGTTCTTGCATATCATTCTTAAAGATTAAACCTTGTCCCGAAGGGAAAGAAACGGCTACAGGCTGACTAGGGTTTGTAAAGTTATGAAGACAACACCAGTCGTCTGGCACTGGACCATCTTTGGCGATTTGTTTTAATACTTCCTCAGCGTAAGTACTTTTACCCGTTCCCGTTGGACCGGCAAGATAAAGGTTATAACCGGGAGCACGCATGACCAGGCCAAACTGCATTGCTTTAACGGCTCTTTCCTGGCCAATAAAATCTTTTAAGGGCATTACTTCCGTCGTGCATGAAAAATTAAATTCTTCTGGCTTGCAGCGCCGCCGCAATTTATCAACACTTACCCGCAGGTTGTTTTCACTTGCTTCTAAGTTAATAATTTTTTTCACCTCACGTAAATTTTCTAACCTTTGTTTCTTTATTTATTTTGCTCATTAAATTCTATTTAAAATTATTTTTAACATCATATCATATCACAATAAAAAATACTTCAAATGCGAGGTTTTTTCCTGACAAAAAATACACCTGCCAAAAAATATATTTGACTTTAGAAATATTTTTTTATATACTTTATCTTGCCAGGAAAAATAAATGTTAGTACAATATCAACAAAATAGCGGCAGTGCTAAGGTAAAAGGAGCTGTAGTGTAGGGGTTTAACATGCCGGCCTGTCACGCCGGAGATCGCGGGTTCAAATCCCGTCAGCTCCGCCAAAGACGCCACGGTAGCTCAGTTGGTAGAGCAGCGGACTGAAAATCCGCGTGTCGGCGGTTCGATTCCGTCCCGTGGCACCAGCGGGAGTAGCTCAGCGGTAGAGCATCGCCTTGCCAAGGCGAGGGTCGCGGGTTCAAATCCCGTCTCCCGCTCCAATTTAAATTTTGCGGAAACAGTAGTTATTTGTAACTACTTAGGTTCATAGGGGCAAAGGCACAGAGGCACAAAGTTTTTTGCCAGACTTGCAGTTCTCTATACGTTTTCATTTCACTTTGAACCTTTGTGCCTATCTGAATAGTTACAGTTATTTAATTAAACTTAAGTTAATTAGGGCGGCATAGCCAAGTGGTAAGGCAGCGGTCTGCAAAACCGTTATTCCCCGGTTCGAATCCGGGTGCCGCCTCCAGAAAAACTAGAAAAGGCAAGGCTTCCGGGGGTGGAAGTTCTTGCCTTTTAGTTTTTTAAAGTGATATTTTTGGGTTTTAATCAGGAAGTGTGGGAGTAATAACTTGCGGCTATAATAACAATGGCCCAGTCACTGTCGGGGCATACCCCGGTGGGAAGGCAGTAAAGAGCTTATGACCCGGAAGCCAGAAGACCTGCAAGAACCAAAACAACCCGGAATCTGATGGTAAAAGGTTCCGACTGACGCCTATAGTCTGTCGGGACCTTTTTTTATGGACAATATAAAAACGGGGGATGTTGAATAAATAATACAAGAAAGGAGAATGAACATGAAGGAAAAGAAAGTAAAAAAAGATGTGATCGCTTATCGCAAGAGCTGCAAGGCCAAGGGAACCGGTCTCTCCCACTATATTCTGATGGACAGAAAAGCGAAGTAATGGTTGCCCCTATGAACAACAGCCTTACAGGTGCGGCGGCCCCCTCGCGGGGCCGCTTTGTAAATACGGGGAACGGTCCTGCATTTCAAGCCATTGACATCGGTCATGCCGAATATGTGGCCGTAATCGATCCGGATACGGCCTTCTGGTTTTTAGTAAAGCGCGAAAAACTCACCGACGCCATGCTTGGGGGTGATTTACCCAGGGTCTACGCCAAAAAGACTAAACAATTCGCCGGAGAGATGAATGCCCTGCGGTTTGGGCTTACGCCTTCGGCGGTCTATTTTAACCCTACCGAGCGGTGCAATATGAACTGCCCCTACTGTTATATTCCCGAAAAAATGCGGCGTAACGGTGAACACATGCCCGAAAAGAAACTGCTTTTAGCCCTCGAGAAGCTCAAGCAGTACTTTTACCTGACCCTGCCAAAGGATTCCACGCCTCAGATCGTCTTTCATGGGGCCGAACCCTTGCTCAATCGCCAGGCAATCTTTGCCGGCATTGAGGAATATGGGAAGGACTTTCTATTTGGCATCCAGACCAACGCCACGCTGTTAGACGATGAGGCCGTAGAGTTCCTGACGAGCCGCAATGTGAGCATCGGACTTTCGCTGGATGCTCCAACCGCCCAGGTTGCTGCCCGTACGCGCAAGAACTGGGATGGCCAGGGAACCTTCAAACAGGTAATTGCGGCCATGAAGCGGCTTACCGGCTATAAAGGCTGGAGCATTATCTGTACGGTTACCAGCGCAAACCTGCGGCACCTAACAAAGTTGGTGGATTTCTTTCACGAGAAAGAAGTACCGACATGCCTTATGAACATCATTCGCTGTACCCTTCCGTCATCGCGCAGCCTAAAGCCCGGCGATGCAGAGGCAGCCAGATGCTTCCTGGCCGCCCTGGACAGGACCTACGAACTGTACCAGCAGACCGGCCGCAGATTACCGGTGGGTAACTTTGCCAATATCCTGCTTGCCATTATTGCGCCGGCTGCCCGCCGGCTGATGTGTGATATTTCTCCCTGTGGCGGCGGGCGCTGCTTCTTCGCCTTGTCTCCCAATGGTGATATGTTCCCGTGCAGTGAATTCATCGGACTGGATCGCTTCCGGGCCGGAAATTTGTTTACGGACGAAATTTCCGCCGTGCTCGAAACTGAGCCGTTCCGCTTGGTCACCGGCCGAAAGGTTGAAGATATCGAGCCGTGCCGGCGTTGTGCAATACGGCACTTCTGCGGCTCCCCCTGCCCGGCCGAAGCCTGCGAAATGAACGGGGGTATAAATAAGACCGGAGCATTCTGTGAATTTTATGAAGAGCAAGTGCGATATGCTTTTCGCGTCATAGCCGACGGAAAGGTTGACGCCTACCTGTGGGACGGCTGGGATAAAGGCATGAAGGACACCTTTAGCCTAAGCGGCAGTTAATATTACTCTGGCCTTTTTGACCGGAACTCACTTTTTTGCTGGTGAAGTGTAAGGATCGATATTGCAGATTGAGCTTAGGTCCCCCGTTTTTATATTTTTTATATTGCCCATTATAACTGCAGGTAAGCACCCTGTTTAAAAAAATTGAGCAAGATTTTTGAGGGTTTAAAAAAGGAAAAATAGGAATAATGGAGAAATAACAACTGAGAAATTTAATTATAGGTTTATTGATCCCGTGAATGCGGTAGAAAATATAAAAGACGCCTATGAGGTAATTATAGTTGGCGCAGGGCCTGCGGGCCTTGAATGCGCTAAAAATCTTGGTGGTTCTAATCTAAAGGGGGCCTTAAAAGGTGCAGACACATAAACCAACTTACGAGGAAGCAGTTTCTTTGCTTAAAGAATTTAATCAAAATGAAAGCCTTTTAAAACACGCTTATTCCGTTGAGGCAGTAATGCGTTACGCTGCCCGTAAAGCAGGGGAAGACGAGGAAAAATGGGGTATCATTGGCCTTGTTCATGACCTGGACTACGAGCTTTTTCCGGAAGAACACTGTGCAAAAACAAAAAAAATCCTGGAAGAGCAAGGCTGGCCGCCGGAATATATCCGGGCTGTTGTTTCTCACGGTTGGGAAATGTATAGTGAGGTGGAACCGCAATCTTACCTGGAAAAGGTGCTTTATGCGGTGGATGAGTTGACCGGGTTAGTTAGCGCGGCCGCTCTAATCCGGCCTTCAAAAAGCCTGGCTGATTTAGAAGTAAAATCGGTAATGAAAAAATGGAAGGATAAGTCATTTGCTGCTGGTGTAAACCGCCAGGTAATTGAAAAGGGAGTCTCAATGTTAGGAGTAGAAATAAAAGAGTTAGTGGCCGATGTTATTGCCGGAATGCGAGAGGTGGCGGATAAAATAGGACTGTAAAAATCCTAGGTAGATTACTTTTTTGCTTTTGAAAAAGCGGACATAATATAAAAGTAAAAAGCCTTATTTAAAAAACTTGAGTTAAAGGATAATCTAAATGCATTCGAAGAACAGGACAAGTACCGCCAAAGATAAACCAGGGTATGTAACCAAAATAAATAAAGAATTATGTAAACGCTGCGGTATTTGCGTCCAATTTTGTCCTCAGGGGGTTTTTACTCAGGACGAAGAAGGGTATCCGGTGGTTAAAGAGCAAGAAAAATGCACTGGTTGCCTGTCTTGTTTTTACTACTGTCCGGATTTTGCCGTTGAAGTAAAAAAACATGAGGAAGGAAAAGATAAAAAAGATGGCGGGGGAGAAAAATAAAGTCCAGTTTCTTTCCGGTAACGAAGCTTGCGTGTGGGCCGCTATCCACGCCAGAGCCAGGTTTTTTGCCGGCTACCCGATTAGTCCGGCTACCGAAATTGCGGAAATGTGTGCCCATGAACTGCCCAGGTACGGTGGCTTTTACATTCAAATGGAGGATGAAATTGGTAGTATAGCGGCGGTAATTGGCGCCAGCCTTGGAGGGTTAAGAGCCTTTACGGCTACCAGCGGACCTGGTTTGGCGCTTATGCAGGAGAATATTGGTTTTGCCGCCATGGCGGAAGTTCCTTGCGTAATTATTAATGTGCAGCGTTTTGGACCGAGTACAGGGATAGCCACCAAACCGGCCCAGAGTGACGTTATGACCACCCGCTGGGGGACACCGGGGGACCACAGTTTGATTGTTTTGACCCCTTCCGGAGGGCAAGAGTGCTATGATTTAACTTTTGCGGCCTTTAACTTGGCGGAACTTTTCCGTACCCCGGTTATTGTCTTAACCGATGCGGTAATTGCTCACTTAAGGGAAAAAGTAACCGTTAAATCAGATGAGGAATTATTTTTATTTAATGAAGATAAACAGTTTTTACGGATTACGGGTCTGGTTCACGATAGTTTTGGTTATTCAAGCGATGTGCCTGAAGTGGCCGGGGAATTAATTGCCCGTCTGGCTCAAAAAATTGAGGGATACCAGACGTTGTTACCCGGGTCGCGTTTTTACGGCCCTGAAAGCCCTGAAGTATTAATAATCTCCTTTGGTATTTCTGCCCGGGCTGCCCGGCAGGCGGTTTTTTTGGCCGAACAAGAGGATTTAGCGGTAAGTTTACTGGAACTCCAAACCCTGTGGCCTTTTCCTGAAGAAGAGATTAGAAAAATAGGCGTCAAAGCAAAAACGGTGTTAGTGGCCGAATTAAACAGGGGACAAGTCCAACGGGAAGTAATGGCCTGCGGTATTTCACCGGAGAAGGTAAGAGGGATAAACAAAATAGACACCACGGTTATTACCCCCCGTGAAATTTTAAATGAAATTTTAACGGTAATTAAGAATAATTGAGCCCAGATCAAAAATCATAAAAGACGGAGAAAAAAAATATGGTTATTCCTGATTATAAAAAATATCTGGCCGTTGAGCGCTTACCTCATATTTGGTGTGCCGGTTGTGGAAACGGGGTAATTTTAAAGGCTTTGTTGCTAGTTTTGGCGGAGTTAAATTTTAGACCCGGGGAAATTCTTTTGGCGACCGGTATTGGTTGCATCAGCCGGGCAGGTGATTACGTGAGTTTTCAGCGCTTTCAAGGTACACACGGCCGCACCCTGGCTTTTGTTACCGGCCTTAAAGTAGCCCGGCCTGAACTTAAGGTGATTTGTTTAATTGGTGATGGTGATTGCGCCGCTATTGGTATGGGTCATTTAATCCATGCGGCCAGGCGCAATCTCGATGTTGCTGTGCTGGTGGCCAATAACTTAAATTACGGGATGACCGGGGGACAATTTTCGCCACTTACCCCAAATAAGAGCTTAACCAGTACCTCGCGGGCGGGAAAAAACGAAGCCTCGTTAGATATTTGCCGCCTGGCGGAGGTGGCCGGTGCAAATTACGTTGCCCGGACTTCAGTTTTTTACCACGGGGAATTACGGAAATACATCCGGGAGGCTATTTCAAAAACAGGTTTTTCTTTGGTTGAAATATTAACCTCTTGTCCTACCTATTACGGACGTTATAATAAAATTGGCGGTCCGGGCGAAATGTTAACCTGGTTTCGGGATAAGACCGTTCCTTTAAAAAAATACCTGCAAATGGACAAACAAGAGCAAAAGGATTTTTTTTGGCGGGGTAAATTGGTGGGGCGAGATGCCCCTAATTCTTATACCTATGGCAAAAAAAATGAAGAGCCGGATGGTTAATGAAGGTGAATAATACGCCTATAAATCAGCAAATAGTTTTAAGCGGGGCCGGAGGGCAGGGACTGGGCACAGGCGGTAAAATTTTAGCCGAAGCGGCAATTTTTCAGGGATTAAACGCCGCCCAGAGTCAGACGTATGGTGCGCAGGCCCGGGGAGGGGCAAGTTACACGGAAGTGATTATCAGTTCCGGGGGAATTTTTTATCCTTTGGCGGAAAGGGCAGATTTGCTCTTAACCTTAACTCAGCCGGCTTATCATAAATATAAACCTCTTTTAGCCCGACAGGGAATTGTTATTTATGATCTGAATTACGTTCAACCAGAACCGGATAGCAAAACCTATGGCTTTAATATGCTTAAGTATATGCGGGAAAGAAAAAATGAAAAAAGCGTAACCATCTTTGCCCTGGGGGTTATGGCCACCCATTGGCTGCCGGTAAAAAAAGAATTTATATTAGCGGCGATTGAAAGCAACTTTGCCGAAAATGTAGCCGCAATCAACAAGCAATACTTTTTAGCCGGCTTTGATATAGCCAGAGAATTTTTTGTATTCTAGTGTTTTCAAGTAGGTATTCTAGGCGGGCTGACCCCCTAAAAATGGACAATTAGTCTTTGTTGCTAACTATTTCGTAAAGTATCATTGAATTGTTTAAATTGTTTAATCTGAAGGCGGCTCCCCTGACGGCGCCGCCTAAAAGACCTCCAGGGCTCGACCTGTGAACATGTTAAACTTTTACTGGTTTTAATTCTATCTGGTTGTTTTTCAGCAGTTGATAGCATTCCAGCGGCGGTAAGTATTTTGTTGCTGAATGAATCCGGTTTTTGTTGTAAAAGCGAATAAAGTCGACAACCGTTGCATACGCTTTTCGCATAGCCGGCAAACTCATAACGCGTTTACCATTCCTCCTCCAATATAGCGTTAAATGCCTCAATATGAGCGTTTAAATTGGGCGTTTTAAAGAGATCAGAGATATCTGACGATAAACTAAAAAATGCGCTTCTGGAGGGTTCAGATGTTCCGGGAAAACAAAGACCACCCACAAAGAGAACTATTTAATAGTTTTTCAGGGATGAATCCAAAAAGGCAAATAATGGTTTTTTAAACAATATGATATTATCTGTTTCCCGCCTGTTTTTAAGGGAATTTTTTAAGCTTGCCTGGATAGCATGTATAGTATATTATGATAATAAATTTCTGGGATATTGTTATCGGTTAGACAGCTTGAGCAGAAACTATTTTTGAAAGGACT
>LDZU01011038.1_pt1 | contig 10319 bp, 8 predicted proteins | sample 615531 | NCBI WGS metagenome assembly LDZU01 (sample SAMN03408293, study PRJNA278302) | terrestrial metagenome | isolation source: oil reservoir sample SB2 | place: USA: Alaska, North Slope, Schrader Bluff formation | collected 2011-09 | reverse complement strand
AACAGATTTATGAGCACTAACGTCATTACCCATTTCCACTATCCTAGCTGTAATTCCAAGCTCTTCTTCCGCTCTTTTTATACCTGCCGCTGCAGAATCAAAGAATGAGAGATCTCCCAAATTTCCATTCAACAGTAATGCAACCTTAAGAGGTTCTGTGCCGATCAATAATCCCGAAAAACCTAGCATGACTGTTAGAAACAATACGACACCAAGTTTAATTCTCATAAGATTGATCTTCTTAAAACGATTTTTGGCGCAACATCAGTTCTGATACTCTTACAAGAAAATTAATCAGAGATTCCTACTAATTCTTTCTCATAAAGAATCTCTGTCAATGCTAAGCCATCTGCAGTTGCCGGTTCTCTTATTCCAAGAATAGCAGCCATAGTTGGAGCAATATCTACCAAAGATACAGTATCGGGTAATCCAATCTGTGGTTTTATTAAGGCTCCACCAACAGCAAACAAAGTCCTAATATTACCTCTTTCCTCAGGAACAGTTCCAAACAAATAACCGTGCTGGCCATTGAAGTAAGGTACAGCATCTGTAACTATCTGCCCTGGAGTTGCAGCATCGAACTGATAAGGCGAAGCAGCAAAAGCTAACACATCTCCAGTACTTTTCTCATTGAATAAGCTGAATGATCTACCTGCAAGATCGATATCTTTGGTTTCTTCCTTAGTGAAAGCTCTCGCAATTACTTTTGTGCCATTATCAGTCCACGAATTAAGCGCCTCAATGATCTCTTTTTGAACCGCTTCGTAATCATCCGGGCTTACTACTCCTGTAGGTTCTCTACCGATAAGGTTAATATAAATCTGTGTAGCAGCTCCAGCAGAATAGGCTATAGCTTTACTAGAAGATGGGTCTGAAGAGTTGTATAACCCTACTCTGGCAAGTCTTTCGTTGATGTTGGCAATTCTCCAGTAAGAAACAAATCCATGATCACTAACAATGAAAAGATTTGACTCTTCTGGGCCGCCAAAACTGTTCCAAAGAGCTTCCGTAGATTTATCTAACTGTTGATAAACCTTTCTAAACATATTGTATCTACGCTGGTATTCTTCTGCACTATATACTGGAGATTCCTTATCAAGGAATCCAAACATTCGATGAGCGAACTCATCAATTTCCCAGAACCAAGCGAATACAACATCAGGATTCGTTCTTTCAATTACATACTGATAAGCCTTCTCGTACCATTCTATTTCCATCAAGCAAGATTCAAAGAAAGTCTCTTCGTCAACAAAACCACCAATTATTGCATTTCTATCAGCGTTGATTGGAATTGGTAAGACTTCTGCCATTTCTGTATCTAGCCACTCTGGGAAGATTTGAGTACTTTGCATAGCAGACACAAACAACCTGATTTGCTGCGCGTCATCGCTCAAATTTAGAAGTTTAACATATAAGCCTGCTCTCTTTCCTCCAGGAAGTCTTGTTTCTAAAGGCAACCATTCTCCAACACGAATACTTCCTGTTATTTTAGACCATTCAGAATCAACAGAAGCAAGTAAATCATAATTAACTATGGCATCGTCTGTTGTATCTACAATCAGTAAGTTGCTAACAAAATCCTCTCCGTGATATGTGGGTATTTTCATTTCAAAAGTCAAAGGATCTGAATAGCTACTTAATCTGGTTTGGTGAATCTTCTGCAATTCAGCATCTACTAACTCCACCTTGTAATAGTCCATATACAGAAACGGAAAAAGAACAGCTCCTTCGATATCGTAGTTACTGATAACAGTGTTCTTACTGTGCCAGTTTCCCCAACCCATATTTGGTCCGGTTAAGCCAGCGTCATTCGCAGTCCAACTTGCCCAAGGACCTCCTAAAACTGCTGTTCTGTAACCCTCTGATTCAGCAACAACAGCAAAGCTTTCGGCCTGTAAAGTATGAGGACCGCTATACTGACTAGCAGTAATTGGGGTTCCGGAATAGTGAAAACTGTTGTTCGTAATTCCGTGTGTTCCTGGGAAAGATCCCGTAATAACAGATGACCAAGAAGCGTTTGTATTTGCTACAACAACAGGCAGACCACCTTCATAAGCAAAGTTTCCGTTCTCCATCATCCAAGAAATAGTTGGCATTCTCCCTTCAGCAGCGAATTCTGCCACCATTCCAGGAACCGCTCCGTCCCAACCGACGACCATTACTTTGGAAGGAGCTGAGAATAGAACTGCTACAAATAGAATAAGAAACCCAGTAGTTACAAATATCCTCTTTAGACAACTAGCTTTCATATTATTACCTCCGTAAGTTTTGTTTTTCTCCCTTCTTACTATTGCCAAACGATTTGCCTCTCAAAACTTCTTTCTTTTTGAACCAAGAAATCTCCTCTTTCATGTTTGCAATTAACTCCATAGTCTCACCTATATTTGGTATGCTTGGAGCCGCACCAAAACGCGTTACACAAATCGCCGAAGCCGCTGTAGCAATTCTAAGAGCTTGTGAAAGTTCTTCTCCGATATCCAATGAATGCGCAAAAGCTGCATTAAAAACATCTCCTGCTCCTGTTGTATCAATTACTCTTCCAGCAGCAATTGATGGGACATAAGCAATTTCCTTATCAGATACAAAACAACAACCCAACTCACCCATCTTCAATATGAGATTTGTTTTGATCCTTTCTTGAAAATGTACTGCACTCTTAATTAAGACTTCTACATTATTGAAAGCTTCATGTCCACTTAGTTCTTCAAATTCCGATTCATTGGGGGTAATATAAGCAACCTTATCTATGTAATCCAACATTTCTTTGCTTGCTGGTGCGGGATCAAAAATAATTGGAATTAGAGATGAAAAGCGGTTAATTATATATTTATTGGTTTCCCACGGGATTTCCCCTTGAAGCAATATAACTGAGGCCTTAAGAATTTCTTGTGACAGAGATTCCACGAATTCAATACTGAGATCGCTGTTAGCACCACTATTAATAATTATTCTGTTCATACCTTCATTATCAACTTCAATAAAAGCTTCTCCACTTGGAAGTTTTGACTGATTACTTCTTAAAATCATACCTTCTTTAGCGAGTTCCTCTTTGAGAATATTCCCAACATAATCATTGCCTAGAGAATTAATAAAAAGGCACTCAGAACCAAGTCTGGCGCTGCATATTGCTTGATTTGCGCCTTTTCCCCCTAGATTCCTTTTTAGCGAAATTGCCTTTGTAGTTTCTCCCGAAACCGGAAAATGATTAACATTTATCACTGTATCTAAATTGATGCTACCAATGACGACAATCATTGTATCCTCCTTATAGCCAAAAGAAACAACGAAAACATAAGAGATAAATTCCAGAATTAGAAAACGTTATCGTAAACGTTTTCATTATAGCTCCATTACGTATTAATAAATAAATCGTTTTAGAACAGATTACGCATGATTATATCCAAAGACTACTGTCTAAGAAGATAATTCGCCTCATTAGAGAATATAAGATGTTGATTAAATATGTTTTTATAATCATTGTTCAATCATAATCAAAAGCACTCTCATTGCATCCATGAAGAAGAAAAATGCTCTGAAAAGCATTTAAAGTATGCGGGAAGAAGGTATACCTTTTGTTTTTGAAATACCAATTTTTGCTACAGCAAATTTCCCAAGTACTAATTGATTATTCATTCTAAATACGCTTCTACAAAGGATAATTAGCCAATAAAGCGAGACAGTTCACCAAACCAATTTTCACGCGCCCATTATAACTAATGTGGAAAAACTAAGGACAGAAATAAAGGCTTATAGTCTGAAGATGCATTAAAAACAACAGTCAGAACAATCAATTTGAAAGATGAAATAAAGCAGAAAAGGATGATATCTTTTTTTAAAAAATACTCCAGTTACCGCCAATACACTTCCCCCAATTGGGGTTTATATCATCGAGTCAAATCAAGTTAATAACAGCTTTAATTGTTATAAAGCGCGCTATAGAAAATCTATCAATAATCGCTTTTCACAAGTTTCACAACCTGATAGGCAAAACTAAGCCGACTTAATACTAAGGGACTCCAAAAATGAAATACGTTTGATTTCTTTGAACAATCTATTCATCTTGCGCTACACAAAAGGCACCCTGAATCAGTACTACGGAAGAAATGTCCCTAAAACATTATAGATTAGCCAAAGTACTTCTGTATTTCAACAACCGCGCCTTAAGGTCATCAGATTTCAAAGTAAGGTAATCTACAACGCTTCGGCGATCTCTAAAGTGACCAGTTTCTTTCATCAAAACAGCTGCCAATTGTTTCAATTCTTCTAAACTTGGCGATTCAAAAGACTTACCCATGAATTGTTTACAAAGGTCCATAAAATCCTTAGCCTCATGAAGCTGCAATTCATCAAGCTCCTCTGGATCTTTTTCAGCAAGCAACTTTAACCAATATGCTTGAGGATTTGACTTAGCTTTTTTCTCCGTTTCCATTGCCAAAGCAATAGCTTCAAGCATTTTCTTTTCAGATTCAACAGAAGAATAGATTGCTCTCATTACTTTTTTGGACATAGATACCCTTTTATTGGCAACCTTTATAATTCCTAGAAGATCTAAAGCTATAAGAACATCTTCAATATTTCCTCGCAATGCTTCTTCTCTTATCGAATTGAATCTTGGTACGGAATTAGTACCTCTCAATGTATGTATGTTAGTTTCTTTCTTAACTATATTACTAGACATACCCTCATACATACTATGTGAACCAGGTACGGAATTAGTACTACCTAGGAAGGGACCTAGATCAACGACTACACCCGTTATTTGACGCTGAACACGCACGATTTCTTCTAGTTCCAAACTTTTCAACGCATCGACAAGTGTTGCTTTTCTAACATTGATCTCTCGACTAAAAGCATTAAGAGAGACTTGTTGCTTAGTACAATTCATTGAAATCAGCAAATGAAGCAAGAGACAACGTGCTGAATGTGGAACCTTTAAAGCCAGAATGCGTTTTGCAACTCTAATTCTATCGATATCGGAGAATTTGTTTATCAGCGCATCACCAACAAAAGTATCGTTTTCCGTATCGGGTACGCTTTCCGTATCTGATACTATATCCGTACCAGGGACGATTTTCGTACTACGTTTTTCCGTACTAGGTACGCTTTCCGTTACGCTTTTTTCCGTACTAGGTACGCTTTCCGTATCCCCTTTACTTGAAGGTAGTACTGCATTCGTACTAGGTACGTTTTGAGTATCAGGTACGTTTTGCGTACCCTCATTATTGGAAGAAGGTACGGTATTAGTACCAGGTACGGTTCTAGTACTAGGTCCGTTTTCCGTATCGGGTGTATTATTTGTACTGCTTAACGATGGTATTTCATCGTGGTGTTCTTCTGCTTCAAGTATTTTGGCCTGTTCTTGAAGGCTCTTGACCAACCGACTAATTCCGCTAGTGCTTTCACGTTTAGTCATACTACTCACCTGAATTGAATGAGGGCTAGCAACTCATCCACAAGCGATTCATAGTCGATTAGTCCTTGCGGCGTCTTTTTCTCTTTTTCGGCATAAGTGCGCAAGGTTATGCCTTTTGCTATTGCCCTTTGAACATCAGTATTGCGATTTATGAATGAAGTTAGAACGGTGTCTTGGCCAAAGGTTTCGGCAACATCTTCCCGAACGTCCTTTGACATTCTGGTTCTAGAGTCAAACATGGTTATGAGTATGCGGATGAGAAAAGTGCGTTTGAGAGCGGGTTCAATGTCTTTGGTTAGAATATTCTTCAATCTCAGGAATCCTTCTACTCCCAGGAAAGATGAATCAATAGGAACAATTATGATTTCGCTGGCGATGATCCCGTTTAGGACAAATGTTCCTATGTTGGGTGGTGTGTCGATTATGATGAAATCATAGCGAGCCTTGACCGGTCGGATAGCTGCATCAAGAAGAAAGTATGGAGTGATTGCTCTTCTCAATTCGTCCTCTATATCAAACATGCCGATGTTTGAGGGAAGCAGATCGAAGTTAGGGGAGATGTTAACGATACTCTCTTCGACTGTGGACTTCTTCGTTAGCACTTCTGAAATAGTATTGTAGAAGAGCAGGGGATTCTTTCCCAAAGACATCGAGCAATGACCCTGCGGATCCATGTCTATGAGAAGGACCTTGTTTCCCCTTTTTGCTAGAATATCTGCAACATTTACACAACAGGTTGTCTTGCCAACGCCGCCCTTGGAATTTCCAAACATTATAGAATGAGCCACGTCAGATCAACCCCTGCTCTTCAAGAGAAGCTTAACGTTTTTTTTCAGCCAATCTACCTGTCGCTGTTCATAAACCCGCCAGTCCCTAATATCCCTTGCAGGCGTGAAAGGAAGTTTACCTGTTGCTTCCCATCGGAAAAGTGTGCGTTTATTAATACCCAAAAGATCCGCAACTTCTTGCGCGTAGTAAATTCCGTCTTCTTTCATAAAGGCACCTCGATACATAGTGTACATACTTAACATGTTAGATATAGAAGATGATACCACATCATAAGTACACAACAAAATGCATTTGCGAGAAACTACTTGGAGATAGAAATTGTTTCTAAAATATCAATTATCCTGTCATCCTCAAATGAGTATAGAGAACCTTTTGCAAGAATTACATGATCAATCATTCTGATACCCACAATCTTCCCAGCTTCTCTTATGGCGTTAGTTGTAGTCTTGTCTTGTTCAGAAGGCGAAGGATCTCCACAAGGATGGTTATGCACCAGTATGACACCTGCGGCAGATCTCATAATTGCAGGTCGGAAAACCTCCCTGGGATGACATATACAGCTGTCCAGGATGCCTAAACTTACCAGATCAATGCCGACGATATTTAACTTCGTACTGAGAGATACAACTTTCATCATCTCTTGATCCATGTTTATCATCTCATGGCACGCCCAATAGACCGATTCAGGTCTATCCGCGCGATTATGGTGGATTTTCCTTCTCATGTAGTCGGGATAAATCTTTTCTATCAGAAGAATTAGGGTTTCAACAACTTGACCTGTTTCGGTTTTCAGATCGAGGTCGTTAAGAAGAGTTTTGGCCGGAACAGTTGAAAGATTCTTCAGATACTCCCTGACAATTTTCAGTTCGTTTGCTTTGATCATACCAACGCCTCCTAAAATGAATTGACCTCACCGAAGTGAGGTCTAGTGAGTTTTTACGCCTTAGAAGGGGGTGGGGCTAAAATCTCACGACCCTATCTTCAAGGCCAGAAACCCACATACTGGTATAGCCGCGGAAGCGCTAACATTTAGCTAATCAAGATTTTGGAGCTTATTAGGAAGCATTGGAGGCATAAAAAAACGGCCCATAAGAGGCCGTTGCAGAGTATTGCTATTTTAATTAGAAAAGACGATATATTTAGTTCATATTAAAGTATTCCAATAGCCCTGAGTGAAAACTAATTGTGTATACGCCTAAGCTGCGATAACAGGCATTATATGCTGATTATAAATGATATTGTTTACAACTGGCATGAATAAAAGGTTAGACAACTTTATGTTGGTAATATAATAACCTCTATCATATTCTGAACGCGCGACTGGCCTCCCATAACACTGATTAATGGTGCCATATAGCATATTCATATCGTCGGATGACAAGTATTTAATATTGTTTCTGTACTTGCCGCAGCCATTCGTAGAAAACAGCGAGTTATAGGTCTTCTTATCATTGTTGCCATATACAGATGGAGTAAACGATGTTCTGAAAACCTTGCTACCCAACGAAGCGGTAAGGTTGTTTTCAATATTATATAGCTCACATTTTTCTCTCGGATTGTTGTAGTCAACTGAAAGCGCAATGGCACAAAAAGCGCCTGGCCTCTTTCTTTTGGCATCGTAGTATTTGCTGTCAAAGTTGGGGTAAATATAGTAGTAATCACCTTTTGCACTTAATTTAAAAACGCGCCTAAAGGCATAAAGCAATTCTTCGTGGTTAATTATTTTTCGGCCATTGTCGTATAGAGTACCTACCAAATGGTAATGCAAGATTCCATTGTAACTATTCTCCCTAGCAGTACTGGGAACTAAAATCGATTTGAATTCATACCCTTCAGCCTTAAATCTTTTGGTAATATGTGTAATGAAACTCTTGGCATTCTCGAAACTGGATTTAAGGTTGAATTTTTCATTGTGCAGAATTTCTTCGACAGGTTTGAAATTAATAGCAAAGTTAGGCTGTAAGTAATAAGCAGTCTGCATCGCTTTTTCTATTTCGTTGTAAGAATGATAATAATAGTTCGTGGCCAACCTCTTGATCGCAGAATACGGTATGAAATATTCAAGGTACTTTTTTTTGCGTTCCCCGCAAAATTCAATTTGCTTCTCATCAATCCAGTAGCGCTTCCCGTTTGAAAAAGCTAACGTCGCGTCTTCAATAAAACCGAGACTGGACTTTTCTGAACGCGTCATAGGCGGTCTGGATATGTTTAATGCGCGATCTCCATCAGTTACCGTTACTCTGTAGACGTTCAGGTCTACCATTGCTTTTAGTTCACGGAATATGCTTCTCAGATCAGTTTCGCTTTTCGCGACCAATATTGGATCACCTCTCTATTATTTTTTCAATAAAGTATACCATTCGATTAGTTGATAAACGGCAATAAACATAAGATTTTAAAAAGCCCGAGAACTCAGATAAAGGCTTGATCGCAATACATTTTACTGAAAAACGATAAGCATAATTTCTATACCAATGCCAAGGAGTTCGACTTTTGCGCGCTTTTCTTTAGCTCTTTCTCGTCCCTGATAGCCTTCATTCTTTTGTAGTTCTCAAATTTTCTGGCCAAATGGATTGTGGAGTCATGGTAAATATAGTCCGCGAATTTTAGGCATTCAGCTTGTTTTGTTATTCGTATATAGTGATGGCCTTTTTTGTCAGTCTTATGTCTATGTTCAACGCCAATTTTGGAGAGCACTTTACTTAAGCCATCGCACATCATTTCTGTACCCCAATAACTGATTGCAAAGCCTTTCTTTTTTCCGATTGAAATGCATCCGTCTCCATCTATAAGACCTCTTATGAAATGAGGCTCAAGGTCTTCAGTAAGCCACTTTGGCCAGGTGCGCGTGTATGTCATATTGCCGCAGATACCAAGAGCAGCAATTTGCTTGCTAACTCTCTTGTTGTAGATCCCCAGTCTATAAAGCATCTGAGCATTTTCTCTTGCGTAGCTATTGGCAGAGTTTTGCATAGGAATAATTCGCGCGTTTGATCCTATTGTTTTCCTAATCTTCAAAAGAATGTCTACGCTATCCTCTGTCACATCAATTTTTGCGATATTTGGCGACACGCTGTTAGAGCCGTCCGAATAGAACCAGCCCATAACATATGCTTTCTCCGGGGTATCAATTGTCTCGAAAAATGATTCGTCGACAGTGTACTTACGTTTGTTAACCGCCCGTTCCTTTCCCAAAGGACCAACAAGCTTGTTAAGACGCGTATAGACGGTGGACTTGGTAACTCCAATCGATTTGGCTATATCACTTACTTTGACTCCATTCTTGTGCATCTCTACGATTTGATCCAACTCTTGTTTTGAGAGCGTTCTTTTCAAGTTTCACAGTCTCCTTAATTTTCATTTGGCACATTAGTAGAGATAACAAGTCATCATCGGTAAAGGACAAGTGCTCTTATAAATAGCTATAAGTAGCATTAAAAGGGATATATATGATTTTTTTTGACAATTCGAAGCATAGTTTTCATACGTCAAGAGATGATTATTTTGCAGGAATTAATAGTGCCCAGGAAGAATTCGATGAAGCATAAATGCAGTATCAGATAGCAATACTGGTTTAAACTGTACTGCTAGGCTAGTACATCAATGAAAGGTAATTAAACTGTAAGCACATACATTGTGCTGTTGAGAGAAAGTATTTACGTCAATAAATCACTACAGAAGGCCTATTGGTGAGCGGTTCAGTTCATCACGCGTGGTTTGCCAATTTGGAAGCAGTTCGTTCATAAGAGATTTGAAGCGGTCATTATGATGTCGTTCGATAAGATGAAGCATTTCGTGTACAACCACATACTCGAGACATGAAAGAGACTTCTTAGCCAGTTCTAGGTTCAGCCAAATACGGCTTGCTTTTATGTTGCAGCTTCCCCATCGCGTTTTCATCTTGCGAACACCCCAATCGGCAACCTTGACTCCGATTCTAGGTTCCCATTCGGTTATCAGGGTGGGAATCTGTTCCTTAAGCTTCTTGCGGTACCATTCGTAAAGAACTGCTTCTCTTTTTACCCGATCGCTACCAGGGCGAACCCTGAGCTCTATGATGGAGTTGTTTGAAAGCTTGACCGTTGGAGGCCTGTTTGTTTCTACGACTTTTAACCTG
>LDZU01007005.1_pt1 | contig 10327 bp, 10 predicted proteins | sample 615531 | NCBI WGS metagenome assembly LDZU01 (sample SAMN03408293, study PRJNA278302) | terrestrial metagenome | isolation source: oil reservoir sample SB2 | place: USA: Alaska, North Slope, Schrader Bluff formation | collected 2011-09 | reverse complement strand
TAAATTTAAAATTTCTTTTTTATGGGTTTTTAAACCTTGTTTGTTCCAGTAGTCTCCCAGGTGAATGATTTCATCTACCGCCCCTGGATTTTTAGGGTCTACAATGTGGGGAGCCGTACCATCAATTATAGCCACCCGCAAGGATGGAAATACCACCCCGTCCAAAGAGGCATTATCAGAGGAACATAGGTGAAATTCTGTGTCGTAACCCCGGCTGAGCATTTCTTCGCCGATTTTGCGCATGAAGGTTGACTTACCGACCCCAGGTCCTCCTTTTATAACAAAAATCCGGGCTGCATCAGGTTCAATAATGTAATCATAAAAAGAATAAAATCCCCTGGCCGTGTTGCCTCCTGGAAAAACTTTTTTTAGTTTACCCTTGGGCATTTTATAATGACCTCCTTTTAAATTTTAGTTCTTGACTCTTAAATAAAGAGCACCATGATTTAAACTTAAACCTTTTCACGGTGCCCTAGTTTTTAAATTTCTATATATCTTTTATTCATCGATACATAAATATATATTATTAGAATATTTTAGAATATGACTACGGCCATATTCTAAACCATTAAATAGAGGTGAGAAAATGAAATCAGACGAATTATTCTTATTGGAAAACGCGCTAAAAAATATTACGGCTAAAGCCAGGGAGTTTGGTTTGGACTTTTACAATATGCACTTTGAAATTTGTCCGGTAGAAATAATATATACTTTTGGCGCTTACGGAATGCCTACCAGGTACGCTCACTGGTCTTATGGCAAAGCATACCATAAAATGAAAACCCAGTATGATTATAACCTTAGCCGGATATACGAAATGGTAATAAATTCTAACCCTTGTTACGCTTTTCTTCTAGAGGGAAATTCTTTAATTCAAAATAAATTAGTCATTGCTCACGTTTTGGCCCACAGTGATTTTTTTAAAAACAATGTTCATTTTAAGCGAACACCTTCGGAGTACATTTTAGATTCTATGGCCAACGCTGCCCAGAGGCTACGCGCTTATGAGTTTCAATACGGTAAGGATAAAGTAGAAAAATTTTTAGACGCTGTTCTTTCTATTCAGGAACATATTAACCCTTATTATTACCTTGAAAAAAAGAAACCTTACTTTATAAACGTTACGAAAAAGGAAAGGGGGAAAGAAACTCCTTATGATGATCTATGGGAACTTGACCAAAAAGCAAAAGATAACGATAATGATAAAGATAGTAAGCCTAAAACTTTTCCCGCCGAACCCCAAAAGGATTTACTTCTTTTTTTAATGGAACACTCCAAAAGTATTGAGGACTGGCAACGTGATGTTATTTCTATTGTCCGTCAGGATATGCTGTATTTTTGGCCTCAACTGGAAACTAAAATTATGAATGAAGGTTGGGCCACTTACTGGCACCTTCGTATTTTACGTGAAATAGAACTTACGGAAAAAGAGGTAATAGATTTTGCCAAAATGCACGCCGAGGTAACTCAGCCCTCTCCTTGGCGCATAAATCCTTATTATCTGGGCTTGAAAATTTTTGAAGACATTGAAAGAAGATGGAATAACCCCACCGATAAAGAAAAGGAAAAATTCCGCCTTCCGGGAGGAGAGGGCCGGGAAAAAGTATTTGAAGTACGGGCAACGGAAAATGACATTTCCTTTTTGCGAAATTATTTAACTAAAGAATTGATTAAAGAATGTGACCTTTACGTTTACGAAAAAAAGGGTCAGGAGTGGCGAATTACCGATAAAAACTGGGAAATGGTACGGGATAACATAGTAGTTAATCTAATTAATGGTGGATACCCATACCTTACGCTAGAAAACGGAGATTATAATAATCAGGGAGAGTTGTATTTAAAACACCATTTTGAAGGGGTTGAGCTGGATGTTTTTTATTTAGAAAATACCCTCCCCCATATTTATAATATATGGGGCAGACCGGTACACTTAGAAACAATCGTTGACAAAAAAAATATTCTTTTTACCTGCAGCGGAACAAAGGTGGTAAAAAAATATTTGTAGCCATTTAGCGAAGCGCTTAATTTTTTTCTCCCCGCTGAACCATTCTAATATCCACCTCGGTCAGTAACCTGTACGGCCGGCATATTTGATAAATCCGTGAGGTGGTGCGTTCACCCAAATAATCTTCTAAATCTTCTAATTTTATATTGCTGGTGATAATTAATGGCAGACAGTGATTAAGCCGGTAGTTGAAAATAGAATAAAGCTTATTGCGCGTCCATTCGGTGTAATTGTGGGCCCCAAGGTCATCTAAAATTAATAACGGGGTTTTCTGGGCTTTGGCTAAAATGCCGGCTTCCGTATCCTCACCGGGTAAGCGCCCCGGTTCGTAAGTGGCGCGCAGTTGGTCCAGCAAGTCAGGGACCACAATAAATAAAACCTGGTATCCTTCTTTTATGAGCGCATTAGCTATACAACAGGCTAAAAAAGTTTTTCCGCTTCCTACCTGCCCGGTAAGAAATAATCCGTCAAGGTAGTTATTTTGTTTAAAATGGACCACAAAATCTTTGGCCGCCTTAAAAGTAATTTTAGCCAGTTCGTAAAAGGTGGTCCCTTTTGCCGGGTCGATATTTTTACGGGAGTAATACTTAAAATTAAAATCAGCAAAAGTACAGGCTTGCATGCGTAAGGGTATTCCCGATTCTTTAAGCCGGTTAACTAACGTTCTTTGCTGCCGGCAACTGCATATTACCGCCAGGTCATTTTGAACAATTACTCCCCGGTCGTGGCACAAATTACAGAAAGCCATATGATTACTCCTTTAAAAATCATTTTTCAGGCAGGGGTGTTAAATTTAACGCCCCTATCATTGATGGTTAAGTTTTTTTCTTTTTTATTTAGCTTAAATAAAGGCTCTTGATTAACTCCTTTTTCTTGGTGTCGGTGTTCTTTTTACCCTCGTTGCGGGGAGGAGTCGTGTTTTTTTTGTCCTTTTGGGTTAAAAATTGCTGGTCATACGCCGTAATAGCCTCTAGGTTCCGTAAATTATTTTTTTGCCAGCGCAAAAGAATGCGGTCAATATATTTAAAGTTATGCTTTCCCATTAAGACGGCCCGCCGCAAAGCTTCTAAAATTATCCCCTGGTCTGCTTCCAGGGCCCATTTTTCAATCTGCTCTATTTCAATAGGCGATAAAGGACGGCCAAATTCATTTTCAAAAATTTTAACTAAAACAGCCAGCTTGCTTTCGTCTGTTAAGCCAGGACCATCTGAAGCTTGACGAACTTTTTCAAGTTCTTTTACTTTAGTACAGGCCCAAATTTCTGATATTTTTTCAAATAAAGGTTCAAAATCATACCCCAGAAAAACTTCCTGGCGCTCTTCATCATAATATTGAGTGGTAGAAAGCATCTCTTTTTCTAAAAGACTGGCTAAGTCTCGTTCTATTTGACGGTAATCACGGGTTAGACATTCGGCTAATATCTCTGGAGAGGGGTAATATTCTTTTTCACTTCGTAAACGTAATAATTGAATTAAAAGCATCATTTCAGCATCACTAAGACCAATGATGGGATAATAACGTAAGAGTAAACTTGGAATGCTGGTAACTCCCCAAACAAATAAATCGGCGCCAAAAGCAGCGGTAATGTTTCCCTTACCGTATCTTTTAACTGTTTTTCCAACTTTTAAGGTCATTTGCTGCCCCCCATTGATACATAAAATATTTTAAGGTAACCTAGGGAGGTTTGTCCAAGCGTAAAAAAACTGCTTAGGGTAAATTTTGAGGTAATCAGAAACAAATTTCTTCTTAAATCTCAAACGGATGGCGTGCGGTGAAAATATGCACCGGCAGTTTTAATTGAGATACAAGAGCTGCTGCCTGGGGCACGCGGTCCCCTAAGTCTTTTAACTGGTGAGCATCAGATCCAATGGTAAAAATATTTATTCCGCTTTCTCTGGCTAATAAAAGAATGTCCCTGCCAGGGTGAAATTCCGTCAGGCCCCGGCGAATACCGGAGGTATTAAGTTCTAACCCTATTCTTCTTTTTGCCATTTCCGCCAGGACAGGCTCTATTAAGCCGTTGTGTGCCCCTAAAATTTGGGGGCCAAAAATTTTTACGCCGAAACGCCGGTAAAGGTCAAGATGGGCCATACAATCAAAAAGGCCGGTCTTGACAGCCAATTCAAGTGTGGTAAAATACTCTTTAATTACGTGGGTTAAGCTACGCGAAACAAAATATTCCTCACATTCATTCACCGAAGATATGGCTCTGTGTTCTAAGCAGTGAACCGCCCCCAGAACAAAATCAAAGGGATAATTAGCCAGTATTTTTTCAATTTCTTTTTCGTATCCTTTTTCAAAGCCAACTTCTATACCGGCTTTAATCTTTAATGGGGAGGTTTTAAACTGTTGCTTAACCTGATCTAATTCAAGAAAATATTTATCTAACCAGTAAGCATGTTCCATGGGGTAACGGCAGCCATCAACCCTTACAAACCAATCCAGATGCCGCCTGGCAGGATCTACTTCAAGATGGGGGGTAAAGCAAATTTCTTTTAAACCTAGTTGCAACGATTGATAACAATAAGTAAAAAGACTAATGTCTTCCGCGTCCACTGAATAACCTGGGTGGATATGGTAGTCAATATAGTACATGTTATATGACTTTTGCTCCTAAAACAGATTCCATTTGGACCAGAGCCCAATTATGCGCCTGGAGGTCAAAACTGGCCACTCCCTGCCGGTAAACAACAACTTTATAATCACGGTTGCACAACTCTTCTACGGTATAAAGAACACAAATATTTGTGCAAACACCCACCACCCGCACTTCTTCAGGGGCAAGTCCGCTTAAAATTTCCGCCAGGGGAGTACCGTAAAAACCACTGTAACGCGGCTTAAAAATTTTTTTAGCCAGGGCATATTCTTCGGCCTGGTTAGCCAATTCATCAATTAGCTCCGCCCCCCAACTACCCGCAAGACAGTGGACCGGAAAACGGTTAAATTCCAGGTCATTCTTTTGGTGCGCGTCCATAATAAAAATAACGGGCTGTTCCTTTTGCCTGAACTCCGTCACTTTTGCGGTGACAAAAGGAATAATTTGACGGGCTGCCTCCCCGCAGTATAAAGCCCCTTGGGGTTCAAGAAAATCTTTAAGCATATCAATAACTATTAAAGCGTCCATGGCCCAGCATCCCTCTTTATCATAACTACAATTACTAATATTCAATAAAAAAATGGATACTTTAATTATAACATTATTTTTTAGTCCTAAATATATTGTTTATAAAGATTTTATTTAAAGAAAGGTGATTAAAGATGCCAATAAAAATAGGCATAAATGGTTTTGGCCGCATTGGCCGGAGTGTTTTCCGGGCTGCTTTTGATCGTCCTGAAATTGAAATAGTGGCCGTTAATGACTTGGCTGATGCCCTTACTTTGGCTCATCTTTTAAAATACGATTCGGTGTATGGTATTTACCACGGGGAAATAAAAGCCTATAATAACGGCTTTGTGGTCGGAGAAAAAAAAATAAAGGTGTTTTGCGAAAAAGACCCGGTCAAATTACCCTGGGATAAACTTGAGGTAGAGGTGGTTATTGAATCAACCGGCCGTTTTAATGTTAGAAGTGAAGCGCAAAAACACCTGTCCGCCGGGGCAGAAAAGATAATTATCACCGCTCCGGCCGTAGATGAAGACATTATGATTGTAATGGGGGTCAACCAGGAAAAATACTCACCCGTCCAACACCAGATAATTTCTTGTGCTTCCTGCACTACCAATTGCCTGGCTCCAATAACTAAAGTGCTCCATAAAAAAATAGGCCTTATTCACGGCTTAATGACTACGGTTCACTCTTATACTAACGACCAGCAAATTCTGGATTTGCCCCATAAAGATTTAAGACGGGCCCGGGCTGCTTCGTTGTCTATTATTCCCACCACCACCGGAGCAGCTAAGGCAGTAACAAAGGTCATCCCTGAACTGGAAGGAAAACTTAACGGACTGGCTTTGCGTGTTCCTACGCCTAATGTTTCGGTGGTGGACCTGACCGCTGAGGTTGCCCGGCCTACCACCCGTGAAGAAGTTAATACTATTTTAAAAGAGGCTGCCCGCGGAGCGTTAAAGGGAATTATTGATTACTGTGAAACTCCTCTGGTTTCCCGGGACTTTAATGGCAATCCACATTCCGCTATTGTGGATGCCCTCTCCACCATGGTAGTAAATGAAACAATGGTTAAAGTAATTGCCTGGTACGATAACGAGTGGGGTTATTCAAACCGGGTGGTGGATTTAGTAGCGTATATCAGGGAAAAAACATCCGAACCAACCTGAAATAAGTTTTTCGTTGCTTTTAACTAAGAAACTTCCATATTAATAAATCCTGAGTTATGATTGACTTTTATAGTAAAATAAACTAAATTAATATTGCAGTCAAAAATAAAGGGGGAGATGATAATAATGGAGGACGCAATTTTAAGAAAAAAAGGCAAATACCAGGAAGTAAGAAAAATTGAAGGCAAAACGTACCGGGTGGTAGCAAGGTCTAATAAGTTAATTGGCGTAGAAGTAGAATTTGAACCTGGAAATGGGACGGGTTTTTACGCTCACGAAGGGGAAGAATTGCGTATTATGTTAAAAGGCAAAGTTAAATGCACCGTTGGCGATAAAGCATATGAACTGGAAGAAGGGGATACTCTGTGGCATAAATCCACCATCCCTCACGCCATAGAAAACATTGGAGAGGGAAATGCCGTTTACCTTACCGTTAATGCACCACCTACCGCCATGTCTCCTTACACCGAGGAAGGAAAGTTTATTGGTTTTTACGAGGGGATTAGTGAGGAATAAAATATGCCGGAAACACTGGGTAAAATTGAAAAACCCAACGTAGAAGAATTTAAAAAGGGAAGGAAATTATTTTTGGTACCTTTAATTTACGCCAGGGATAATTTTCCCCAGGATTATTTAAAACTAGTTGAGCAGTACTGGCAGCAAGCGGCAGAACAGATAAATAACCTAGAGCTGAAAATTGGGATAATAAATAAGATTTATTATGAAACTAATCTATATGCCGGAGAAGAAGGCTTAAATGCAATCAAAGAGATGAATGAAAAAGGCTACCAGCTTATCAAAAATAAGCACGATACGGGGGCGGAAGTCCAGGCCACTGAGGACGAAAAATTATTTTATGAATTTGTCGATTGGGGTAATTGTTTACAAGTAATTATGACGGAAAAAGTGTTTCAAAAGGTTACCGGATATTTTCAGGAGGCCGGTCAAAAAAGGTATAGCTTTATTGCCCAACAGATTGACGCCACTTTAAAAGAAAACGAAGTGGGGGTTTTGTTTATCCGGGAAGAACACGCCGTACAATTTTCTGCTTCAATTCAAGTATTTTACATTGCCCCACCTGCTCTAGACGATATTCACCGTTGGCAAAGAGAAAAATTACAGGAAAAAATGACCAAGGAAGCTGCGCCAAAATAAAAACTTTAAAAAAAGAACCGGACCATTTGAAAATTACGTTTAATTTTATCCCGGCCGGTTAAGATACTCCCGTATTCCGTGGCGTGGCCGGTAAGCAAGTACTCAATTTCCAAGGAGGCCAGTTTATTGATGCTTTGTTCCAAAAGAGATATATCCCCGCCGGGAAAGTCTGTGCGGCCAATACTGCCCACAAATAGAACATCACCGGTAATCAGGGCTTTCCTCTCCTCCCAATATATAGATATAGAACCTGGTGAGTGGCCGGGGGTATGAATTAAACGCAAAGAAATTTCGCCTAAATTTAACTGGCCTTCCTTTAAAAGCAAAAATGGTTCAAAGGCCGGAGCGGTCATTCCTAACAAAGCATATAATTTTTCACCCACTGTTTTACGAAACTCATCTTCTATTTGGGAAAGGGCGATAAGCACCTCCCCATTTTTTTGTTTTAAAGCCTGATTTGCTTCACAGTGGTCCGGGTGGGCGTGAGTGTTTATAATCAAACCAATGGAGTCAGCATCAAATCCGTCTTTATGCAAGGCGGCTAAAAGCTGGTCAAAGCACGGACTGCCAAATTCGTTGGAAATATGTCCCGGATCAATGAGCACGTGGGGACATTTTCCTTCAAGAAGATGGGCAAAAAGATAGGTATTGCAGTTATTGCCTATACCCTGCCAAAGGTAGCCGTATAAATTTTCAAGTACTTTTACTGATTGGTAGTCAGCATTTTCATGAAACATAATCAGTCCTCCTCTTAAAAACTTTTCTATAAAATATTTTTTTTAGAAAAATTATAAGTTATTATATAAGGAAGTGAATAAAAAGTATAGCGTTAAGGAGAAAAATATGGATGAAATAAAAAAAGCCTGGGAAATAGCCCTGGAAAAAGCTCAAAATATTAAAGAATTACCTAAAGACCAGATAGACAAATATAACCTTGAAAAATGCTTGATGATTGGAAATAATTTAGCGGATAGGTATTTAGAGCAAGCTGACCCGCGTCAATTGGAACATGAACTAAAAAGATACTTTGGCCAGGAAAAAGAGGCAGTTAAACAGGCCATGGCCAAAAAACTTATCCAGGCCATTGAAACAGGTAACCAAAAAAAATTATTAGCGATCAAAAAAGCCCTTTCCTTAATTTTTGAGGAAAAAATAGCTTTTAATGAAACAATTGAAAAAATAGAGATCCTTCTTGAAGAATACGACCAAATAGACCAAAAGAAAAAAGAAGAGTTAGCAGTAGAAGGAAGAAAAAGATTGACCGCCCTTAAAATTTCCGGAGGGGCAATTATAGAAATTAATCCCGCGGCAAAAGATGAATGGCGACAAGACCTGGCTTTTTTAAAGCAGTCGTTTGAGGAAAAATTAAATCCTTTAAAACATGAGTTAGAAGTTCAAATATCAAAAGAATAAAGAATAACGTAGCAAGAGGATTAAGAAGTCGAACTACTATGAACTACTATAGATTAAATTAGACTTTATAAAGCATTTAAGGGAGCGAAGATGTTGACGGCAGTAGAAATTTACGACACCACCTTACGCGATGGGGCGCAAGGGGAAGGTATCTCCTTTTCGGTTGAAGATAAAATAAAAATAACTTTAAAATTGGATAAATTAGGTTTTCATTACGTTGAGGGCGGCTGGCCGGGTTCTAATCCTAAAGACATTACTTACTTTAAGCGCATACAAGAGCACCGCCTGGTAAATACAAAAATTGTGGCTTTTGGGAGTACCCGAAAACCTGGCGCAGAGGCCGCGGAAGATAAAAACATCCAGAGTATTCTAGAGACAAAAGTGTCTACCGCGGCTATAGTAGGAAAATCGTGGGATTTTCACGTTACCCGGGCCCTGGCCGTCTCTTTGGTTGAAAATTTAAGCATGATTAAACAATCGGTGGCTTATTTAAGTCAAAATGGGTTATCCGTTTTTTACGACGCCGAGCATTTCTTTGACGGTTTTAAAGCAAATCCCGAATACGCCCTGGCCACTTTAAAAGCAGCCCGGGAGGGAGGCGCAAAAGTAATTGTCCTATGTGATACTAACGGCGGAAGTTTACCTCACGAAATTGGGTCTATAATTGACCTGGTGAGGAAAGAGATAAACCTTCCATTAGGTATTCACTGCCATAACGACGGAGAATTGGCGGTAGCTAATACCATAGCCGCCGTCCAGGCCGGGGCAAGTCAGGTTCAGGGCACAATTAACGGCTACGGGGAACGCTGCGGTAACACCAACCTTTGTTCTGTTATTCCTAATTTGACTTTAAAATGCAAAGTAGCCACCATCCCTTCTAACAATCTAGTCTGGTTGACCGAACTGGCCCGTTACGTTAGTGAACTGGCCAATATGCATCCGCTATCCTCCCAGCCTTACGTGGGGTCAAGCGCCTTTGCCCACAAAGGAGGGGTTCACGCCAGCGCCATTTTGAAAGAGGCAAGTACTTATGAACATATTGACCCGGCAATAGTTGGCAACCAGCGGCGGATTTTGGTTTCGGAACTTAGCGGAATTTCAAATCTTTTGTTTAAATATAAAGAATTTAATTTCATACCCCCCGTAACAGGAGAAGAAAACCGCGCCATTTTAAAGGAAATTAAAGAATTAGAACACCAAGGTTACCAGTTTGAAGGGGCGGAAGGCTCCCTGGAATTACGTTTACGCAAAATTTACCAGGGCCATAAGGAACTGTTTAAATTAGAAAATTTACGCGTTATAATAGAAAAAAGAGAAAATGGAACCGTCTATTCTGAGGCTACTATTAAAATTACCATTAATAACCGCACCGTTCACACCGCCGCCGAAGGGAACGGGCCGGTAAATGCTTTAGATAATGCCCTGCGTAAGGCTATAGAGGAAGCTTACCCGGAAATTAAAAAAATGCACCTTACTGAT
>LDZU01006461.1_pt1 | contig 10368 bp, 7 predicted proteins | sample 615531 | NCBI WGS metagenome assembly LDZU01 (sample SAMN03408293, study PRJNA278302) | terrestrial metagenome | isolation source: oil reservoir sample SB2 | place: USA: Alaska, North Slope, Schrader Bluff formation | collected 2011-09 | reverse complement strand
GCAGCACGCTGTACAATATAGGCGGTGCCGTTGAACTTGGTGGACTGGCGCCTGTTCCAGAGATGATGAAGAGACACCTCCTTTCCGTTGGCAGTGGTGACTTTCAGTTCCTTTGGCACCACCGTGTAACTGCAGCGCAACCCTGTGAATCCGGCATTCTTGGAGAAGGAGCGAAACTCGATGGCACAACGGCTCGCACCCTCGATCTCATAGATGCTGCGGGGGATGGTCTCATCGCGGATGAACGCCTCATAAGCGGCATCGAAAAGGATCAGGCTCTTCTGCTCCAGTGCCCAGTCAACCCACTTCTTAAGCTCCTCCCTCGTCATCACCGTGCCGGTGGGGTTGTTGGGATAACAGAGATAGATGACATCCACCCGCTTAGATGGAATTTCAGGCAGAAAACCATTCTCCGCGTTGCAGGAGAGCAGCAGCAATTTATCGGATTTGCCGATGCGCATCAGCGTGGTATCGAGGTAAACCGGGTAAACCGGATCGGTGATGGCCACCACATTCCCTTCACCCAGGATATCACCGATGTTGCCGGTGTCGCTCTTGGAGCCGTCACTCACAAAGATCTCATCAGGTGCGATGTCGATGCCCCGCTTTTGAAAGTCAGTTTCGGCAATCGCCTCCCGCAGGAAGAGATACCCCTGCTCAGGGCCGTAACCACGGAAGCTCTCCTTCACCCCCATCTCATCCACCGAGCGGTGAAGGGCATCGATGACGGCCGGTGAGAGCGGGAGCGTGACATCACCTATGCCGAGCCGGATGATGTCGGCCCCGGGATGGGTTGCACTGAATTGCTCCACTTTTCTGGCAATGGTGCTGAAAAGGTAGCTCTCGCCGAGCTGAAGATAGTTTTCGTTGATCTGAAACATAAGGAATTTAGGATTTGAGATTTTTGGAATATGTGATTGGAATGTGGAATTTTCGTGTCAAAGCAGTTCCCCCTTGAAAACGAATTGGGCATCGCCGGTGAGGAAGACTCTGTTCTGATCCCGCTCCCATTCCACCTGCAGATCACCCCCCCGGAGGTGCACCAATGCCCTGGGGTCTGCGCGACCGGTCAGCACGGCGGCGGCCAGCACCGCACAGGCACCGCTGCCGCAGGCGAGCGTCTCACCGCTGCCCCTTTCCCATACGCGCATTCGCAATTCATCGCGGGCGATGACCTCCACAAACTCCACATTGGTTCGCTGCGGAAAGAGCGGGTGATGCTCGATTTTTGATCCGATGAGCTGCAGATCAAGCGCATCGATTCCTTCCGTGAAGATCACCGCGTGGGGATTGCCCATCGAGACAAAGGTGACCGGCCAGGTGACTCCCTCTGCCTCCAGTGGATGCTCCACCATCTCCGGCAGAAGAGACTGCGGGGGCTGCAGCTGGCTGCCGTTACAAATCGCAGGCCCCATATCCACGCGAATCTGTGTGACCCGGTTACTGGCGGGATCAATTGTCAACCACAGCTGCTTGATGCCAGAAAGCGTCTGCAGGGCGATCTCCTTTTTATTGGTGAGTCCGCGCTCGTAGAGATACCTGCCCACGCAGCGGGCAGCATTGCCGCACATCAGCCCCTCGCTGCCGTCGGCATTGAACATCCGCATGGAGAAGTCGCCCTGTTCGGCGGGACCGATCAGCACCAGTCCGTCGCCCCCCACCCCGAAATGGCGGTCACTCAGCCGGCGGGAGAGCTCTTCAGGGTTTTCAACCTTTTCCTCGAACAGGTTGACATAAATATAATCGTTGCCCGCGGCATGCATCTTTTCAAATTTCATCTTTCTGCATAGTTTTATGAACCCATCTTCCTAAAAAGAAAAAAAGCTGCCCGAATTCCATGGAAACCTGACAGCTTGATAAAAGGTTTTATACTTTCAGTATGGGGCTCATGATGGATATTCGCTCCTTTTCCGACAAATTTACAACTTTTTGCCGGTTTTTTCGCAAAAAATACCCGCATTAATTTACTTATAGCGCATCCATTTGAACATCTCCTTTAGCGATGGTTTCTTGCCATACATCAGGATCCCTACCCGGTAGATCTTGGCTGCCACCACCGAAATCAGGATAAAGGTGCCGTAGAGCAGCAGGAGGGAGAGGATCTTCTCCCAGAGAGGGATGCCGAAAGGGATGCGCACCATCATGACAATGGGAGAGCTGAACGGGATCAGTGACGCCCAGAAAGCGAGTGGCCCGTCGGGGTTGTTCACGCTGTAGAAGCCGGCAAAAAAGGCGAACATGATCAGCAGGGTGATCGGGGTGAGGAACTGACTGGTATCCTCCTCGCTGTCGACCGCTGAGGCGAACATGGCGAAGATAGAGGCATAGAGTACATAGCCTCCAATGAAGAAAAGCAGAAAGAAAAGGATCACCTCCAGCCAGTTGATGCTGAGGATGGCACGCATAACGCCCTCCATCGGGATCCCCCCCACATCGGCCAGGCTACTCATGTCTGCCATACCTCCCATGCCGCTACTCATGGATGCAACCTGCTCAGGTGATACCACCAGGAATGAGAGCAGGCTGAAGAGGCCCCCCGCGAGGATACCCCATATGGCCAGCTGGGTGATGCCCACCAATCCGATGCCTACGATCTTGCCGATGAGCAGGTTGACCGGTTTCACCGAGGAGACCATCACCTCCACGATGCGTGTTTTCTTCTCCTCCAGCACCGCCTGCATCACCATGTTGCCATACATCAGGATAAACATGTAGATCAAGATGGTGAAGACCATGCCGATGATGGTGGCCACCTCGGTGGAGGATTCGGTGACACTGCCATCACCTTCCATGCGAAGTGTCTGCAGTGAGATGGAGGGTTTCTCCTCAAGGATCTCTCTCACCTGCATGATGGCAAACAGCTCCGTCCCCACCTTTGTCTCGGCATCTGCACGTTGCTCTTCACCGACGATCTCGAACTGATAAGTCTCCGTGGAGTGCAGCAGAGGAGCGTAGATACCAGTCTGATCGATCACCGCGATCCGCTTCACCTCGCCATCGTTGAGGGTGGAGAGCCAGAGCGGCAAAAAAGTGAGGGCTACCATCAGCAGCGGCATCAGCAGGGTGAGGATGATGAAGGACTTTTTACGTACGCGGGTGATATATTCGCGTTGTATGACCAGGCTGAGTGTGTTCATAATCGAATGAGATTGATTCAGATTGAAAGTTCTAATTTCATGAATGAGCTTCTTTCGTAACGGTCCTGATAAAAACATCGTTCATGGTGGGCAGCTCCTCATCGAAGCTCACCACCTCATAGCGGTCGAAAATCAATTTCGCCAGTTCGTTGCTGGTGATGCCCTCTGCCTTGCGGATGCGCAGGTCGATAAACTCATGGTAGGGCTCCTTCGACAACAGGGTGAAAGAGGGATGTTCCAGGTCGAACACGTTACCGTAGAGCCGGAAACGGAAGATGCCGGGACGGTGCTCATTGCGGATATCGAACACGCGGCCCTGTAACACCACCTCCGACTGATGGATGAGGGCGATGTTATCGCAGAGTGCTTCCACCGACTCCATGTTGTGGGTGGAGAGGATGATGGTCTTGCCATCCTCCTTCAGGCGGAGCATTTCGTTCTTCACGATGTCGGCATTCACCGGGTCGAAACCGCTGAAGGGCTCGTCGAAGATCAGCAGGTCAGGGTTGTGGATCACGGTCGAGATGAACTGCACCTTCTGTTGCATCCCCTTGGAGAGCTCCTCCACCTTGCGGTTGTACCAGCTCATGATGTCGAACCGCTTGAACCAGATCATCAGCTCCCGATGTGCATCCTGCTTAGACAGACCCCGCAACTGCGCCAGATACATGGCCTGCTCACCCACCTTCATCTTCTTGTATAGTCCCCGCTCTTCGGGCAGATAGCCGATCCGATAGACGTCCTCCGCTCGGGAAGGGCGTCCCTCAAGCAACACCTCCCCGCTGTCGGGCGCGGTGATACGGGTGATGATGCGGATCAGGGTGGTCTTGCCGGCACCGTTCGGGCCCAGCAGGCCGAAGACGGTACCCCGCGGTACGGAAATGCTCACCTTGTTGAGTGCCAGGTGATGGGCATACCTCTTGACAACATCTTTGGTCTCTAAATACATATGCAACGGTTATTCAAATTATCAAAGCCTTTCAAACAGCAATGATGCTGTTGTGTTACGATTGTTTCTATTCTTGTTACGGACGACATTTTCTGAGAAGATGTGAAGCCCGTTTATGATTTCAATATTTCAGGATGATCCGCTCGCCGAGCTCTTTGGCCAGCAGCTTCTTGATCTGCTGAAGCTGTAGAAGCTGTACGATCAGCCCGCTCTCATCATCTGACGAAGCATTTTTCAGCGCCTTCTTGATCTCCTCAATTTTCTGAAGCACATAGGCATTCTTCAGTTCAGTGGTGGCACGCGGCACGTAACTGTTGAGAAGGTTCTGCTCCAGCAGGCGAGAGCTCTGGTCACCCTCCTCCTCACCCAGTATCCGGGAGTGAATCTTGCTCAGTTGATAACGATCGCTCATCAGCTCGGAGGCTAACCGGCTGATCTCCGGGTCGGCATGTGAGATGAAATAGCGGCCTGAATTGAAGGCTGAATCATCGATATGTTCCGATGCCTCCTCAAAGATGCGTCGGTAGAGTTCATTGGTGAAAACAATATTATCGCGCTCCAGATCGAACAGTACAAATTCGGTCACACCCGGACCTTCCTCTACCAGGATATCCTCCTCCACAACCTTCTTTCCCTCTTTCCGTTTCTGCTTCTCATACTTGCGGTAGATAGGCGTGTTGCCGTAGCGGATCACATAACGAATGATCTCCCGCTCGTAACGGTCGTAGGGACTGGCTTTGGCGCCTTTTTGCAGCTGCTTTGTGCCTGCCAGAGTGGTGGTGGTCTCTGTCTGCGTCAGGGTTGCCGCCACTGCCTCCGCCCGTTCCGTCTGCTCCTTCTTCCGTTCGAAGTTGCGCCGCCGGATCCGGTTGATCTCGGCTATCAAAACCCGCTCCTGCATCTGCAGCATCTGGGCACACTCTTGTATATAAACCGAACGGGTAATGGAATTGGGTATCAGGGCGATGCTCTCCACCACGTTGGAGATGAGTCCTGCTCTTTTTACAGGGTCATCGCCTGTCTCTTCCAGCAGGAGCTGTGTCTTGAACCGGATGAAATCGACCTCGTGCTCGGCGATGAAACGGTGGAACTGCTCCGCATTCTGCTTGCGGGCAAACGAGTCGGGATCCTCCCCCTCGGGCAGCAGCACCACCTTGACGTTCATCCCGTCCTCCAGCAGCAGGTCAATCCCCCGCAGGGCGGCCTTGATGCCGGCAGTATCACCGTCATATAACACGGTGATGTTCTCCGAGAAGCGGTGGATCATTCGTATCTGCCCATGGGTGAGCGCTGTACCGGAGGAGGCCACCACGTTCTCAATGCCTGCCTGGTGCATGGATATCACATCGGTATAGCCCTCCACCAGGAAACATTTGTCCTGCTTCACGATGGCGTTCCTGGCGAAATAGATGCCGTAAAGCTCCCTGCTCTTGGAGTAGATCTCACTCTCGGGGGAGTTGACATACTTCCCCACGTTCTCCACCTTCTTGAGGATGCGGCCACCGAAGGCCACCACCTTCCCCGAGAGGGTGTGCACCGGGAAGAGCACCCTCCCCCGGAAACGGTCTATCAGCGGCCTGTTCTCTTCACCTCCTGTGGAAAGACCCGTCTTCAGCAGGTAGTCACGCCGGTAACCCGCTTTCTGTGCTTCCGTGGAAAAAGCATCACGCTGCTCAAGGCTGTAACCCAGCTGGAATTTCTTCACGATATCATCCCGAAAACCTCTCTCCCGGAAATAGCTTAACCCCACCGCCTTCCCCTCGGGATGGGTGTGAAGGATCTTTACAAAATAGTCGCGGGCATACTCGTTGAGGATGAACATGCTCTCCCGGTCACTCTGCGCCTGCTTCTCCTCATCGGTGTACTCCTTTTCCACCACCTCGATGCCATATTTACGCGCCAGATACTTGAGCGATTCATAATAGGAGAGCTGCTCATGCTTCATCACGAAATGGATGGGCGAACCCCCCTCACCACAGGCAAAGCACTTGCAGATATTCTTGGAGGGAGAGACATAGAAAGAGGGCGTACGATCATCGTGAAAAGGACACAATCCCACATAGTTCACCCCCCTGCGGCGCAGCGTGACAAAGTCGGAGACTACATCCACGATCTGAGCGGCATCCTGAATACGTGCTATGGTGAGTTGATCGATCATTGAGGATACGAAATTAATGATTTAAATGGTGAAAACGGCGAATTTCAAAAATAATCTCTACATTTGTGAGAGATAAATCTGATTCTGACAGACCTAAAATACTAAATTATTCAAGATGGAGAAAATCGACTGGTCGAACCTCTCGTTCGGCTATATGAAAACCGATTACAACGTGCGCAGTTACTATCGCGACGGTGAATGGAGTGCCCCGCAGCTGGAGACCTCAGAGGAGATCAGCCTGCACATGGCGGCCACCTGCCTGCACTATGGCCAGGAGGCTTTCGAAGGACTGAAAGCTTTCAGGGGAAAAGACGGGAAGATCCGCATCTTCCGCATGCACGACAATGCCGAGCGGTTACAATCATCCTGCCGCGGCATCATGATGGCAGAGCTCCCGGTGGAGATGTTCGAAGAGATGGTGTTGCTCGTGGTGAAGAAGAATGAGCGGTTCGTGCCTCCCTACGAAAGCGGCGCCTCCCTTTATATCAGACCGCTGTTGATCGGTACCAGCGCTCAGGTGGGTGTGAAGCCGGCCAAAGAGTACACATTCCTGATCTTTGTCACACCGGTTGGACCCTATTTCAAGGAGGGATTCAAGCCGACCCCCATGGTGATCATGCGGGAGTACGACCGGGCAGCACCACTCGGTACCGGCACCTATAAAGTGGGAGGAAACTACGCTGCCAGTCTGAAATCGGGTGAGCTGGCCCATGAGATGGGTTATTCAGCCGTGTTGTATCTCGATGCCAAAGAGAAAAAGTATCTCGATGAGTGTGGCCCGGCCAACTTCTTCGGCATCAAGGATAACACCTATATCACCCCCCTATCGACCTCCATCCTCCCCTCCATCACCAACAAGAGCCTGATGCAACTGGCTGAGGAGATGGGACTGCGGGTGGAACGACGCCCGGTACCGGAGGAAGAGCTGGCAACCTTCGAGGAGGCAGGTGCCTGTGGAACAGCTGCCGTGATCAGTCCCATCCTGCGCATCGACGACATCAGCGAGAACCGTACCTATCATTTTTGCAAAGATGGGAAAGCCGGTCCGGTGTGCGAAAAGCTCTACCACAAGCTGCGTGCCATTCAGTATGGTGATGAGCCGGACAAATATGGCTGGGTGACCATCGTGGAATAAATAAAAAAGCGGCCGTTGCCGCTTTTTTATTATCTATTTGTGCTCTCCCCACTCCCTGTAGGGATGGATGGAGAGATAGGAGTTATAATAACGTACGTTGCCGGTTACTTCGTTTCCAAGCCAGTCTGGTTTCTCGAACGACTCCTCTTCGCTCTCCAACTCCACCTCGGCGATCTGCAATCCCTCATTCTCCCCAGTGAACTCATCTACCTCGAATGTGTGCTTTCCCACCCTGATCAGGTAGCGGGTCTTCTCGATCACTGCATCTTCACATAGCAAAAGCATCTCCTCCGCATCTTGCAGGGGCACCTCGTACTCCCACTCGCGACGGGTAATGCCTCCCTCACCCACTGCACCCTTAATGGTGATGTACCCTTTCTCACCCTTTACACGTACTCGTACCACACTGATGCCCGATAGGGAGAGGTAACCCTGCTTCATGCGATATTGGTCGTAGGCATGCGACTTGTACTCACCATTGACAAGAAATTTGCGTTCAATTTCGTAACCCATAACCGTTGTTTTAGGGATATAACAAATGAAATCAGTAAGTGTTGGTGTATAAAAAAAGAATAAAAAAAACTATGTTTTTATAATCGCGTAATCACTACGAAAAAAATAAAAACATAGTTAAGATTTTGGTTGGATTAAATAAAAATCAATGCGCGTAATTCAATTCTTTATTCAATGAATCTGTAACAAAAATAATATCTTTATCTGAATTAATAAAATTATTCATCAGGGAAATCCCATATTTTGAGGAATTATTCCACACTGTTGTGGGAATAATTTTCGGAAAATTCCATACCTTTGTGTTTATCAAACCTAAAACAGCATTTCCAATGAAAAAAAAGCTCACTTTACCTCTCTTGCTGATATTGTTCCTGATCGCTTCCCCGGCATCATTTTCCCAACTAGCACTATCTCCTCTCTTCAGTGACAACATGGTGTTGCAACAAAATGCCAATGCACCGATATGGGGTAATGATTCGCCCGGCAAAAGGGTGGAGATCGTCACCTCCTGGAACGGAAAGAGCTATTCTGCCGTGACAAATGAGGAGGGTAAATGGCAGACAACAATTGAAACACCCACAGCCGGTGGTCCCTATGAGATCTCTGTCAACGGCAGCGAAAGAATTAGCTTCTCCAACGTGATGATCGGTGAGGTATGGATCTGCTCCGGCCAGTCGAACATGGAGATGCCATTAGCCGGCTGGGGAAAAATTTTCAATTACGAAGAAGAGATCGCCGCAGCAAACCATCCCCGGATACGGCTGCTGCAGGTGGATAAAACCACCAGCACCTACCCGCTGGAGGAACCGTCCATTTCTGCCGGTGGGTGGCAGGAGTGCTCTCCGGAGACCATTGAATATTTTTCTGCCACTGCCTACTTCTTCGGGAGGGATCTCCTGCAGAAGCTGGATGTGCCGGTGGGGTTGATCCACACCTCCTGGGGAGGTACCAGGGCTGAGGCGTGGACGAGCCTGGAGTCGCTCCGACTGATGCCGGATTTCAAGGATCGGGCGGAGGAGTTCGCCGCGCTGCCTCACGACGAGGAGCAGCAGAAAGCCTATTTGGATCAGAAGTTCACCGAATGGCACCGAAAGGTGAATGAGCTGGACTTCGGAATGGACAAGGATAAGGCTGCCGCTTCATCACCCTCCTTTCCGGAAGAGGGATGGACAAGCGTCATACTGCCGGGTCCCTGGGAGAACAACGGCCTTCCTGAGTTCGACGGCATCGCCTGGTACCGGAAAACCATCGAGATCCCGGAAAACTGGGAGGGCAATGAGCTGATCCTCTCCCTGGGAGCGGTGGATGACAATGAGGAGACTTGGTTCAACGGTGAGAAGATCGGCGCCACGGAAGGTGCCGGCACTGCACGGCGATACCGGATCCCGGCCTCACTGGTGAAAGCAGGAGTTGCAACACTGGCTGTGAGGGTATTGGATACCGGTGGCCTGGGAGGATTCACGGGCGAGGAGTCAGAGATGTATATCGCCCCGTCCGGAAGAGAGACGCTGCGGGAGAATCTGAACGGTGAGTGGATCTTCCGCACCTCGGTGAGCCTCAACGATGTGGGCATGCCGCCGCAACGAGACATGGAGAGTCCCCACTACCCCACTACGCTCTACAACGCCATGATCGCCCCTCTTGTGCCTTACTCGATCAGGGGGGCCATCTGGTACCAGGGTGAGAGCAACGCGGGGCGTGCCTACCAATACCGCACCCTCTTCCCGCTGATGATGCGCGACTGGAGGACTAAATGGGGCTACGAGTTTCCCTTCTACTTCGTACAGCTGGCCAACTACATGAAAACAAAAGAGGAGCCGGGTGAATCAAGCTGGGCAGAGCTGCGGGAGGCACAATTACAGGCACTCCGCCTACACCATACCGGCATGGCCGTCACCATCGATATTGGTGATGCGAAGGATATCCACCCCAAGAATAAACAGGATGTGGGTAAGCGGCTGGCACTGCAGGCGTTGCGCCACACCTACGGGCAGGATATCGTGGCGGAGGGGCCTCTATACGACTCATACCGGATTGAGGATGGCAGGATCAGAATCTATTTCAAACCCTCCCCAAGCCGACCGGCCATCAAAGAAGGTAGGGAACTGAGAGGGTTCTCCATCGCCGGCCCCGATAAAATCTTCCACTGGGCAGAGGCGCTCATCGAAGGGGATGAGGTGGTGGTGCACTCACCTAAGGTGCCCTTCCCCATCGCGGTACGTTACGCCTGGGCCGACAATCCCGGGTGCAACCTGGTGAACGAAGAGGGTCTCCCTGCATCTCCCTTCCGTACGGACGACTGGCCGGGAACAACCATCCATAACAGGTAGAGGACTCACCTTAAGGGTACTGTGACCGGTCGACCGGTCACACCCTTTTCATCATCTGTAACGGGACCTGACCATACAGCACCGCCCAAATCGGTATTCAGGCTGACGGCAATGTGGGAAAACTCACTATCAGGGGAGGCACCATG
>LDZU01009632.1_pt1 | contig 10371 bp, 10 predicted proteins | sample 615531 | NCBI WGS metagenome assembly LDZU01 (sample SAMN03408293, study PRJNA278302) | terrestrial metagenome | isolation source: oil reservoir sample SB2 | place: USA: Alaska, North Slope, Schrader Bluff formation | collected 2011-09 | reverse complement strand
AATTTAGTCGGGCTAACCATTATCGGGGCCAAAAGATTTAAAACTCAGTAATTAATTTAGGTCCCTGAAGGGCAAATGATTATTTCTATAATGAAGGGAGGGAATTTGCTAAATAATGCATAACATTCTGGTTACGGGTGGAGCCGGATTTATTGGCAGCAACTTTATTAAGTATTTTTTACATAAATACCCTTATCAACTAATTAATTTAGATAAGCTAACTTACGCTGGAAATTTGGAAAACCTAAACGATATCAAGGATAACCCTCATTATACCTTTATCTATGGGGATATTGCCGATGAGCAAGGCGTGAAAGAAGTTTTTTCCAAGGAAATTGATCTAGTGGTTAATTTTGCCGCTGAATCTCACGTAGACCGCAGCATTGAAAACTCCAGCCATTTTATCCGGACAAATGTTGAAGGAACCCGGGTGTTATTGGAAACAGCCCGGCGCTATAAGGTAAAAAAGTTCATCCAAATTTCTACGGATGAGGTTTACGGTTCCCTGGGAGCAGACGGGTACTTTACTGAAACGTCCCCCCTTAATCCCAGCAGTCCCTATTCAGCCAGCAAGACGGCCGCCGATCTATTAGCGTTAGCCTACTTTAAAACCTATAATTTACCGGTAATCATTACCCGCTCTTCAAATAACTACGGACCATACCAATTTCCAGAAAAGCTCATTCCTTTAATGGTTACTAATGCTCTTGAGGACAAGCCCCTTCCTGTTTACGGCGATGGCTTAAATATACGGGATTGGCTGCATGTTGAAGACCACTGTATGGCCCTTGATTTCGTTATCCATCAAGGTAAACCAGGGGAGGTATATAATATTAGCGGTAATAACGAAAAGACCAACATTGAGATTGTCCGTCAGATAATTGGCGAGTTAGGTAAGCCGGAGTCTTTAATTACCTTTGTACAAGACCGGCCCGGGCACGACCGCCGCTACGCCCTGGATTCCAGTAAGCTGCGCCAAGAGTTAGGCTGGCAGCCAGAATACAATTTTAACCAGGGGCTAAAAGAGCTAATCGGGTGGTACATGGAAAATTATGAATGGTGGCAAAAGATAAAATCTGGGGAGTACCGGGAATATTACCGGCGAATGTATGCTTCCAGATTGGGTGAGGTTTAATGAAAATCATAATCACCGGTGCCCAAGGCCAGCTAGGGCAGGAGTTAAAAGAGGTTCTTTTTAAAGAAAGCAAAAACGAGGTTATCGGCCTGGGACATCAGGAGCTTGACGTAACTAAATTAGATGAATTAAAGCAGGCGGCTCAAAACAATTTGCCGGAGGTAATCGTTCACGCCGCGGCCAATACAAATGTAGACCAATGCGAGCTTGACCAAGACAGCGCCTATCTGGTAAATGCCCTGGGTACCCGCAATGTGGCGGTGGTTGCCTCAATGGTAGGGGCAAAGCTGGTCTATCTGAGCACCGATTATGTTTTTAGCGGCAAGCTGGGGCGGCCTTACATAGAGTTTGATGAGCCAGACCCCCTTAATGTTTACGGCCGGTCCAAGCTGGCCGGGGAGCGGTTTGTGGCCAGCCTATGTTTTCGTTATTTTATTATCCGCACTTCCTGGCTTTACGGCTCTCACGGCAAAAACTTTGTCCAAACAATGTTAAATTTAGGCCGGGAAAAAGACGAGATAGCCGTAGTTAACGACCAGGTAGGCTCACCTACCTACACAAAAGACCTGGCCAATTTTATAAGCGGGATAATAAAAACAGAACTTTATGGTATATACCACGCCAGCAACAAGGGGGAATGTTCCTGGTTTGACTTTGCCCAGGAGATATTTAACCTGGCCGGACTAAAGCACATTAAGGTAAGGCCCGTAACTTCAAAGGAAATAAACCGGCCTGCTCCCCGGCCTGCTTATTCTGTCCTAGACAATTACTGCCTAAGGTTATCAGATTTGCCGGGTCTTCGCCCCTGGCCGGAAGCCCTGGCGGATTTTTTGCGTTAACTTTTATTTATTTAATTTGAGCAAAGAGGTGGAAGATCATGATTGCCGGCGTGAAAACAAAAGAATTAATCAGGTATAGTGATGACCGGGGTTTTTTTACCGAAATTTTGCGGGAAGACGACGAGTTTTACTCCCGCTTTGGACAGGCTTCCCTGTCTAAAACTTATCCCGGGGTAATAAAGGCTTTTCACTACCACGAGCAACAAGACGACCTGTGGTTTTTCCCGGTGGGCAACGCCCAGGTTGTCCTTTATGATTTGCGGGAAAATTCCCCTACTAAAGGAGAAACCAATGTTTTTTACTTAGGGGAAGATAACCCTCTTTTACTGCTTATTCCCCGTATGGTGGCCCACGGGTACCGGGTGCTGGGCAATGAGCCGGCTATAATAATTTATTTTACCACTACCGCATACAATCGCACCAGTCCGGACGAAAAACGCCTCCCCTGGGATGACCCGGTCATTGGTTTTGACTGGACCACTAAATTCCGCTAAAAAGAGGTGAATGTACTTGAAAGCTTTAATCTTAGCCGGCGGAAAGGGCACCCGCCTGCGTCCCCTTACCTATACCACAGCCAAGCAGCTTATTCCGGTAGCCAATAAACCCATCATTTTTTTTGTCCTGGAACAAATTATTCAAGCAGGAATTTTTGATCTTGGTGTGATTATTTCTCCGGAGACAGGAGACCTAATTAGAGAAGCCTTAAAAAAAGGTTCTTCCTGGGGGGCAAAAATTACCTATATTATCCAAGAAGAACCACTTGGGTTGGCCCATGCGGTAAAGACAGCGCAAGATTACTTAAAAGATGACCCCTTCCTCATGTTTTTAGGCGATAACTTAATCCAGGGAGGGGTAAAAAAGGCGGTGGAGGATTTTCTGAAGGAAGACCCCCAGGCCTTAATTATGCTAAAAGAAGTAGTAAACCCCCGGGCCTTTGGGGTGGCAGTCTTAAATGGCAATAACCAGGTTACCCGATTGATCGAAAAACCCAAAGACCCTCCTTCAAACCTGGCCCTGGTAGGCATTTATCTCTTTTCCCCGGTTATCCATCAGGCTATTTCCCGCATTAAGCCCTCCTGGCGGGGGGAGCTGGAGATTACCGACGCCATCCAGGAACTTTTGCCAATGGGCTATCAGGTCCTGGCCCGGAAGGTAGAGGGCTGGTGGCTGGATACGGGTAAAAAAGATGATATCTTGGAAGCTAACCGGGCGGTGCTGGATGCCTACGCTAAATCTGAAATCAAGGGGGAAGTGGACGAATCAAGCCATCTCAGCGGCCGGGTAGAGATAGCTGAAGGCACAGCAATTAAAAACAGTGTGATCAGAGGGCCGGTGGTTATCGATAAAGAATGTTTGGTTGAAAATTGTTTTATTGGCCCCTTTACCGCTATTGGTGAGGGCAGCAGGCTTTATAACGTAGGTATAGAGCACGCCGTTGTTTTGGAAGGATGCGAGATTAGGGATGTCCCGCGGATTGAAGACAGCCTTTTAGGAAAAAATGCCCGGGTCTGCCGGGCTGAAAACAGCCGCCGGGCCTTGCGCCTCTTTTTAGGTGATGACGCCGAGTTGGTGTTCTAATATGAGAGTATTTGTAATGAAAGGACAGGTCAAATATGACTGCATTGGTTTATAAGAGTGCACTTTTGGATGCAAACATGCTTGATAGCAGTCCAAGCCCCTGGGTCGGGCACGTACCTTTTGCCTTTTGGATTACAGAACAGCTCCAGCCGTGTACTTTAGTTGAACTTGGCGTTTATTATGGCCTTTCTTATTTTAGTTTCTGCCAGGCCGTGCTTGCCAATGGGCTTTCCACTAAGTGTTATGCCGTTGATACCTGGCAAGGTGATGAGCACGCAGGGTTCTATGGCGAAGAGGTATTTGCTGCTGTTAATGTGCGTAACCAACATATGTATCATTCCTTTTCGCAGCTCTTGCGGATGTCTTTTGATGAAGCGGTTGCTTACTTTAGCGATAATACCATAGATCTCCTGCACATTGATGGTCTACATACTTATGAGGCAGTAAGGCATGACTTCGAGACGTGGCTGCCAAAGCTTTCTTCCCGCGGCGTGGTATTGTTTCACGACATTAATATCCGTGAACGCGGTTTTGGCGTCTGGCGGTTATGGGAAGAGCTATCAGCAAGCTACCCGCATATCGAATTTGAACATTCATGTGGCCTTGGTGTATTGTTTGTTGGTGATAATCAACCAGCCAGTATCATAGATTTGCTAGAAAAATGGTCCATTCCTGGAGAACGTCACTTCATAAAACGTTTCTTTGTAAAACTAGGGCAACTGGTGAGTCTTGAGGGCCAACTTAATAGCCTCACAAAGTCTATAGCCGAGCGGGACAATGAGATAGTTGGCCTTAAACAAGAAGTAGGTGAGATACAATTCCTTTTTAATGAAACAAAAGCAAAGGATTCACAGATTGCCGATCTTAATACTTTTTTGCAAGCCAAACAAGAGAAAATTATTACCCTTCAAAATAAAATAGAAACACTTTTTAAGGAAGCAAAAGAAAAAGACCAGCTTTTAATTTTAAGAGAACAAGAAATCACCGCAGAAAAAGAAAATAAACAAAATATGGAAGATGAGATTTTTCAGTTAAAAAATGACTTGACAAAAAAAGATACAGAACTAGTACTAATACAAAATTCCCTGGGTTGGCACATTATCCAGAGGTACCGAAAAATAGCCGACAAAATTTTTCCACCATCTACCAAAAGGCGCTTGTTTTATGAGCTACCCCAAAAGAGTTTAAAAATGATAATTTTTAAAGGTCCTGTTAGTCTTTTAAAAAAGATCTCGTTAGAAAATATCCGAAAATCAAAAGCTTATATAAAACTATATGGCTTTAAACCCTTTCTATACAAATTGAAAGAAAAAACGAATTTTAACCCTATATTAGCCGAAGGTAAAAATATAAATGTTCCTAAAATAGAACTGATAAATATGGCTGATGTAAAAATCGTACCGTCAGATGATGCAATTATTTCGGTTATTATACCTACAAAAAACGCGGGTAGCAATTTTGCAAATTTAATTACCGTACTTAAAAACCAAGAAGGTATTAAGGAAATAGAAATTGTAATTGTAGATTCTGGAAGCACTGACGAAACGTTAGATATAGCAAGAGAATATGGAATTAGGATAATAGAAATTCAACCCGAAAGCTTTACTCATTCATACTCTCGGAACTTAGGTGCGAGTGAGGCCACAGGGAACTACCTGCTTTTTACAGTTCAAGATGCTCTGCCTCCTTCGAAAACATGGTTATATGAGCTTTTAAAAGTAATAAAGGACAACGATGTGGTTGCTGTTTCTTGTGCTGAAATTCCAAGAGAAGATGCTGATTTATTTTATAAAGTCATCTGTTGGAATCACTACAAATATTTAGAAGTTGATAAGGGTGACAGAATCTTTTTTAAGCCACAACCTGAGAATTACCAAACATTAAGGAAGAACGGGCAACTTTCAGATATTGCTTGTTTAATACCTAAAAATGTATTTGAAAAATACCAATACAGGCTTGATTATGCGGAAGACCTAGACTTAGGCATAAGACTTATAAAAGATGGTTATAAGCTTGCCTTTTTAAGTTCAGTAAGGATCGTTCATTCTCATAACAGACCTGCTTATTATTTTTTAAAAAGAGGATACATTGACCAGTTATTTTTATCAAATAATTTCTCTGACTACCCAAAACCTCTAATTGTTACAAATGACCTTTTTCAAGATATTATTTTTTCTCACACTTATTTTACCTCAATTGTTAACAGTGATTTTCATAATATAAATTTACCTTGCAGAGTAGAAATACTTAAAAATACTGTCCTTGGCATGCTTAAAAACGTTTCTGTTTTTAATCACCTAAATTTAACCGAAGTAAATAGTAACCAATATGTCGATGAGGAATTTAAGCGGTTCATGCAAAAGATCCATACAAGACACAAAACATCTCAAATTGAAAAAGAATATAGAGGAATTCTTATTCCCTCAATCTTAAATTTTGTTGAAATGGCATTTGAATATATGGGAAATACCTATGATTTAATTGACGACTTTCTTTTGGAAGAAGTTAGGTCTTTTATTTTTAAAAGCTTTGCCTTAATATGTGGAGCTCACCTAGCACATCTCTACTTGACAAATCAAGATGACGATGAACAAAAAATTATTTATAACGAACTGAAGGCAGGAATATGACCATGAAAATTTTATATTTAATTCACCAATTCTATCCTGAGTATTATACGGGAACAGAAAAATTTGTATTTAATCTGGCTACCATGATGCAAAACTTTGGAAATAAAGTGAAAGTTATTACGTATAGTTTTTATAATAATTCTTTTTACGATAAAAAATTTGGGGAAATATTAGCTAAAGAATTTATGTATAAAGGTATTCCAATACTAGCGTTTAAATATGAGAACCCTCCAGTAGATTTACATTTTGCTCTTAAAGATGAAAGATTGGCAAAGCTAGCCAAGAATATTATTAAAAAAGAATTACCTGACATTGTTCATATAGGCCACCCCATGAGAGTTCACGAATTAGCTCTTGCTTCTCAATCGTTGAATATTCCTTATGTGATTACCTTAACTGATTTTTGGTTAATGTGTCCTAAGGTTAACCTTATTACCTCAACTGGTGATTTATGTAAGGGCCCAGAAGGTGATAGCACATGCCAAAGTCTTTGCCCTGAATTTACCCCACAAGTAATTGGGCAACGGCTTAAATTGGCGAAAAACTTTTTATTTAAAGCCAACGTTGTTGTTTCGCCATCCAGATTTTTAGCTAGCCTTTTTCTAAAGGAAAATAAAAGCTTGGACTTAAAAATTGTTAATCATGGTTTAAGCTTTATGAACCTGAAGAAAAATAGAAAGGCTTATAAGAGGGAAGATAAACTTACTTTTTGTTATGCAGGCTCATTGAATTATCATAAAGGTGTACATATTTTACTGGAAGCCTTTAAAAAGATGAGAGTTAACCATACATTTTTAAAAATTTACGGTTCTGGACCAGATAAAAATTATGTAGAAAAAATGAAAAAAGTAGCTGGAAAAGATAGTAGAATTGAATTTTGCGGAACATATAGTTTTGAACAGATTGGAGATGTTTTTGAGGGAATTGATGTGCTTATAATACCATCGATAGTATACGAAAGTTATTCGCTTACACTACACGAAGCTCTTGCCTGTAATGTTCCTGTAATTACTTCTAATATAGGAGGAATAGCTGAAAAAATTAGTGATGGTTTTAACGGGTATACCTTTAAGGTAGGCGACTCAGAACATTTAAGGATAATTATTGAAACAATAGCCGCTGACCCGGAAATGCTTAATAAATTAAAAGAAAATATAACAAAGATAATGATTCCAACCATTGAACAGGAAGCTTATGAATATTATAGAATATATAAAAATATAGCCAATAAACAATTATTAGTTAGTCAGAGTCATGTCTCTTCGGGACTTTGAGTTTGATTGATTATGATAATTTGTTTTATAGGGTGGTATCGTGAGAAACCCTAAAGTTCAGGTTTTATTATCGACGTATAACGGACAAAAATACTTAAAAGAGCTGATGGATAGTGTGTTAAATCAAGACTTTCCGGATATAGAAATACTTGTTCGGGATGATGGCTCAAGTGATGAGACGTTGTACGTACTTAAAAGATACTCAGGTATAAAGAATGTACAAATATTACCGGGAGAAAATTTAGGAGCTGTAAGAAGTTTTTTAAAGCTGCTTCAGCTTTCATCACCTAATGCAGAATATGTGGTTTTCTGTGATCAAGACGATGTATGGAAAGAAGATAAGGTTTCCCGGGCAATCAGTATTTTAGAGAAATATGGTAATAACTTACCGGTTATGTATTGCTCTCGGGTTACCATAGTGGATGAAAAGCTTAAAATTATAGGGTCATCACAGATCCCCAGGCGAGAACCGGCTTTTGGCAATGCTTTGGTTCAGAACATTGCCACTGGATGCACAATTATTATAAACAATGCTGCCCAACAATTAATCTTAAAAAAACTGCCATCGTCGGCAATGATGCATGACTGGTGGATTTATCAAGTTGTTTCTGCGTTTGGAAAAGTAATTTATGATGTAGAATCCAGGATATTGTATCGCCAGCATTCCGGCAATATGATTGGTGAAAAAAGCAGCATGTTTTTAAAATGGAGAGAAAGAACCAGGAGATTTTTAAAGCAGGGCAGAATACAATATGTTACTTTGCAAGCAGAGGAGTTTAGCAAGATCTACGGAGAATCTCTTCCTTTAGATAAAAAATTAATCCTGGAGCGGTTTATAAATGAGCGCAAAACATTTATGGGCCGTTTGCGATACGCTTTTAAGAACGAGACATATCGTCAAACAAAGGTTGACAATATTATTTTCCGGGTGTTGATTATTTTAAATCGGATTTAGTTTTTTGACTGAACCTTACATCTTATATATGTTTTTTGCCATTCGTGGGCTCTGGCAGATGCTCCCTTTACCAAAGTGGGTTGAAATTAAAAACATACTGATGATTGGCGTACCATTAATTACCGGATTATGGGCTACTTATAACGTAACTATCGGGTTTACAATTCCGCAATATACAGAATTAACAATGATCCAGGCCCAAATATCACAAAATCCTCTTGCCGATACAAAAATTATTTATCTAATCCCTCCCCGTATTACCAACTTTTCACTCAGTTTATCCGGTTTGGACTGGTGGGGATAGTTTCTACTTTTACCCATGTTGGTACCCTGGCTTTTTTAGTTGAACTGCTTAATTTCCCTCCTATACCAGCTTCTACTATCGGGTTTATCCTGGCCGTGGTGGTTTCTTATATTTTAAACCACCGTTTTACTTTTGGGGCCCAAGGAAATCATGGTATTTATTTTGTAGGGGCGTATTGCAATACGCCCCTACTTGGTCTGTCTTATTGGATTGTCTCTTAATACCGGGATAATGTATTTAACGGTGCAGGTTTTAGAATGGTGGTACTTAGCGGGACAATTATGCGTATTGACGGTGGTGCCAGTTTCTAATTTTACCCTAAACAGGTTTTGGGCCTTCAAAAAGCCTGCGGGACAAGATATGAAAATGAATCAATGTTGATATTACCAATCGGAGGAGCAGATTTTACGAGCTTCATGCTTTGGAGGCCTTTGTCAATCGTTTTCTGGCCTGCTCGCTTGTTAATACGTTACCTTCCGGGAAACAGCGATGGTTGAGCATATTGCTCATAAAGTCTTCGATTTCTTTTGGTCGTTTCTTCAAATGCATTTTTGCTAATTTTCATCTCTTTCCCTCTTTCGCCAGGGTTATTAATTCAGGAGTATACATGCCTATGGCACTCCTTGCTTGGCAACCTTTCACATCCTTTCGCTTGTTTTGTTTTATCACAGTTTTATTAAAAATGTAATAATTTTTGGTTACGGTCGAGGTTACAGGTTTTAATAAAGTTTAATATTTTGTTATGTTGACAGCTAAAGGTTATATATTGTAAGCTAAATGTAGAGGTGAATCTTATGGAAAACATTATGAATGTAGAAAGTGCCCGGAGGATTCTGGGAGATTTAATTAACCAGGTGAATGAAAATAAACAACCGGTGATCATCACCCGACGCTCTAAGGGAAAGGCCATTCTTTTAGATTATGACGAGTATTTACGGTTGAAGTCTTTGGTTGAAAAGACAAAAGAATATCAACTCGTCGAAGCGCTGGAACGGATCCGGCAGGCGGTTGCCGCGGAGGGTATCCCTTGTGAAACAGTGGACGAAGCAATCCGTGAGATCCGTTCCCGGTGAGGGTCGTTCTGGATACAAATACACTAGTTTCCGCCATCGGCTGGGCCGGTACTCCCCATCGGTTGTTAAGGGCGTGTATGCAGGGGAAACTGGAACTTTTCATCAGCCCGGCGTTGATAGACGAATTGAGCCTGGTTATAACCTACCCTAAGCTTAAAGTGGTAGCCATGCATCCCGATTTACCCAGGGTAATGGCATGGCTATGTCAACCGGAACACCTGGTTATCCCCCGTCAGCAAATAAATGTTATTGTGGAGGACCCTCCCGATAATAGAGTTTTAGAATGTGCTTTGGAGGCAAGCGCCGGGGCTATTGTTTCCGGGGATGAACACCTGCTGAAATTGAAAAGCTTTGACGGCATTCCTATTTTGAAGTCTTTCGAAGCCTGTAATATTTGGAATATTGCCTGAAAATCCTCCGGAGAACCGCTATCTGGTGGTGGAAACCGGCCGGGAAACGGCGGCGGAAAGCCTGGCCCGGATTATGGACTGGCTGGAGGAGAAGGGGCTGATTTCAGAAAAAGGCACCTGATAAGGGTGCGAATAGATATATATTGGGTATAATATACTTGCAAAGGAGGGTA
>LDZU01000243.1_pt1 | contig 10380 bp, 11 predicted proteins | sample 615531 | NCBI WGS metagenome assembly LDZU01 (sample SAMN03408293, study PRJNA278302) | terrestrial metagenome | isolation source: oil reservoir sample SB2 | place: USA: Alaska, North Slope, Schrader Bluff formation | collected 2011-09 | reverse complement strand
CCGCATCCATGTTTGGAGGTTTGCTATGGTAGTTGTAATGGGAGGTACTTGATTCATATTTCAACCTTATTAAGAACTCCAAGAAAATCTGTCATATAGCACAAACCAATGAACTCTGGAGATGCTGTTCCTGACATAATTAGCAAGAACTTTGAGCATTCTTCTTCCTCTCCCTCCTTGAGGGAGAGGATTGAGGTGAGGGTGGAAACTCAGCATGTGACAGAAAAATTGAAAATAATTAAAATATCTGGATTATAAATGGAACCCTCACCCTACCCTCTCCCTTTGTCAAAGGGAGAGGGTTCTTAAATAAATTCAAAATTCGAATTGACACCTTTTTAAAATTACTGAATTTTTCGTAAACTTTTTCCAGCGGTTTTTCTTGCTTTTGTGACAATCTCTGCATTATTTTTAATTTCTGACACAATAATTATATTTGCTTTTATCCCTTTTTATTTCCCCTTCTTCGTCGATGGGATTTTGGGGGTGGATTATGCCCGGTGATAATTTCCTTCTGACGCTTTTTCGCTGCTGGATTCTTCTCAACATAAAGTTTTTCCCCGGTGAAAGGGTCCTTCTCAGTATAGTACATCACACTGGCATATGTGGAGGGGGTGGGGGTGAAGACCTGCACCTGTTCGGGTAAAACGCCCAGCTCTTTTGCTGCAAAAGCTTTAAGCGCGTGCATATCCCCCAGGGTACATCCGGGATAGGCTGCAATCAGGTAATAGCTTAGAAATTGGTTTTTCCCAAGCCTCTTGTTCATGGCATCAAATCGATCTTTAAACTGGAGCAATTTGCCCACGTCAGGTTTGCGCATGCGTTCAAGCACTTCTGGCTGGGTGTGTTCGGGGGCGATTTTTAGCTGACCTGATACATGATGCTTTACCAATTCCTCAAGGTAAGCCTGACCATTTTCCTCATCCGAGAGAATTAAATCATAACGCAAACCCGACCCGATAAACACTTTCTTGACGCCTTCAACTCGACGCAGTTTTTGTAGGAGTTCAGTTTGCACCTGGTGGTCAACTGGCAATGCCGGGCAGACCTCGGGATAAATACATCCCTTATCGAGACAGGCACCTTTACGCAGTTTGACCGGGCATTCAAAGCCGTACATATTGGCAGTGGGCCCGCTCAGGTCGTAGATGTAGCCTTGAAAATCAGACATCCCGGCAATTATTTTCGCTTCATTAAGGACGGATTCCTGGCTGCGCCACTGAACGGTTCGTCCTTCGTGAACGGCAATTGCACAGAAATTACATTCGCCATAACACCCACGGTGGGTGGGGATGGAATAGCGTATGGTTTCAAGGGCTTTAACTTTTCCTTCATTCTCATAATAGGGATGCTGAGCCCGTTCAAAATCCAGGGCGTAGACTTTATCCAATTCCTTTTGAGAAAGGTTAGGAAAGGGCGGGTTCTGGATCAGGTACCGGTCCTGGTGTGCTTGCGCCAAACCTCTGGCACTGCGAGGGTCATTATTTTGATAGAAAGTATGAAACATTTCAATGAAGGCATCTTTATCTTCAACAACCTTCTCATAAGCAGGTAATTCCAGATAATCATTAGGCATTTCTTTATCGATGTAACACAGACCGCGAACAGGGCAGACCGGCGGATTGAATCTTCCCAGTAATCGTAATGGGCAATGCGCCGCAAACTGGCTTCAATCCCACCGAGGACGATCGGCACCGTATTCTTGAAATAGCGTCGGATCAGATTGGCATAAACCAGGGTTGCCCGGTTAGGACGTTTGGTGTTGCGCCCGCCGGGGGTGTAATCATCTGTGCGGCGTGGGCGACCTGTGGCGGTGTAGTTGGCAACCATTGAGTCGACAGCGCCCGCGCTGACGCCCCAAAACAGCCGGGGTTCGCCCAATCGAGTGATGTCATCCGGGGATTGACTGTCGGGCTGGGCAATGACCCCAACTTTGTAGCCGGCATCCAGCAAGACCTTGCCAATAACGCTTATGCCCATAAAAGGGCTGTCAATATAGCTGTCGCCGGAGATAAGAACAACATCAAGCTGATCCCAGCCGAGCTGCGTTAATTCACTTTTTGTGGTGGGTAAGAACATATATTGCCTTTTTATTTGGAATTTCTGCTATGATTTTACCTGATGGGGGGAAAATATTGAGAAAAGAGCGTAGTGAGTGGTGAATGGTGAGTGGAAATTGGTAGTAGGTATCCGTTATTAGGTATCAGGAATCAGTGTGTCGTCCTGAAATATGTTTACAGGTTAATTAAAGCGATGTGCGTTTTATTTCAACCCACCTGCAATGTGCCAGGCGTAGGTGAGGATGGGATAGCAATAGTTAGAAGCAATTGATTTTTTAGAATCTTGCTCAATCCTTAAATAAGTTTGGTAATTGAGTCGGTGTTAGTGTGTCATTTCCCCCATGCTTGCGGGGGGTCAGATGGGGGTCTTTTGTTATTGGTTAGTCAGAATCATATCTGGCGCATCGTGATCAGATTGAAAATTTCTGGCCTTTATGTTCAAGAAATGCTAGCTTATCTTCCAAAAGCACTCAGCAGGACAACGACCAGGAATAATAAGGATATCGCTAAGTTTTGAATATCTTGCTTTGTTCTAGACATATCGGCATCCTTTCCTTCTTTATTGATTTCTTGTTTAAATTTTCGTTCTTTCTATGATAATGACGTCTGAAGCCGTCTTTTTGTTCCAGCAAAGATTAAACAACCAGTACCATCTCGACATTCTTTTAGGCTTGTCATTTTTCGGGTTTATTCGCTCTTGATGTTAGAATAGTCTTATACCATTTAAAAAGGAAAGGAAACCCGATGACACACCCCTATATTAAGCATTTGCTTAAGGATCATAAGAAACAGAGAAAACTTGAGAAGAAATTGGTGAAAGCCGAAACCCGTGAGGATAAGGAGAAATTTCGGCAAAAACTTTTTGATGCGCTTTATCCGCACATCGAAGGGGAAGATGCTTCCATTTTTGATTTCCTGGCAAAAAAGGGTGGAGAGGCAAAGGACGGCGCGCTTGAGGCGATGCAGGAACACCATGTCGATCGTCTTCTTTTGGACGAATTGATGGCATTGGACGTGGATGATGAGGTCTTTATCGCAAAGGCAAAAGTGTTGAGGGAAGTCAACAACCATCACCTAAAAGAGGAAGAAAAAGAACACTTTCCGCTTTTAGAATCCCTTGCAAGCGAAGAAGAACTGGATGCCCTGCTCGAAGCCTATGAAAAAGCGGAAAATGAAGTAGAGGACTAGCACAAGACAGGATGCAGAAACTGAGACCTCCAATCAAAGTGAAGAAACCAAAGTAATTTCGTACGTTTTGATGCCAGCACCAGTACTGGGAGTCGTAATAGATAGCAACGGAAAAATCCTACATGTAAAATCCGGAAGCGCAGCGGAAAGTTTTGGTCTTTTAGTCGGAGATACCCTAATCAGTATAGACGGTGTTTCCATTATTTCAGAACGCGATAAGGTACGTGAATTGATTCGTGCAAACACAGAAAAAACTGAAACGGAACTACGATATCAGCGAAATGATAAAGTCCAAAGATGCACGAAACTGGCCCTGCCAGCCACGGAAAAAACCAACCCAGAAATATCACAACTCGGGGCGCCACCAATCCCACCACTTTGACCAACTCACATCACTCTGCTGCCCCACAGGGCGTGGCTTTGGCGTCAGTTCAGGGACGATCTCGACCTGATCCCTCCCATTCGCGCGCATAAGCCACAAACTCATCCTTTCTTCGTTCTGCCGGGCAAAGAGAATATATTTCCCATCCGAAGACCACTGCGGTAATTCGTCACCAAACTCTGCGTCCCCGGTCAACAAGTTCAGTTTTTGCGAAGCGAGATCAACCACCCCAATCCGCCTTGGGATAATGCCCTCCGATAAATCCCGTCCCTCCTCGGCGTCTCCAGCGTCTTGATCCATGACACTGATCGCGATCCGTCCACCGTCCGGTGCCCAGGTTGGGTTAATGGGTAACCGATCCTTCAGCTCCACCAGCAGTTCTTCCGAGCCTTTTAAAGGGTCCGCCATGATCAGATCCCCGTCAACCGTGAGATAGACCAGTTGCCCATCGGAAGACCAGTCCAAAAATCCAAGCGAAGGGACGGCCATGGCGGTCGTACACTGGACTTCTCCGCCGGAAACCGGCAAATAACATAACGGCAGGCCCTCCTCCTCATAAAACATGACCCGCGTATCCCACTGCCAAAATGAGGCCCACTGCCCGCCCGGGGAAAGTTCAGCCATCAGCGGGACCAGTTTCAGATCGAGCGATTTAAACAGGTTCGACGTTTCCATTTGTACCAGGTCAAACTGCACCAGAGCGACCGCCGACACACCCTGCTCCACCTGGCCTTTCGTAAATAAAAGCACCCCGTTTTGGTCATCATAGACAAAGTCATTCAGCGCGATGCCGGAAACATCGGGAAGAACAAGGGCAGGGGTTTGTGTGGCGCCATCCCAAAGAGTGAGCCCCTCTTCCTGAGAAAAATAGAGCATTTGATCGCTTGAGGCAGACCAGGTGAACCAATCAACCCGAAACTCGCGCACCAGGTCATGCTGCTGGCTGGCGAGATTGACGACCCACAACTGATTTTGCTTGCGGTAAGCGATCTTGCTCCCATCCGGCGACCACCTGGGATGGCTGGCGTAGCCTTCAAATGTCAGCCGCTGATCCTGAGCATTATCAAGGTCATAGACCCAAAGATCCCCGCCCATGATATAAGCCACTTTTCCCAGCACCGGTTCCGCGGCTTCTGTTTCGAGGGAAATTTGCACCTCAAACACCGGCTGACAGGCAGCCAGGATCACTAAACCGGCCAATAGTATAGCGCAAAGCTCGGTAACTTTTCCTTGTTGCAACCAAACACCTTTCGTTTATAACCCGTTTTCTCTAACCATACTATCATAGCAAAAGGGCGCCAGGACAGACATTACTGCCATCCGGCAAAAATGGCCCCTAAGGGCGCCGCGAAGGTCACAGTCTCTCCCGTTTGCAACTGAAAGAGCAACACTTCGTCGCTCATGCTACGTTGAAACAACATCCATTCTCCGTCCGGGCTGATGCCAGCTGTATAATAATCTGAATCGGGGACAGGCGACCCCACCTGGTGGGTTTTACCCGTTTCCACGTTCAGATACCACAACCCATAGGATTCCGAAGATGGCTCATAAAAATCTTCAATCAATGTAAAATAGACTCCTTCACCGTCAGGTGTCCAATGCAGCCCGCCATAACCGACATGGGAGGAGTCCACAGGCAAGGGAAAGATTTTCGGTGCGCTCAGCGGGAGCGAAGGCAGGTCGTAGAGATGAAGGACATAGTCATGGGTGATCCCTTCAACAAATTGAGTCGAAAAGGCTATTAACTGGCGTGCGTCCGGAGCCAGCGCGACAAAAAGCAAGGCTTGAAATGGAAGGTCTTTGGCGATTTCTCCCCCTTCGAGATCAATCACGAATACATTGCCGAAAGAGGGATCCTGTCCTACGGGCATGACATATAAACCCTGATCATCTTCGGTTAAGCCGAGAATTTGCAAATATCTGTCATAATAAATGATGGGGTGCAAACTGCCAGTGTTCAGATCCAGCATACCCAACACGAAGTCCTCATCACCACGGAGAATGCTGTAATACAGTTGTTGAGGATGACGGTCCGTATAGAACAGATCCCCCCATTCCAAAGGTGCTTCAAAGCGCGCCATGACCTCGCTCTGATTCTCTTCAATCTGGAGCCATAGGATGCCCTGTTCGTGCAATAAGTATATTGATCCATCCACCACGATGACATCCTCAAGCGCACCCAAATCAGGTGTATCTTCCCAGGCTTGCGGCGCGCGATCACCTACTTGGGTCATCATGACCCCCTCTTTGAGAGCAACAAAAACAGGGGAATAGGCGAAAGATGATAAATCAGCCAGTTCTGCCGTCGCAGAGGGGACGAGCGCCGTGGCCGTGGCCGTGATGGTAGCCGTTTCCGTTGCCATCGCCGGCTGCCTTGTCGGTATGTGGGTCTCGGTGACCGTCCCCTCAGGCGCACAGGCCCCCAGCAGCAGGCAAAGGCCAAACCATAGGAAGCACATTCGCTTATTCATTTGAGACCTTCTGCTAGGAAGCATTTTGCCCTCTCTTTAGCGATTATTAGGGGAGTTCAATCTCGTCTTCCCCACCATAGGCCATGACCTCCCCCAACGTCACGTTTAACTGGGGCGGTTCCTCCCAGGCTGGCACCGTTTCAGGTGCATAGTTGTAGGTCAGGCTGAGGTGGTAATCCGCCGTCCCGGGGCCTTCGTCCAGCTGCTGGCAGCGCCAGCGATTCTGCGGGACCAGCGCGTAATAGTCATCCAGGCTGATCTGCGCTTCGTTTTGATAGAGCAAGCGCGTTTCTCCCATATTGGTCACAAAGTCCACCTGGGTGAAGGGGCAGGCCAGTTGATACCCCTCTCAGGCAGCGGGTAATTCGTCACGGCGATCTCCACGCCCAGGCGCTCCGCGTCGCGGTAGGCCCAGGTGATATCCACGTGCAGTTCCCCGTCATTCGGGCGGGTACTGGTCAGGGCCGCGGTCTCTGCGGTTTCTACTGGGGTTGGGGTGTCTGTTGGGGAAGTGGTCTCCTCACGGAGTGAACTGGATGGGTCGGTCGCCGTGGCTTCGGGGACAGTGGCACAAGCGGTGAGAAGTAAGAGGAGCGTCGTACCAAGAGAGAGGAGGATGCGAATGGATTTAGGGAATGACATGGGAGCAGGTCCTTTCATTGGAGGGCTAAGTCCCCCAGGTAGTGAAATCAATTGACTTTTTAAAGCCGGCTGTGGCAAGGATTTTCCTGCCACAGCCGGACAATCCTTGTATATGTTCGGTTTTTTCTTGCATGATTCCATCCTGCGATTTTGCCTGGTTCCTCGCGTGCTTTATGGTCTGTATATTTCCTTGATATCGGGGATCAACATGAACCACGAGCATTTCATAACCTAGCTCGTGCAGCCCATTGGTGATGCCGCCCACGATCTCCAATCCGAAGAGATCCTCCATTGAAAAACTTTCTTTGTGCCAGAAACCACATAAAAAGTACCCCTTCATCCACTCTCGATTTAATGCCAATTGAGGGAATTTTTTACATGTAGCTCTTTCCTATGAACCATGCTAATCCGGTTACTTAATTCCAAGTGATTCCACCGTAACATTGCCTGGCTCAAATCCGCTATCTCCTTCTTGAACAGAGAAACGTATCACAGCCCCATAGCTTTCTTCCTGCGCGTCAATTCTTACCAACCCATCAAGCCGGTCTCCTGCAGTACTGCCACCTGGAAGGGTAAGTCCTCCTTTCCATCCGTTCCTATCTCCATCTTTTATCCCATTGGTTTGATATTCGGACTGTTGCAGCAACTCGGTAATATCGGGATCAATTCCCCAATAAACCGTGGCTGGTGGAGGTAAGCCTGGCCCCTGGTATTCCCAGGTAAAATAAATCCCAATCCCTTCCATGTCGCTATACAGCGAAGGTGCAATCGGATTTTTCCCTAATGCAGCGTCCCGATAGAAGCGAATGTCAAAAGTAAAGGGACCATCTTGAACTACATTGCTTGAGATCGGCTCTTGCGGAGTCGGAAAAGCGGAAACCAAGATATTGGGTGGTGTTGATGTCTCCATTTTTCCTGGCGTCTGTGTCTCGATTACAATCGGTGCTTGCGTTTGGGGTGGTTGGGTAACTGTATTGGCTGGCTCGGGAGGATTTGTTGGAGCGAACTGTTTCCCAGGAGAACAGCCCACAAAAGCTTGACTAAAAACTACAGCAAAAATAAAAAGTGGAAATCGCCAGCGAGTTTTTTTCATCTTTCACCTTTCGATCAGCATAAAGCCTAGTAAAAAATAATCATGCAAAGGATAATGACCTACTTATCCTTTGTATGTTATCTGTGATTCTGTCACCGGGGGCCGTTACGGGCCGGTATAAGTTGCCCAATGAACGCCATAATTGGTTGCGTCAGTACAGGAATTTGCAGATGCTGTATAACAGTAACCTGGACTGGTTACACCCGGGCAATTGCAGGTGTCAGTGCTCCGACGCCAACGGCCGAAGTAAATATCTGCCCAGTAGTTTCCCATGGAACAAGTAGGATCGCCTACATCGTAGAGGTAGAAAGTACTGTAGTATACCGTTCCACCGGATTGATTGTGCTGGGCAATAGAGGACGACGCAGTGATCGTAGTCCCCCACAGCCACCATGCAGATGGGTCATTGGGGCACCAATTATAGTAGTGATTAGCAAAGTGCCCTTGGCTGATTTCGACTCCTGCACCGCCATACTGATTACCCATGGCATAAGCCGTGAAATAGCCATTGTAAGTCGCAGCATAAACAGTGGTTATGCTTACACTGATTATGAGGATGACGCTGATTACAAGCCCAACGGTCCGTATGTTCTTGCGAATGGAATTCAGAAATCTCGCCACTTTAGTTCTCCTCCATTGACCGCAATTACATCTGCCTTTGAGAGGTAGGCGACGTCAGTGATTTCGCCACTTCCTTTCAAAACGGTGGAAGGATCTTCGAGTACCACAGTCCACGACTCTCCATTGTCTGAAGAGCGGTAAAGGCCGGTACGAAATCCACCTGCAACCACAACGTGACTTTGAGGATAATTGGGGCCGCTTGCCAAACTTGCTATAGGTTGGGAAAGTGTCCATTTGACGCCAGATTGGTTAAGCTGGCCTACTCCAGCAGTCGATGATTCGATGACCGTTAATTCTCGGTTTTCAAAATCCCCTGCTCCGCGAAGTGAGGCCTCTGGTACTTTGTAAGTTGTTTTCCCTTCGGTCGTCAGGAGCAACGCCTGATTAAGTTCTTCGTTCGTCGCTAATACAGATTGAAAGTCAAACGATTTTGAGAAACGATAGGCCTTGTCAGCCAGTTTTGACCAAGTCGATAAATCTGTGCTCGTGTAGAGTCCTGTGTTCTCACCATTCGTGATGCTAACGAAGACTTTGGATCCGCTCTGGGTACTGATCGAAGCTATCCACTGTTTGGGACCGCTGGGCAGCCCCGGAACAACTGACCAGTCCTTGCCATCTTTCGATGACCAAAGATCTGAAATTGTTCCAACCAGGATCAGGGTATTTCCAGATGGATCTACGTCAGTCTCGATATCGTATGGCCAGTTTCCGGCCGATTCGGGTAGGCTCCCAACGAGTGACCAATTCTCTCCCCCATTGAGTGTCCGGTACAACGAAATTTGGTTTTCATCGGCCGCAATAGCATAAGCCTGGTCTTCGGTGAGAGGGTTGGTTGCTATTCCTGTCACCATTTTCCCTGATAAGTCGCTGGCTTTCCACGTTAATCCATCATCATTTGAATAAAGGATTCCTCCCGATTCGAATGCGATGTGGACCGCCTGCAATAATGTACCCGAATTTGCGTCAATGCTAACGACAGCAGGGAAACCTTGATAAGTTCCACGAATGGAAATGGTAGGGGATCCATCAGGTGTAATCCCTAATGAAAAGTCAAACCCCACCCCTTTTCCTTCGTAAGATGTAAAGTCAGGTTTGGCAGATTGGGCAATCGTTAAAGCCTCGGGGCTATTGATGGTGAAGTTACCCAATAATGGAACCGTTTCGTTTGCGTTCGGTTGTTTGCCTTCCTGTGTAACCTTCCCATCAGCCAGCAACACCCAGAGTATTGTATCTGTCTGGCTAGGATCAACAAGGCCAGCCCTCCAAATCCGTCTTTTACCATCTTGGCCTGCTGTAGCCGGATCATCCGACGTATCGATGCTATCCAGTGATACGATTTCTGCCCCGCTTTTCCAATCTTGGGCATAGTCGTTGATGGTATCCCAGGCCTCAGAAATGGTAAGCTCGTTTGGAGTAGAGGCTTCTACAACAGAAAAGTTATTCCCTGAAAGCACATTCTTTCCTGCCTGGGCGTGTGTAAATAACACGCCTCCTATTGCAGCGGAAAGGAACAGGCCGATCGCAAGTAAGGGTATGTTCTTTTTTTTCATAAAATTGCTCCTTTTTTTAGATTTGATATGAGCTATTCTTCTTTTGGTAGTTGAAAAATGACCATTATTTAGTGAAGTGTAGCGTCGAAGGCAAATCCACATTTAGTCTATGTAAGGTATTTAGAGAGGTGGCAAATATTGACTTCTTCCTCAAATCACCTCCTTTGCCAATTTACTTTTCCCGAAATTCCACGTCTGATATATTTTGCCAACATTTTCACCTTGGAAGGGTGATGGTTGTGGCTGAGAATTCGATTTTATTGATCATGGTAACATCCTTATGGCTTATTTTCTTTCACATAAAATTTTAACACGGCGGCTCCATCAAAAATATTTTGATTCACCCATTGGGTGAAATGATAAACTCAACGAG
>LDZU01000180.1_pt1 | contig 10383 bp, 10 predicted proteins | sample 615531 | NCBI WGS metagenome assembly LDZU01 (sample SAMN03408293, study PRJNA278302) | terrestrial metagenome | isolation source: oil reservoir sample SB2 | place: USA: Alaska, North Slope, Schrader Bluff formation | collected 2011-09 | reverse complement strand
TTCAATCCACGCTCCCACACGGGGAGCGACTTGCGGTAACCAACGTGTCTGAACCAGGTACAGGTAATTTCAATCCACGCTCCCACACGGGGAGCGACTTTCTCTTTTTGTTCTTTCGTCAAACCTTTTCTATTTCAATCCACGCTCCCACACGGGGAGCGACACCCATAGACGGTGTGCCATTCAAGCAGACATGCGAATTTCAATCCACGCTCCCACACGGGGAGCGACCAACTTTATTGCGGGATAACCACCGTCCCACCTATTTCAATCCACGCTCCCACACGGGGAGCGACTAGGCGTGAGTATTGGGTGATTTGGGGTACAGGAATTTCAATCCACGCTCCCACACGGGGAGCGACATACTTCTTTCATTTCCTTTCCTTTCTCTTAAACATTTCAATCCACGCTCCCACACGGGGAGCGACGCCCTGCATTGAGTGCGTCATACTCGGATGATATTTCAATCCACGCTCCCACACGGGGAGCGACTTCAAATCCTGACCGCGTTGCACATCCGGTTTTGCATTTCAATCCACGCTCCCACACGGGGAGCGACTCGCGCATGTACGAAAATAAAGCGCCGTGGTTATTTCAATCCACGCTCCCACACGGGGAGCGACTGAGGATGGTTCCGGGCTCTTTATTGCCAACACCATTTCAATCCACGCTCCCACACGGGGAGCGACTCCATGTGTTATTATCTGTATAATAACGTATTGCAATTTCAATCCACGCTCCCACACGGGGAGCGACTGAAAATCGGTCTTGAGCGTACAGCCTCCACACTATTTCAATCCACGCTCCCACACGGGGAGCGACGATTGTTCTTTGTCGCATAGTTTTTCTAAATCAAATTTCAATCCACGCTCCCACACGGGGAGCGACGATTGATCGGGCGATTCATCACGGTGAGGATAAAATTTCAATCCACGCTCCCACACGGGGAGCGACGCTGGACGCCCTCCTCGTCTGAGCGTGCCGCCGGCCATTTCAATCCACGCTCCCACACGGGGAGCGACGCAACTCCCTGTAGGCAGGTGACAAATGTAACAAATTTCAATCCACGCTCCCACACGGGGAGCGACTTAATCCCATCCTACAGAGCCACTGGATTTATCAATTTCAATCCACGCTCCCACACGGGGAGCGACCTCGGTTTCTTCAACGCCGGTCACTTCCCAGTATTTCAATCCACGCTCCCACACGGGGAGCGACGCAGTTTTTTGGAAATTCCTATCAGTTTTCCTTATTTCAATCCACGCTCCCACACGGGGAGCGACGATCTTGATATCACATTCGCGGCCTCGGACGGGTCATTTCAATCCACGCTCCCACACGGGGAGCGACACATACGAGCAGAGAGGATACGGGATATAAATTTCAATCCACGCTCCCACACGGGGAGCGACTTTTTGCCATTGATGGAATTCCACAAATCTATATTTCAATCCACGCTCCCACACGGGGAGCGACATTTTCGATGCCGTCAACTACGTTACCGGCGTCAAAAATATTTCAATCCACGCTCCCACACGGGGAGCGACTATCTTCGCGGAATTTTTTGATCAACAGGTGTACCATTTCAATCCACGCTCCCACACGGGGAGCGACACATTCAAAAATTACGGTAGTTTCTTGCTCTCGTATTTCAATCCACGCTCCCACACGGGGAGCGACTCAACAGAAGAAAATGGACGATTGCAATATTCTAATTTCAATCCACGCTCCCACACGGGGAGCGACTATTTTGAAAGGACAATGGAAATGAAGTTTGCTAATTTCAATCCACGCTCCCACACGGGGAGCGACAATACCCATCCGGTGCGTCTGCCCGCTCGGCGGGATTTCAATCCACGCTCCCACACGGGGAGCGACGGCAACATATGACAATTTTAGCTTATATACCACCATATATGGGTATATATTTTGTGTACCATTCAATTTTCGTTTCAGAAATACGTAAAAAAACGTTTTTTGTCTATAAATATCGACAAATTTATGCGAACCTACCCTTATTCCTCTGTTCACTGGGGATTCGCAATTAGAGCAGTAAAGGTCCTTCTATATCTATACTTTTCTTCGCTCCGATATGTTCAACTCGTTTTCGCCATTCATTCCCCAAATAATAGAACCGAAGTGAGTCCTGCTCAAGATCAATGATCTCTTTCAAATTATTTTTTAATTGCGTTAGTTGTGCTGGATCCAGAATACATTCAAATACCGAATTCTGTACACGTTGCCCGTAATTTTGGCATTGTTTGGCTACTTTGTTCAGGCGTTTTTTACCTGCCTCACTGGTTGTGCTCACGTCATATGTGACCAGCACCATCATGGTTTATTCTCCTAACTCCAGAAAAAAGGCGGATAGGCATCCAGATCACCCCTTAAGAAACGCGCCAGAAGTAAAGCTTGTACATATGGCACCAGCCCAAACATTATCTTCTCTTTCAAAAATGGATGCGTGATTTGTTCCTGTTTTCTTTCCTGCCATACTGTAAGAACCTTCTTTCTTGTCTCGTCGTCCATGAGAATCCCACCACTTTCCTTTTGGATAAAACCTCTGGAGGAGATTTGTTTGCGATTAATCATGGAAAGAGCTAATCGATCTGCAAAAACGGGTCGCAGTTCTTCCATTAGATCCAATGCCAAAGAAGGGCGACCGGGGCGATCCCGGTGTAGAAAACCAACATAAGGATCCAATCCCACAGTTTCCAACGCGGATGCAACTTCATAGGTTAACAAAGTATATAAAAATGAAAGGAGCGTATTGGTATTATCCAGCGGTGGTCTGCGAGAACGTTCGTTAAAATAAAAAGCGTCTTTTTGTTGAAGGATCAATTGGTCAAAGACACCAAAATAAAGCTTTGCTGCGCTGCCTTCAAACCCCATTAATTCATTGATGGTTGTACATTTCTGGACCGCCCGCATGTACTCTTTCAACGCTTGAGAAGTTTCAGTTAATTTATTCACATCTACCAGCATAGAATGGTCCCGAACGGCTCGATCAAGCACTTTACGACAATTTGAAATCTTGCCCATTAAAAAAGAAGCTGCAATCCTGACGCTATTTGCTTCATCCTCCGAGATCATGTATTGTTTTTTACGAAGCAAGACATTTCCTCTCACTTTTCCATTCACACGCGCTAAAAAGCGCCCGCTAGGCGAAAGAAAACAAAGTCCGATATTGTGCTGCGCGCAGGCGCCCATCAAAGCCGGACTGGTACCTCGATACCCAAAGCAGATGATATTTTCCAAATTGTGCAGGGGAAGTCTGGTTGAGACCGTATCATCTTTTTTTATCAGAATCGTCTCCCCATCCAGAGCCAGGTATGCATCTGGGCTGGTAATATACAATGTGTTCAGTAATTTTTTCATTCAATCCCCATCAATATGCGTCTGGATATATTTAGATGCGGGAATCATGTTCTTTTGCAATGTTGGTAAGCATATATCCTGCAGCGAACAGGATTGACAGGCTTTAGTAGGTCTCACTTGTGGGGTATATCCACGCTCAAAATACTGGTGCATTTCTTGCGACATCTTTTTAACCAGATTGCGGAGTTCTTCCGTAAAGAGCACATCCACACGATGGCGAATTTCACCATAGAAGAAATGACCATGGGGAATATCCACCGAAAGCATTTCCTCAAGGCAAATCGCCTGGGCGCATAATTGCACTTCATCGCAAGCGTCTTTTTTCACCTTTCCGCGTTTATATTCCACCGGTTCAGGGTTATACATTCCTTCACGATTTTGTAAATGAACACCATCAGAAGAAGGGATAAACTCTACTACATCACAAATCCCAAACAACCCAAGCTGGTATGAAGCAACCGGCATAGCGCGGGCGATGATCTTCCCCTCCCGTATTTCAGAGAAAAAAGGGTCATCTGCTTTATTATGCATCGCCCGCCCTTCAGCCGTGAAAAGATTTTCCTGCCACTGGCATTCAACATGGATCAACGCCCACTGGCGCCGGCAGAAATAGAAATGCTGGATGCCAGAAAGGGGCAACAATTCATCAACGGAATATTCAGATTTCATTGTTTGTTTTGTATTTTTTAGCTTAATGACCTCATATCTCAACAAAACCAAATCTTGAAAGAATTATTCTCCATTTAAAACCTCACACTCCATACCTGGCAATTGTTTGTCAATATCTTCTTTAGTGGGAATGTAATAATCATCAATGTTTTTCGGTTCATTGATTCCATCCTTTATATGAACTTTTTCCCCAACAGCTCTATGTACTCTGGCAGATGAATATTGTCCGTTCTTCGAGTTATGTTCCCACCAATATACACGATAAACTTCCATACTTCCTTCGGGTCTGGCAGATGAAGCATCATTCCGAAACAGAGTCAATAAAGCACTCTTGATTGCTTTTGCATCCGCGTCTGAAAAATTTGTCTTTGTTGCCAGTTGGGGGTTCATGCTACCATAAAAAACGTAGACACCATGATCCACACGATGCTTCATCCCCATTGTATCAGAAGCACGTTTGGTACCATCTCCCTCACCACTGACGCTTTTTGTTATCTGAATGCTGGTTATTCGATCAAGTACAGGTGCCACAGAAAATGCCGGGTGGATAGAGACGGGACCACGAATACCAATTGAAACTCCTTCACCTTTCGAACTACCCCCATACGGAAATACCTGCCCAAAAGCCCGAACGTCGATCCATTTTTTACATGCGAATTCTGCAAATTTATCTCGATCTTTCCAAATTTCTTTTTCGATCTCTCCCTCAGCTCGTTTACGAAGGCTAGGATATTCATCCACTTTGTTATCATCGGATTGGACAAAAATGGCCTGTCCGCTTTCCAATAATCTATTTCTTATTTTTCGCTTGATGCAAACATCAGAAAGCTCACCAAGCCCGTCATAATTTACACGTGGGCGATTTCCGTTCAACGGATCACCATTTGGATTGGCATTATTCACACTTAGTATTACTGCAAAATCAATTTTGTTTTTTAAAGTCTCCATGTTTTTCTCCTTTTTTTATTTATCATCAGAAGCTTCTGATTTTTCCGAATTGAGATATAAAGCTTGTCTTTGGCAGTGATATCCGAGTAAAAATTCTCCGCTCAAGCGTTTATCACTGACAAAATCTTCAGGGTCGAAAGATGCGATAACTTCATCGATCATTCGCTGACGAGTTATCGATTTTCCTCCCAATCTTGCCTTGTAAGGCGCAAGAGATAGCTCAATTGTTCTCCACGTGCTGTATGGGTGTTCTGCAAATCGCTGCATCAATCTTTCGGCATTTGTTGCTCTTTTCTCTTGAGAGGTACTTAATGCCCATTGTTCTAGATTTTCTGCTAAAGCAAGTAACCTGCCATACAGATAATCCCTTGTTTTTCTATTTTCTTCCAATGCCATTTGATAATTCTCCTTTCTATTGTATTTTTTATATAGTGCACAAGCGATACTGAGCGTTTTTTCCCATTCCCATTTATCCTTTGCAATCCTATTGGATGCTTGCCTTACCGCGGATTCAACAAGATCTCGCGGCAATTGTTGTCCATCAATTATGTAGGAGAGAATCCGTTTGATCGTCGATTTCCTTAATTTCTCATCCACATTACGTCCATAGCACGCTTCTGCAATGTCACTAGGGGCAGGAGCGCCAATAAAGGGAATATGAATTCGTTTATTCTTTCCATTTTTTTCATCCGGCAGATCAATTGTTCGATAAATATGAATCCATGCACACGATGTGTGCCAGTCATCAATTCGTTCCAGAAAATCCGAGCCAGTTAACTCTCTATAAAAGGTGATTGCCATCCTCCCTGGTGTCGCGGAATCTAGGCCCATAACAACAACATCAGTTGTATCGCCTAAATCTTTTCCATATCCCGCTATTTTCTTTTTTAGTTTGATTGCCATATTTTGGGCAGTAGCAGCTACAGTTAAATCATCTGTTGTGATATTTTCAATTCCAATTATTGATAATGGATCATCAGTTGGTTTTGGTATGTTGATACCAGATGTCGCCCACGCTACTATTGCAAAATTATCCCTAATGTAACCCTGTCGACTAATAAGCCATGCTAATGCATAATGGGATTTTTGTGAAACTTCAAGGCTAACATTACACGCCTGTAAATCATTTAGAAATCTCCCTCGATAAGTAAAACCATTAGTGTCATTGGATGAAATCAATTTTGCCCCATCACCCTCTCTTAGAATGTACTTGGGGTGACTGTACGTTAAGATAGCGTCTTCTCCTGTTACAAAACATAGGGGTTCCTTTTCCTTCGAATCAAGATAAAAATTTATCCAACTAGCCCATAAAGTTTTGTCTCTCCATACTCTAGATTCAAATATATCGGGGGATTCAACAATCCATCTAACGAAGGCATCATTTTGTGAACTAATAACAGAAAATATATCAGATATATTTTTTTCTCTTAGTGCTTTAGCTTTATCTTTAGATAGAAGTTTGTTTTCATCATCAACAAGAAGTATCTGATTTTGAATTAGATCCTTAACAACTGTTCCTTTCTGTGTGTAATTCAATACCGCTTTTGCTTTAGGATGTACAAATTCTGATTGACACCAGTGAGTTAGGATTTCAAGATATGTTTTGTGAGGTTCTTGAGGGTTACTAATAAATCCAGTAGTTACAGAACCCCCATAACGTAAAAAGTCTCCGGCTATATATTGGAGCTTATCGCAAAGTGGGTGACATTCAGGTTTAGATCCAGCACGGCCTGCAGATCCTTCAGTGCATGGAATAATAGTGGTCATGTCTTTCTTGTTAGTGATAACGTGAGCTCTTTTAAAGTTTCCATCTTCACTTATCACAATTTCTATATGCGCTTTAGTTGTAATGTGACATATTGGAAGAAGAGGTCTTTCATTCACTTCATCAGAATATCCAATCATGGATTGACAATTGTTGTATGTCTCATACAGTTTTTGGATCCAACTCATGTTATACCTCCCCTTCTCTGTAACCCTCTAGCAGATCTTTTTCCAACAGACCAATAGATTGGGGAAAATTGGCTGTCATCTGTCTCACAAATTTCCGAATTTCACATTCTTCTGGTCGAATGAAAGTAATCACTCCATTATCCATCAGAGGACACCAGAAACGGGAATAGAATTCATTTTTGCCAATTTCATCAGGATAATCAAAACCGTGAAACATTAGATCAAACGCCAGCTTCCCGTAGTTATCATAAAAACCTTCCCCCTCACCAAAATTACATGGCTCGACATAACCCTGACATTCTCGAGTACCAAGAAATACGTCTCTCCTTCCACCACGTTCTATCATTCGTTTTGCAACGAAGTAATGTTTATTTTCATTCCTGTCCTTTTCCATATCTTTTCGATGAAGGTTCCATTCAAAATGGGCTTGTACCTGATACTCTACATCTTTCAGATATGTATATATTGCTAGAGAATTACCTCCACTGAAATTTATTGGTCTTGCACTCTGGGTTTGTGTTCGTATTGGATTCATTACTCTTACCTTATCAATGATCCATACAATTGTAGGTTTCCAATAGACTGATCCCAATATGCCCTTTAAAGCTTCGTATGTTGGAATCTGATACGAGCATTTTTCCCCACCTATTTTTGTCAGCGGGTCAGTAAATAAAGCATATCTACCCGTGACCTTGAACTCTACTATGTTATCCATTAGACCTCCTTAGGAAAATTGAGTTTCCATCTCATTCACAACTTCCTCGCTCCAACCAAATTGCCTGTGATAATACTGACCATCAAGATAATAAATTCCTGCCCCTTCCTGCACTTCATGAATCGCTCGCTTTGTAGCCATTCTTTCAAATTCATTCTTCACAAATAAATTCACAGAATATCTCTGTGCTTTCTTTAGAAGTTTAAATTGCCTCTTAAGTTCCGATATGCTACACAAATCATTAATTAATTCTTTCCCCTCCTCTCCAAATGGAACAATCACTCCTCTGGTATTCGAATCGATCACACGGAATAATCTTGAAGCAGTTTGAAATGATTGTTGAAAAGGAATTGAGGGAGAAGCTTTTTGAGTTCTTTCATACTCACTAACTGAATATGTGTTCACTGAGAGCAAATTAAATAAATTGTCATCCCTGCCCAATATTGATTGTTTTCCAACCCTATAACTCATCTCATCTTTTCGCTGGTAGAAATAATATTGATAATATTTCTCCATCGCCTCCAAACCAATTCTATCGTTTCCGAATCTACCCGAATTATCTAGGTACTCATCCAAAATTCTTTCTGTCACTTGTACTCCAACTTTGATATCTTTTAGATTCGCAATATTTTCGATACTCGGATTAACGATCCACATATTTCCTTTATTACGATTACCGTTACGGTTACATCGACCTGCTGCTTGGGTAATCGAGTCAAGACCTGCTAAATAGCGAATCACTGAACCAAAATCAATATCCACACCAGCTTCGATTAGTTGAGTACTAATGCAAACAACGGGTTTCTTCTCAATCAATTTCTTTTTTATAGAATCCAGAACTTCAAGACGATGCACAGGGCACATGTTGGTACTAAGGTGATATAGATGTTCAATATTTCTTTCTTTTAGTGTTGTAAATAATGTTCGAGCTGATTTCTTAGTATTGACTATAACCAATACGCTCCCCTCATTTTTTAATTCGTCTTTCACCAGATCAACAACTTCTTCATCTGTCCAACCACCAATTTTCCTTCTGTCATTGACTTCAACACGTTTTAATTGTTCAAATAGTGCTTTGGTATCTGAAATCATCTGTTGGTCTGATTTAATACTTAATGCCCTTTGAATTGGATCAACTTTATCAAGAAGGGGTTGAGTGGCAGTACAGAGAACTGTTGTTGACCCGCAATTATGTACAAGAAATCTTATCCCTATGTTAAACATATGTACACAGCGTATAGGAATGGTTTGGACCTCATCAAAAATGATCACCGAGTTCGCAAGTTGGTGCATTCTTCTGGCTCCCCTTGTTCCGGAACCGAACAATGCTTCAAGAAACTGAACTTGTGTTGTAAAAACGATAGGGGCATCCCAATTTTGAGACAATAAACTTTGTCTACTAGTTTCTTCTTCCGGTGTAAGATTAGAATGATGCTCTAAAACAACCTTATCGGAATAGTTTCCATTTTCATCTATATCTTCTAAGATCTTTCTAACCTCCTCGGCATTTTGATCGATAATGGATGTATATGGGATGATATAAAAAATTCGTTCCATACCGTGAGTTTTTGCATGATTCAGAGCAAATCGCAGACTTGCCAGAGTTTTCCCTCCACCAGTTGGGACAGTTAATTGGTAAATACCCTTTGGTTTTGATGAAAAATTTAAACAAGATTGAGATACCTTATTGCGCAATTCATCTACGTCGTTTTTATTTTCCTTCTTCTCAAATTCATCCAACCGTTCATTTAGCCTATGAATAAGAGTATCCCAAGATTGATAATGACCATAGTTTCTACGCGCTATATTATTACGAGATTCAAAATCAGCAGTGCTCAATCTATCAGCATCAATAAGACAACTGAATAAAAAACGTATGAGGAGACCACACTTAAATGTAAAAGTTTCTTTTGAGTCATTCTGCTCTTTTAACTCATTGAATTTTGTGACAAGGTCTTTTTCTATTCTTATATATTGATTTTTCTTTTCTTCATTGATAGTAATATTTTTCAAAACTTCATCTACATGGGTTCTTTCCTCTGACTTTTCCATTCTATGAGAGAAATTATCTTTCCCTTCAGGCGTTAAACAATCAATAAGCCCCGAATGATGAGATGCAATGCACAGAGATAGAACTTGTGCGGTTATAAATCCTTCAGCCCCCTTATCACAAAGATCTCGATAAATGATCTGCGCCCCTGCGCTCGAATGGTCGATTTTCCCTTTTTTGTCCTTGAAATCAACATATTCATCTGCGTCAGGATTAATACGTCCATTTGCAGAACGAATATAATTCTGAAATTCATTACTGGCTTTTCCTAAATCATGAAACAAACCAATTATCTCTCCAACTTCCTGTAAACCAATTTTTCCCGCAAATTGTCCCGCAAATTTTGACGCCTCTTGCAAATGGTCTGATAAAGATTGATCTTTTCCGTCTATTTCCCTAATATGCGCAATAAAATTATCCATTATATAAGTCCTTATCAACCGACATTTGGTATATCTTAGTAAGGTTTTTTACTTCACTTGAAATTGACTCTCTCAATTCCTCCGGCTCCAGCACCTCGACATCCACGCCCCAGCCGCGGATCCAGGGCATCATTTCGCGCGGTTCTGCAATGGAGGCACTCCACAGCAGATCGCCGTTCTCCAATTCGGTGATCTGCTCGCTGGCATGCCAGCGTGTTTCCCTCACGCGCGCTGCCACCCGCTGTGAA
>LDZU01003606.1_pt1 | contig 10385 bp, 14 predicted proteins | sample 615531 | NCBI WGS metagenome assembly LDZU01 (sample SAMN03408293, study PRJNA278302) | terrestrial metagenome | isolation source: oil reservoir sample SB2 | place: USA: Alaska, North Slope, Schrader Bluff formation | collected 2011-09 | reverse complement strand
TCCCGCCCTATAGCGGCACGGTGAAGGCCGCGAACGCCGCGAGTGCCGCAAACGCGAGAAATGCGAACATCCCGACCGTCCAGACAACCATGAAGAGGAGAACCGTCACCAGACGGGCCTCCCGGAACGGGACGGTTCCCGCGTTCATCCGCCGTGCCGTGGCCCAGGCATCGTAAATCCCGAAGAGCCAGACGGCCACGCCGGGGATGAGCATCACGAGAAGCCCTGCGAGCACCCCGAAGAGTACCAGAACGCCCTTGCCCGTTTCGCCGTTGTAGACCTGCCCGAGCCCCGGAAAGAGGAGGGAGAGCCCCGCCGCAAACGCCGGGTTCTTCTCCCCCAAAACCGGGGTATCCGCCCTCATCCCCGGAACGGGAGTTCCAGGGAATCCAATCGGTTCTCTCATGATTTCCGTACGTGTACTGCTCTCCGGGGGAGGAAAGAGGTTCCGGCCCATCCGCATCACAACTCCGTCAGGCTCATAACCTCAGAAGTTATCCCTTGTTGAGGATACCCACATGACACGAAGAGACGTAACCCCCGATGAAGCAAAGGCGATGGGCGAGCAGCTCGGCATCACCTGGAAGGAGTTCGATGTCGAGCAGTTCCGGCGCGGCATGGTCGTGGAACTCGAACACGGCCTCCATGACCCGGCGACGAACGTCACCGACGACGACCTCTTCCTGACGGCGAAGATAACGCTTGCGCACTTAAACGAGTTCCCGGACTACTACGACCGGCTCGAGGAGATGGAGGAAGAGGCGGAGGCCTACTGGGCGGAGCGAAAGACGCAGGGCTGAGGAGGTCACCACCACGACAGCCCTGACGTGAGGGTCGATACCGCCGCAGGGGCGACCGGCAGGAAGAGAAGGACAGCCGCAACGCTGCTCTCGCGGTACGGCACCGTGCCGCCGTTCATCCTCCGTGCGACGGCGTAGGCACCGTAGAGCCAGATGGCCGCCCCGGCGGGAGCGAAGGAGAGGCCCCTGAACAGCGTCCCAACGAGGAACAGCACGCCCCGCAAGAACTGCCCGTTGTATGCCTGCCCGAGCCCGACGAAGACGAGCGAGAGGAGCGCGGAGAATCCAGGTTCTTTTGATTCAAGGGTAACCGAAGGGGTAATTCTGCAGGTCATAGGCACCGGCACCTGAAAGGGTACCGCGAGGAGAAATGCTTTGTGGGCGATGGGGGGCCTGCCGCGAGGCCGGGCCCGGGGAGGGCCCGGTCGGGGAGCGGGGGAGGTGCGCAACAACTATTGCCCGTCCGTTGCAACCATATCGTATGGAACGGCGCTCGGAAAGAGAGTGGATCAAGATACGGCAACGGCGAGTCATCGATGAAGCCGAGTACTACGCCGATCGACTCTACGAGACCCAGCGGGCCGCAACCACCTACGCCCGGCAGCTGCAGGGTCGGGGAGATGAGGTCCTCGTCCTTCCGACCGTCCATGCGGGCGGGCACCGGGGTTACGCTGTCTTTGTCAGAAGATAAGAGTGCGTTTTTGCCGCGCAGGCAGCCGCCCGGCTGTCTGTCCGGTGGAGGGGGTAAGTCAGCACAGGCGGGTGCCTTCGGCCGGGGCAATAACAGAGTGGGGGGCGAACCCCATCCACATTCCCCATTACTCCGTCACATGGGGGGATGATATATTCCCCGTACGACTGAAGTTCGAGGGTTGAACCAGCTGGTTCAACGCACCCGGCACTCCCGGATCGCCGGCTCTGTGCATTGCTTCCGCCAGTCATCGTGGAGGACCCCCCAGACGTCGACATCCTCATAACCATCCCACTTCCGGGCATGCCCCCGGAGGCGCGCCTCATGCATCATCCCACACCTCCCCATCACCCGGCCCGACGCCGGATTCCGGGAGAAGTGCATGGCGTAGACCCGGTGCAGCTCGAGGACGGAGAACCCGTACTCGATCATCGCCCGGGCGGCCTCGGTGGCATACCCCCGACCCCAGCAGGGCTTCGCGACCCAGTAGCCGAGTTCCGCCCGACCGTGACGGCGGTTGACCTCCGCGAGCCCGACCGCCCCCACGAGCTCCCCGTCCGGGGCCAGGGTGACGGCGTAGATGGCGTGCATCCCCTTCTCAAACCCGGGACGGTGGGTGGCAATCCAGTCCTCCGCCGCTCCGTCGGGGTAGGGGTAGGGGATCTCGAGCGTGCGGGACGCGATCTCATAATCACCGGCGAGCCGTTGAACCGCAGGCGCATCCGCGAGGGTGAACGGGCGCAGGAGGAGGCGTTTTGTTACGAGGAGAGGCTGTCCGCTCATAAGGGTGCTCTGTGCAGCGGCGAGGGAGAATACGCCCCGAGACGGCTGACCGGCTCCCGGAAAACCCCCCAGACGTCGACAGCCTCATAGACACCCCACTTCCGGACATGTTCCCGGAAACGGCCTTCGTGGAGCATCCCGCACTTCTCCATCACCCGGCCTGAGGCCGGGTTCCGGGAGAAGTGCATGGCATGGACCCGGTGCAGCCCGAGAGTCGAGAACCCGTACTCGATCACCGCGCGAACCGCCTCGGTGGCATACCCCCGGCCCCAGCAGCGGCTCGCGACCCAGAACCCGAGCTCGGCACGGGAGTGCTCGGTGTCGATCCGCAGGCGAACGCCGCCGATGAGGCTCCCGTCCTCGGCGAGCGTGACGGCGAAGGCCGCGGCGTCGCCGCGCTCGGTGCCCTCGCGGAGGGAGGCGATCCAGAGCTCCGCGAGACCGTCCGGATACGGGTAGGGGAGGAGGGTCGTCGCGGCAACGGCGTAGTCTCCGCAGAGTCGCTGAACCAGTGGGGCGTCCGGAAGGTCGAACGGTCGCAGGAGCAGGCGGCCGGTTGCGAGGATAGGCTGATTCTCCATGGATATATGCCCATAGCACCGACCGGATATAAATCCTGCCGCGCCGCCGCCCGGGCCGTGGGAGAGGACGGCACGAAGAGATCCGGCAGATGCTCCCCTGCCATATCACCTGCATGAAATCACCCCTGTTTATCTCTTGGGTTCCCATTTACCGGGATTAAACGAGTTAATAGACATTTTGGGCACTCAAGAATCCCCGTTTGAGATAAGAGCCCATAATATCACCGCTATTTGCAAATCAGCAACCTTTATTACTTTTTGTTCTGTATTCCATCATACATGATCAAAGTCGCGATCAACGGGTACGGCACCATCGGCAAACGAGTCGCCGATGCGGTCGCTGCAGAGCCCGATATGGAAGTGATCGGGGTCTCAAAGACCAGCGTCTCTGCCGAGGCATTCGTCGCAAAAGAGCGCGGGTATCCCCTCTACATCGCGGACCTCGCGAAGAAGCCGGCGTTCGAGAAGGCCGGTATCGAGGTCGCAGGCGACGTCGCTGCGATGCTGAAAGCCGCCGACATCGTCGTGGACGCCACCCCCGGCGGTGTCGGGGAGAAGAACAAACCAACCTACGAAAAACTCGGGATCAAGGCAATCTGGCAGGGCGGCGAGGCACACGAGGTCGCCGGGTTCTCCTTCAACGCCCACGCGAACTACAACGAGGCTGCAGGAAAACAGTTTGCCCGGGTCGTCTCGTGCAATACCACCGGGCTCGTCCGGCTCATCAACGCCATGGACCAGGCCTTCGGCGTCGAGCGGGTCCGGGCGGTGATGGTCCGGCGCGGAGCGGACCCGAGCGACGTGAAAAGGGGACCGATCGACGCCATCGTCCTCAACCCGGCCACCATCCCGAGCCACCACGGCCCCGACGTCCAGACCGTCCTCCCGCACATAAACATCGTCACCCTCGCGATGATCGTCCCGACGACGTTTATGCACATGCACTCGATCCAGATGGACCTGAAACGCGAGACCACCCGGGACGAGGTCCTGAAGGTCTTTGAGGACCACAGCCGCATCGGCCTCGTCCGCAAGGCCACCGGCATCAAGAGCAACGCCGAGCTCCGGGAGTACACCCAGGATCTCGGCCGGCCGAGGACGGACCTCTGGGAGAACGGCGTATTCGAGGAGTCGGTCTCGGTGCTGAACGGGAAGGAGTTCTACTGCTTCCAGGCCATCCACCAGGAAGCCGACGTCATCCCCGAGAACATCGACTGCATCCGCGCCCTGATGGGAACGGTGAAGGATCCGGAAGAGTCCATCCGGATGACCAACAAAGCGCTCGGCCTCGTCGCCATCGGGTGAACGGCGGAGCAGGGGAGGAAGAAGCATTAACTCCCCGGCAAACCCATTCCTTTTAATGGATCCGTACGAACTGGTGACCCGAAATACCGTAGAGGTCGTCACCGACGAGGAACTGCGCGCGCTCATCGACCGTCCGGTCAAGCGGGTCTACACCGGCTACGAGCCGAGCGGGGAGATCCATCTCGGCCACATGGTGACGGTGAACAAACTGATGGACCTGCAGCAGGCAGGGTTCGAGGTGACCGTGCTCATCGCCGATCTTCATGCATTCTTAAACCGCAAAGGGACCATGGAGGAGATCCGGGAGACCGCCGAGTACAACCGCCGCTGCTTCGAGGGGCTCGGCCTCGTCGGCGCAAACTACGTCCTCGGCTCGGACGTGCAGCTCACGCCGGAGTACGAACTTGCCGTGCTGACACTCTCCCAGGCGATCACCCTCAACCGGGCGAAGAGGAGCATGGACGAGGTCGGGCGGCAGATGGAGAACCCCACGGTCTCCCAGATGGTCTACCCGATCATGCAGATGGTCGATATCATGACCCTCAAGGTGGACGCCGCCGTCGGCGGGATCGACCAGCGAAAGATTCACATGCTCGCCCGGGAACACCTCCCCTCAATCGGGTATCCGGCACCGGTCTGCATCCACACGCCGATCATCAACGGCCTCGACGGGAAGAAGATGTCGTCGTCGGCCGGAAACGTCATATCGGTCGCCGATTCCGAGGAGGGTATCAGGCAGAAGATGAAGAAGGCGTTCTGTCCGCCGGAGGTCGAAAACAACCCGGTGCTCCAGATCCTGCGCTACCATGTCTTCCCCCGGGCCGGGGCGGTCACCATCCGCCGGCCTGCGAAGTTCGGCGGGGACCGGGAGTTTACCGTCTACGAGGACCTCGAGCGGGCCTACGCCGCCGGCGAGGTTCACCCGATGGACCTCAAAGCGGCGACCGCCGACCACCTCATCGATATCCTCGCCCCCGTACACGATTACATCTGCAGCAGGTGACCTGACCGTGACCCGCGATGAAGAGCATGATCAGTTCGACCGCAAGATCGAGGCGATGGGCGTCAGGATAAAAGACGCCGACACCGTGAAGGTACGGGACGATGTCTTCGACGAGGTCACCCTCATGGCCCTCTACAAGCTCGTCCAGAAGAAACTGATCTCGGTCATCGGCGGGCCTATCAGCACGGGCAAAGAGGCAAACGTCTTCTACGGCGAGCATGACGGGAGGGGGCTCGCCATCAAGATCTACCGCATCCAGACCGCGAACTTCAAGGCGATGACCGAGTACATGGCAGGAGACCGCCGGTTCTCGAGCGTCCGGGGGACGCGCAAGGGCCTCATCTTTGCCTGGACGAAGAAGGAGTTCAGCAACCTGGCCCGGGCGCACGACGTGGGGATCCCGGTCCCCGAGCCGCTGGTCTTCGACCGGAACATCCTCTTGATGGAGTTCCTCGGGCGTGACGAGGTGCCGTATCCCCAGCTCCGTAACGCCGAGGTCGAGGACTACGGGGCGGCATACCAGCAGATCCTCGGTTACGTGAAGCAGCTCTACCAGGAGGCGCGCCTGATCCATGCCGACCTCTCCGAATACAATATCCTCTACCACGAGAAACCATACCTGATCGATATGGGGCAGGCAGTCACCCTGGATCACCCACGGGCGCCCGTGTTTCTGATCCGGGATATAAAGAACCTCAACAGATATTTCTCCCGCTACTGCGATGTGACGGATGAGGAAGAGGTCCTCAGAGCGATCGTCGGCACCGGACGCCGGGAGCCCTGAACACCGGGGAGAAGGGATGCAATCATGACCACACAGGAGATAAAAGTTTCAACAGCCAGAATCGGTGTACTCATCGGCAAGAGCGGGTCCACAAAGCGCGAGATCGAGGAGAAGACCGGGATAACCCTCTGGATAGACAGTGAGGAGGGGATCGTGACGATCGAGGCGGAGGATCCCATCGCCGCCATGACGGCGACGAACGTCATCCAGGCGATCAACCGGGGGTTCTCGCCGGAGCGTGCGTTCCGCCTTCTTGAGGACGAGGACATGATGCTTGATATTATCAACCTCGCAGACCTCTCGGACACGACCCGGCAGCTCGAGCGGCTCCGGGGCCGGATCATCGGCAAGGCGGGGACGTCCCGCTCGCAGATCGAGGATATGACCAACACGGAGATCTCAGTCCACGGAAAGACCGTCGCGATCATCGGTCTCCCGGAGCAGGCCGAGACCGCGAGGAAAGCGGTGGAGATGCTGATCCAGGGCGTGCCGCACGAGCATGTCTACGGGTACCTCGACCGGAAGAAGAAGGAAGCCAAACAGTCGATGCTGGAGTACTACTCGTGATGCGACCGGGGCATATCGGCCCCGTCCATGACCATGACAATACGTGGAATATGCAATTTGCAGTGGAAATGAAGGGGTATACATGGAGATAACCGGCCTGCCGATCCCGCCGGATCTCGCGGCCGGCTACGCTCGGTGCGGGATCACGGAACTCTACCCGCCGCAGGCCGCCTGCGTCGAAGCAGGACTTTTTTCGGGGAAGAATCTCCTGATCGTCATCCCGACCGCGAGCGGCAAGACCCTGGTCGCCGAGATGGCGATGCACCACCAGGTGGGGAGGGGCGGCAAGTGCCTCTACATCGTCCCGCTCCGGGCGCTCGCAAGCGAGAAGTTCGAGGAGTTCTCGGAGAAGGGTCTCCGGGTCGGAATCGCCACCGGCGACTTCGACCGGCGGGACGAGTACCTGGGGAGAAACGACATCATCGTGGCGACGAGCGAGAAGGTGGACTCGCTCCTGCGGAACCGGACGCCATGGCTCGCCGAGATCACTCTGCTGGTCCTCGACGAGGCCCACCTGATCGACGACCCCTCCCGGGGAGCGACGCTCGAGATGGTGATAGCAAAGCTCCGGCACAAAAACCCGGATATGCAGATCATCGGCCTCTCAGCCACCATCGGAAACCCTCAGGACCTGGCCGGGTGGCTGGATGCGGAGCTCGTCGAGAGCGACTGGCGGCCGGTTGACCTCCGCGAAGGGGTCTTCTTTGAAGACGGCATCCGGTTCGCCGACAGCACCCGGGAAGTCAGTCGCCGGAGCAAGTACGAGGACCTGGACCTCGTCCTCGACACGGTCGCAGAGGGGGGGCAGTGCCTGGTCTTCGTCAGTTCCCGGAAGAACGCCGAGGCGTTTGCAAAACGCGCCGCTTCAGGGCTGAAACTGGCAAACCCAACCCTCGCCGGCTATGCCGATAAGCTGCGCTCGAACGCCGCGACCGATATGGGGAGGACCCTTGCCGCCTGCGTCGCCCAGGGGGCGGCGTTCCACCACGCGGGGCTCGCGCGGGAGGAGCGCCGGATCGTTGAAGCGGGGTTCCGGGAAGGGCATATCAAGGCGATCGCCTCGACCCCGACGCTCGCGGCCGGCCTGAACCTGCCCGCCCGGCGGGTGATCGTCCGCGACTACCTCCGGTTCAACGCCGGGGAGGGGATGGTCCCGATCCCGGTCCGGGAGTACCGGCAGATGGCCGGGCGGGCCGGGCGGCCGCACCTCGACCCCTACGGAGAGGCCGTCCTGATCGCCAAGTCCGAGGAGATGGTCGAGGAGCTCTTCGACTGCTACATCGGGGCGCCTGCCGAGGACGTCCGGAGCCGGTGCGCGAACGAGGCGGTCCTCTGCACCCACATCCTCTCGCTCATCGCTACCGGGTTCGCCCGCGAGACGGGCGAGGTGCTGGGGTTCATGGACAAAACGTTCTACGCCCACCAGGGCGAGAGCCCGCTCGCGCTCTCGCGGGCGGTCAACAGGGTGCTTGAGTTCCTGGAGGAGGCGGAGATGATCACCGAGGTGGGGGAGTGGCTCGAGGCTACCGAGTACGGGTCGCTCGTCTCCCGGCTCTACATCGACCCCCGAAGCGCCGAGACGATCGTGACGACGATGGCCCGGCAGAAGGAGTACACCGATATCGGTCTCCTGCACCTCCTCTGCTCCACACCGGATATGATGACACTCTTCGTCAGGAGGGACGATATGTATCTCCTGGACCGGTTCCTCGCCGACCACCGGGACGACCTCTGGATGGAGATCCCCTGGGACGCGGGCGAGGGGTTCGACCGGAGCCTCAAGACGGCGCTCCTCCTCGCCGATTGGGCCGATGAGGTGGGCGAAGACGTGATCTGCGAGCGCTACAACGTCGGCCCTGGCGACGTCTACGGGATGGTGGAGAGCGTCGCCTGGCTGGTCCACGCGACCCGGCAACTCGCCGGTCTCTTCGCCCCGCACCTCGCCGGTCCGATCGAGGAGATGGAACTCCGGACCAAACACGGCATCAAGAAGGAACTCCTGCCCCTCATCAGGCTCCGGGGGATTGGCCGGGTCCGGGCCCGCCGGCTCTTCAACAGCGGTATCGGGTCCCTCGAGGCGCTCCGCGCCGCCGGCCCGGAAAAAGTCGGGAAGGTTCTCGGGCAGGGGATCGCCGCTCAGATCTTCGAGCAGCTCGAGGGGAGACGCGACGAGATCGCCGGGGCCACCGGCGAGCAGTCGACCCTCTCCCGGTTCGGGTGAACTAAAAATGACAGAAATTGCATGCGATATCTACCCGGCGGTCTTTACGGTCGACGAGAACGTCAGGTTCCTCCGGGAGATCCGCAGGGTAGCCGACGAGTGTGGCACTCACATCATCCTCTTCGACGCCGACCGCCTCGCTGGAAGGGACCACGTCGATGCAGCACTCCGGCACGCCTGGCGATCGTGGGCCGGCGGCGAGCCGATAGCGAACTCTATCGAGATGGAGGCGCTCCTCTACGCCGCGGGAACCCGGCAGTGCCAGGTGGCCGCATCCTTCGGGATCCATCCGGGGGAGAACCACTCCTACATCGCTGTCTGCCCGCCGGCGCCGGGTGTCCGGGACCGCCTTGCCGGTCTCGTGACGTTCGTCGATGCTGGCCGGGAGGAGGAGATCGATCCCGCAAAAAGGGCGCGCCTTGCGGAGGTCTTCGGGATCACCCCCGAAGAGGTCCTTGTGGTCGGGGAGGCGCGGTTCCGCGACCTGGTCCTCGAACGGGTGGCGCTCCTCGACGTCTACCGCTGACCCGACGACGCGTGACTGAGGATGTGCCGGATCTCGGGGATGATGATCTCCCGGGCGGCGAGCGTGACGGCCTTCGTGGATCCCGGGATGCAGAAGACCGCCCGGCCGTCGATGACCCCGGCGATCGCCCGCGAGAGGATCGCGGCGGTCCCGATCTCTTCGTAACTTTTGAGGCGGAAGAGTTCCCCAAACCCGTCGATCGTCTTATCGAGCAGCGGCACGACCGCCTCGATGGTCACGTCGTCGGGGGTGAGCCCGGTGCCCCCGGTGATGATGACGCAGGTTGCACGCGAAAGCGCGACAGGGACTTCGGAGCGGATCCGCGTACCCCTGTATCCCGTATTTTACTTCTTTCTATCCCCCGATTTAAGGGGTTCAATCCCCGACCCCTTTGTTTCGACTGGAACTACAGGGAGGCATGACGGTCTCCCGGAAGGGGTGGGAGGGTGTGGTCGAGAGAGCAAGGCGGGGTTCCCCCGGATCTCTGATGATAGAATCTCGTTATTTGGAGCCAGTTGAGAGAATCCGGGCTGGATAGGGGATCTGCTCAACATGATAGGCCGCTCTCATCTCGGGAGGGTTGATCTGATTCACCAGGAGAGGAAACCGGATCCTGGTGGAATGGTGATCAGATTCACGCGGGAGGGTAACCCTTCTCATCCTGTTCTCCTTCCTCCCACTCCGTACTCTTCTTATCTTGTCCTGTTCTCCTTCCTTCCTACCCCATACTCCATACTCCATATTCCGTACTCTTCTTATCTTGTCCTGTTCTCCTTTCTCCCCGTCCTGTACCTGTTTTCTCTCTTCTGATCCTGTTCTATTCAAACCCTGTACACTTACCATAAAACTTTATATCTTGAGTTGCAGAGGTACACATGATTATTATCATCACCTTTGATTTGATGATACACCCTGTGTATCATCATCACCCTCCACACGAAACAAAGGGGTGGGGGTGATCGCCCCTTCCCCTCCCCGGGAACACTCTCCAACATCATCCATTCTGCCATCCGTCAGCAGTCTGGTGTTCCACTGGAAACGAAGGGGTTATCTGCCCTGAAAGCGATCCTATTAAGAGCCCTTGACACGAAAATTTCCTGTCCTGGCAACCTCCTCCGGTGACA
>LDZU01010578.1_pt1 | contig 10386 bp, 12 predicted proteins | sample 615531 | NCBI WGS metagenome assembly LDZU01 (sample SAMN03408293, study PRJNA278302) | terrestrial metagenome | isolation source: oil reservoir sample SB2 | place: USA: Alaska, North Slope, Schrader Bluff formation | collected 2011-09 | reverse complement strand
CAGCTCCTCTTCTCCGATGAGTGCGGTACTGCCGATGCTCTCGCTGCTCCTCAGACGCTTCATGAAGATTACCGAATGTTGGCCGGCGACCACAGATATGTCGCTCACGACCATGGCCTTCTCTTCGAGCTTTGTTTCATCGTTCCCAAGGCCGGTCAGTATGACCAGTTTCGTATCCTTGGTGAGCGCCTCGAATGGACTACGTTTTACCGGTATGATAGAGTAGCCCAGATTCAGAAGCAGGTTGAACGCCGGAGCATTGGTCCTATCGCCGCGCGAGATCTCGCAGGCAACGACACTCTCATCCCTCTCATACCTAAACGGATCGAGGGCTTTGATTATGGGCACGCCCAAGAACTCCTCCAGTTTCAGGGCGGCCTCGACCATGGCGCCCATGCCGCTCTCGTACATCTGTATCGCTTTCCGGGACACGCCGGCGATTTCTGCCAAAGTGCCTAGGCTTATGGAACGTTCCTCCCTCGCTTTGTGTAGCAGATCGCTGTCTAGGTGTACATATAGACCGCCCGGGGCGGCGAAGACTAAAGGTGGCACCTCCTCTAAGATATGTTCAGCCACCGTTTCCGTGGATATAATTGGTACGTTGAACCTCGAATAGACTATACCAGTCTCCAGACTCCCCGAGCTAGAGCGCTCTCCGATCAGCAGGGGGCTGGCCTCAAGGGCCGTGGCGAGGACCTTCATCTCCTGGGCGTTTTCGCGGGAGAAGGCATCAATGTTGCTGAGAATCTTAATGATCAGCAGCCTGTCGTCACGGCGGGCGATGATGTCGAAACTGATGCTACGCATATTGATGGGCTCGGAGACCCTAAACCCTCCGGCAGTCAGGATCTTCTTGGTATTCTCGATAAGCTCATCACGTGGCATTGGTATTTAAGTAATAGTTCTTCTATATAAAAATATCCGTTAAATTTTAAGAATAACTCCATAAAAATTAAAAATCACCCTTTTAGAAAAGGGAAAGGGTGAAAATAATAATGAAAAGGTTAGTGGGCCGCTCAGAGCTGAATTTCTATACCCAGTTTTTCCGTCAGCTCTTTGTAGCGGTTACGTATGGTGACTTCCGTGACACCGGCGACATCCGCCACCTCTCTTTGGGTCCTCCTTTCGTTGCAGAGGATGGAGGAGATATATATCGCCGCCGCGGCTACCCCTGTGGGGCCGCGCCCAGAAGTGAGCTCTTTGTCCGACGCATCTTTAAGGATCTCTGCCGCCTTGTTTTGCACCTCACCGCTCAGTTTCAGCTCACTGCAGAAGCGCTGCACGTAGTCTTGGGGTTTAGTGGGCATGAGTTTCAGTTTTAGTTCCCTGGTCATGAAACGGTAGGTACGGCCGATTTCTTTGCGCCCCACACGACTGGATGCCGCAACCTCGTCAAGTGTCCTCGGCACGCCGCACTGCCTGCAGGCGGCGTAGAGCGAGGCAGCTACGACACCCTCAATACTCCTCCCGCGTATGAGGTTCTTGTTGACAGCCTTGCGGTAAATCATCGCTGCCGTCTCCCTTACATTGCGGGGCAGGCCCATGGCTGAGGCCATGCGGTCCAGCTCTGAGAGCGCGAAGGCGAGGTTCCTCTCTGTGGCGTTGGATACGCGGATTCTCCTTTGCCATTTTCTCAGGCGGTATAGCTGGGCGCGGTTGCGTGTCGGAATGCTCTTTCCATAGGAGTCCTTATTCTTCCAGGAGATCTCTGTAGAAAGTCCCTTGTCATGTATGGTATACGTCATCGGAGCACCGGTACGTGCTCTCTTTTCTCCCTGCTCAACATCAAAAGCCCTCCACTCCGGCCCCTGATCGATAAACTGGTCGTCGATAACCAGGCCGCAGTCCTCGCAGAGCAGTTCCCCACGTTCGTAGTCACGAACGAGGTGTCTGCTCCCGCACTCCGGACATCTTTCGATCTCCTCGGTTCCCTCTCTTACCTTTTGCATAACGGTTTTCCCCCTGGAAGTAGGTCTTGCGACCGATGATCTTGGTGAGAATGGACTTGTCACTGGGAATGACGGTCACATACGGTCTGTCGACGGGGCCGAAGACCCTTTTGACCTTGCCAATCTTTCGTTTGCGGCCGTCGAAGACGGTATCGCCGCCGTCAGGAAGGCCTCCGCCCCGTACTATAAGGAGCCCCTCATGGGTGATGGCTGTAACTTCCCCCAGAAAATCCATAAGACTCACCCGTTGACGATAGGTTTATCTATCGTCAGCTCAAAGGGATGTGATAACTTATACTTATAGATTACGTTATGGTTAAATTCAAAAACGAGGTGATATTTAATCTCGCGGTCTTTGCGCCACGTCTTGATATCTCAAAAAAGGCATCCTTTTCTTCCTAGATAAAGGGATTAAATAAAATACGCTAAAGAAAAGTTAAATAAAGAGCAGGAGGTATTAGGGAAAGGTACAGTCAATGGCCGTTGGGTATGTGCTTATAACCACCACTCCCTCCCGGGAGCATGAGGTCTACAACGAGTTGTCGAAAATAGAGGAGGTCGTAGAGTTGACTCCTCTCTTCGGCGAGTTCGACCTCATCGCCAAAGTCGAGGCCGAGGATCTCAACAAACTGGGGCTTGTTGTGGTTGAGCGCATCAGGTCGACGCCTGGTGTCGTGGACACCAAAACATTGACGGGGATTAAGTTCTAAAGACAAGGAGGAGATGAAAAATGGATATGAGCCTGATGGATTTCCTATCCGTCCTAGTGTTGGTCTTTGCGCTGTTCATGGTATTGGCGGGAATATTCACCGCTTACTTTGGCAGTGGTAAAAGCCGGACGGTGGGCGTGATTCTATTGGTAGTCGGTCTTATAGCCGGCGTCGCCTGGGCCTATGCGGCCGGATTCAGTGACATAATAGACGTTGCGCTATGGGATGTGGTCTTGGAAGCGTTCGTGAACATTCTCGCTGCACTCATAGGTGCCCTGATCGCTGTGGGTATATTCCTTGTTGCGATCATGAAGACCTAAGGTCTTCAAAACACTTTATCCCAACACCCTTTCATTTTGTTTATACAACATTCTGAGAACGATTTCTAATGTCAAAACGGGAACGCAAGAACAGCGTGGTGGAATGCGTTTTTTCGATACAGAGACCATGAGCAATGGCGTCTTTGGCATACTCGGATAGGGCCATCCCTAATAAGTTGTAAATGGGGAGCGCGCCCTGCGTTTATTCCAAAAAATCGCCTCTCTAAAACGAGCACGGTCTCACTTGCTCTGGCATCTCATCGATGGGGAGAGACCGCGACCGCTTGCGCTCTCACGGTATCTGGTGTATAGGCGATAATATTCTCCCTCGTTTGACATGAGCTCTTCATGCGTACCGCTCTCCACGATCTCCCCCTCTTTCAGCACATGGATGACGTTCGCATTCTGCACGGTGCTTAGACGGTGAGCGATGATCACGACGGTCATGTCTTTCGATATCCTCTCTATGGCTTCCATCACCCTCTGCTCTGATACGTTGTCAAGCGCACTGGTGGCCTCGTCCAGCAAAAGGATCTCGGGCTTGCGCAGTATCACCCGAGCAATCGCAATGCGCTGCCGCTGCCCTCCGGACAGTTTCATGCCCTGGTCGCCTATAATGGTATCCAGTCCGTCCGGGGTTTTCATTATAAATTCGAACGCATCCGCGTTTCTAGCAGCCTCTAGGATCTCCTCATCGCTGTAGTCGCCCCCGAAACGGATGTTTTCGCGTATACTGTCGTGGAAAATGAATGTCTCCTGCCCGATATAACCCAACTTCTTGCGGTACGAGGATATATCTATATCTCTAAGATCCGCTCCGTCCACGCTTATCCTGCCACTGTCTGGATCGTAAAGTCTGGCGAGAAGGTTGGCGACAGTCGTCTTCCCCGCCCCTGATGACCCTACGATCGCCACTTTTTGGTTCTTGCCGATGACGAAAGAGAGGTCCCTGACGGCCGGTTCAGGCGCATCGACGTAATGGAAGGAAACGTCCTCAAATTCGATGCGGTCCTCGAACTTGAACGGCAGCGTACCCTTTTTCATGGAAGTCTTCTCCTCAGATTTCGTTCTGATGAGCGAGTCCACGCTGGCCAGCGCTGGATAGTTATTGATCATTTCTGTAAGGTTGGTTTGCGCGCTGTTGAGGGCCGGTATAAGTCTGTAGAGTGCGAGAACGAAAACGCCGAAGAAGGCTAGCTGCTCGAGAAGATTGCCGCCCGACAGATAATAGATGAGGAGGGCGCCTACCCCCATTATAGAGAAAACCGTAAAGTTGTTCACGACGCTTGGTAGTCTCCCGTATGTCTGACCGCGGGTGATGCTTCTCTTGAGTTTCGTTACGGCATCGTTGTAACGTTTGACCCAGTGCTCGGAGGAGTCCGTTATTATGATGGTCTTAATACCGGTGATGAACTCATTGTAAACAACCGATTTTTTGAGTTTTGAGATATTGATGATGGCGGCGTGGTTATACACGCGTGAATAGATGATTTTTTTCACCAAGACCACATAAATTACACCAAAGATCATGAGCACTATGGTGATCTTTACCGACAGCAGGAGAAGGAGGGAGAGATAGAAGAGGCACAGAACCGCCTGCTGTACGAAGCCAGCCACATATCTTATTAGCATCCCCGATTTCTCGACTGCTTCCTGGCCTATATAGAGAAGATCCCCCTGTTTGTTCTTTGTGAAGAACTCGTAGGGCTGCGATTGTATGATGTTAAAAACCTTACGGTCCATGTCGTCACGCACGACGGCGTAGCTGCGGGCCGTGAGGAATGCGACGATCACCTCCAGACCGGCGACTATGATGGTGGACGCCAGGAGAAGATAGGCGGACCAGACAAACTCATTTCCGTCTTCCGGTATTATTAAATCGAATACCTCATCGAGAATGGTGCCGCCGCTCTCCACCCCCATGCCGTAGTTGGCGATGGGATATATCAGAGAGATGCGAAAGACATCCATTATGCTCAGCAGTATCAGGAAAAAGATGAAGGTAAACATCAGTTTCCGGTGCGGGCGCAGATAGCTGTATATCTTACCGATGGCTTCCCTGACGGCTGTCATTATCGACCGGGTCTATGAAAGTACGAGCCTATATAAGATTATACGGCAAAAAAGAATGCTAAACACTGCCACCATACTCTGCGTTTGCAGTACCTTTGAACGGAGAGAAGGGCGCATTTAGCACGCTCGAACAAACTCACTCTTAACAATTTTTATAAACCAAGAACCGGTCATCATTCACGATGCCTAAGGTCCGGATTTTGATGGGGAGCAAAAGCGATGCAGAAATAGGAAAGAATGCCAAGGCTCTCCTAGATGAGCTTGGTGTAGATGCAGATATGGTGGTGGCCTCCGCCCATCGGACGCCGGAGAGGGTCGAGAGGCTTGTCAAAAAGAGCGATGCGGACGTCTTCATCGCGATAGCGGGTCTCTCCGCCGCACTGCCGGGCGTAGTGGCATCATTCACGATAAAGCCTGTAATAGGTGTACCTGTGTCTGGAAAGTTGGGTCTGGATTCAATCCTTTCTGTGGTTCAGATGCCTCCAGGCATACCCGTAGCCGCCGTCGGTCTGGACCGTGGTGAGAACGCTGCCCTGCTGGCAGCGGAGATCATCGCCATCGGCGATCCTTCCGTTGCCGAAAGTCTTCTCGCATATCGTAAAAATATGGCGGAAAAAGTGATAGCAGATTCTGAGGAGCTGTGCTGATGTTTGACGCAGAAAGATTTGTGGAAGAGCAAGTCCAGAAAGCGCGTGATACGATAAGGGATAATGCAATAATTGCCTGTTCTGGCGGTGTGGACAGCACCGTTGCCGCCGTCATAGTGAACGAGGCAATCGGCGGTCGTCTACTCGCCGTTTTCGTGGATACCGGTCTCATGCGCAAGGGCGAGAAGGAAGAAGTGCAGGCGATGCTTGAACGTTTAGGCCTGAATTACAAGATCGTCGACGCATCTGATGAATTCTTTGATGCTCTGAAAGGAATCGTGGATCCGGAGATGAAGAGAAAGGTTATCGGCGAACGATTCATACGCGTCTTCGAAAGAGAAGCAAGGGAATTTGGCGCTCGTTTCCTTGTGCAGGGAACGATTGCGCCTGATTGGATAGAGAGCGGCGACGAGCTCCGGGACACCATCAAATCGCACCATAACGTTGGAGGCATACCCAAAGACATGGAGCTGGAGCTTTTCGAACCGTTACGTGATCTCTATAAAGACGAGGTGCGCGTCATAGCCCGTTATTTGGGAGTGGAAGTGTCGGAAAGACAGCCTTTTCCCGGTCCGGCACTGGCGATACGGGTTTTGGGTGAGGTGAACAGAGAGAATATCGAGATTGTTCGTAACGCCTGCTTCATTGTGGAGGATGAGATTGAGACGGCGGCCAAGAAGGGAATAATGGAATTCCCCTGGCAATATTTTGCCGTCCTTCTGCCGGTGCAGTCAGTGGGCGTCCATGGCGATGCCCGCGTCTACGGTAAAACTGTAGCGGTGCGTTCCGTACGATCTATAGACGGCATGAGCGCTTCCTACTCGCGCATACCTCATGAGATCCTAGAGCGAATCTCGTTGCGCATAACAAATGAGATGAAGGAGCAGGTAAACCGTGTGGTTTACGACATAACAAACAAACCTCCGGCCACGATCGAGTGGGAGTGAAGACCTTTAAATCGGAAGTATATCATGGGTTGCCGATGAAGGTCTACGTGATAGACAACGGAGGGCAGTGGACCCATAGGGAGTGGAGGGTCTTGAGATACCTTGGCGTTGACACACGCATCGTTCCCAACAGAGCGCCCTTTGAGTCCATAGCCGATGCCGACGCCCTCATTCTTTCCGGAGGGTCTCCAAGCGTGGCGGCGGATGGGGAAAGGATGGGGAATAACGGTGAGTATCTCGATAAAGCCGAGGTTCCTGTTCTCGGCATCTGTGCGGGTATGCAGTTCATGTCAACCCACTTCGGTGGCGAGACCGCTCCCGCCAAAGTCCCGGAGTATGGAAAGGTGACGATCGCCGTTTCAGAAGATGCCAGACTCTTTGAAAGGCTTCCCCGCGAATTCACAGTATGGGCCTCCCACAACGATGAAGTGAGAAGAGTTCCCTCTGATTTCAGAGTGGTTGCAAGATCAGAAGTCTGCGAGGTGCAGGCCATAGAGCATAAGGAAAGACCGCTTTTCGGTTTGCAATTCCACCCTGAGGTGGAGGATACCGAACACGGTATGGAGATTTTTCGGAATTTCTTGGATATTGTCGAGGAATGGAGATGAATTAATATCAGCTCTGAACGAACGAAATATGTTTATCCGCACATCAAAGCCGCTGGGGAAGTTATCTCTTTCTTTCATCACTTTTCAGAGCCAAATTTCTATCTCTTCGAAGACGAATAAAAAAGAAGCCCTTAGCTGGGGGCGTTCCAACACGAATCTTCATGGGCGCGATATGCGCTCATCCTTCTTCTCATACCGTCATTGCCGGCGTGCGCTAACGCACGCCGGAGAGAAATAAGGCTAGACTCAGCCCTGGCGGCTTATTGTCTCCAGCTGACTGATGATGTTCCAGATAAGTGTCCTGCCATGCAGGGGTATGTTAGGGTCGTTGGCCAGATCGTCCAACATAAAGATTGCACTCGCTGCCCTGACATCGAGCTGTTCATCGTTCATAAGAAGTCGCTCTTTGGCCTCGGTAGCGCCCCTCCTAATGTTACGAGGTACGGAGCTGTCCTCCGCAAGCTGATCCAAAACTTCCAAAACTTGTTTCATTTTATCCTCACCCATTTGATCACCCGCTTCGTAGGCGCGAACAGGCGGTTCAATCTATCTTCGTTGCGCCGTGCTCTTTGAAGGCGGTCACGACCATGTTGGTCCTCGTCTCTTTGACACCTTCTATACACGAGACACGATTCACTAGGAACCGCTTTAGTTCAGCGTAGTTATTCAGTTTGACCTTGACCACAAGGTCGACCTCCCCGGTGACCAGGAAGACGTCCATGACCTCCTTCATGGCACATAGGTGTGAGACGATCTCATCCAGATCTGAGGAGTCAACCTTAAGATGTATGAGGGCGGTTATTTGCTCGTCGCCATAGTACTCACCAAGCACCTGGTCGTAGTGCAGATCCTCTTCCACACGACCACCTCAGATAGATTCAAACTCTTCCTGGAGGTCGATGACGAGCTGCTCTAGGACTTCCTCGAAGTTCCCGCTGCGGTACTCGCGCAGGCCGCCGAGGTCGCTCTGGAGCTTTGCAACATAATCGTTGTTCTCTTTTATCAGCTCGATATTGCAAAGGACTTCTTCCATAAGTTCACCCCGATACCATAGACGGTATCAATATTCGGCGAATAAAGGATAGGGTATATAACGCTTCTTATATCAATAGATGACCACCCCGAGCGTCAACGTCTCAGCAGGCGATTACGTTATCCGAGTCCGAAGATTACATTCGTATTGTTTTGCGCTTGGCGATCAGATGAACGGGTGACGCACAGCAAAAGGAGTCCGCTCAATCAGAACATGCGGTTGTGCCTTTATGTGACAACGGCTTCGCGACTCCGATCAGTTCATATGCTCTCTTGCGCAGAGGCTAGCAATGCTTTCAGCGTATCTCAAATCATCAATGTCATCGATCTCTGTCCAGCGAAGGCCGTCAGTGTACGAGTAAGCCACTCCTCCTTTCTTCGACAGGGATCGATAGATGTGATCGTAATAACTGTTCCTGTCCTTGGCAATCAACTCCTTAAGGAAGGCCCTAGCATCGGAAAGATCTTCCTTTATTATCTTCGAGAGGCCTATGAACTCCCCGCTTGCAGCCTCTATCGGAATATCCTTTCCCATTCTCTCGATACGGCCGTCTCTTATCGTAAGTTTGAACGATTCCCCGGTGAGAGTTTTATTATTGTCGATGGAGATCGCTGTGCCGCTGCTGTCAATCAGACGGCAGAGTATGGCGTATTCGTAAAGCACGTCGCCGTTGAAGATGACAGCATCCTCTTTTACATCTTTTATTCCCAATTGTAATGAACAGGCGGTGTTAGTGGAGGCGTAATCCCTGTTGTTCAGCAGTCTGATCTCGATACCATATTTGCTTTCTAACGAGAAACACTCTTTCTGAACGAGATCTGCTCTGTGACCGACTACCACGTTGACTCTCTCGGCATCAAAGTTTGCAAGGTCTGCTACCATGCGCTCCAGCAGTGTATGGCCGTCTATGCTCAAGAGGGTCTTGGGGCCTATTTCCTCCATATCCACATCTTCCCTCAGCCTCAGACCACGTCCTGCTACCAGTACTACTCCTATCAAAACTTTGCACCAACAATCGAGATAAGACCGTTCTATATAACAATATTTGCCAGGTTTCACGACAGCGTTTTGAAGAAGCTAAAAATAAGGTTTGTGGTAAGTGGTTTGGGTCCTTCGCGGGAAGATCTGGTGTTCAGCCGAACAACGCACTAAGACCAGCGGCAGCCTCTTCCTCGCTGACCTCTTCCTCTTCCTCCTCTTCCTCCGGAGCAGCCTCCTCGGCGGCAGCGGCGGCAGGGGCAGCAGCAGCGACCGCGGGTGCGGCAGCGGCAACGGAGGCGTTGGCGATGGCCTCCGCGATGTCTACTCCCTCTAAGGAAGCGGTTAGGGCCTTTATCTTGGCCGCGTCAGGCTCGACACCGGCGGCGGAGAGGACAGCAGCGATGGATTCCTCGGTGATGTCCTTGCCGGCGGCGTGGAGCAAGAGAGCGCTATATATATACTCCATATACTCAACCTCCTCAATTAGCCGAACAACGCACTAAGGCCAGCAGCGGCATCTTCCTCGCTGACCTCTTTTTCTTCCTCCTCTTCCTCCTCCGCGGGTGCGGCCTCCTCGACAGCGGCGGCGGGAGCGGCGGAGGCGGCGTTGAGCCTCGCCACAATCCTCTCGTCGTCCGTCCCTATCTTGGATGCGATGGCCAACATGTTCCTGTCGGCCTTCGCCAGGAGTATCTCGATGTTTTCACTGGTGGGGTATACCGCCTCCACGCTCAGGGCGAGGGCCTCGCGGAATGCCTTGGCCAGCAGTGGCCTTATGGTGGCCTCTGTCGGATAGGCTATCGAGACGCCAAGCGCCAGGGCATTGGCTGCAGCGGTAGCGAACATCGTGGGATAGTAGTCGTCTGGAATATCCAGGATCTCCCTGCCATATATGATGCCATTCTCATAGGCTTTGATCAGATCAAGGCCGACGATCATGGGCAGTATATCCAGCTTGGGCAGCATCTTGGCAATGTTCTCAGGGATCTCCTCCCCCTCTTTGACGAGGAGGGCATCCTTCTTAACGACAATTTTCCCGCCCTCTATGGCGGCGGGAATACCGATCTTCTGAAGTTCTCCGACGATCGGACCGGGAGCGAAAGGCGTGGGCCCCTTCG